>Ga0100385_1000427_pt1 | contig 51027 bp, 40 predicted proteins | sample CryGeymeta201509_FD_81543 | JGI IMG/M metagenome (GOLD analysis project Ga0100385, IMG submission 81543) | Groundwater microbial communities from Crystal Geyser aquifers in Utah, USA - Crystal Geyser metaG 2015-09 | ecosystem: Environmental > Aquatic > Deep subsurface > Groundwater | place: USA... | reverse complement strand
CTTTACCGAAGGCACGCCATGGGCGCACCTCGATATTGCCGGTACAGCATGGAATACCAGTGGTAAAACCAAAGGCGCGACCGGACGTCCGGTGCCGTTGCTGGTGAATTATTTGCTGGCCAAGTAAGCGGTAGCGGAGCATAAAAACCGGCCAGCCCCAGTGTTGGCCACTGCTTTCCTATAGCCTGGAGTGGCATCGTGGCTCTCCAGGCTGTGCATTGTGGGAGCGGCTTTCAGCCGCGATATCTGGTTTATTTTGTGGCCGTTCGCCTCGTTGGTTCTGATCTCGTCTAAAGGTTTGATGCCGCTGCGCGGGCTGGCTTTTCTCTTCTCGTTCCCACGCTCCGCGTGGGAACGCAACTGCCCCTGCAAAAGCTGGCAGATCGTTTAAACCCGCGTCCTGCTGGCGCACAAACTAAAGCCCGAAGCCACAATTCAAAGCAGACTGTGCACTGTGGGAGCGGATCTTATCCGCGACAGGCCAGCCCTACCCTCACGCTGATAGGTAGGGTGGGCACTGCCCACCAAAGCCATTGTCGCCTCTTGCCATTTGTAACCAGTTTTATCAATTATTGAACCTAACCCCGAATTTCAGTACTCTCGAACCACAGCAGGGATGCCGCCATATCGTACGAACACACCGTCCGGACACACGCCCTCCCCGCTTACAATCCCAAATGATAAAACCACGCGACTCCTGCCCTGCGTATACAAGGACGGGCGGCAGCGTGCCTGGAATAAAAAGAACAGATAAACGCTGGTTACTGTCGGAAAGTGATAGCTGCAAAGCCTAAAAATCAGTTCAGAGGAAATGCGCGTTTACATCCTAACAAGAAAGAAAATAACGATGATTTTTTCAGCCCGGACAGTGGCTTAGGCTGGGAATCTGAATAATGGCTTAGGTATGTTAATGAGCATGCCTACTAAGAAACTGTTAGAATCCATAATAAAGTACAGTTGGTATTAAATGTTTATAAGAAAAGTAATGAGTTTTGAAGGCTCATGGGAATCATTTAAAAATAATCGGAAATACTATGATGAGATTAATGCTTGTCTTAATGCATGCAGTGTAGACAATATTGCCAATACTGAAGTGAAGCATGACCGTGCTAATGATGGAGCTATCTCGCCAATAAAGTTATTTAAATGTTGGGAGAACAGCCTCAGGGAGCATGGTTGGTTTCCAGCAAGATGGTATTTAAATGATGAAAGTGACAATCGAAAGTTCTATACATATCTTGGTGAATGTAAGGAACATGTTTCGGTTAAGATGATAACTCATCGTGACCTTGTTAATAGGTGGCTTTTTAGCTCTACTCCGATTGCATATAAAAACTCTATTATCTCAATGCCAATTGCAATTGTGTTAGTTTCTGATGCTGAAGAACTGGTGTTTAGCGACAATAGAAATAGAATCATGTCTGCTTCATTTGAAAAAACAGCGGCAGAGCTTGAGGCTCTAGCACCTTTATCCCAAAGTCATCCTTTTTTAATACTGGGTGTATCATTTGATGACGGGGGAATAGATATTCATGAAATTCCGTCTGAAAAAGGAATTGCAGATAAGAAAATTATAATTAATAGGTCTATTGAGTTTCCTCCAGAGTATCACTCTGCTGGCTTAGGTATCTTGAACTACTTTGGCAGTGTTTTACGCAACAAATACCCAGAACAGAATGCCAAAGTTAAGATTGAACAGGATGGCTTTAAAGTCAGAATGATTATTGAAACTAAAGATGGCGACAAAGAAATCATTGAAAAAGCATTAAAAGAATATGAATTGGTAGTAAGGGGGGAGCAGCCACCAGAATCTCTCACTTCTGATGCACTACAAGTAATCGAGCTTAAAACTGAGCTGCGTATCGCTCACACAAGATTTGAGGCTCAAAAAGACTTACTTGCCCACAAAGATAAAGAGCTAGATGATTTAAAAGCGTTATTTGGTCATGCTTTGTCTACGAGGCGAGAATTACCTGTCAATGTTAATGTGTCCCCTATAATCAATGTATCTCCAACCCTAAATAATTCGAGTTCACTTCATAGCAACGTTGTCGATATATCTGACCTAGTCGGTGATTTGATCGATAGCAGCCGAGATGACGCAAGTATACAGATGAGATTGATGGATTTGAATGAAGCGGTACATAATTTAGAAGATATCAATGAACCGGAACAAGCTAAGTCATCTACAGCAATGGCAAAACTAAAACAGTTTGTAGAAGAAGGAGTTGAGACAGGTAGTCAAATCAACAGCTTCTTCCGCAATTTATGTGATGGAGTGGAGAAACTTCAATCTCTTGGTGAAAAATATAACTCAATAGCTCAGTGGTGTGGGGCTCCACAGATTCCGGATATATTTGTGAAATAAGAATTCTAAGGCACCTCTAAATAATTCAGTGCCCGCTTCGGCTTACTGAAAACGTTCAGATCAAGGCGCCACGTTGAAGGCATAGCGGGTTACGTCAAAACGTGGCAACACCGAGCTGGGTTTTTCAGCAAGCCCCGAAGGGCGTGGGCTGCAGAGCGTTTTGACGGTGTTGTAGATTTTATAAAGGACTCGCCATTCACTGCAATCGACGCCTTGTCAAAAGCACTTTGCAGCACTCACGCGAAGCTGTGCAGAATTATTCAGAGGTGCCCTAACAAATCATTTAAGAGTAATTCATCACGCTTGGCATTTTTGGTTTGGGTTAAGTTCAGTGTTTATGGCGTCCAAATTGAGAGTCGTAGTAGCACGGTTCACATCTTAATTGGGTGTTATGCAATGAGCCAACGACGTTGAGCCTTAGCTCAGACTTAAGCGCAGTTACTTCTCGTTATTTATCGTAATTCAATCCGCGCTATCCTGATTCCGGGCTTTGTCATCCGCAGTAGCCAGCATCTCTTCCATTTCTGCCTTCTGCTTTAACGCACAGGCATAGAGTTTTTGCTGGCGCATACGGCGGATTGCTTCCAGCGGGTTTTCTTCAGATTCGCTCTGCGATTCCCTTTTCCTGTCAAATGACCCGCTGATATCAGACTCACTCATCGTCACTCGCCTTTTTAATCAGAAACCGGAATACGCCATCAACCTCTTCCTGCAGCAATAATTCATGCTCCAGGAAATTGCAGAATTTTAAAAAATCGCGCCGGGTCGAAGGGTCGGTGGCGAGAATTTCCACCACCTGACCAATCTGCATATCGCGGATCTGGTTGTGCAGCATCATCACCGGTTCCGGGCAGAACAGCCCTTTGGTGTCGAGGTGAAAATCAATGGCTGTGTCGTTCATAACTCTCTTCTTACCTGTTCGTTTTGCCTGCAGAGCCTGCGCCCGCTCAGACCAGCGCCTTGCGTGACGGCAGTAAACCGCGCTGTACCAGCGCCCAGACCGCACTCATCGCCGCCACACACAAAATGGCTGATAGCATAAAGTGGCCATCATACCCCAGAGTTTTGGCGCTGAAACCGGAAAGTGCACCGGCCAGCATACCGGCAATAATTACAACACAGCTTTGCAGGGCATAATCGGCGGCGGCGCAGTGCTCGCGGCAGCGGTCCATCATCACGGTAAATAACGCCGCCGTCGCCATACCACCGGCAATGTGCTCAACGATCACCGCCAGATAAATATGCAGCCAGTCCGGCGCCTGCCCTGCCGCCGGCTGCAGGCCGAGATACGACAGCAGCGCCAGCGCTTCGAGCAATAAAAATCCGAGCAATGCACTTTGCCGTCCGAGCTTACCAACCAGCCAGCCACCACCAAGCGCACCAAGCAGACCGGCCAGAAAACCCACGGTTCCCAGAATCAGTCCCATCTGCTCCAGTGTGACTCCGGCATCGCTCAGCATCGGCCGGATCATCGGCGTACCAAAGGCATCACCGAATTTATACACCAGCAGAAACAGCAGCCAGAAGGCGGCATATTTCAGGCGGAAAAAGCCCAGCCACAAGGGCCACAGCGGCTGGCGGTCAACCACATGCGGCTGCGGTTTAAACCACCACAACGGCAGCGAGCCCAGCAGCATCAGCAATGCCAGCAGCAACAGTGAATTCTGCCAGCCCAGCAACGGATACAGCGACACCAGCGCGCCACCGGCCAGAATCATCCCGACCCGGTAACCGGCGACCTGAATTCCATTACCGATACCGCGCTGCTCCGGCGGCAGGTTTTCTACGGCCATCGCATCGGTGGCGATATCCTGCGTCGCCATCAGGGTGTTAAGCATTAACAGCAGGCCGACAAACACCGCCATCGCCTGCCCGGTCCATAAATCCAGTGGCTGGCTGGCGATCACCACCAATACCGCCACCGCACTGTAATTCATGGTCAGAATCCAGCTGCGGCGGAATTCCTGTTGTCGCAGAGAAATACGGTCGAGCCAGGGCGCCCAGATAAACTTCAGCGCCCAGGGCAGCGCCAATAAAGACAACAGGCCAATAATGGTCAGGTCCATGCCCTGATTACGCATTAACGCTGGCATTGCCTGGCCGAAAAAACCGTGGGGCAAACCCTGCACAATATAAAGCCCGCTTAAGGCCAGCCATTTATTCATTCGCAATTCCGTTATTACGGTTTTTGATTGTCGTTATTGTTCAGCCGTTATTGCTCAGCCACCATTTTAACCGTGCGAAATACGCCGGCTGCACGATGGTATAAGCGCGCCCAACTTTACACACTGGCGCGATCATCTACTAGACTCGGAATAACCACCGGGGAAAACAACATGCAAACCACCAATAAGCAGCAAGCGCCAACCAATAAACAGCAAGCGCTAATCATCGAATACCCAAAAACACTGACCCGTGGAACGCTGAGCCTGAGCGAACGCCTGTTGCGCCAACAATGCCCGCTGATTGCCCGGCAATTACGCAACACCATGCTCAGCGACCATAGTAACGAGCTGAATATTGTCTTCAGCGACATGCAGCTGCAGCAAATAAAGCAATCATTACAACAGAGCGAAAGCAACGCCCAGCCCGGACAAAAAATCCTCTACTCCACATTGTTAAGCCGCTGGCAAAATCTGTAATCCTGAGTCCTGCCCACTCAGAGTCTTCTCGCCCCCTGAGTTTTGTAGCGCATAAAAAAACCCCGCAAAAGCGGGGTTAAATTTATAAGTATTATGAGGTGAGAGTGTAGTTATTGTCTCGTTGGTGCGTTGTTGTTTCGCTGTGGAACGTCTCAGCGTTCCAGAATAGCCACAACGCCCTGACCACCCGCCGCACAGATCGAGATCAGACCACGGCCTGAACCTTTCTCTTCCAGCATTTTCGCCAGCGAGGCCACAATACGGCCGCCGGTGGCTGCAAACGGATGGCCGGTCGCAATGGAAGAACCATTCACGTTCAGCTTGCTGCGGTCGATGCTGCCCAGCGGCTTGTCCAGACCGAGTTTTTCTTTACAGAATTTCTCGTCTTCCCAGGCTTTCAGAGTGGAAGCCACAACGCCGGCAAAGGCTTCGTGGATTTCGTAGAAATCAAAGTCCTGCAGGGTCAGACCGGCGCGTTCCAGCATGCGCGGTACGGCATAAGCCGGTGCCAGCAGCAGACCTTCTTTATCTTTGCCGCCGTCTTTACCGAAGAAATCGACAGACGCGGTTTCGTGGAAGCTCAGGTAGGCCTTAACCGGCAGGTTGTGTGCCTTGGCCCATTCTTCAGAGGCCAGCAGCACCACAGAAGCACCGTCGGTCAGCGCCGATGAGTTGCCCGCGGTCAGCGTGCCTTTACCGGATTTTTTATCGAAAGCCGGCTTCAGGCTGGCCAGTTTTTCCAGATTTGGCGTGCGCGCCAGGTTGTCTTTTTCCAGACCCAGATACGGGCTGACCAGATCGTCGAAGAAACCACGGTCGTAAGCGGCCAGCAGGTTGGTGTGGCTGTTGAAGGCGATTTCGTCCTGCTCTTCACGCGAGATGCCCCACTCTTTAACCGTCAGTTCGGTGTGCTCACCCATCGACAGATTAGTGCGCGGCTCGCCGTTGCGTGGCACCAGCGGCGCCAGATGCTTAGGGCGGATTTTAGCCAGCAGCTTGAGTTTTTCAGCGGTGGTTTTGGCACGGTTCACATCCAGCAGGATTTTACGCAGGCCTTCGTTCACACCAATCGGCGCATCGGAGGTGGTATCGGAACCACCGGCAATCGCACTGTCGATCTGGCCAAGTGCAATTTTGTTGGCCGCCATGATGATGGCCTGCAGACCGGTGCCACAGGCCTGCTGAATATCAACACCCGGAGTACGCGGATCGAGGGCGGTGCTGAGCAGAGTTTCGCGCGCCAGGTTAAAGTCGCGGCTGTGTTTGATCACGGCACCGGCAATGAATTCGCCAATCTGTTCGCCCTGCAGGTTGTAACGGTTAACCAGACCATTCAAAGCTGCGGTCAGCATGTCCTGGTTAGAAGCATAAGAATACGCGGTGTTGGAACGCGCAAAAGGAACACGGTTACCGCCAATGATGGCTACGCGGCGGATGGTCTGTTTAGCACTGCTCTTGGTCATGCCGGAAATCCTGTATGGGTTCTGATTGTTGGTTCTGATCTTTGCTTATTGGGCAAACACACATATCACAACGGCAGGCGGTACACTCTGCCATAAACGTTGCTCAGTGTAGCGCCCGGGCTATGGCTGGCATTGGCTGAAGTGACAGTTTTCCCCTCTTATCTGGTCAATTTCACTCCTTATGATTGCTGCTGTAATCTGCTACCGTCCGGCGCTGTGCCATTTTTTGTGTTTCGTGTGGTTTACCGCGCCCTTTGTAAATCATTTTTAACCGCTAACCGGCCATGTTTAATCTGTATAAACAGGCCTCAGGACCCGACCATGAGCAACTTTATAGAATCTGTACTCGACAGCAATGTGGGCCGCAGCCTGATGAAATCGGTACTGCCCAAATCGATTGAACTGAAGCGTTACAATCCGAATCAAGCCACCTATTTTGAAGGCCGGGTATTAATCGGTGCCTGTGAAAACGCCGCCCTGCTGAGCGACATTATGCGCAACCTGAAAGACGCCAACGCCAGTGTCTTTTTCCCTGCCGCCGCTAAAACCGCTGCCGCCATCGTTGCCGCCGCCAGCGAGTACGGTATTAAAGCCGTCGGCATTGAATGCAGCGCCGATATGACCGACAAATTCGATGCCTTTGTATTCGACGCCTCTGGTTTTTCCGATACCGCTGACCTGAACCAGCTGTATTACTTTTTTAACCCGGTGATGCGTAAGCTGAACAGCAATGGCCGCGTGATTGTATTGGGCCGCCCGCATATGAAAGCCACCACCGGCGAGCAGGCAGCCGCCATGCGCGCACTGGAAGGTTTCTCACGCTCTGTTGCCAAGGAAATCGGCAAGAAAAGCGCCACCGCTCAGGCAATCTACGTTGAAACCGGTGCCGAGAAAAACCTCGATGCCGCGTTCCGTTTTGTGATCTCCGCCAAGTCCGCTTATGTCGATGGTCAGGTGCTGACCGTGCGTAAAGCGCAGGATGTGGCCTACCCCGACTGGCACAAGCCGCTGGCCGGTAAAGTCGCGCTGGTGACCGGTGCTTCCCGTGGTATCGGTGAGTCCATCGCCCGTACTCTGGCACGTGACGGTGCCACCGTTCTGGGTCTGGATATTCCACCAGCGGAAGGCGATCTGCGCCGCGTGATGGCTGAAATCGGTGGCGAAACCCTGCTCGGCGATATTTCCTCCGCCGAGGCACCGCAACAGATTTCCGACAAACTGAAAGAAATGGGCGGTGGCGACATCATCGTGCATAACGCCGGTATCACCCGTGACAAAACCCTGGCCAATATGCCGGAACACTGGTGGAACATGACCATCGACATCAACCTGTCGGCGGAAGAGCGCATCAACCATGTGCTGTTTGAGCAAGGCACGCTGAACAACGGTGGCCGTATTATTTGTGTATCGTCGATGAACGGTATCGCCGGCCAGACCGGTCAGACCAACTACGCGGCCTCCAAAGCCGGTGTGATCGGTTATGTGCAGTACATGGCTGACGAACTGATGGCCAAAGACATCACCATCAACGCCGTGGCTCCGGGCTTTATCGAAACCGCGATGACCGATGCCATCCCACTGATGACCCGTGAAATCGGCCGTCGCCTGAACTCCCTGTCACAGGGCGGTAAGCCGGTTGACGTGGCGGAAACCATCGCGTTTTTTGCCAACCCGGCTGCCAGTGGTGTGAGCGGCAACATCGTGCGCGTCTGCGGCCAGTCTCTGGTGGGGGCGTGAGATCACGGCTTGAGGTCGCTGCATAAGTCAGGAGCACCTGACGTCTGAGATCAGCGCCTCACGCCTAAGACAAAAGCGCCGGAACAGATTATCTGAACCGGCGCTTTATCCTGATCCAGCTCAACGGCAGGGCTAATACTTTCTCATTCCCGTTCCGCATAACCGACATTCCTGTTCCGGCGGTTTCAAATCCCGCAGATACCGCTACACTTGGGTTCAGTCATTATCTGAATGCAGTGTATGCCCCAAAATTCTATCCAGCGTGGCCTCCGTGATGCTTCAAGTCTCGGTATTGGTCGTTACAACCATTTTCTGGAAATGCTGCTCAGCGGACGTCCGCTGGAAATGCTGCTGAATGAACTGGTTCTCCTCATTCAGGAAAAACAACCGGAATGCATCGCTTCTATCCTGCTGCTCAGCGATGACGGCAAACACCTGATTCCCGGCGCCGCGCCTGACCTGCCCGATTTCTACGTCGCTGCCATCAACAATCTCGCTATTGGCGAAGGGGTCGGTTCCTGCGGTACTGCCGCAGCCACTGCACGCCTGGTAATCGTCGAAGATATTCAGAGTCATCCCTACTGGCAGGATTACCGTGAGCTGGCTGCACAAGCCGGTTTGTATGCCTGCTGGTCACAGCCCATTGTGGGCAACAACGGCAAAGTCCTCGGCGTGTTCGGCCTGTACTACCGTGAAGTGCGCCACCCAACCGGACTGGATCTGCTGCTGATTCACGAAGCGGCTCGCCTGGCCCAGGCCAGTATTGAATTCCGCCGCGCACAAAATCATCGCCAACTCACGGAAACCATCACCCAGCATCTGCCGCTGGGCCTGATCATTACCGACAAAGCGTTTAATATTGTTGAAGTTAATCCGGCGTTTTCTCATATCACCGGCTATCCCGGCGCTGAAGTTTTAGGGCGTAAACCGGGTTTCTTCGCCGCCGACCCGAAATCACTGCAACAATACCGCGATATTCTCGACAAGCTGCCCGCCTGGCGCAGCTGGACAACCGAATTATTAATCAGCCGGCGCAATGGCGAACGCTTCAACGCCGAGCTGTGTTTTTCTGTGGTGCGCGATGAGCAGAGCAATATCCTGCGCTACGTTGCCCTGATCAGCGATATCAGCGAACGTAAACGCTCTGAAGAAACCATCCAATATCAGGCCAGTTACGATCTGCTCACCAGTCTGCCAAACCGCAATCTGTTTTATGAACGCCTGAACTGGACGCTGGAACAGGGGCGGCGCAAGCAGCGCAGCTTTTCTGTGCTGCTGATGGATCTGGATTACTTTAAAGAAATTAACGATACCCTGGGCCACGACGCCGGCGATGAACTGCTGGTTAAAGTTGGCACACGGCTGCAGCAAAGCATGCGTTCTCAGGACACCATTGCCCGCCTCGGTGGCGATGAGTTTGGCTTCATCATTACCGGCGAGCATGACCAACAGGCGCTGGAACAACTGGCCGATAATATCCTGAAAAACGTCAGCCGCAGCCTGACCATCCGCCAGATGCGCAATTGCCGCATCACATCCAGTATCGGTATCAGCTGCTACCCCAACGACGGCGGCACGCTGGAACAATTACTGAAAGCCGCAGAGCAAGCGGTTTATGCTGCCAAAAATGCCGGTCGTAATGGCTACGCCTTTTTTACCCCAGCGATGTTCGAAGCGGCAAAAACCCAGGCATTGCTGCATCAGGAAATGCATTTTGCCGTCAGCCAGAACCAACTGGAACTGCACTATCAGCCCATCAAACGTCTGACCGATAATTGCATTGTTCAGCTTGAAGCGCTGGTGCGCTGGAATCACCCGGAACGTGGATTGGTGCGTCCGGATTTGTTTATTCCGCTGGCCGAAAAAACCGGCATGATCCGTGAAATCGGTCAGTGGGTCAGGCAGGAAGCACTGGCCATGATTGGCCGTATGCAACAACAGGGGCTCTCGGTACCTATCGCCGTCAACGTTTCCACCGCCGAGTTCTACGATCACAGCCTGGCCGACAAAATCATTGCTCAGGTAGAAGAGTCGGGCGTCGCGCGCGGCAGTTTGCTGGTTGAAATTACGGAGAGCCTGCTGATCCGAAATCAGCAGGAAACCTGTGCGTTCCTGGACAAACTTCAGCAAGCCGGAATCCGTGTGGCACTCGATGACTTTGGTACCGGCTTTTCGTCACTTTCTTACCTTGCAGCCTTCCCCGCCGATAAACTGAAAATCGACCGCAGCTTTGTCCACCAGATGACCGCTAACCGGCGTAAGGAGTCGCTGGTCGACACCATCATTACGCTCGGACACAGCCTGAATATGAGTGTGATTGCCGAAGGGGTTGAGACAGAAGAAGAAGAAGCCCTGCTGCGCAGTAAAAACTGCGACAATGTTCAGGGTTTTTTGCTGGCGAAACCGTTGCCGGAAGCCGATTTGATTGAATTTTTGCGCAGCTATAAACCAGACACAAACAGTAAAACTGACACTGACAGTAAACCCGGGATAAACAACAAGTCTGACGGAGAACAGCCTTAAACCGTCGTCCGTTTCAGCGTTTTTTCTTCGCCCGCTTTTTTTTCAGATAGTCTTTTACCGGTGTTTTTTTATCCGGCAATGCCGCCGCAAAACGCTCACGCATGGCCTCAATTTTAGCGTCTTTTTCATCGTGCATACGGGTGTGACGATGTTTATCACCGGCCTGGCGGAAGTCCACCACGGTATTTTCAGATTTTTCGCTCTCTGACATGCTTACTCCTGTTGCCAATAGCAGGACGTCGCCATAGTGTGGCCATGGTAGCATAAGTCTTTTCTGACTGAACAAGCCTGCTGTCGTGACACTATCGCCTGCCCCATCATTGCTGTCTTCTGCCCTGCCCATTGACCCGGTCCTGCCCGAACTGCGCACGCATCTGTGCGCACACACCAATGTACTGCTCAGTGCCGAGCCCGGGGCCGGTAAAACGACCCGCGTGCCGCTGGCGCTGCTGAACGAGCCCTGGCTGGCGGGCCAGAAAATCATCATGCTGGAGCCGCGACGTCTGGCGGCACGAAATGCCGCCAGTTTTATGGCGAAACAGCTGAACGAACAGACCGGAGAAACCGTCGGCTATCGTATCCGCCTTGAGCAAAAAATTTCTGCCACGACCCGCATTGAAGTCGTCACCGAGGGTATTCTCACACGGATGCTGCAGGATGATCCGGAACTGAGCGGCGTCGGCCTGATTATTTTCGATGAATTCCACGAACGTAACCTGCACTCCGATCTGGCGCTGGCGCTGGCGCACCAGTGCCAGCAATTATTGCGTCCGGAGCTGCGCCTGCTGGTGATGTCCGCCACGCTGGACACCGATAGTCTGGGCGACAAACTACAGGCTCCTCTGCTGCACAGTACAGGCCGTAGCTTTAAGGTTAAGCACCATTACCGGCCACTGCCCAACAACAACAGCCGGCTGGCAGAGCACTGCGCCAGCGTGATACGCGAAGCTCTGAATTCACACCACGAAGGGGATGTACTGGTGTTTCTGCCCGGCGTTGCCGATATCAGCCGCGTGCAGACACTGCTGCAGGAGACGCTGAGCGGAGTGCTGGTTGCTCCTCTTCATGGCCAGCTGAGTGACAGCGAACAGAAAACGGCACTGGCACCCGCTCCGGCAGGCCAGCGCAAAGTGATTCTGGCCACCAATATTGCCGAAAGCTCACTGACCATCGATGGCGTGCGGATCGTGGTGGATTCCGGTCTTGAACGGCGCATGAGCTTCTCCCCGGCCAGCGGCATCAGCCAGCTGCAGACGCGGAATATCTCTCAGGCATCCAGCGTCCAGCGTTCAGGCCGGGCCGGACGTCAGGCAGAAGGATTCTGCTACCGCTTGTGGCGCGAAGAAGAACAGAGCCGGCGCGAGCCCCATATCCGCGCCGAGATACTGGATGCCGATCTGGCGCCGCTGTTGCTTGAACTGCTGCACTGGGGCGCGGATCTTAACGATCTGTTATGGCTTTCACCTCCGCCTGTCGCCAGCCTCAACCAGGCCCGGCAGGTACTGGCTCAGCTGGGTTTGCTGCAGCCGGATGCGCCGTTGCGCCTGAACGAACACGGCCAGCGCTGTGCCGCTTTGGGTCTGGAACCACGTTGGGCCCACGCCCTGCTCTGCGCCCGGGATCTGGACATGGCTGCCGAAGCCTGTGAACTGGTTGCCGTTTTGCAGGAATGGCCACACAAGCAACGTCACAGCGATGACGCCGGGCGTCTGCTGTCACAAGCCCGGCGACAACACAGTGTATGGAACAGCCGCATCAAACCTCTGGCACAGCGCTGGCAGCGCCAATTACAGGCACAGCCCTCGGCGATACCATTAGACTGCGGACTGATTATCGCCCTCGCCTTTCCCGACCGCATTGCCCAGAAACGCAGCGCTAATGCCCAGACGTTTCGTTTAAGCGGTGGCAGCGGTGCCGAACTGCAACATAACAGCGATCTGCATAATGCCGACTATCTGGCCATTGCCGATATCAGCGGCGGCCAGCCGGACCGTATCCGTCTGGCGGCCGCGCTCGATAACAACAGCCTGTCACGACTGCAGGAAGCCGCACCGCATCTGTTCAGCGAGCGTACCGAGATCGGTTGGAACGACAGTGGCCAATTAAAAGCTCTGCAACATCGCTGTCTGGGCCAGCTGATTCTGAGCAGCAAACCCCTGCCAGCGTTATCAGCTGACGACTGGCAACAGGCCTGGCGCGATTACTTCCGCCAATGCGGCCTGAACGATCTGCCCTGGCAGGATGATGCCCGCACACTGCGCAGCCGCATGGCGCTGGCCGCTCAGTATCTGAATACCGATAACGCAGACGCTGACGGCCATCGCTGGCCAGACGTCAGCGATCAGGCTCTGCTGCAACGTCTGGACGATTGGCTTATGCCGTTCTGCACTAAGGCCAGAAATTTGCGCGACCTCAACAAGGTGACACTGAACGATGCATTGCTCAGCCTGCTCAGCTGGGAGCAACAGCAACAGCTTAACCAGCATGTCCCTGGTCACTGGCAGGTGGCCAGCGGCTCCCGTATTGCTCTGCAATACAACAATGATCCGAATCTGAGCGACGACCCCGATCAACCACCACTGCTGGCAGTTAAGCTGCAGGAGATGTTCGGCTATGAAGGCCAGCCCGCCATTCTTAACGGCCGGGTGCCACTGCTGATTCACCTGCTGTCACCGGCACGCCGGCCCTTGCAGGTTACCCGCGATCTGCCGCATTTCTGGCGCCATACCTACGCCGAAGTGCGCAAAGACATGCGTGGCCGCTACCCGAAACATCCCTGGCCTGAAGATCCGCTCAGTGCCGAGGCGACCGCATTAACCAAGCGCGCTCTGAGCAGGCGGCAATAACCTGGATTTTCAGGAGTGTGACTGAGAGCCTAGTGGCAAAAAAATAATATAAAAATCAACAGTACATGGTGTAACCAATCATTACCCGGCGCAGTGGTTATCTGCGCCCAGCCTACTAGCCTGTTAAAAATATTATGGTTCAGGCTGAGTTATGTCCGCGAAAAAAGTCGTTGCAATACTGGTGTTTGCAGCCTTGGCACTGGCGCTTGTGATCGGTGGCCAGATTGGCCGGCAGTCGCTGGTTCAGGTATCCGGTGTCGCCTCTCCTGACACCTCATCCGACAAGCGCTCAGGCGCACAGACGGTGACAGCACCCGCAGCAGCAAGCACCACAGCGAACCATTCCGCTCAGCAAGCAACATCCGCTTCGCAAACACTCCCCATCAAACAGCCTGATCTGACGCTGAACGCTCGCGGGGCTTTGCACACCCATGCGCTGGACGATGAACACACCTCCCTGCCGCCGGCACTGGCGGCCGATATTGAACAACGCCGTATTCCGCAAAGTCAGCTGCTGCTGACTCCCAACCGTAATGGTGGCTACTCCATGGATGCCAAGGGCCAGTACCACACCGTAGTGGTGGCTTTTATTGACGAAAATGGCCAGCTGCGTACCGAAGAACGCATCGTGTATCCCCTGACCGATCAGCCACCGGCGATTCCTGCAGCACCGCCAGCGGCCAACGCAAAACCCGGCAAACCATGAGGCCTGTTATGTACCCGCTGAAATATTCTCTTATCACTCTCAGCCTGTGCAGCGCACTCCTGAGTGCTCAGACCCATGCCGCTGGCATTCAGATTATTAACACCGACGGTGCCGGCGAAGGCTTTAATGATGCCACCGTAGTCAGCACTATTGGTGGTAACAGTGCCACCACACTGGGCACACAACGTCTGGCCGTCTTCAACCGCGCAGCCGACATACTCAATGCCACGTTCGACATTGCGGTGACCGTTAACGTCAACTCCTCCTTCGACCCTCTTTTCTGCGATACCAACAGCGCCACCCTGGGCAGTGCAGGTGCTGCAGACTATGAGTTTATTCATAATGGCAGTGAGTGGACGGTGTATGCCGATGCATTGGCAAACCAACTGCAGGGAAGCGATGTAACCCCGGCAGTCGCCGAAATTAACGCGCAATTTAACAGTGGCATCGGTAACCCGGGCTGTCTGCAAAGTTCTGGCTGGTATCTGGGGTTTGATGATCCGGCCGGCAGCGGTAACTCACTGCTGTCGGTGGTGTTGCATGAAATTATGCATGGCATGGGGTTTTTATCCTTACTGGCGTCAGACGGCAGCAGTGGGGCAAACGATGGCGTAAATTATATTTACGACCCTTACACCAAGCTGTTATACGACGCCTCTCAAGGTGCCCGGGTCACGACGCTTAATCAGACACAGAGGGCAGCATCCACCACTAATAATGGCAACCTGGTCTGGGATGGTGCACAAACCAATGCGCAACTGGGTGGATTCAGCGCCGGAGTCAACAGCGGCAGAATGCAGATGTATGCGCCAACGGGCTACACCCCCGGGTCTTCGGTCAGTCATTTTGATACGGCCGCCACTCCGAACGAAATAATGGAGCCGCAATACACCGAGTTTCTGGATGACGCCGGATTAGCCAAGTACCTGTTGGCGGATATTGGCTGGACACTGGCTTCCGCTGGCAATAGTGCTCCGGTAATGGGCGCAGTTTCAGCCCAAACCCTGAATGAAGACGCCACCCTGGACGTGACAGTTGGCGCCACCGATGCCGATGGCGACAGCCTGACCTACAGCATCACGGCTGCCACCGCAGAGCTGGGTGCCAGCATCAGCGGCACCACCTTAAGCATTACTCCGCAAGCCAATTACAACGGTACTGGCAGTATTACGGTGCAGGTGTCCGATGGCGCGCTGACCGACAGCACCAGCTTTAATGTCAGCGTTGATCCGGTCAACGATGCGCCGGTAATCAGCGCCATCACGGCTAAAACACTCGACGAAGATGCCACACTGGACGTTACGCTAAGCGCCACCGATATCGACAGCGGCTCGTTAACTTACAGCATCACGGCCGCCACCGCAGAGCTGGGTGCCAGCATCAGCGGCACCACCTTAAGCATTACTCCGCAAGCCAATTACAACGGTACTGGCAGTATTACGGTGCAGGTATCCGATGGCGCGCTGACCGACAGCACCAGCTTTAATGTCACCATTGATCCGGTCAACGATGCGCCGGTCTTTACCTCGGCCAGCAGCTTTAATACAGCTAATGACGCCGACCTGATAATTACCCTGACCGCCAGCGATATTGATACCGCCGGCGGCTCTCTGGTTTTCAGTCTGGTTAACGTTGACAGCGCTAAACTCAGCGGCAGCCTCAGTGGCAGCACTCTGACGCTGACACCGGTGGCCGGCACCAGTGGCACAACGACGGTTGATGTTGCTGTCAGCGATGGCGTCACCAGTACGCCGCAAAGTATCAGCGTGAATGTCCTTTCTGCCGCCAATCAGGCTCCGGTCTTCAACCCGCCCGCGCCACTGACACTGCTGCAGGAAACCAGCACGGTTGTCACCCTGAGTGCCAGCGATGCCGATGGCAACAGTCTGACTTACAGCGTCGGCAGCGTCGGCAGCGGTGTCAGCGCCGCTGTCAGCGGCGATCAGCTCAGTATCAGTGCTGATACTGGCTTTACCGGTAATGCCAGTATTTCGCTCAGTGTCAGCGATGGTGTACTAAACGACAGTGCGATACTGGCCGTCACGGTACTGCCAAAATTCGAGCTACAGCAGGATGGTATAACGCTTGGTAACGGTGACAGTCTGAACGCTGCCCTGAATGCCTTGCCCCTGACACTCAGTGGTGGCGACGGACAGCTCAGCACCTCTCTGTTTTTTGATGGCAGCCAGCAGGACAGCCTGCTCAGTTATAATGCCACCACGCAAAGTTACAGCCTCGCCATGCCATCCAGCGGTGCCTTTGCTGGCACCTATACACTGTCAGTCACCGACGGTCATGGTTTCAGCGCCACCTATTACATCGAGCGGCCATTGCGGGTGACGACGAATGTCACCCCAACACTGGCATTGTCGGCCAGCCAGACGATCAGCGTTGAAGGCGCTCCGGCCGGTTCACTGCTGTCACTGAGCAGCAGCTCAGCCCAGGTCGCTTTCAGCGATGCCAGTGGCAATGCACTGACCACGACCAGTGCGCCTGATGACGCCGATCACTTTAATGCCGCCCGTGTAGTGCTGACATTCAATGCCGTCAGTCACAACAGTCAGCCGGTAATTACGGCATCCGCTACCAACCTGCCGGATGGTGAGTTACCCCTCGCATTGCAAGCTGGCCGAACCGTCTTAATTACCGTTACCGATCAGGATGCTCAGGCGGTGACAGGGGCAATCGCTGCCTTGAATGACAACCGTTTTGAACAATGGGGACTGCCATCTTCTGCCAGTGCCAACAGTAGCGGTGAAATCAGCCTGCAATTACCCGAAGAAAGCCTGCAGCTGAATCTCAGCGCGGAAGGTTACCTGGGGACAACACTGACTATTGATGATGCACAGTTGAGTGCAGAGGTAACCCTCACCGCACTGGATTCACCCTTCAGCCTCAATGGCATTGTGCAGGCCAGTGGTTTTGACTTCAGTACAGAATTACCGCAACTGACGCTGCTGTTCAGTGACAACAGCAGTGAAGTGCTGACGCTGAACAGCATCAGCAGTACCTCCGCAAGTTACAACTGGCTGGGCGATCTGGCGGTAAAAACACCGCAAAGCTTACAAATCCGGCATAGCAATATCAGTCAGATAACAGCTAGTATTAATACCAATTTCAGCAGCCAGACAATTAATGTCACCCTGGTTGCCAGTGCCCCACAACCAACAACCGAAGTGATCGTTGTCAGCTCCGGTGGCTCATCCGGTGGTGGCGCACTCTGGTATTTATTTTGGCTATGCCCAATAATCGCCATGAACCGGTTTATACGGGCAAACATCCGCTCCCGGAGTCTGTCCCCGGCAAAATAATCGACCGCAAAGCGGTTGCAGATAGCAAGGATGCTTACGTAGCTGTCTGTAATCAGGGAAGCGGCATATAAAAGATTCTCCTATGCTGCGTACTCGTGCTGTTACTTTTAATGTTGTTACTTTATTGCTGGCAGGCCTGATCAGCCTGCTATCCGTGTCTTTTTCCGCGACTGCCGCAGAAGCCATTCCGCAAGACAGTAACGTGCTTTATCTCACCAATGACACCCATCAGATAAGCAGCCAAGGCGCGTTGTATTACCTCGAAGATCCGCTGGCGCAATTATCATTACCCTATGTTATTGAACAGAATATTCCTTTCCGGCATTACCCCAAAGCCGCTTTTAATGAGGGCTTCACAGAATCCGCTTACTGGCTGAAGCTGACGGTTGATGCCAGCCTGAGCAATAAATCACGCTGGTTACTGGAAATTAATTACCCGCTTCTGGATGTTGTTAATGTGATTATCCAGGGGCCGGATGGTGCGCCGTTAAACCATTACGAACTGGGCGATCTGAACGAATTTTCACAACGCCCGGTCTCCCATCGCAACTTTGTTGTCCCTCTCGATTTTACCGACGTCAAACAGCAGGTGGTGTATCTCAATGTCCAGACGACCAGTTCATTGCAGGTGCCCATCAGCCTGTGGGAAATAACCCACTTTGTTGAAAAACGCAGCAACGAACAATATGGACTGGGGCTGTATTACGGCATGATGCTGGTGATGTTTCTCTACAATTTCTTTTTGTGGCTGAGCATCCGCGATAATAACTACCTGCTGTATATCGGCTATATCGCCTCATTTTCTGCCTTGCAATTAGCCACCAGCGGTCTGGGTTATCAATTTATCTGGCCGCAATGGGTCTGGCTTGAACAGATGGCGGTACCACTGACCATTGGTTTGGTGGGGATATTCGGCAGTGCTTTCACCCGTGCTTTTTTACAAACCAAAGTGCATCACCGTCTGGCCGATATTGCGCTGCGGATATGCCTGCTACTATCGGCCATGATCTGTCTGAGTGCATTAGTCTTTGATATTGCAACGGTGATGAGCAGCGGTAAATTTGTGGTGGTGATATTTCTTATTACCGTATTTTATTCGTCTGTTTCGTCACTGCTTAAAGGTCAGCATCAGGCCCGCTATTTTCTGATTGCCTGGGTATCGCTGATTGTTGGCGGTATGGTCACGATTTCCATGATGCTGGGCTATCTGCCGAATAATCTGTGGACGACGCATGCCAGTAAAATCGGCAGTGCGCTGGAAATTGTGCTGTTGTCTTTTGCCCTTGCCGACCGTATTAAAATTCTTGAACGGGCAAAAAATCATGCCGAAGCGCTGGTGAAAAAAGAGCTGGAAGAACGCGCGGTACGGCTGGCCGAATCCAATCGTCTGAAAAATGATTTTCTGGCAACCATCAGTCACGAATTCCGCACCCCACTGAACGGCATTCTGGGCTCCCTGGAATTGGCCGCTGATGAGCATGGTAAGCCGCAGCTGAATTCACTTCAGGATGCCCGCAACAGCGCCAGAGATATGCTCGATCTGGTCGACAATGTACTGACCTACACCGAGCTGCAGGCCGGTAACCGCATCATGTCGCCGGAAACCATTGAACTGGCCCCCATGATCCGTAGTGCCGCTGACTATATCCGCCAGCAATGCCACAACAAGCATCTGACCTTTGAACTGGTGCTGCAGCCAGGATTACCGAACCATATCCGCGCCGATATTAAATGCATCCGTCATGCACTTAAGGCGCTGCTGGAAAATGCCGTTAAATTTACCCAGAAGGGTCAGATCCGCATAGAAGTTGGCGTCAGCCAGATGAACAACATGACCACGCTTGATATTCATATCCGCGATACCGGCATTGGTATGACGGCCGCTGAGCTCAGCCGTGTACAGGACTATTTTTATCAGGGGGATGGCTCTGATCAGCGCCGCTACCAGGGACTGGGGATCGGCTTATCGCTGGTACGCGCGGTATGTCATTGCATGAAAGGCCGTCTTGAAATTGACAGTGAAAAACATCAGGGAACCGATGTTCACCTTCACCTGCCGGTACAGGCATTGGGCAGAAGCGAAGTCCGGCTGATTAAAAACCGGGTCGAAGCCGTCGAAACCACACCAATCGAAAATATCCGTGGTCGGGCGTTAGTGGTGGAAGACAACACCATCAACCAGCGGGTACTGCACTCGATGCTCAGTCGTTTGCAACTGAAAGTGGATGTCGCTGACAACGGCGAGAAAGCGCTGGAGATGCTGAATTCAGAGCGGGCATACCGCTACGACATGATCTTTATGGATTGCCAGATGCCAGTGATGGATGGCTTTGAAGCAACCCGTATTCTGCGGGCCAGCAACATCAGCGAACGACATTCACCGGTCATCGCCGTAACCGCCAACGCCATGTCCGGTGATCAGCAGCGCTGTCTGGATGCAGGAATGAATGATTATCTGAGCAAACCCATCAGCCTTGAGCAAATCCGCCAGATCGTACAAAAATGGCTGCCTGCGGATGCCGGCCATGAAGATCCGACAACCGGGCGCTCGGCTGATCAGGCTTCGCAGCCACCTGCCGACCCTGAACGGCAAAAACCGGGCTGAACGTCGCCCGTCCGCCGGTGAATGGAGTCCGGTACATAGTACGGTGAATAGCTACAGCGGCCCCAGCAGCAGCTTCAGGCCAACAATCAGCGTGACCAACTCATACAGTCGCTTGATGGTCAGATTACCGGCCTGAATCGAAGAATGAGCGCCCAGGTAGCCTCCCAGCAGAGAGCCGGCCACCAGCGCTGGAATCCATTGCCACTGAACGTCCGCCATCGCACTCATGGTGATCGCACCAGTGCCGTTCCAGCCCAACCCGACCGCAACCAGTGTCTGCGCCACCGCGGTTTTGTAATCAAGCCCAAACCAATACACCAGCCAGAGGGTCACAAACAGTCCACTGCCGGCCGACAGCGCACCATTGGCAAACCCGATCAGTAACAGCACCAGCGCCCCCACCGCAAAACCCGCCGTGCTGCGGTTACGCCCGTTTTTATGTAAACCCAGCTGCGGCTTAAACCAGGAATACAGCGCCAGCGATAAGGTCAGCAATCCCAGGGCAATCTCAGCCTGACGGGCCGGCACGTCGAGAATAAACAAGGCACCAGCAATCACGCCAGGCACACCGGCTGCGACAATCAACAGCAAAATCCGGCGATCAAGGTGATGCTCTCGCAGATGACGGGCGGTTGCACCAACGCCCAGCGCAACCGTCGCCACTTTGTGCGTGGCCAGCGCCAGCGGGAATGGCAGCCCCATAAAAATCAGAATCGGTAGCTGAATCAGTCCGGCACCACCACCGGCCAGCGCGGAAAACCAGTTCGCTACAATTGCAATCAGAAAAAGTGCCGTTTGTTCGATATAATCCATGCAGAGTTCATCTGGGGAAACTTATGAAATACGCTTTGTACTACTACGACGCCTGTCCATTCTGCCAGCGTGTGCTGCGTGCACTGCCCGGCGTAAAGGTCGAGGTCGAAAAACGCAATGTGCTGACCAATCAGGAATTCCGTAAACAACAATATGCGGCAACCGGCCGTACCACGGTGCCCTGCCTGCTGATTTCTGATAACGGCAAAGATACCTGGATGTTCGAATCCGCCGATATTATCCGCTTTTTACAAAGCCGCTGAACAAAGCAATCAGCCAAACCTGAGCGCTCAGCAAAAACGGCCGCAGACAATCACGCCGCGGCCGGTTAATGACACTGAACCACTTCCCTAACGGGACAGCAGAGCGCTCATCTGCGGATCAGCCATCAGGCGACGTACGGTTTCCACCACGGCCTGAGTCTGGGCATCCACTTCCACGTTGATACGATCACCCGCGCTTACCATGCCAAAGGTTGTGACATCACGGGTTTCAGGAATCAGGTGTACGCAAAAACGATCGTCGGTTACTTCAGCAATGGTCAGACTGCAGCCGTTCAGTGCGACATAGCCCTTATCCAGCAGGAAAGGCGAAAGATGCGCCGGGCGCTCCATCCATACCACCCGGTTATTGGCTGAATCATCGACGGCCAGCACAGCGACCTGATCCATGATATGGCCGGATAACACGTGGCCGCCAATCTCGTCACCAAAGCGTGCTGCCCGCTCAATGTTCACCACACTGCCCGGCTGCAAATCCCCAAGATTCGTGACGTTAAGTGTCTGCCCTATGGCATCAAAGCTGACCTGTCCCTGCTCCAATGTACGCACGGTCAGGCAGGTGCCATTGATGGCAACGGATGCGCCAATTTGCAGCCCGGTCATAAGTTTTTCCGGGAATTCAAAAGTGAATGTGGCAAAATCTTCTTTGCGCTCCAGTCGCGCCACAGGCAATCTGGTTTGCACAATACCGGTGAACATCAGTCTCTCCAGCCAAGTCAGAAAAACGCATTATGCACTATACTCGCAGCAGAAGAAGGCATGATATTGAGCCGGTGTTTCTGAATAATCCGGCCCGGCAGAAAGCCGATGGTCAGAACGCCGTTTTCCGGTAAAACGTTTTTCAGCAAGCCACGCGCCGGAAAAAGTCGGAGCAGGCCCAGTCATTCAGCGACTCCCAGAGACAGCAGGACACGGATTTGGACGTTAAAAAAACAGGATTAATTCTTTCCGGCGGCGGTGCCCGCGCGGCCTATCAGGTGGGCGTACTAAAAGCGATCCACAAGATTCTGCCAAAAGGCCACTACAACCCTTTTGATATTATTTCCGGCACTTCAGCCGGAGCGATTAATGGGGTGGCACTGGCCAGTTATGCCGACAACTACCGCATAGGAATTAAACACCTCGAACGTATCTGGATGCACTTCAGTTGCGATCAGATATACCGTACCGATTTCTGGGGGGTGTCTGCCTCACTCGCGCGCCTGACCCGCAGCCTGGTGATTGGCCGGGGCTACAAAAACGACACAGTCTCGCTGCTCAATAATCAACCACTGCGCGAATTACTGCAGGAAGTGGTTAAGTTTGACAATATTCAGGGGGCCATCGACAGCGGCGCATTGCATGCCATTGCCGTCAACTGCTCCGGTCTGGAAAGCGGTGAATCGGTCAGTTTTTTTCAGGGTCATTACAGTATCAATAACTGGCAACGCCAGCGCCGCGTTGGCATCCGCAGCCGCATTTCGCTTGATCATCTGATGGCATCATCCGCCATCCCGATGATTTTTCCGTCGGTCAAAATTCATCGTGAATACTTTGCCGACGGTGCCGTACGCCAACTGGCACCACTCAGCCCGGCACTGCATCTGGGCGCAGAAAAAATCATGGTGATTGGTGTCAGTGGTATCGCTCACAAACGCAAAGAACGACCACAAAGCAGCTCTTACCCGTCGCCAGCCAAAATGATGGGACACATGCTGAATGCGGCTTTCCTCGACAGTATGGAAACCGATGTCGAACGGCTGCGCCGCATTAACCGGACCGTCGATAAGATTCCGGAATCGGTGCGCAAAAAAGAAGGCATGGAACTGAAATCCATCGAATTGCTGGAAATTAATCCAAGCCGTTCCATCGATGAACTCGCCGGTCAGCATGCCCATGAAATTCCACGGGCATTAAAACTGGCTCTGGGCGGCAGCGGCAATGCCAGCCAGAACGGCTCCGGCATTCTCAGCTATTTGCTGTTTTCCCGTGGTTTCTGCAAAAGCCTGATTGACCTCGGTTTTCAGGATGCCAACGAACGCGAAGATGAAATCCGCGCTTTTTTTGCCGACCATTTCCACGACTGACTCATGAAAATATCTGCCTATCAGCGCATCGTCGTTCTGACCGGAGCCGGTATCTCCGCCGAGTCCGGTATACGCACCTTCCGTGACGCCGGCGGACTGTGGGAAAACCACCGCCTGGAAGACGTTGCCACGCCGGAAGCCTTTGTCCGTGATCCGCAATTAGTGCAACGCTTTTATAACGACCGGCGGCGGCAACTGAAGGATGTCAGACCCAACCCCGCTCACCTTGCTCTGGCCGCATTCGAACAGCAATTCCGCGGTGATTTTTTGCTGGTAACGCAAAATGTTGATGATCTTCATGACCGCGCAGGCAGTCGTAACCTGCTGCATATGCACGGTGAGCTGAATAAGGCCCGCTGCCTGCTGAGCGGCAATATTACCGAACACCAGGGCGATATCAGCGCCGATGTGCTCTGCCCCTGTTGCCAGCGTCCGAGCCTGCGGCCGCATATTGTGTGGTTTGGTGAAATGCCGCTGTATATGGAAGAGATTTATCGCGCCCTGGAGCAGTGCGACCTGTTTATCAGCATTGGTACCTCAGGCCATGTCTACCCGGCAGCCGGTTTTGTCGAGGTCGCCCGCCAGGCCGGTGCGCATACCGTGGAAATCAACCTTGAACCTTCCAATACCGAAGATGCCTTTGCCGAACATCTGTACGGCCAGGCGAGCCAAACCCTGCCTCGTTTTTTACAGCAGTTGCTGTAATTCAACCGTCGCAATTACTCCCGGATTTACGACAAACTTCTCACAGATAGCTTAATTCAGCCTGATTCACGCGCCATTGTCTTAAATTCAGGACGATTGGTTGCAAATATGGCGGCTGATGATAATCCACAAATTAGCCTAAAATCCGCCCCCAAACTGGCCAAACGGCGACGACAGGCCATGCTTAATGCCAGCACTCAACCGGGCGGCACCTGTCTGCCCGCTAACAGGAATTCCGCATGATATATTTATCCCGTTCTCAATGGCTGCTGCCCATCGTTGCCATCTTTCCCTTGCTTCTCAGTGCCTGCTCTCAACAGGAAGCCAGTGCAACAGCAACCGTTGTGCACCCGGCCAAAGTGTTTCAGATCAGCCCTGCCAGCCAGAGCATACTGCGACGTTTTCCGGCTCAGGTTCAGGCCGCTGAACGCGCAGCACTGGCTTTCCGCGTCAGCGGTGAACTGCTGACACTGCCGGCACAGGCCGGTAAAGAAGTGCGCCAGGGTGACGTACTGGCCCGGCTTGATCCTTCCGACTACCAACTGCGCGTGGATGACCGCAAAGCCCGCTATGAGCTGGCGTTGTCGCAATTTCAGCGGGTAAAAGGCCTGTTTGAACTGGGACAGATTTCCCAGTCACAATTTGATCAGGCCAAAGCCGAGCTGGATATCAGCAAAGCGGCTCTGGCCACCGCCCGTACGGACCTGTCTTACACCACGTTAAAAGCGCCGTTCTCCGGCGTGATTGCCGAAGTGTATGCCGACAATCACCAACCGGTCGCTGGCGGTAAAACCCTGGTGATGCTGCAGGCCAAAGACCAGCTGGAAGTGCGTTTGCAGATTCCGGAAAACCTGATGGCGCATATCGCCAAAAAGGAAAACACCAGCTATCAACCGGATGTTGAATTCGAAGCGCTGCCAGGCAAACGCTTCCGTGCCAGCTATAAAGAACACACAGCACAGGCCGATCCGGCGACCGGCAGCTTTACCATTACCCTGACCCTGCCACGGCCACCATCACTGAATTTATTACCGGGAATGACGGCCAGTGTGCATGTGGATCTGAGTCAGGTGCTGAGCGAGACCAATCCTAATCTGATCGTTCCGCCACAATCGGTATTTCAGAGCGAACAACAGGCCGATGGCAGCTCCCAGGCCATGGTCTGGATTGTGGGTGCCGACATGACCCTGCAGATGCGTGCGGTTGAAATCGGTCAGCTATCAACCGCAGGGCTGGAAATTACCCAGGGCTTACAACCGGGCGATACCATTCTGGCAGCAGGTGTTCATCAGGCCCATGAAGGGATGCGTATCCGTCCCTGGATTCAGGAACGGGGTCTTTAAGCATGAGTCAGCCACAAAACTCGGCCACGTATTTTATTAAGCACACCACAACCAGCTGGATGATGCTGGCCATTTTGCTCGTCGGCGGTGCCATCAGTTATTTGGGATTGGGGCGTTTGGAAGACCCGCAATTCACCATCAAAGAAGCCATGGTGATTACCTATTATCCCGGCGCCAGTGCGCTGCAGGTTGAAGAAGAAGTCACCGCCCCGCTGGAAAGCGCTATTCAGGCGCTGCCCTATATCAAACATGTGGATTCTATTTCCAAAGCCGGGTTTTCACAGGTACACCTGGTGATTAAACCTACCTATAAATCCCATGAGCTGGCGCAGATATGGGATGAATTACGCCGTAAAGTACACGACAAAACCCCATCCCTGCCACCCGGTGCCAATGCTCCGATTGTGATGGATGATTTTGGCGATGTGTATGGCGTGCTGCTGGCATTGTCAGGTAACGATTACAGCTACGAAGAGCTGAACGATTATGCCGATTACCTGAAACGTGAATTATCGACCCTTAATGGCATCGCCAAGGTCACCATCTCTGGCATCCAGCAGGAGCAGGTATTTATTGATATTTCCCGCGAGCGGATGACTAACCTGGGGATTCCGTTATCACGCCTTTATCAGTTATTACAGACACAAAACACCGTACAGGATGCCGGCCATATACGCATCGGTGATGAATATATCCGCATTCACCCCACCGGCGAATTTCGTTCGGTACAGGAGCTTGGCGATTTACTGGTGAGTCAGGCCGGATCGGATAAGCTGATTTATCTGCGCGATATTGCCGATATATCCGAAGGCATTGCAGAAGTTCCGAGCCACCTGACTAACTACAACCGCATGCCGTCATTGCGCATAGGCATTGCTTTTAACAGTGGCGTTAACGTTGTTGCCGTGGGCGAAAAATTACGTCAGAAAATGAATGTGCTGGACGCCAACCGTCCGTTAGGCATTGAATTGCACACACTGTATGACCAACCGGCCGAAGTCGATGCCTCCTCCACCGGTTTTGTACTAAACCTGCTCGCCTCCATTCTTATTGTGATTATTGTTCTGCTCATTTTTATGGGCGTACGGGCCGGTATGATCATCGGCATTATTCTGCTACTGACCATTCTCGGAACCTTTATTGCTATGAAGGTGATGGATATTCAGCTGCACCGTATTTCGTTGGGTGCGCTGATTATTGCCCTCGGGATGCTGGTTGATAATGCCCTGGTGGTCACCGAAGGCATTATGGTGGGCATCAAGAAAGGCTTATCACGTACCCGCGCAGCCTACGATATCGTGCAACAAACTCAGTGGCCATTATTGGGCGCTACGGTGATTGCCGTTACCGCCTTTGCTCCCATTGGCTTATCGCCGGACTCGACCGGTGAATTTGTCGGTTCCTTGTTTTATGTGCTGTTAATTTCCCTGCTATTCAGCTGGATTACCGCCATCACCCTGACACCCTTTCTCTGTCATCTGCTGTTTAAGAAAGAAGAACAACCGGATGCGGAAAGCGACCCTTACCACGGTTTTCTCTACGATATTTATCGCACAACCCTGAGTCTGATTTTAGCGCGCCGAGGCACCACGATGGTGGTCATGGTCGTTGCCATGTTTATTGCGATTTACGGCTACAGCTTCGTTAAGCAAAGCTTTTTCCCGCCCTCCAACACCCCGATGTTTCTGATTGATATCTGGCTCCCCGAAGGCTCTGATATCCGCGCAACACAACAACAGGCACTGGCGCTGGAAAATTACTTCCAGCAACAAGATGACGTTGAATTTACCTCCTCAACCGTCGGCCAGGGTGAGCAGCGCTTTATGCTGACCTACGCACCGGAGCGACAATACCGCGCCTATGCCCAGGTTATGGTACGCACCACGGAACGTGACCAGATTCCGGCCTTAATCGACCAGGCTCAGGAATGGGCCAAAAAAGAAATGCCGGATGCTTTTGTTAAATTCAAACGCCTGCAAATCGGCCCTGGCAGCGCCGCCAAAATTGAAGCCCGTTTTGCCGGCCCTGATCAGGAGCAATTACGCATTCTGGCCGAACAGGCGAAGAGCATCATGCGCGCTGATCCTGACACCGATAATATCCGCCATGACTGGCGTGAACGTGAAAAAGTGATTCGCCCGGTATTTAACGAAGACAACGCGCGCCGGGCCGGTATTTCCAAACAGGATATGGATGATCTGCTGCAGCTCAGTTTCTCCGGCAAGAGCATTGGCCTGTATCGTGAAGGCACCACGTTAAAACCCATCATCATGCGACCGCCCGCTTATGAGCGGCTTGATATTGATGGCCTCACCGATCTGCAGATCTGGAGCCCGGTCTTCAGTCGTTATATTCCCATTGGTCAGGTGGTCGAGCGCTTTGACGTAGTCTTTGAAGATCCGATCATTGCCCGGCGAGATCGCAAACGCACCATCCGCGTATTTGCTGATCCCGACCTGAATGCCGAGATCACCGCCGATGGCCTGTTCAAACGCCTGCGACCGCAGCTTGAAGCCATTCCTCTGCCGCCAGGCTATGAGCTGAGCTGGGGTGGCGAATATGAATCATCCAGCGAAGCCAAGCAGAGCTTGTTTGCCTCTCTGCCACTGGGCTACCTGCTGATGTTTATTATTACCGTACTGCTGTTTAACGAAATGCGCAGCGCGCTGGTGATCTGGGCTTGTGTGCCGCTGGCCATTATTGGGGTCAGTGCCGGGATGCTGATGCTGGGAGCCGAATTTGGCTTTATGGCGCTGCTCGGCTTCCTCAGCCTGTCGGGGATGATCATTAAAAATGGCATCGTGCTGGTTGATCAGATCCGTCTGGAACTGAGCGAAGGGCGTGAACCGTACGATGCGGTGTTCCATGCTTCTGTTAGCCGCCTGCGGCCAGTGACAATGGCAGCACTGACCACCATCCTCGGCATGTTACCGCTGTTGTTTGACCCCTTCTTCAGCGCCATGGCGGTAGTGATCAGTTTTGGCCTTGGCTTCGCCACCGTGCTGACTCTGGGGGTTGTGCCAGTGTTGTATGCCATGAGTCATGGCATTAAAGCCCCGGTTAAACACTGATTAGCCAGCAGCCATAAAAAAACCTCCGCACGGAGGTTTTTTATGGACCGCACACCAGGGCCTGTCGATGCTAATCAAACAGGCCCCAGACTTGCAGAAAGATCATTCACTGCCCGGCTGAAACAAACGCTCCATTTCAGAGATTCCCTCTAGCTCCATCAATAATTGTTCCCGTTCACTCTGTGCAACAGCCAACCAACTGCGATTACTCAGGCCGCCGACAAGCGCATAAAGAAAATTCAGACTGGGTTTAGCCCTGCTCTCTGCAATCGCTGACTGTTGCAGCTTATAAAATGCCGCAACAGCACCATACTCGCGTAACTGCTGAACGCTGGTAATCCCTATCCTGGCCAGCGACTCTTCGCTTTTTATGCCCAGACCGGGTAAATCACGGATACGCCCTGCCATACCAATCTATCTGCCTGTTTCGAAAGTCAGCCTGCATTTAAACAAAAAAGCCGCAGGTTTCCCCGCGGCTTTTCTTTTCCAGACTGAGGTAATCAGTCTTCGCTGGTCGATACAATTTTATGAATCGACAGGTCAGCACCGTTAAACTCTTCTTCTTCGTCAAGACGAAGACCGGAGACGGCTTTAACGATACCGTACACCAGGAAGCCGCCAATCAGGGCAACCAGAATACCGGCCAGTGTACCGATCAATTGTGACATAAAGGTCACGCCACCCAGTCCGCCGAACGCTTCGCTACCGAAAACACCGGCCGCAATACCACCCCAGGCGCCACACAAACCATGCAGCGGCCAGACACCCAACACGTCATCAAATTTAGGAAATTTGTTCTGTGCCAGGGTGAACACGAAGACGAACAGAGCACCGGCCACACCACCGACAATCAATGCACCAATCGGATGCATCAGGTCAGAACCGGCACATACGGCCACCAGCCCCGCCAGCGGACCGTTATGAATAAAGCCCGGGTCTTTTTTGCCGACAATCATGGCAACCACGGTGCCGCCAACCATTGCCATCAGGCTGTTGACCGCCACCAGACCGGAAATGCCATCCAGCGTCTGCGCCGACATCACGTTAAAGCCGAACCAGCCTACGGCCAGAATCCACGCACCCAGCGCCAGGAACGGAATATTGGAGGGTGCAAAAGCAACCACACGGCCATCGCGGTAACGGCCACGACGGGAGCCCAGCAGTACGACAGCGCCAAAAGCTATCCAACCACCAACCGCATGCACAACAACCGATCCGGCGAAGTCATGGAACGGTGCCCCAAAGCTGCTTTCCAGCCAGCTCTGGAAGCCGTAATTACCGTTCCAGATCATGCCTTCAAAGAACGGATATACGAAAGCTACCGTCAGCGCGGAGGCAATCAGAACCGGGTAAAACTTTGCACGCTCGGCAATACCACCAGACACAATGGCCGGAATCGCGGCGGCAAAGGTCAGCAGGAAGAAAAACTTCACTAAGTCGTAGCCGTTGTTGGCAACCAGATCTTTAGCGCCGGTGAAGAAATCGACACCGTAAGCAATCTGATAACCGATGAAAAAATACGCCAGTGTTGATACACCAAAATCGGTGATGATTTTTACCAGAGCATTGACCTGGTTTTTATGACGTACGGTACCGACTTCGAGAAAGGCGAAGCCCGCGTGCATGGCCAGTACCATAATGGCACCAAGCAAAATAAACATGGTGTTGGCGCTTTGCATCAAAGTCTCAACGGCGCTGTTGATGCTGTTAACGTCAATAGTTTCCACGCTGTGTCCTCATTTTAATTCGCTGGATTCTTGCTGATAAAAACGGCGCGCTCAGATCAGTGGATCAGCAACCTGCGTTGCGATGCTTCATGAGAGTGCCGGCCGGAAAGCCACACACCAGACTGGTGCGCGAACATCCAATAAGACTGAGTTTTAGCAGATTCCGTACCAACTTTGTCAGCATTGCCTGACAAAGCGATCACGAATTGTGAGGTTTGCGCACGTATTCAGCGCTAACGCGCCCTGAATACGTGCGCAGCCATTCATACAGAATGCGTAATATGAAAGCAGTGGTGAATATTCGGGCGGCGACCATAATCAAATGGCACCGATTTTGCGCTTACATCTTTGATTGTGAACTGTTTTAGTGCATCCATATCCAGATCGAAGCGGCGCAGGTTATTCGAGAAAATCAGCAATCCGCCCGGATTCAGACAGCGCATGGCCTGTTCGACCAACATTACATGGTCACGCTGAATATCCAGTACCCCTTCCATGCGCTTAGAGTTAGAGAACGTCGGCGGGTCCATAAAGATCAGGTCATAGCGTTCGTTGCAGTCGCGCAACCACTGGATGCAGTCGGCCTGCACAAAGACGTGTTGTTCAGCCTTAAGACCATTCAGCTCAAAGTTCTCTTTGCCCCAGTTGAGGTAGGTGCGCGACATATCAACGCTGGTGCAATGCGCTCCGACCACCGCCGCGTGCACACTGGCGGTCGCGGTATAACAGAACAGATTGAGGAAGCGCTTGCCAGAAGCCAGCCCGGCAATCTGCAAGCGGGTCGGACGGTGATCCAGAAACAGTCCGGTATCAAGATAATCTTTCAGGTTAACCAACACCTGCACATTACCTTCACGTACCGGCATAAACCGCTGTTCGGTGTTCTGCTTCTCGTACTGGCGTTTACCGGCCTGACGCTCACGGCGTTTCAGCACAATCTGTTGTGCGGGAATACCGGTGACTTCCGGTAAAACAGCCAGCACATCCAGCAAACGACGCTCAGCTTTGGTTTCATCGATGGATTTTGGCGGCACATATTCCTGCACGTGCAGCCAGTCACCATAAAGGTCGACCGCAACGGCATACTCAGGCAGATCAGCATCGTACAGGCGATAGCATTCTACGTTTTCACGTTTGGCCCATTTCTGCAGCGGCTTCATGTTCTTTTTCAGACGGTTGGCAAAGGCTTCCACCGGGCCACGGATCATACTGCCCTGCGGTTGCGCCGAACGCTCATCTGCTGCGCCGAACATCAGCAGGCGGGTCGCAATCTGGCCGTTCATCAGGCGATATTGCTTATCCAGCGGCCGCCGGATGCTCTTAGCCAGGTCGGTATTGCCGGTAAACACCGCCAACGGCCACTCTGGCAGACGCATGGTGACATCATGAAATTGCTGATACAGCGGTGCCAGTTGTGGCAGCTCACTCAGACGCTCACCGTAAGGCGGGTTACACACCACCAGGCCACCCTGCTCGACAACTTCATTCTGTACCCGCAACTGTTCAATGGAACGGCGTTCCAGATGAACTTTGCCTGCCAGCGGCGAGCGGCTCAGGTTCTGAGTTGCCGCGCTCAGCTGGTCGGCGTCGATATCAAAGCCATAGAGGCGGCTGGTCATGGCGTTTAAGCCGTCCGTACGACGCTGGCGTGCCTGCTCAACCTCGGCCAGCCACAGCGGCCGGGCATGGCCCAGCCAGCCTTCAAAGCCCCATTTCTGACGGTTCAGACCCGGCGCAATATCCGCCGCCATCATGCCGGCTTCAATCAGCAAGGTGCCGGAACCACACATAGGATCAATCAGGTGTTTTCCTTCCGCTGCCAGTGCCGGCCAACCGGCCCGCACCAGCACAGCGGCGGCCAGGTTTTCTTTTAACGGCGCTTTACCCGGCTGCAGACGGTAGCCACGGCGGTGCAGGCTGTCGCCGCTGAAGTTGTAATAGAGGTTGAGTTTGCCTTTGCGCAGCTGCGCTTCGATGCGTACATCTCCGTCTTTATCGACCGATGGACGGGCTCCGGTATCGTCACGGAAACGGTCAACGATGGCGTCTTTGATCTTCTGTGCGCCAAACTGCGTGTTGTTGAGATAGTCCGTGCGGCCATGGAAATCGATGCGGAACGTCGTTCCTACCGCGAAGATCGAAGGCCATTCGACTGAACGCGCCGCTTCGTACATTTCGTCGACATTGTCTACCTGACTTTCCTGCAATGGCAGCAGCAGACGACTCGCCAACCGGCTCCATAAACAAAAGCGATAGGCCAGCGTTAAGTCGCCGCGCCAGATCACACCGAGGTGTGTTTCACGTTCAACTTCACCGCCCAAGTGCCTGATTTCATCCGCTAACAGGGATTCGACCCCTTTCGGACAAGCGGCCAGCCAGGTCATGGTTGTTACTGTTGTTTCATTTTGCATGCTGATAAAACCCGTTTCGTCAAATAGCCTGTGGCTGTAAGAATAGTGACGCTTAGAAGTAATAAATAATTAACATTACTCACCGGCCTGAGGTACAACAGGGGTTCGGTCAGTGATTCAACCAGTTGTTCTGGCCGTCGAGCAAATAACTTTAGCGAGGAAGCTTTCTATGAAAAAACAGAAACGCGACATGCAGGAAAGAGCTTTTGCACGTGGTTATCGCGCTGGCGTTGAGCGCCGTTCAAAAGATCTTGCACCCATAGGACCACAACGAGACTCCTGGCTTGCAGGTTGGCGCTCCGGTCGTGCCGATCACTGGGATGGTTACACCGGCGTTTCTGGCATTCATAAAATGGCCGTATGACGTTCTTCAGGGCTTAACGCCCGTTGTGCACGCTTCCTCTTCAGGGAAGCAAAGCCCTGCCATGAGCAGGGCTTTTTTATGCAAACGTACATCCGCCGGGCGCTATCAGCCCTGTGTGCGTAAATCTGCCAGTGCATCGACCGCTTCGCGGATTAACTCCGGGCCACGGTAAATAAAGCCGGAGTAAATCTGTACCAGCGAAGCACCCGCCTTTATTTTTTCGGCCGCGCCTTCGCCATCCAGAATGCCGCCCACACCCATCACCGGCAGCTTACCCGCCAGTGCCTGACACATATGCTCAACGGTTTCAGTGGCCAGATCTTCCAGTGGTGCGCCACTCAGGCCACCGGCTTCGTTACCGAAACGCAGACCCTGAACGCCTTCGCGCGACAACGTGGTATTGGTGGCAATCACGCCGTCAATACCACTGTTGATGAACGTTTCTGCCACCAGCGCTACGTCGTCGTCTTCCATATCCGGGGCGATTTTGACAAACACCGGCTTGTAACCGAATTCTTTGGCCAGCTCCAGCTGGCGCGCTTTGATGGGCTCCAGCAAGTGTTTCAGCGAATCGCCAAACTGCAGGGTACGCAGCCCCGGCGTATTCGGAGAGGAGATATTCACCGTAATGTAAGTTGCATGCTCGTATACCTTGTCGAGGCAGATCAGGTAATCCGAGGTGGCATTTTCCACTGCGGTATCAAAGTTTTTACCGATATTAATGCCCAGCACACCACGATATTTAGCCGCTTTTACCCGCTCAACCAGATGATCAACCCCTTTATTGTTGAATCCCATGCGGTTGATGATGGCCTGACGCTCCGGAATACGGAACAGACGCGGCTTAGGATTACCCGGTTGTGGACGCGGTGTAACGGTGCCAATCTCAATAAAACCAAAGCCTAAACGGGCAAAGGCATCGATATAGTCACCGTTTTTATCCAGACCCGCCGCTAAACCCACCGGGTTGGGAAATTCAATCCCGGCGACGGTGGTTGGCAGCGCTGCCACCTGGGGCGCAAGAAACTGCAGCAGTCCAAGGCGTTCGGTAGCCCCCAGCATATCCAATCCCAGTTCGTGGGAAGTTTCACCGTTCAGACGAAACATCAGGGAGCGACTCAGAGCATACCAATCCATAACAGACCTCAGTTGATAAAGCGGGTGGCAAAACGGTCGGCATTATATGTCAGTACGTCGGCGCTGTAGACGATTTAGCGCAAAAAAACGTGTTGTACGGTGAAAGTCAGGCTTCCAGGCGCACAATACGCTGAAATTTGCCCTGATCATCGAATTCAATGGCAAAACGGCCATAAATGCCTTCATGCTGCACCACCTGTTGCAGCACATTGGCAGGGAAACGAATAGTGCGCCCATCCAGCGCCTGCGCCACCACCTGCTTCACCTGGCCACGGTAAAAGCGTTGATACTCCTGCGCGGAAATCGCCAGATTCAATTCAATACGCTGCATGATTATTCCTGTATCGCCTCCGCACGACGGGCTTCCGTCAGTGGAGGCTGTGGCTGCTGCCGCCAGAACTCCAGCTGTTGACGCAATTCACGAATCCGCTCCAGCACGCCCTGGGGTAATCGCACTTCCTGCATAAAAGCGCGCTGCGCCAGAATCACTTCCGGTTGCAGGTAGTCCGGTAAAACCCGCAAGCCGGAACGGTTAAGCACCCGTTCCTGCCACCGGCCATAGGTGTTCTGCGGCAACGACTGTGGCGTACAGACCGGCTGATAACGCAGCACCTGCTGCAGCATGTCCAAACTGCGGAACGCTGAGCAATTCACGCTTTCGTTCCAGGCAGAATCCACATAGCCCTGAAAATGAAATGCCTCGGCCAGCTGCCAGCGCTGATCCTCACAACGCACATAAGGCGCAACCTCAAGGCCGGTTAATGGATCCGGATAGTTTGCCAGAATACGGTTCCAGAAACGCAGGCCGTTCAGGTTTGCAGCCAGATCGGCAAAAGAAAAAACGCCGGTAGTCTGTGCACCAAAATATAAAGATTCTGACCATTCACCAAACAACAGCGCCTCTTCGACCGTATCACGCAGCTGATCGGTAACTTCAAAATAGCTGTAGCCTTCGGTAAAAAAATGCCCCAGTTTATCACTGCCGATTTCCACGCCATTCACCCGGATAACCGCCGCCACCCGCTCGCTTAACACCAGGGAAGGTGATTGCTGCCAGATGAAATCCCGGTACACCGAGGCATGGAACGGAACGCTGTGCCGACTGATCTGCGGATGTTCTTCGGCAAAGGTTTCGAGCTGGCCAATGACTGGACGGGCGAGTTCCCAGGCCAGAGCGTCGTACAGGCGCTCTTCTTCACAAGCGGGGTATTCCAGACCCGACTGGGAGCGTAACTGCGGGGGTTTAATCACCGGACGGTTTGCCATCGTAATGGCCAGTTGCAGGCGGCGATTAACCTCCTGCTCCAATAAGGGTGTGGCATCCGCCAACGGTGGCATTAAGGCTGAATGGCCGCTGAACTGATCCACTTCTGCGGCCAATACCGGCAAAGACGCTATCCCTGAAAAGCTGATCAACCATACAAAACGGAAGAGAAAATGCCGGGCGGCCAACAATGATTTCACCATGACACAAAAAGTAACGGCAGAATCATAAAGCTTTCTGCCGTTACTCACTACACGAGCGCACTTCTGAGGAATTCAGCGCCCGCTTCGGTTTACTGCAAAATGTGGTTAAAGAGGCTCCCCTTCATGAAGCGCGCCGCGATAATTGGCGGCTGATTGATGCAATATTTACAGTCTCTACGATGTTGCAGAGACTGTAAGAGAATTGCAGAGTTTCAGAATGACGTATAGATCAGTTCCTTAACCTCCTGCCTGTTTTTGTTTCCCCCGATGGTATATGCATAATCAACCTGACGCTTCTTCAACCCTTTAAACAGCCTGACAATATCGGGATGGTTGTTGATGCTGATGATCATCCGCCCCTGAATACTGTCCGCCAGCTCCCTCAATACCAGATACTGATCCCACTCAAACGGCACACCATAGCCTTGAGTCTGCCAATACGGCGGGTCTATGTAGAACACCGTTCCAGGTCTGTCATAGCGCTTCACCAGTTTTTGCCAGTCCATGCTTTCAATCAACGTCCGCTGCAGCCTGAAGTGTGCGTCCTCAAGATCACGCTCAAGCGTTAGAAGATTGAATGCCGGTGGGCGTGTGGCAGATGTTCCCAAGTTCTGGCCGCTCACCTTCCCGCCAAATGCCATTTTCTGCATGTAGAGAAACCTGGCTGCACGCTGGATATCCGTAAGCGTTTCGACTGGAGTGGCCTTAAGCCACCCCCAGTTGTCCCTGCTCACAAGCGTCCATTTGAACTGATTGTGTAACTCAGCCATATGGTGCTTTACCACACGATATAGATTGGTCAGGTCACCATTAATATCGTTCAGCACCTCGACCTCAGAAGGTTCCTTTGAAAAGTAGAGTCCTCCTGCTCCAGCAAAGGGTTCTACATAGCATGTATGATCACCCAGCAACGGCAGGATGTGTTTTGCCAGTTTGCGCTTGCCGCCCGGCCACGGCACCAGAGGTTTGGACATGATCGTCCTCCTTATTCTGGCGCTCTGGGCGCTCCTGTTTATTAATGAACTTACAGCGCGGGCATTTAACCTCTACGCTGCCACCACTGACACGGGTCAGCAGTTTGCTGCACTTGCAGCAGCGCACATCGTGCATCATGTGAATCACCTATTACTTCTGGTAGGCTTGCCACGCTCGTCGACGAGCAGGGAAGCCTTGGCTGATTCACAGTTCCTGTGTAACTGTGCGTTGGTGGTCGACTGGTAGCTGCAACTAACAGCCGACCGCTTCCTTCTTCCTCAGACCTCTATGGTCTGTGCTGGCAAGCCTGGTGCTTTGCCAATGATTTTACCCTCCTGAATGGTTGCCTTTTCACCCGCTGCCACACTGTCGCCAGTAACGCGGATCTGGTTGTTATCTCTTAACGTCACAATCGACGTACCGTCGGTGCCGACGCTTGCAACAGTCACGATTTGCTTTGCACCTGGTGCCAGCAATGCCTTGAACTTTATCCACGGATTACTCATGCGGCCTCCCAACCTGCAGGGCGATCTAACGTAACCGTCTGAATGACGGTCGCATTACTGCGACCGGGCACGGAAATGTTGATTGCGTCAACGTAGGCGCGGTAGTTGTTTGCCGGGTCGTCATGCAGAACACCAACCATCAGCCCTGGAATCAAAAGGCCCGGCTGGCCGCTACCTTCCGGTATAGCCAGATCCAGCGTGTAGGTTTGACGATTACCGCTTGCTGACAGCTCTGCCGTGCCGCGACTTGTATTGCCCTCAATGGCCGTCAGCCAGCTTTCTGTAATGTCCGGCGCCGGGTTATCCCCTGCAGTACCCAGCCGCTTAATTGTCAGTGCAACGCCCTCGGACTCGCCGGACACAAGGACACTGTTAAACAGGGGCTTTTCGGCGCTGTCCATCGACTCACCCAGAATCTGTGACTCGTAGATTGTGCGATCCATATCCGCGCCCAGCAGGTGCCAGGCAGCGACCTGATACTTGGGGCGCACGTAAAGCGTGTTGCTCGCAGGGTCTGCCAGCACGACTCCACCGGCAACAGACGCCAGGCGTTTGATCACTTCGACCGGTGTCAGATCCTGATAGCTGAATGAACTGTTTGGCATTGACCAATCCGGCAGCAGCGCTGTGTCCCAGTCGAGCGTGAATCCGGTGCCGAACAGTTCGTTTGTGGCAGCCTGGACTGCTGTAGTTGATGCAATCGACCGGGTACGCTTCGGCGCGTATGGCTGCCCCAGATACTGACTGCGGCTGTAGCCTGTGATGCGCCAGCTCTGATCGAGTTTATCGTCAGTAATCTTTCGCGCCGCCGAATACTTCGGGACGAAAAACTCCCAGCGGTGGCCGTTGATTATTACCGCCAGCTCCTTATAGCCGGTCGCGGCCGGTTTAATCAGATTGAGCGAGGCTTTATTGCGGATCTCACACGTCAGCTGCCAGCTGAATGTTTCCCGGTCACATGAAATGCTTATGTTTGCTACGTTGAGCGGTTCTCCGCCAGGCAGTGCGATAACGTCTACTGAGTTCACTGTGATGTTTACCTTTGCTGAATTACCGGCTGGAATATCGCCCGGTACGATTACCGGGGGTTCTGTTAAATACGGCAGCTCTACCGTATATGCCTGTCCGTTGCCCAGCCCCCACGGGGCTGTCAGGGTTTGCTCTTTAGCCGGTGGTTGATAAACCCGTGTCGCCACGCGGCTGGTCATTGGCGTACAGGCACGGTCGGTTAGTTTTACGCTGCCCCACTCAATAATCCCGCTGGGGATATAGCCCGCGTTATCAAAATCAATAACGCCGCTCAGATCGGTGAGCAGTTCGCCGCGCAGCAAATCGTATTCAGATGGCCGCTGGCTGTATAAATCAACAAACAACTGCGGCGCAGCGAGCGGTAGGTCCAGCACCTTCACCGATGTTGAAACGTAGGTCACTGCGCCACGCCAAAATGTATATCCGGTTACATGATGGCCTCCCGCGCCCTCGCACTGGAGCGGCGTTAATTTATCCCATTGAGTTATCAGCGCCAGAGTCAGCACTCCATCCGTTGGGGCGACTAAGGCTGAGATTTCGTATTGAACAGGATTACCGCCGGAATAAGGATTAACGCAGGTTAAATGCAGCAATAAACCGGCGTTACTCTGAATAGCGACGGCCGCTGAGCGATGACCTGTCAGGGCGTTATCAACGCTGGCGGCGCGTGCGCTGTGTGCCGCTGACGAACCGAACGGCGCGGCGCACGATGTGCGGATATAGTTCGTCATGTGATGACAATCGGCCCAGCGGTTTTAGGTCGGTAAAATGGCTTTGCAACTAACACGACAGAGCCGCTTGTAATAATCTCGCCGTCGCTTTCCGGCCAGTCTGGCTCTGTTGCTCCTAACACGCCTTCGCTGCTTACCTGGTAAACATAACCGTTGGGGGCCGATGGCCGGATACGCTCACCAATACCCCGCGCCTCGTTAGCTGCCCAGGGAACGCCGTAATCGTCGAGTGCGGTGATTAATATCTGGCCGGTATAGCCCAACCATTCAAGCGTGTACTGGCCCTGATCGTTCGACTGTGTTTGCGCTAAGAACTGCGGCTCTTCGCCGTCAATGCCAACGGCAACGACCGTTCGTCTAACCGGCTTTTTATTAATTAATGTTGATCCCGTAAATGATTTCGGCTCGCCGGTGCCGGAGGATTGCCCCTGACTTTTAAACTCAATATTCAGCTGACCCGGATCGTAGACGTAGTTGTCTACCCACCACACACCAGCCGAGATGCCATTGCTAATTGGCAGAGCGATCAGCTTATATGCGGCTGACGCATTAATTGCCGACAGCTGATAAATTAAATCACCACGAACAACAACGACACATTCCGGCGCGCCGACATCGCGCACGAATTGCACAATAAAGAAATCATAATCCGACACCGGTAAGTTATTTTTAAGTGTAACGCTTACCGTCGGAGCTACGGCGATCGTCAGTATCTGATTTGATTGCGTTAAAATCACGTCCAATCCTCCGCATCAAGGCTCAGAAAGAACGCGCCACCGTAAGGGTAAAAAACAAGAAAATGGTCTCGACCATCAATCTTAACAATATCAGTTAGCGGCGATATGTTCAGTCGCGACAATAATATCCGCGCCTGACTCCAACCAAAATAAGACGTAATAAGAGAGGATGTTTTCAACATTTTGGCGACTGCTCGTTGCCACAAAAAATTCCTCCAGTTATTTGACGAATCGGCAGAAATTGCTATATCGGCAGGTTGAACTGAAAAGTTCACAACCCCATCAGCAATGTTCCAGTACGGGATATTCGATTGCTGATATTGAAACTGAGCAATTGTCCCGTATTTGGCACCTATCAACGCACTATTATCAATGTCACGCACTGACGTTACGCACGAAGCGCTTACACCGTTAGTTGATGATGAATTGTTATCATTACTACCGTATCTGGCCCCACCAATAAGCAAAAAATTCCCCACCAACGCCGCAGATGCCGAACCTAACCCCCTGACATCCGAAAACGCTCCGAACGCCAAAAAACCACCATTACTACTGCTCCATGCACTGGAAGGAAATGTGAATAATGACGATGCCCCTGTCATTATGAATGCAGTGTTAGCAGTCGCAACAACACACCATTTTATTATGTTCAAGCTGTACGCTATGGGGCGATGATACGCTCCATTTGTATCAGACGGAGTCCACGGTACTTCGATATCAACATATCCGGATCGCGCATTAACCGGCGTTGTTGCGTCAATCATTGCATCAGCAATAAACAGTAACGGCTGATAACTAGCCGCCGCTCGCACAATCCCAAGCACTCCGGATTGACCAGCGTTTGTAAACGTAGCCCAGCCAGAATTTTCCCAGTCATCATAGACAACTGACCAGCCTGCTGAGGCTTTTGTACCGTAACCGTCGACAAGACAAGCCCTGAAAATCTGGTAGAACTGATCCTGCCTGTCACCCAATACCGGCACACCCGGATCATCAGACCTGTAAACAATCGGTGCTCCCATCAGTCTGCCTCCACTCTGAATTCAAACACGGTTTTATCTTTTGGGGCCGGTAAATTCGACGGCAGCGCTGTACGGATTGCCCAGACCGGATCTGCATCCGCTACGGTATCGAACAGCAGTACGTTATTGGATACCCAGCCGCCGCCCCAGCCATCTTTTTTAACCGTAAAATAGGGTTGTCCGGTGTACGGGTTGATCGGGGAAAAGTCGGCATTAATGCTGCCGGTGCCGATTACGCCGCGCCGCTCGCTGATGCACTGAAAGCCTGTTGACGATGTGAGTTTTAACTTCCAGCGATCTTCAACAGCCGAGTTGTTATCAATCAATATCGGGTAGTTAACTGTGTCGTAAGTGCCGGTTGCGTCGTTTCCGCTGCCGTCAAAGCCGCCGTCATCTATTTGCTGGTCGCGGACATTTTTAACGCGCGCCTGCATCACGCCAAAAAATATCGCGCTGCTGACGTACGATGAGCCCGCAGGGTAGTCATGAGTTAAATCGGTCAGTAATTGCAGCTGCCCGCCGACGTCAACGCTGCCCAGGGCGGCTACGTTTTCAATCCGGTGCGTTACCGTGAGCGGCAGCGTTAACGAGTTCAGTTCCGTGTCCTGCGCCGTGAAAGGATCGCTGAGCGTGACTGTACCAGCCGCCCTGTCGAGCGTGTATTGCGCGGGATCGAGGTCTACGCCTGCAGCGTCCTTTATCGTTACAACGGCCAGATTCGTGCGGCCGCAATCAATCACTTGCCCGGCAACCGGTGCGGCAACATCCAGCGTTTGCGTGTTATGCACGACGACCATATAGCCAGGTTTGAAAATTGGTACTTTGCCGTTTGTCGGCAGGCGTACCGGGTTTAAGCCGATAACCTCCGGTGACAGCGGCACCGTTGTATACGCGACGGCGTTATACGTCAGCGTCGATAAAATAACCGGCTGAGTAAACTGGATCTCAACAATACCGGCTTCATTATCAACCGTTCCTGTTGCCGTTCCGCCGCCGACATTACCGGCGATAATCGGCAACGAGTAGCCGTTAACAGATCCCGGCTGCGGTAATTCTCCAACGATATCGTTTGTATCGAACGACCCTGTAATTGAACCGTCATTACCTGATTGCGCACGCATTAATGCGCCATCCGCCGCACGGCGTGCGAGAAACTGAAGGCCGGATGTACGCAGCGGGCTGGCGGATGTACGGAACACAACGCTGGTTACGGCAGCAGCAGCACCGATGCCGCCCGCCGCACTAATCAATGAACTATTCAGATTGGAAATTAAGGGCTGTAAACCCGCGTACGGAATAACCGCCGCTGCGCCGCTGTAATCGAGCAGCCCGGCCTGAATACCGGCTGCGGTGCCGTAATTCCAGGCGCGATATAAATAACCGTCGCCGCCGTCGATTAATTCCTGCCCGCCGATTGATAATAATACTGAGCCTTGTACTAACGGACGGCTGTCATCAAGCTGCGCCTCGATATTAGTATCGGCTAACGCTTGGGTATGTGTTGCGGCTTCTGTTGTCGCTGTGCTGATGTATTCAACGCTCAGCGTCTGGCTTTCTACGCGCAGCGTTTTTGTAACGCTCGCCCATTCGCCGCCACCGATTACGACACCGGAATTCACTTGCGTGTACTCACGCACCGGCATTGTCAGCACGGAGCCGTCGATCGTAATAACGCCGGATGCCGGATTAATCGTGCCGATTTGCAGACCGCCGACCATTACTCGGTTATAACTATCGCACTGGCAACGCCATTCTTTCTTTACGCGTGTTTCTGTAACTACGCCGCCAATAATAGTGTTAATGCCGACCGAGGTTAGCAGGGTAAATTTAACCGCGCGCGCGACAATATCCGTCTCGCCGATATCCAGCGTTAATGTGCCGCCGGTTTGCGAATTAACAGACACCTCAGCGGTTTGTTTGCCGGAAATTAATTTCTCGTAAGTCACGCTAAGATCCGATGACGGTAAATACGACGTACGGAAATAAACACGCTGGCCGCGCACCTGTCCCGTCGCCGATCCGCTTAACTCATCATTGCTGTCGGCTGTTGCGCTGTACGTTGATACGCCGCGTTGCCAGCTGAGGGCAACAGTTCCCGCCGCCGGGCTATCCGGCAGATCGACAACCAGCCATGCTTCCAATGCGCCGGTGTCTAACGTCATATACGGCGAACGCGCCCAGGTGATGATGATTTTTGAACCCTGATCTGGTTCGCCCGGTAGCGTGTACGCAGTTGAGCCGGTCTCGTAATTTGCACTGCCGGTCGCTGCGGGGCCGGTTAATTTACCGCCGCCATCATCATTCAGAGTGTACCAGCGGCCCAGGTACTGAAATTCAACACGCACAGATCCTGGCATCGGCGTCGGTGCTAACTGATGTGTGTATGTTAGCTGGCGGTTGCCCGCCGTAATTTCAACGCTGGCGGTATAGGGCATTAATTCAACCGCTACGCCGGGTAAAAATAACGCGCTGATGCTGTGATTGCTGCCAAGTGACAGCGAAACGGTGCGGCGCGTGGCGCTGACGACCGCTTCACCGGTTAAATTATTCGTGCCGCTGATTAATCGCAGCGTGTTGCCGTCATCGGCGTAAACGCTGCTGCCGATGGTCAGACGCAAACTGCCCGGCACCCAGCTCTGTGGCAGTGTTAAAAAGGTGGCTCCTGAATATGAGCCCAAGGCCAACGAACGGCTGTTGCCGGTCGGCTGCACGACGCTGGAAAGCAAGCCGGGGCGCTGGTCAAGAATGGCTTGCTCTGTAGTCGCTGCAGGAACCAGCGGAGAAAAAATAGATTCAACAACGACGGTACGCTCACCGGCAATTGCAGGCTGAGCCAGCGGTTTAATGCCGTAGTATTTTGCTGAGCTGTTGGATTGCGTTGTAAAAACTTCAGTGTCGTGTTTTGCAGCCGGTTCAGGGTCGGTACCAGCAAAATCGTATTGCAGCTCCTGCGTTAACTTCAGCGTCATTTCATACGCGTTAAAGCGCTTGTAATCTCCGTTTTTATCAACGTAGGTATATGATGCGGAGCTGCCGTCGATACGGGTTATTTTAATCGGTTGCTCTGTGCCGCTGGACTTGCTTTTCAGGATCATGACTTCGCCGATTTCCGGCGCGTCACTCAGAGAGTCGGCATAAACAACAATCGAGGTTTGGCCCTTACGCTGTGTACCGACGGGGCGAAGTGCTGAGCGGGTGCCGAGTACAACAAACTGTTCGATTGCTTGCTGAGCATCGCTGCGTTCGTCGTAATGGCCGCCGGTTTCAAAGAGGATGGTTGATACATTCGAGGCATCGGAATCTTTAAGTACGATAACGTGGCCGCCGAGGGCTTTATCGACATTCGCGGAGCGGATCGCGCAAAACATTTTGCGCAGGCTGACGCCGCCAAAAGCCAGAACGTCGCGGGAAATATCGTCCCACAAATTATTAACAACACCGTTGGGGATGACGGTGCCGGTCATTGCGCCGCCACCGTCTTCTTCGTCAGTAAAGCGCTCAGATTTCAGGATTACTACGTCTTCAGGGCTGATGGCCATTACACAGGCTCCACGGTAATTAAATGAATTCGAAGGCGGTAAGGTTCATCCGCGCCGGGGTTTTTATTCGGGAAAAATTGGTCGGCTTCTACGCCGCCTGCTGTCAGATCAATCACAACAGTGTGAGTTGTGTTGTCATTCAGCGTTAAAACGCGCGCCGTATCCGGCGCTGTCTCCAGCAGGGTGCGCAGCGACACAAGCTCTGCGCGTGTTATCACACCGCCTGCCAGCGTGATCGGGCGACCATAACTGAGCGCGGCAATCTGAATATCCAGTGCGCCGTTAACCGCGCGCTGATGCGATGCGGCCCAGGGCTTCCACGTTTGTTCGTTTTCCCAATACAGGGTTTCGGGTAATTGAGTGGCATCTATCAGCATTATGATCGCGCTCCGAATTCTTCCAGGGCATCAAGCAAGTCGTCTTTATTGTTTGCCAGCACTTCTACACGCCTTGTGCCAATTTTGACTTCAACGGTCTGCACTTTATGGGTCTGGCTTTCAGACGTTGTGCTGCTCTGGCGCTGGGCCGTTTGCCGTTTTTCTTCTCGTGATTGTTTAAGTTCGTCAGATCTGACCTGATCAAGCAGCTGAAGCGCTTTTGTGTAGTACTGAATGGTCTGCTGATCATTCCAGGCGCGGGCTTCTTTCAGCTTTGCTTCGTACTCTTCTTTTTTGTTTTTATATTGACGTTCAGCAATGGCTTCCTGATTGCCGTTAAGTCGATCCAGCTCATCCTGCAGGCCATCAACAACGGATTTTGCTGTAGCACGCATCGACTCCAGTTTTTGGTTTGCAGAATCCAGCGCAGACTGAAGCTGGCTTAAGTCTTCTTCGCCCAGAAGGCTCATCCATTGCTGAGCATTTTTGGCTTGATTAATAAACGCCTGATTAACTCCCTGTCCGGATTCCAGTGCGTTGATATATTCCATCGCTTTGAGCTTTTGCTCCTGGTATGCGATCAGCGTTTCGTTTTTCGCCTGGATAACGGAGTTTTTAAAACGGTTTACGCCGGTCGGGTCGAATACCTGAAGATTATCAATGCTGACTTTGCCGAGTTCTTCACGAGTTGCGGCAATAGATTGCTGCAACGCTTCCATTTCGCTGACCGGGCCAGCCGTACTGATGCCGAGTTTGTTGTCGAATGCCGCGCGGGCCTGCTCGCTGAGCGCGGACATTTCATCACGCACACTTTGAAACCATGCTGCCAGGCTTGCGCCAACGGCCTGTACGTCGCGCTCAGAATCTTTCGCAGCAGCGCCCACATCACGGGTTGCTTCGGCGGCTTTCTTCGCGCCTTTTTCGGTTTTGTCTCCGGCTTGCTCGCCAGCGTCGCCGAGTTGTTCCTGATCACCAACGAGTTGCTGCAATTCATCGGCCAGTCCGAGCCGGATAGCTTGCAGGCGTAACTCAGTGCTGATGATGCCTTCGTTTGCTGCGATGGCCGTTTGTGCATAGCGCAGAAATGCCGCCTTTTGATCTTCAATAGGAGCAGCACTATCTACCAATGTCTGGTATGCGTTACGAAGCTCATCTGCCATCGATTGCAGGGCTGCTTTGGAAGTAATGCCAAGACGCCGATAAGCTGCCTCTACAGGCGTTAATGCTTGCGGTTGTTTCTTCGTGGTTTCAACAATTTCTTCTACTGCCTTCGCCGTAATTAATCCCTGGCGCTCCCAGCTTTTTAATACCTCGGTAAGCGCTGCCCGATCGGCTTCGGTTCTGGCGTTACGCCAGGCATTGGTAAAAGCGGTTTCAGTAATGCGGGCAGCAGCATCTCCCGCAATACCGGTTTCCGCCATTTTTCCAGTAAGAAGAGCAAGGTCTTGCAAAGCTGTATTGGTGCCTTTCGTTATGCTCCCTGCCAGCTCTTCTGCAGAAATACCTAAACGCTTAAAGGCATTGTCCTCTGCGGATTGGTACATGACATCAAGGAGGCTTTGCAGTTGATTAAGCGTAACGCCGGTTTTTTTAGCCCCGCCCGCGATCTTATCCATAGCAACTTTAATTGCATCGCCGAATCGGGTGCGCTCTTCGCTACTCAGACCATCCAGAGCGCTGGATAAACCCGTCCGAATTTGCTCGCTGGTCAGCTGCCCTTGCTGCTCTGCACTGCGCAAGCCGATGGCAAATGCGGCCACGCCGCTTTCGCCGTTTTTGAGTGCGTCGAGCAGACTTCCAGACATCACGCTGGCCAGCTTGCTGTTGTCATCCACCGCGACTTGTAACTGCTTATTGACCTCGGCCAGACGCTCGGAAAGTTGTTGCTCGGTGTACGCCATGCGCTCACCAGCTTTAGCGGCTTCCAGGTCGCGTTTGGCTTTCAGCTCGGCGGCCTGCGCTGCACTGACATAACTGTTAGTCTGATGGTCAATTTCAATGGTTCCAGCAGCCAACGCAGCGTCGAGGTCTTCCATGTTGCGGATTACGACGCCCGTTTTTTCGCTGATTTTTTGATACTCAGCCACTAACCTGGCATCTGAATCCTCAAGTTCCTGCTGAGCTTTTTTAAGGTTTTTTGTGGCGTCACTTAATTCATTGAATGCGCCGACTAGCTTGAAGGTCTGGTCTACGGTGTAGGTGATTGCAATCAGTGGTAAAGCTGCCTTTACCAATCCAAGAGCGGCTGATGCGGTCGTCGCCGAACCCGCTACGCCGTTCATGCTTGCTGAGAATAAGGTTCCATTCTTGGCGGCGGTTATCATCCCGGCGCTGGCGCTGGCAACTGCCGGTACATATTTACGTAGCAAAGCAGCGGCGGCCACTTCACCGGCCAGTGTCATGGTGTTAATAATTGCGTCCATATTGGTCGCAATTCCGGACAGATAGGATGCTATTTTTTCGCTGGCACCGGCGGCGGAGTCCATTTCACCGATAGCCAGCATAAATTCATTCTTTACTCGTTGAGCGGCCCGGCCAATGGTGTCTGGCATCATTTCGGCTTCTTCAGCAATTGCTGCTGATTGAGCCTGCAGCGCTCTTACCACCACTTCGGTGGAGAGTTCACCATCTTCAGCCATCTGGCGCAGCTCACCACGGGTAACCCCCAGACTGTCAGTCATTGCTTGTGCCAGACGGGGACTTTGCTCCATGACCGAGTTAAACTCGTCGCCACGCAGAACGCCTGACTGTAAACCCTGAGCTAACTGAGTAATGGCAGCATCCGCTGCCTGGGCGGATGAGCCAGACACCAGAAATGATTTACTGATGGTATCGGTTAAGACAGCTACTTCACGCTGAGACAGGTTCAGCTCTTTGGTGGAGCGATTCAGGGTGATATACAGATCGCCAACGGAACCCAATACCGCGCCTGTTGCATTGGCTGTACTACGGATATCCGCCAACCCCTGATCAAAACGCTGACCTTCACCAACTGCCAGCTTTAAACGTGCCGATAGGTTGGTGTACTCATCGGCCATGTTTTTAAGATCGGCAATTAACTGCGTACCCGTGCTGAAGCCGAATGCAGCAATAGCGGTTTTTTTCATGCCATCCAGCTGAGTCGAGATGGACTGTACACCCGCTGAAATTTTCCGATGCGAGCTTACATTTTGCTCGGCAGCCGCAGCTGTGGCCGTGGCTGTATTTTTAGCCTGCACCGCCTGCTGCTGCAAACCATCACGCAGTAACTGAATGCGAGCTGTGAGATCCTGCGTCGCTTTTCTGGCCTTTACCTGGTGTGCGGCCAGGTTTCCCGTTTCAACCCCAGCTGATTTCAATTCTGTACGAGCATTCTGGACAGCAACGCGGGAGGCTTGGTAAGCATCTGCGGCTGCTTTTACTGCATCGCGGGCCTTTTTAAAATCTTCAGTTTGCTTCTTCGTCGGTTTTTCGGTTGCAGCCAGTTCTTTACCCAACTGCTGGGCTTTTTGCTGCGCTTCTGAAAGCGTATCGGCGGAGTCTTTCGTCTTACGTTTTAGCTGCACAAACATATCAATCAATGATTGTTCGCGCGCAACCTCAAGCATTTCACGGCTTAAGTCGCTGGCAGCAGATTCCCAGGCAGAGGTTTCTGTCCCTGCTGCTTTCAGTTCTGCTATAGTCGCTTTAATATCACCCAGCCCATCGTGGGTTGTTTTGATTTTTAATGCGAGTTCGAGGTCTTTGCTCATGGCACCTGCTCAGTTTGCACTTCTGATGCTGAAAGTATTTGCGGTTGCTCTGCTGACAATTCCCGTAGGCGGTATCCTGTCCGTGTCAGTCATGCTGTTGGCCTTACTGGCTTCCGGCCTGGCCATTACGGTTTCTCTGTTGCGTTAAAAAGGCGGCATCCGGCCGCCTTATTTCATTGCTTCCCTGCGGTCGTCCCTGTTACGCCACCTGATTTACTTCGTAGAACGCCGACTCTCCGGCACCTTTGCTGGTGTCTTTCAGCACTTCGCCTTCGATCGGTACGTTCATCATTGACGTGCTTTTAAGCGCCAGCTCGTTCACGATGCCCGGCGATACTTTCCAGATATCGACAATGACCGGCTTGCCGGAGTCCGCTTCGTTGAGGCCGTCGAACACCAGGCCAAACTGCTTCTTGGCTTCGGTCAGCGGCTTCACTTTGTTGTATTCGCCATAGCTGTACGAGACCAATACCGGCAGGCCAACGGCGGGATCTGGTAAGGCGGCAATGGCGGTTGCCAGATCACCGGTTTCAGCAACCAGCGCACCGGCTCCCGTTACTTCATAGCCGGTGTATGTGGTTTGACCATCGGCACTGGTTACCACCACGCTGGATGCACCGGGGTGATCCAGGCGGATAAGGCCGCCGGTGTGCGCTTTCTTCGCCTCGTCCGTCACTGTGCCGCTGGCAACTGTTGTGCGTGAGCCGCGCGTGGCCATTGCGATGTTGTCGGCGTTGATGTCGTACAGCACAAAGGCCACACCCACCGATTCAATACGCCGCACCTCTGAGTGCGTACCGCCGCCCAGCCCGTCGTAGTCCGGGGTTTTTTCAACCTGTTCGTTGTGGGTGATTTTCAGGTCTGAGGTATTGCCAACGTAAAAACGCGGGCCGTCCACAACACTGAGATCCTGCAGATACACACGGCCGACGTTGGCCATAGGGCTGAATACTTTTACGCGCTGAATCGTCATTATTTAGTCTCCTTTGCCGAGGCTTGGGCAGTGGTTGTGGCGGTGGTTTTGGTAGCCGCAGCAGGCTCCTTCGCAACACCGTTTTTGTACAGCCACTGGGCGGTGCCAGGGCGTACTTTAATTTTTTCACCTGGTTGCTTTTGCTCACCTTTATGGGTGTGCGGTTTGTCCAGGGTGACTTCAATTTCTTCCTGTTTTGCCATGCTCAGTTCCTCACTGTTTTGCCTGTAAATTGGTTTCCACCGACCAGCTCAGTGGCGTATACGAGTATCCGTTCTGCCCACCTGGTCGCGGCGGCGTTTCAATCACTAATGGCCGGTTGCTGCCTTGCAGCTTTATGCCCATTAATGCCGCAGCAACGGAGCCGGTTAGTGCAATGGCATCTTGCCGGGCTGATGCGCCACTGCCACGGTTGCGGACATTGCGAATGGCAACCACCGTCAGCCAGTTCTGTTCTATCGTTGCGGCTTTGCCATCGGGGCGCGTCTCAATGACGCGGAAGCCGTTGTAAATCACATGCACTGCCGGGGTTGGCTGGCTGTCTTCTACGATGTCTGACAGATCGGTGGCCGTCAGGATGTGTACATCCGGCAGGGCATTTTTCAGCAGCTCAACCAGGGCTGATTCGATATCGCTGAGCATCAGTATTTATCCCAGGGAAAGGCCGATGGACGTGCTGAGACGGTCATACGCCCCGGCTCATCTGGCGTACTCGGCTGCTGGTAATTCAGCGATGCACGGCCCGCAGCCAGGTCACGCAAGTAACTATCCTGCTCTGCAATGGCTTTGCGCATTTCATCGCTTTTACGCAGACCGTACAGTCGCCCCAGGGCAATGGCCGCAACGGCAAATGGCAAGCCGGTGTTCTCATAGTGCTCAGGTGCCAGCGGCACCAGCTCACGGTAACGCTGATTAAGATAGGAGTCGGCGTAACGGCTGACCGACTCCAGCAGATCCTGCAGCTGCACAAGAGCGGCATCTGCCGCAGCAATTAACGCCTGATCCTCATTCGGGGATTCTCCGTTAAACCGCTGCTGCAGCAGATGACCGGTTACCCCCGGATTGCGGCTGGCGAACTGGGCAAGTTCTTCCCAGCCGTCAGTCGCAACCTGGGCTAACTCTTCTACGGTGGCGTAGGCAACCATCGTTTTCAGATACCCCGGACGATGCGGATAACATCACCGGGTGCTGTGGCGGCATCCAGTGAGTAACCGTTGCCGGTACCGGATGCCCGCGTAATGGCACGACCGGTTGCGTCTGACTCCACTTCGACACCTGCAGCCACGGCAGCACCGGCTTCCACCAGAATGCAGCCGAGTACGTTTGTGGTGGCTTGCTCGCCAGACTCTACGGCGAATTCGCTAACGCCCAGGGCTTTAGCCCCGGCTGCGCACAGGTCGCCGTCCAGGCCGACAAAACGGCGTTGAGCAATCGCAGCCGCAGCGGTGATCGACATCACCAGGATGGGTTGATGCGTTTTCATGCTAAATCTCCTTCGTTAACAGGGGTTCCAAACCGGGCCAAACCAGCCGCCTGCTTCGCGGCAAGTTCGGCTTCGGTCAGGTAAATAAAATCACCTGGCATGTACTTGTCGCCGTTATGCAGCAACGGCTCCAGAACTTCGCACTCCAGTTCGTCGGGCGTTGTTTTTGCAGCTGCTTTTTCTTCAGCGGCTTTGGCGTCGGCGGCGGCCTTTTCCTCAGCTGCTTTTTCTTCAGCTGCTTTGGCGTCGGCGGCGGCCTTTTCCTCAGCTGCTTTCTCTTCAGCAGCTTTGGCGTCGGCGGCGGCCTTTTCCTCAGCTGCTTTCTCTTCAGCGGCTTT
>Ga0100385_1000409_pt1 | contig 52591 bp, 45 predicted proteins | sample CryGeymeta201509_FD_81543 | JGI IMG/M metagenome (GOLD analysis project Ga0100385, IMG submission 81543) | Groundwater microbial communities from Crystal Geyser aquifers in Utah, USA - Crystal Geyser metaG 2015-09 | ecosystem: Environmental > Aquatic > Deep subsurface > Groundwater | place: USA... | reverse complement strand
ATGGCATCCACGCCAACCTTTGGCTTATCGCCGAGCTTCATAATGGCGCCCTCGCCAAATTTTGCCTGAATAGCTCTTATTGTGTCCTCAATATTTCCACCAATCTCTTTCTTTTCAGCCGATTTCTTTTTTGCTAATGCCATTTTCTTAATTTTTAATTTTTAAATAATTATTAATTTCTTAATTTTTAAACATTGAAACATTTGGGCATTGTTTAAAAATTAAAAATTTAACATTTGAAATTCAGGTGTCCCTGTGCTTGTCGCCTGCGTCGTTGTTGCACTAGTGTCAATTGTCCGCGTAGCTGTGTCAGTTGTCAATTGTTCTGTAATCAAATTGATCTCTAATGTATTCTCCACAGTCCTCTCGTAATTATCTTTCGCAGTGACTTTAATTATATTATACCCAGGAGCCAGTATCAATTGAGCGCGAAAGTTTCCATTTAGATCAACAGGTGTTTGAGTCCCGTTTACAGAGAGATTGTTTGTATGAATCCCGCGTCCAGTTATCACAATTGAGGGCGTGGTAGTTGAATAACCCGTTAGAGGGCTTTCAATGATAATTCTTGGGCCACGAACGTAGTCATCCAGCACAAAATACGAGTAGCCGATTACAATAGCGACTCCAATCCCACCTATCAACCATTGTATTATTTTTCTGCCTTCCATGATTGTATTGGGCCCAATGTCCGACCTCGAATCAGCTGATTCGAGGTCGGACATAACCTTTTTTCGTATTTAAGGTCGGACCTTTATGTGTTTGTATTCCGTATCTCATCTCTAAGTCTATTATTCTGTAGCGCTACCAGGAGTTTCTAATACTTCGCGCGCCTTCGCTCCATCTCCTGGCCCAATTACTCCTCGCTCCTCAAGCATGTCAACAAGTCGCGCAGCGCGAGCATAGCCAACCTTTAGGCGTCTCTGTAGATACGAAGTAGATGCTTTTCCTGCTTCAATAACGATGAGACGCGCATCCTCATACAAATCATCATCGTCATTTCCAGCCTCTTCTTCATCAAATGAGGAGCTAAAAATAGAATCCCTTTCGTTGCTTATACTTCCTGACGATAAGTTTATCTCGTCAGTATCAGGAAGCCCTTCCGTGGGCATATTTGCCAGGTATTTCACTACTGCTTTCACCTCGGTCTCGGACATAAATGCCGACTGAATACGCGTTGGTTTGGACAGCTCGCCTGATATATAGAGCATATCGCCCGCTCCGAGTAGCTTTTCCGCGCCTGATGCGTCCAAAATAGTGCGCGAGTCAATTTGTGACGACACTTGCAGAGCCACACGTGCCGGCACATTTGCCTTGATGAGTCCGGTGATTACGTTTACCGATGGTCGCTGTGTAGAAAGAATGAGGTGAATACCAACCGCGCGACTCATTTGCGCGAGACGCACGATAGCGCTTTCAAGCTCGCGCGGGTATGCCTGCATAATATCCGCGAGTTCGTCTAAAATAATGACGATGTATGGCATCCTTTCCGGCATCCCCGCATCCGTATCCGCACCCAAGGTCGGGCCTTGAGAATTTGCATTTAAGACCCGACCTTTATTCCCAACACCTTTCCCTTTTCCACTTCCCACTAATTTTAAGGCAGGCTCAAGAATATTTTTGTGGTACGAAGAAATGTCTCGCACCGACTCAGCCTCAAGGATATTATATCTGCGGTCCATTTCCTTTGCTGCCCACTTGAGCGCGAGAATTGCCTTTTTTGCGTCAGTAATCACAGGAGTTAGAAGGTGGGGGATTTTGTTGTAAAGAGTGAGCTCAACACGCTTTGGGTCAATCATAATAAATCGCATCGCCTCTGGTCCGTTTCTGTAAAGAAGAGAGTTTACCACAGCGTGGATGGTTACAGATTTTCCAGAACCTGTTGCTCCAGCAATGAGCACGTGAGGCATCTTTGCGAGGTCCGCATAATAAAGTTTCCCAGACACACCACGTCCAAGCGCGACGAGAAGCGGTTTGTGAGACTCTTGAAATTCGTCAGAAGAAAAGAGAGTTTTTAAACCAACAACCGTTTTTGTGGAGTTTGGCACTTCTATGCCAACGAGCGACTGTCCAGGTATCGGCGCTTCTATACGAATAGGGTGTGCTGCTAGCGCGTACGAGAGTTCATTTTGAAGACCAACAATGCGCGCAAGCTTCACCCCTTCTGCCGGTTTTAACGCGTAGCGTGTTACCGACGGTCCGATAGAAACCTCGTCCATTTCTACGGTGATACCGTATTGTCCGAGCGTGCGTTTAATAATGTTTGCATTTGCTTTTATGTCGCCAACGCCGGGCTTGCCTCGGTCTCCTTCTAGAAGTGAAAGTGGAGGAGGAACATACGTGGTATTAATAACTTGGTTAAACGATATTCCCGACTCGTCTGCAGGCGAAATTTCTTTTTTTATTTTTGCCACCACTTGCGCGAGCTTCGTCGGCTTTTCCTCCTCGGGCTCAAGGTCTGACCTTTCTGCATCCGCACCCAAGGTCTGACCTTTATTCCCCGCATCCGTATCTTCCCCCTCGTCCCCATCTTTTTTTCTCCAGAAAAGCATAGCGCTAAAATTTGGCCTTGCATTGAACATCACAAGGAAAGATATCGCGAGGAACGCAATCAGGAAAAGTGTCGCTATGTATGTATCAAAAAGTCTGACGAGCGGAGTAGAAACAAGTTGTCCAAGGATCCCTCCTGACATCCCACCCGAAAATATATTTACAAGACCAAGGATAGAAAAAAGAAAAAGGAATGCGCCGAGACCTGCTGTCATAGCAATATTCGGTCGTGACTCGCGGAAGAAAGAAATACCAAGAAGAAAGAGGAGAAGTGGAAGAGCAAAGTATCCTACGCCAAGAAGATATTCAAATCCGTTGTAAACTTTTCCACCAAGCAACCCAGCATAGCCCCATGGAGCGACAGAAAAAAAGATACCAATAACAAAAAATAGAATAGCGATTACGCTGTGGCGTATTTCTGAAGATAGTCCACCAAAAAAAGAGATATCACCAAACAGGGAAGTTTGTCCATGCGAGATCTTGTTTATTCTTTTAGGAACCTTCTCATCGTTTTTCCTCCGCCCGTTTCGTTCTTTCTTTGCCATAAAATTATTTGTATATAATATCAGAAAAACAACAGCATGTATAACCGCACCCGCACCAGTAGAATATTGAATGTTGAATATTGAATATTGAATGGGGAACGGGCTCGGGCCCAAAAGGTCTGACCTTTCTGCACCCGCACCCAAGGTCTGACCTTTATGTATTGTATCGCATTGCCCCCTGTATTCTTCCTAAAACCTAAAACCTGCCCATCCCCCTGTCCCTTGTCCGCGAAGGCGGTGTCAGTTGTCAAATGTCCCATAAGTCATTGACTTATGGGCTCTGTCCTATATAATATAAAAACATTCAGAAAAGATTTGTAAAGGACAACTAGGCTATAAAAGACACCAAAAGGACATCATATGGACTATAAAAAATACATCAAAGACAATAGGCTCGTGAGCCATGGGATATCTAATGGAGTGACTACTTTTGGTGTTACTACTTCAAAAAAGTGTGAGCGTCTAGCCACCGCCATTTACCTGGTCACAAATTTTCTATCGGACACAGAACCTATGAAATTCCGCATCCGCGCGCTATCTCTAGGTCTTGTCCGAGACGCCTCACTCGCAAAAAACGGCAGTCAGATGGTGGAAGCAAATGTCCTTGAGGCGCTCCGCGCGAATATTCTTGAAACACTTTCTTTGCTTGAGCTGGCATTTATCGCAGGTCTAGTTTCCGAGATGAACTTCACTATCTTGAAGAGGGAATACGCTTCACTCAGGGACACAATAGAGGTCAAGAAATCATCACGCGAATCCCGCACAGATAGTATTCTTGGTGACAATTTTTTCGACACCACAGAGTCCGCGCACTCGCACCCAAAAGGTCCGACCTTCATGAGCCCATCCCCAAGGTCCGACCTTCATGAATCTTCCCCAGCACCCCGCGCTCTTTCTAAAGGACATTCTATTGGACAAACGACATCTCTAATGTCCGATAGAAATGAAGTATCGGACACGAGAAGGTCTGACCTTTATGCCCCTGCACCGGCTTTGCGAGCTAATCCTCATGTCTTTGCGAGGAGCGTAGCGACGAAACAATCCAGAGCACATGAGTCCACCCCCCGCGCCATCACCGATGTTGCAAAGGAATCCCGCCGTGCGCGCATTTTAAAACTTGTAAAGGACAATCGTGAAGTTACAATAAAGGACATTGCAACTCATTTCGCAGATCTTTCAGAAAAAACAATCCAGCGCGAAATTGTATCATTGGTAGAAAACGGTGTCCTTAAGAAATTTGGCGAACGCCGTTGGTCCCGCTATGCGTTAGCATAGATTAGTCCACGTATTCCCAAGGTACGGCCTTTCTGCACCCTCGCCCAAGACCGTACCTTTATATGTGTTTTTGTATTCGCGCCCGTATCCCTATTTGCTTGTTTTTCAGCCCTTTTTTTGCTACTATATGTTTGTGTGGTGAGATGTCGGTTTCGCAGTTTACATTAGTAAATTGTTATCCTCGAGTTATCCACACATGATACTTTGCAGGAACTTCTTGCACCGTATATAATGTATGTAAGTTCAGTGTGCAGATTTGTTTCTGCGTCACTGAATTTAGACGTAGTAAATGTGATCGCGCATTTGTGCGTCATTAAAATAGAAACTCCCGGCTTACGATAGATTGCAAGCAAGGGGAGAGTCCATTGAAAACTAGATCCGGCGCATTCAGTATTGAATGAGTTGCACCCCAAGGTCGGGCCTTCATGCGCCCATCCCCAATGCCCGACCTTTATGTATGTAGTATTGCATTGCATTTATATTCGTACACGCATCGTCTTTGCGAGGAGCGTAGCGACGAAGCAATCCAGCACACATTCCTCATTCAACATTCAATCCTGAATGCACCGGATCTTGCATAGAAAACATATCTCACAAAAAGGTATGTTTTCATGAACCAAGCTGTGGCGCATCTGCATCTGTCAGTTGTCCGCGAAGGCGGTGTCAATTGTCAAATGTGTTGCTTTGCAACAGGGTTTTCCATGGCCTCGACCCGTGTGGTCGAAGCACTACCGCATGACCGACAAAACATAAAACGGATTAAGTTTAATAGAGCCTGACCCCTTGTGGGACACGAGCACCCGAAACGCATTTCGCATTGCACCCGAGGTCTGACCTTTCTGCACCCGCACCCAAGGTCAGTCCTCCTATACATTTCGCATTTCGGGTTCCCTTGTCCCACAAGGGAAATGGCAAAACGCGCGAGCATCCTTGGCACCTATTTATTAGTTAACGCCAACGATTCGCGCGAGTATCAAATTATCAAATTATGACTACAATTATTTCATCAAAGTCTGCAAAATTTGCTGCAGGTTTGGTAGGACTTGTAGCTGGTGTTGCAATGTTTGCAATCACAGCTCAAGCTGCTACATTCACAACAAACCTAAAGCAAGGCAGCACAGGTGCTGATGTAAAAAACCTTCAATTGGTTTTGAACATGAGCGCTGACACGCAGGTTTCAGTAACCGGCGCAGGATCACCAGGGAACGAAACTTCGTACTTTGGACCTGCAACAAAAGCTGCAGTTATCAAGTTCCAGAATAAGTACGCATCAGAAATTCTTGCGCCAGTTGGTTTGACCAGCGGTACAGGTTATGTTGGACCATCAACACGCGCAAAGTTGAACACAACAGATGGTACAACAACAGGCTTGGTTCCTGGATGTACTTCAACAGTTGGCTTTAGCCCAACTACTGGAGCATCTTGCGCATCAGGCGTAGTGACAACCACTACAACAGTTCCTGGATGTACATCAACAGTTGGCTTTAGCCCAACGACAGGTCAGAAGTGTGATGCTTCAACAACAACAGGCACAGTTGTAGCATCAGGTCCGGTTTCAGTATCACTTGCCAACGACAATCCTGCAGCATCAGCTGTAGTGGCTGGTCAGGCAACTGCTGATCTCGCGCACTTTGCGTTTACTGGTAGTGGCACCATTACGAACATCAAATTGATGCGTACTGGTATCTCTGCAAACTCGACACTTTCAAACGTATACCTATACAATGGTAACGTTCGTGTGTCGGATTCAGTTTCAGTGAACAACACAGACAGTTCAATTACCTTCAACAACCTCGGTATTGCGGTAAACGGCTCACTCACACTTTCTGTGAAGGCTGACATCGCTTCTTCTGGCACAGGTCAGATTGTTGCTGTTCAGCTCGTTGGCTACACAACTTCAGGCAACGATATGTCAACTGTAAGCATTTCAGGTAACTACATGAATGTTGCAGGTACATCATTGGCAACAGTTTCAGCAAGCTCAACTTCAGCTACAACAGCAAGTATTAACGCTGGTACTATGGGCCAAGTATTTTGGACAGGTACTGTAAGCGTGTCAACTCGCTCAGTAGCACTTAAGGGCGCAGCCTTTAAGTATGTTGGTTCAGCTACAACTGACGCGATTGCGAACCTCAAAGTCTTTGTTAACGGTGTTGCCGTCGGTTCTGCTTCTTCAGTAGATCCAGTAACAAATCGTCTTAGCTTTGATTTCGGTTCAAGCCCAGTAACATTGAACACAGGTTCACAAACTTTGGAACTCCGTGGCGATATTATAAAGGGTTCAAATCGTTCAGCTCAGTTCAACCTTGAGAATGCTGGTGACCTTATGGTTATGGATACTCAGGTTGGCGTAAATGTAGGAGTTACAGCGCCTACAACAACAACTTTTGCTGCACAAAACGGTACAAACGTATCTATCAACACTGGTTCTATTACTACAACAATTGATCCAGCGTTCACCAACCTTACAAACGTAACAGGTGGTGCAACAGGAGCAGTTATCGGTAAGTTCAATCTACAGGCATATGGCGAAGACATAAAAGTTTCAACACTTTATGTTACTCCAACCATTACAGGGTCAACTCCTGTTCCTAACGGTTTGAACAACGTTGCTCTCTTCTACAATGGAAGCCAGGTTGGCTCGTCACAGAATATGGCAGGAACATCAACACCCCTAACGTTCTCACTTGGATCATCATTGATTGTTTCAGCTGGAACCACAGGTTCTCTTGAAGTTCGCGCTGATATTCAGTCGGCTGCAAACGTGAACTACACCGCTGGTACTGCATCAGTTATCCTCGTAGCAGGATCATCAAACGGTCAAGGTCAGAGTTCATCAGCAACGCTCGCTGTCCCTACTACAGATGCTGGGACAACAGGCTTGACTGTTACTACTGGCGCGCTTAGTATCGCGATGGCTCCTGGATACGCGTCTAACCAGACAGTGAATCCAAACACATCAAATGTGAAAGTTGGTTCATATGTTATTCAGAACACAAGTACAACAGAGGGAGTAAACATTACGAACCTTGCTGTAGCTTTGACTGCGACAACAACGAATATGAGCAACTTGAGAACTTTAGAGACTTCAGGGTCAGGTGCAATCGGCATCGCTCCTCAGGCCACAAACAACTTCTCAGTTAACTTTACTCTTGATCCAGGACAAACAAAGACGATTGATATTATGGCAGACCTCGGTGCTGCAACTTCAGGCGTTATCATTACGACACTTCTCCCTACAGCACAGGGTTCAGGTTCACACGTAGTTCTAACTCCTGGTTCAGCAACAACAGGTCAGACACTTACAATCCAGACTGGTTCTGTAGCTGTTCCTACACTTAACGCTGCTCCAGCATCAATGGCTGCACAGTTTATTGTCGGAGGAACACAGAATCTCGCTACCTCTCAGTACAACTTTGTCGCTACAAACGGTGTAGCAACAATCTCTGAGTTGAAGTTTACAGTTGGAGGTTCAGCGATGACATCAACGACAACTCCAATCACCACAGTAACTGTAGGTGGTAAGTCAGCTCCAGTAGTTTCTGGCGTTGCTTACCTCACTGGACTTAACATCAGTGTTCCTAACAGTCCCGCAGGTGCAAATGTAAATGTTCAGGCATCGTTTGGTTCAGTTGGTACAAACGGAATTCCGTCAAATCAGACGGCTACAACGTCCCTTACCTACATGAAGTACACAATCGGTGGTGTAACAACATCAACAAGCACAATCGCTGTTGTTGGAAACACATACACACTTGTTGGTACAAAGCCTACGGTAACTGTACAGGACTCATCAGATTCACTTCTCAATGGTTCTGTAAAGGTTGCTGAAGTTACTGTGTCAGCTGATGCTGCTGGTGACTTGAAACTTACAGCATTGCCAATCAGCGTTACCTCAACAGGTGCTGTTACTGTTGCTTCAAGCACAAACAACATCGTAGTAAAGGATACTGCTGGCAACACTGTTACTACTACCAACACCTACCTCCTCGTTACAGCAGGTGGTACAGGTACGGATACTATTAACTTCACAAACGGTGACACGATCACTGCAGGATCTTCAAAGACCTACAGAATCTACGTAACCGCTGCGACAGTATCAGGTGCCGTTAACACAACATCTCTATCTACCAAGCTCGGTGTATCATCATCGTTCACTTGGACAGACCAGAATGGTGGCGTAGCAGGTATCACTGGCGCAAACATCTACAACTACCCAGACACAACATCAGTTATCACTAACTAATGTTTGAACGGTTAGCTTAGATAGTTCCCGAAACGATGATTTAGTCGAAATCATGTCGCGTACCGTCCATTGAGACGTGACGACATGGCTCAAATTAGGTTGATTTCTCGTATCGAAGAAAAATTATTCTCGATCAGATAAACCCAAACGAAACTAACTTCAATTCAGAAAAAGACCCCTTTCTCGCAAGAGAAGGGGTCTTTTTCGTCCCTATTTGTAGAAAGGACGGTCCTTTCTACACCAGCTACCCCCCCATATTCCTAAAAAGGACGGTCCTTTTTACACAGAATGATGCTATAATTATCACATGCGACGAAGAATCAATATTTCAACCGGTGAATACTACCATCTCTATAACCGCGGTACAGATAAGCGCACCATTTTTATGGAGTCACACGACTATAAGCGCTTCATGGCTTTATTGTATGTCTGTAATAGTACTGAGCCAGTAGACATAGCCGACCATTTTCAGAAAGGACGGTCCTTTCCGGAGCTTTTTGCAATAGAAAGAGAGGATCAGCTTGTGGACATTATTGCTTACTGTCTTATTCCGAACCATTTTCATCTATTAATCCGCGAAAAAACAGAGGGAGGAACTGAGAAATTTATGAGAAAGCTATTGACCGCGTATTCTATGTATTTTAACAGTAAATTTGGGCGCACAGGGACGCTTTTTGAAGGTAGGTTTAAGGCAAAACATGTAGATTCTGATGAATATTTGAAATACCTCTTTGCGTATATACATCTCAACCCAGTGAAACTCATTGATCCAAAATGGAAGGAAAACGGTATTCAAAATCGTGAAACAGCTTACGATTACCTAGTTAATTATATGTATTCTAGTTATTCTGATTGGAAGGGGAATACCCGAATGGAATCAAAAATACTCAACAGAGAGGCGTCTCCAGAATATTTTAATTCATCAAAGGACTTTGATGAATTTGTGAATGACTGGCTAATGTTCGCCGACCCATCCTAGAACCCAGAAAGCCCCGTCCTTTCTAAAAAGGACGGGGCTTTCTGGGAAAGTTATCCACAGGTTTTTGTTGGAGAATTAGGGGTTTTTATAATGGGTTGGTAGAATAAAAGGAATTGTATGAATGAAAATACGAAAATGAAGGTGAAGAAGGCGTGGACGTTGCTATGGAAGGGAGTTGTGGTCCTTGTTGCTATCTTTGTTATTGTGACTCTGTTGCGTGTTCTGTATGTTTCAAAAAATACACCAGCACAGGTGGCTAAAATTCACGCGACAAAGCTCACGATGGATGACGTGATGGGGGTGAATCTGCCATCAGATCCCGGAGCAGAGGCGGATAAAACCGTTGCCGGCATTGACGCAAACAAAAATGGTATTCGCGATGATGTGGAGCTCGCTATTTTTAAAGAATATCCAAACTCCGCAAAGACTAGAGCGGTGCTTTTACAGTATGCGTTGGCGCTTCAGATGGAGATGACCTTGCCGATTTTGAATAGGGAAACAGCTACAGCTGTTGTGGAGGATAATCAAAGTAAGGCACTTAAATGCATTTGGAGTATTAGTTCGCGATCTGATATGGATAAATTTACAGCGGAAACTGATAAAAATGAGAATTTTGTTAAGGATCGTCAGATCAACACGGAAGATAGAAAAAAATACATGCATAATTTTTATAAATATGTTGGAAGTTATTCTGTTTCTGACGATTGGTGTGATATAGATGTTTCTGTTTTAAAAAATTAAAATGAGATTTTCCTACTATTTTTTAATTATTATTTTCTTTTTCCCAGCAGTATCTTTTGCAGTAATTGAGACAGGGAAATGTTCTACAGATGGATACACGGTGGCTACTATTAACGGCGTGCTTACCAATAAAGATGGTGCGGTAGAGAACATGGAGGCACTAATGAAAAAGGTTGGTTTCGTTTGGAATAACCAAAAAATTAAATTTGAATTCCTCCTCAACCCTATCCACTCTGGTGGATTTGGTGACCTCGCAAACACAATTGTTCAAAAAGCCTTTGAGAATGAGACAGTCGCAGACTACGACCTTGTTGAGATGCTTAAAGATGCAAGTAATAAGGTAAAAACTCAAAAACTCCTCCTCGTCGCCCATTCACAGGGCAATTTTTATGCAAATAGTTTTTACGATGTGGCTACAAAACAGGCCGGTGGTGTACCTGCTGAGTCAATCGGAGTATATGGCGTAGCAAATCCTGCGAGTCGTGTTTCTGGCGATGGTAAATGGCTTACTTCTGATACGGACAAAGTAATCGCATGGGTTGTTGGTAATGTGCCATTTAGGAAAATTAAAGCACCAAATACGCACATTGTTTTGCAGTCAGGAGATGATTTTTCCGGGCATGGGTTTAGTGAAGTATATTTGAAATACCGTTCTAAAGAAATTGTTGAAGATATACGGGCATCACTCGACGGGCTTGCGGAAAATATAACGCAAGATGAGGACGCGCCATGCATCTCGCCTCCAAAAATTACAATTGCCCATGAACAGCAAGGTCTGGTTTACGCAGTCACTGATCCTGTCTTAAACCCACTTGGCGCAGGAACCCTTTGGACACTTGGCGCCGGAGTAAAAACGTCCATCTTTGTAATCAAAACTGGAGTTACTGTTGCTGTCGGGACTTATCACATTGCAGTAAACACTGCAGTCTGGTCATACGACACGACTTTGGCAATAGGGAAATTTGTTGGGAATACCGTTGTTTCCGCGGGTTCTTTTGTGTATGACGCTGTTACAAACACCTTCTCTAACGGGCCAGTAGCAAGTAATAGCGCGACAGTGGTATTGGCAACACTGCCAACGCAGACACTAACGCAAACACCAGACTCAGTGACAGCAAAAACTCAGGTGGTTACAACAACACAAACACAAAATATAGAATCAGCAGTGTCAAAATCCCAGCAACCGCAGCAGCAACCGCAAACTGTTTTTGTTTTTGAGCCGAAGGTGCAGGCTGGGACGAATACGCCAAAGCTCGTGTTTGTGGGGGCATTGGGTGGTGGGTCGTCGCCTACGGCGGTGGTCCAATCTCAAGTGCTTGGCGCGCAAGCATCGGCTTCTGGAGAGGAGGAAATAGTGGATGAAGTTGTTGTGGTTGTTGAGATAGCGGAGAGTGTGGGCGACGCGGTAGCGTCGCCCACACTCTCCGCTCCTCAATGTGCGCAAACACTCGCAACCGACGGGTGCCTCCTTGCGACGACAACCGTTCGTTTTGAATGGTCAATAGTTGATGGTGCCGACCATTATTTAATCAACAAAAATGGTGAATTTGCGACAACTACTGACAGTTCGCACGACATAACAATCGAAGACTTTTCAGACTATACGTTTGAAGTGATAGCGGTTGATGCTGAAGGAAACCCAAGCGCCACAAGCACGCAAACAGTTTCTGTGGCAACAATTCCTATCGCCATCAACGAAATCGCATGGATGGGGACTGTCGCATCAACAAATGATGAGTGGTTTGAGATTAAAAACAATACTGGTTACACAATTGACCTTTCGCAATGGGTACTCAATGCAAAGGACAATTCCCCGCACGTCATCATGAAAGACACAATCGCTCCGCGCGCGTACCTTATTTTTGAACGCACAGATGATACCGTTGTATCCGACGTTTTGGCGCACGCAACTACAACGGGCGCATTAAATAACACTGGCGGTGACCAACTGACACTTTCTCGCGACACTGTCGTTTTTGATAAAACCCCTGATGGCGCATGGGTGGCAGGCGAAAACAGCACGTCATCAAGAAAGACAATGGAACGTTATTCCTCCCGTGAGTCCGGCACCGACCCAGAAAACTGGGGCACAAATCTCGGCTACATTAAAAATGGGGCTGATGCAAAAGAAAACCCGATTGAAGGAACCCCCGGCGAACAAAATTCAGTGAGCACGCTTATAAACAAAGGACAGGACATCACAGAGGACTTTACTTTAACCGCAGACGAAGAGCGATACGTCATTGCGAATAACTTTCGTGTTAGCGCCTCAAGTACGCTCACGATTGAGCCTGGTGTAGAAATAAAATTCTATGACGGGTGGATAAATGTCCAAGGACATATTGTGGTGTCAGGAACGCCGGAAAATCCTGTGATTATAGATACATTAAGTAGCAACCAAAATGGGGGCATCTCTGTTGGGGGAGGATACACAGATACTGTTTATCAGGGAACGAACGCATCAGCAGCTCTTGATAATGTGAATATCAAAAATATTAATTACATTGCCGCGTACGACAATTCTCGTCTCGATATTTCCAATACAGATCTTTCGAATAGCTCGGGAGGAATTTATGCGCAAAATACTGCGCAAATTTCTATATCCTCATCATCAATACGTAATACACAAGACAATCACGCAGTTGCTGGGTACGAAAATTCAAAAATAACCATTGTGTCTTCTACAATAGCAAACACTCTTGATAATGATGCAGTTGGGGTGTACGACGGCACAATGTCAATTACAAATACAACGATTGATGGATCGCCTGACGACGGTGGTATTTATGTGTCTAGTGGTACACTGTCAATTGCAAGTTCAACGATTAGAAATATTTCAGACACCGGCATCTCAATCTATAAAGCGACTTCAACCATTTCAAACGTAACAATAGAAAATGCTGGTGATGTGGGAATTGAAATTTATCGCGGGCAGACAACGATTGCAAGCACAACTATTTCCGATGTTAATGGGTGGGCTGGCATCGAGGTTGACGAGGGGACACTAGTTATTTCAAGCTCAACTATAAAAAATGTTTCAAATGACGGGATCTCGGCATACAATTCCACCACAACCATTTCTAATGTGGCGGTTGAAAATGGCGGAGGTGATGGGGTTGGTTTGTATGGTGGAATGACAACTATTACAGATTCAACAATCTCTGGGTTTCTTGACGGCGCTGGAGTCCTTACCTCTCTTCAGCGTGAAGGGCAAAGGCCAAACAGGACATCAGTTCCAGGAGTTGTTGCTGAAATTTCAGGCACGGAGATTACAGGAAACTCAATAGGTATTGAGATGGAAGAGGGTTCGGCAATAATAGCTTCAGATGTGGATATCCACGATAATGGAACAAGCGAAGCAGATGACATTGTTGTTTTGCCAATTGAGTAGGCAAAAAGGACGGTCCTTTCTACAGAGGTTATCCACAGGTTTCCAAAAAGGACCGTCCTTTTTTTAGAGGTATGGGAAACGGGGAATTTGTGGTATAATTAAAAAATGAACGAAACCATCAAGTCAATTATTGGCTTTGTGGCTATTATTGTAATAGGACTTTTGGGTGTTGTTGTGTCAAATGTAATGAAATTGGGGGAAATGAACGCCCTTATTATCACTGTTGACAACGTTACCAGCACACGCTAATATAAGTTCGAAGCTGCAGAAGTAGGCCACTCTCAATAGAGTATTAAGTCCTGCGGAGGTCGACTCTAAAATCCCAAAACGGGATTGCTTTACAGCTTAAGCGCTCTGCGTTTAAGCTGTTTGAAATTAGTAAAAAGGCGGGTATGCGAATTAAGGTCTTGGAATTTTGAACCATGTTCCAAATTCTACATTCTACATTCTATATTCCGCCCAAAACATATGGCAATTACAAAACAAAAAAAAGTAGAGCTTGTTGCTGGTATGAAAGAACGCCTCGCAGATGCAAAATCAATCGTTTTTGTTAACTTTAATGCACTCCCTGTTTCTGAGACCAAGATGCTACGCAGAAAGCTCTCAGCTGACAAGGTAGGGTACTTTGTTACAAAAAAGACTTTGGCAAAGCGCGTTCTAGGTGACCTAAAAGCAAAAGGCGATATGCCAGAGCTTCCTGGGGAACTTGCAATAGCTTACGGAGAGGACCTTTTGGCTCCAGCACGTGAGACCTACGCTTTCCAGACGATAGCGCACGACAAGGGTTCAATCTCAATTATGGGAGGAATTTTTGACGGAGAGTACAAAACAAAGGACGAAATGATAGCAATCGCCATGATTCCACCACTACAGGTACTCCGTGGAATGTTCGTAAATATCATCAATTCACCAATTCAGCGTTTCGCTATTGTGATGGTGGAGATAGCCAATTCTAAAGGTGTAGCACCAGTTGCTCCTGTAGCAGAAAAGGCTGAGGAAGTAGCAGAACCTGTAGTAGAGGCTCCTACAGAAGCCACCGCTGATGTTGTGCCAGAGGTAACAACTGAAGCTCCAGCAGAAGAAGCAATCGCGTAAGCAAGGAATTTTGAGTGATTCGATGTTCAATATTCGACATTCTATATTCATCATTTGCACAGCGTGATTAAAAAAACACAAGAAAGTTAAAAAAAGACTCAAACATTTAATATCTAACAATAATTATTATGACAGAAAACAAAGACGTAGTAGTTCCTGCAAAGTTCAAGGACCTTGTAGAGAAAATCGAGACAATGACTGTTCTCGACCTTCATGAGCTTGTAAAGGTTCTTGAGGAGAAGTTTGGCGTTTCAGCAACAGCAGCCGCAGTAGCTCCCGCAGCAGCCACAGCAGGCGCAGAAGAGAAGGATTCATTCAACGTAGAGCTTTCAGCTTCAGGCGACACAAAGATTGCCGTTATCAAGGTTGTAAAAGAAGTTCTTGCGCTAGGCTTGAAAGAGGCAAAGGACCTTGTGGACGCAGCTCCTTCAATGCTCAAAGAGGGTATGAAGAAGGCAGAGGCAGACGAATTCAAGGCAAAGCTCGAAGCAGCAGGCGCAAAGGTTACATTCAAATAGTGAAGGGCTCAAGTGCAACCTTTGCGCATGCTTGGGAGAGGGTCGTGGAACGGTAGTTCCCCACAGAGGAGAGCAGTGAGCTTTGCGAGCGCTTAGGACCGTGGGTCATTAGTAAGGAACGAAGTGACGACTGCTGGTGCAAAAGTTACTCTCAAGTAACTTTAAGCGAACAGCCTGGAGTGGGGGGGAGGGAGAACATTTATTCTACTTTAGAGAAGGGCAGTAAGAAAAACCCGCACCAGCGGGTTTTTCTTACGTTGAGAACCGCCGGTTCACGAGGATGCGTACTCGCCAACAGCTGGCGCTAAGGCTACGCTCGTGTAGCCTGTAAGCGAAAAAAGGACCGTCCTTTTACCTCTCCACCCAAGCCTCATATACCCCTAATCCCAAAAAGGACGGTCCTTTTTTTGTTAAGTAGTCAAAAAATATGAAAACTATAGAAAAGTCCGCTGAATGGCGGATTTTTCCGTGAATTATTCCAAATTCAATATTCAATATTCAACCCCATGTGGTATACTAACCCCATGGATACCCTCGGTAAATTATTTGGAAGTCAGGCACGGGTAAAGATTTTGCGCCTTTTCCTATTAAACCCACAGGACGCATACGACGCGCCAATGGTTGCAGAAAAAAGTAAAGTTTCTGTGTCAGAGGCAAGACGCGAGCTTACTCTCCTCAAAAATGCTGGTGTTTTAAACACAAAATCCTTCACAAAGGAAATCCCATCAAAAAAGAAGGATGTTAAGCCAAAGAAAAAGCGTGTCTCTGGTTTTCAGATAAGAACAGCATTTCCACTCCTCTCATCACTCAAAAGCCTGATTGTTTCTGAAACACCGCTAAATCGCGATGAAATTGTGAAGCGTTTCAAGGGTATCGGAAAGATTAAGTTTCTTGCAGTATCTGGAATTTTTATAGATGAGCCAGAAGCTCGCGTTGATGTGTTCATAGTTGGCGATAATCTCAAAAAACGCTCTATTGAGAACGTTTTGCGTACTATAGAATCAGAAGTAGGGAAGGAGCTGTCCTATGGGGTACTCGAAACTTCAGAATTTCTATATCGCGTGAGTGTGTATGACAAATTTGTGCGCGATGTGCTTGATGGTCGCCACGATCGTGTAATAGACAAATTAATGGTGGAGTAGGTGTCGAAGATTAAATTTAGAATAATACAAATGATGACAGGTTGCCTTCGGCAACCTGTCATCTCTCACTCAATATTCAACATTCTATATTTCATATTCTACCAGAAAAGTTATCCACACCCCTCTTCCATTTGGCATATCTATAATGGTATAATAAACGGGTAGGAATCAAGCTCCTCTGCTCGCCAGCGCCAAGTCGCAGGCGCTGTGCAGGTGGAATTGATGATACTGAGTCCTATTGTTCAATAATATTTCTACTACTATTCTCATTTTTTGGCTACGGCTTGGTGAAAATCTTCCGACATATAATATATGTCTCAAAATTTTCACTAGGGCCTCGCTCAAAAACTGAGAATTTCGTCACGAAATTTATTAAACAACATGACTCCATTATTAGTTTTAGTATTTAATAAATAAAAAGATATGCCTATTATTTCAGACTGGGGAGTACAGCTAAGCAGTGCATTCACCGGTATCGGTGTGCAGGTGTTGCAGTTTATTCCAAAGCTTATTCTTGCAATCATTATTTTTATTGCAGGATGGGTTGTTGGTTCAGTTCTTTCAGAAGTTGTTTCAAAGATCATAAAAGCGATCAAAGTTGATTTAATTTTGGAAAGCGCAGGCGCGCGCGGTCTTTTGGACAAAGCAGGTTTCAACCTTAACACAGGAGCGTTCCTTGGTGGGTTGGTTAAGTGGTTTATTATTATCGTCTTTCTTGTTACCGCTCTTGATATATTGAAACTCGAGGCAGTAAACGCATTTTTGACGAACGTTGTTCTTGGTTATATTCCACAGGTTATTGTTGCAACTTTGATTTTGGTTGTTGCAGCAGTTCTTGCTGACCTTTCTCAGAAAGTTTTGTCAGGTGGCGCCCGCGCTCTTGATTCAAAGCACGCTGGTATGGTTGGCGGTGTTGCTCGCTGGGCAATCTGGATTGTTGCAATCCTTGCGGCATTGAACCAGCTCGGAATCGCTGGCCCTATGATGCAAACACTTTTCACTGGTTTAGTAGCAATGCTCGCTATTGCTGGCGGTCTTGCTTTCGGTCTTGGTGGCAAAGAAGCAGCATCAAACTACATCGAGAAACTCCGTGGAGATATCTCGAATCGTCGATAGTTCAAAACAGAATATAGAATATCGAATGTTGAATATAGAATAGATTCGACCAAAAAACCCGCCCAAAAGGTGGGTTTTTTGTATATTTTCGTATTATTCTACATTCCAAATTCAATATTCCACATTCTACCCAAAAAGGCTTGACTTCCTTTTTCTTTTGTATATAATGTCTGGATTGTTGCATATGAGTATCGGAACCAAAAACACCCTCGGCGGGACTAGATAGGAACCATTACGGCTTCTATTTTGACCCGCGTTATCGCGGGCTTTTTTATTCCCTAGAGACGCTCATTGATTGAATTTTGACAATTTCATTCTGTCACACGCACCGTTAAGGAGGTCTTTGAGTGTGTGTAGGCAGGCAGGTAAGAATAAAGTCCTCACCAATTAAGCAGGGTGAGGCAGCCGAGCACCAGTATTGGTGCTCGGGAACAAATAATGATTGTGGTTTTTAAATTTCCTAACAGGAAATATAAGAGCATATGGTGGATGCCTTGGTTCTAAGAGGCGATGAAAGACGTAGCATGGCTGCGATAAGCTTCGGGGAGGTGCCTAGCAACCTTTGATCCGGAGATTTCTGAATGGGGAAACCCCATAACCGTAATAGGTTATGACCTACATTTAAATGTAGGAGTATACCCAGGGAAGTGAAACATCTCAGTACCTGGAGGAAAATAAAAAAAGCCGCCGAATGGCGGAACATTTCCTGAGTAGCGGCGAGCGAAACGGAAATAGCCCAAACCTACTATTTATAGTAGGGGTTGTAAGGCAGAGACGTCGTATTTATACGAGAGGAGTTACAAAATGTAATGTTAGTTGAATATGCTGGAAAGCATAGCCCTAGACGGTGATAGCCCAGTAAACGAAAACCTTACATCTTCTTTGTCTTTGTTCTTGAGTACTTCGAGACACGAATAGCTCGGGGGAATCTACCAGAACTAACTGGTAAGGCTAAATACTCTTAGAAACCGATAGTGAACTAGTACCGTGAGGGAAAGGTGAAAAGAACCCCGGTGAGGGGAGTGAAATAGAACTGAAACCATATGCTTACAAGGAGTCGGAGCCCCCCACCACTCGTGGTGGGGGGTGACGGCGTGCCTATTGAAGAATGAGCCAACGAGTTAATGTATACAGCGTGGCTAAGCCCTTGTCGGGTGGAGCCTTAGGGAAACCGAGTGTGAATAGCGCGTTTGTTGTATGCATTAGACCCGAAGCCAGATGAGCTTACCATGAGCAGGGTGAAGTTTGTAGAAATACAGATGGAGGCCCGAACCGGTTGGCCGTGCGACACCATCGGATGACTTGTGGTAAGGAGTGAAAAGCTAATCGAATCTGGTAATAGCTGGTTCTCTCCGAAATATGTTTAGGCATAGCGTCTAGCGTACCCTCTGGGGGTAGAGCACTGGAAGGACTGAACAGGGAGCAATCTCGTCAGTCCTATCAAACTCCGAATACCAGAGATAGGCCCACCACATAATAATTTTTCGTTGCGAAACGAAAATTTTTAGCGGAAATCATGAAGCGTGATGAGCCTATGCGAGCATAGGCGACGAGCGATGAATGATTTGTAGCAAAAATTTTAAGTTGTAGCAGAAAAGATTGTTGTGTGGTGGGCCCAAATACTAGGCAGTAAGACTACGGGGGCGAAGCTCCGTCGGTCAAAAGGGAAACAGCCCTGATCTCAAGTTAAGGTCCCAAAATTTACGCTAAGTGTACTTAAGGAGGTGGAGTTTCTCAGACAGTGAGGATGTTGGCTTAGAAGCAGCCATCATTTAAAGAAAGCGTAACAGCTCACTCACTAAGAGACTCTGCACCGAAGATAATCGGGACTAAGCGTAGTACCGAAACTGAGGGTTCTGGTCGCCCGTAGGGTGACTGGAGCGGTAGGAGAGCGTTCATGTCTGCGCTGAAGGAGAAGTGTGAGCAACTCTGGAGCGGCATGAAGTGAGAATGTTGGCACAAGTAACCACAATGCGGGTGAGATCCCCGCACGCCGTAAGAGCAAGGTTTCCTTTGCGATGTTGATCAGCGAAGGGTTAGTCGGGCCTAAGGTTATAGCGAAAGCTGAAGCCGATGGACATAGGGTTAATATTCCCTAACTTTTTATTTGTGCGATGGAGTGACGAAGGTTAGTATGTCTTGCGCATTATTGGATTTGCGTTTGTGTCATCAGTGTGACTCTTAGGTAAATCCGGGAGTCTGGTTTTAATACCGACCGCAAGTGAAGCAGAAATGCATGGGTTCGCCCAGTGCAGATAAGGCAAAGCAATTTTCCGAGAAAAGCTTCTAAGCATAACAAATAAAAAACCGTACCTAAAACCGACACAGGTGCTCGAGTCGAGTAGACTAAGGCGAACGAGTGATTGCTTCTCAAGGAACTCGGCAAAAAAGCAGCCGTAACTTCGGGATAAGGCTTGCCTCCACCACTTTGTCTTTAAAGACGCATAGATAAAATTACTTCATTAGCGACGTAGAGCGAGAGAAATGAAAAGGTATTTTTTCATTTCCAAGCCGAGGAGCTAATATAAGAGGTAACCCTGCTTTTATTTGCATCGTTGAGAAGAATTTTTTCCTCCACGCAATGTACACTTGTACATCTTGGTCGTAAAAAATTCTCCCCGCCTCGCAACTAAAGCAATTTAATCAATGCTTATGCAATAGTGATGGAGTCCGAAGAATTGAGTGTATCGAGACCGTGTTTAGTATCAGAGCTGATACTAAACACAAAAAAGTATTTGAGAAAGTGAGTGATTGTGGGTTTCGTAGAGGGGGGATTCTGGATTTAAATAGAGAAGATAAGATTCGCAAGAATCAAACGACACTCAGGTGTCAACTTCGTTGGGTGCTACCATCCACTATTTCTTTGAATAATCTTGTCAGACGGGAAACCGCATAGACTAAAAGATCGTAATTAGATCGATTCGAAGGTTAACCATGAACTCTCTCCATTCTATGAAACTCATAATCATAGATCGTATCAAATACAAAAATGTTGACTAATTTTTCTAGGACTTAGACATCATCTCTCAAAAATCATTTCGCATATCATCAGTAAATTTCTGCTGTGACTTTGAGAAAAATTTTATTCGAACCTCGGTTCGAGTCAAATTTTTCTCTTCGTCTCGCTAGAAATTTCCCTGAAGCTAAGCGAAGCATTTTATGAGAAATGATGTAGCACCGCTTTGAAAATAAAGTGGTGGAGGCCGCAGCGAAAGATTTCCTGCCAACTGTTTACCAAAAACACAGCTCCATGCGAACTCGTAAGAGGATGTATATGGGGTGACGCCTGACCAATGCCAGAAGGTTAAATACGGGTGGTGCCGAGCACCATGAAGTTAAGTAGAATTTCGTTGAATATTTTTGTTCAGTGGTTCTATTTGAAAGCATGGTGCTCGGTGCTGGCTTGTATAAGCCCTGGTGAATGTCGGCCGTAACTATAACGGTCCTAAGGTTCCCTGCTTATCAATGATGAGCAGGGAAGGACTAGGACTGTTATAGAAAAAAGTAAACAATTAATTTAAATTCATTACATGTTTAAGCTACCTGGCACGCAGTAATGTGTGTTAGTCCAATCATGATAAACGAGAGACCAACGTCATGGACCCTACTTTTAAGGAAGAGGGTAAAGATAGAGTCCAACTGAGAGGAATAGTTGAGCGTAATTCCTTGTCTGGTAAGTTCAGACGTGCACGAATGGCGTAATGAGTGGGAAACTGTCTCGAGAAGCAGCTCGGTGAAAATACAATACCGGTGAAGATGCCGGTTACCTGCAGATAGACGAAAAGACCCCGTGAGCTTTACTATAGCTTAATATTGAACATGTTTTGTTTCTGCGTAGCATAGGTGGGAGGCTTTGAAGCGACCGTTTCGGTGGTCGTCGAGCCAACAGTGAAATACCACCCTTAATTGAGGCATGTTCTAATCTGTAAGGAAAAAACTTACGGAGACAGTATTTGGCGGGTAGTTTGAGTGGGGCGCTCTCCTCCTAAAAGGTAACGGAGGAGTCTATTAAGGTCCTCTAGGCGCGAATGGAAACCGTGCCGATAGCGTAATGGCAAAAGAGGGCTTAACTGCAAGACGGACATGTCGAGCAGGTGCGAAAGCAGAGCATAGTGAACCGACGACACGCTTTAGATGCGGTCGAAGATTAACGGATAAAAGCTACCACGGGGATAACAGGCTAGTTCTGCCCAAGAGTTCATATCGACGGCAGAGTTCGGCACCTTAACATAATCGGGGTGCGTCAGGAGTAATCCTGTAGCGACAAATTTATAATCGTCAATAAATAATATATAAACAAGAAATCTTGGCTTATAACGGTGAAACCCATTTGCATGAACAATAAATGGGCAATACCGTGGGAAGTTTGCGTGTAAGAAAGCGATCACTCTAAATTTTTAGAGAGCTGCTACATCCTTTGTGGATGTGATTATACGTATAACCCTGTAGAGACTTGTCACGTTAGCGCGTAGAGATGCAACTAACAAAGTGACGGAGTTATGAGAAAATCATAGCTAATACGCCAACGCCTCTTTTGATCGAGAGGGTGAAGATATAGTCCGATCCTCGCAGTAATGCGAGACAAATACGACAGCGATGTCGGCTCATCTTATCCTGGAGGTGGAGAAGCTTCCAAGGGTTTGGCTGTTCGCCAATTAAAAAGATACGTGAGCTGGGTTCAAACCGTCGTGAGACAGGTTGGTCTCCTATCTTCTGCAGGCGTTGAATTTTGAGGGGATTTGCTCCTAGTACGAGAGGACCGGAGTGAACTGACCTCTGGTGTGGCTGCTGTCCTGCCAAGGGCACCGCAGCGTAGCTATGTCGGGAATGGATAACCTCTGAAAGCATCTAAGAGGGAAGCCAACCCCAAGATCAGAATTCGTTTGAGGCCCGTAAGAGATGATTACGTTGATAGGCTCTATGTGTAAGACGAGTAATCGTTTCAGCAGAGGAGTACTAATACGCCGATTCCTGGTGGGAATTTGAAAATCACAATCATTATTTGTTCAGAATAATTATTTTTACCAAAGTTGTTTATCGTATGTCTACACACATCGGGATGTAGCTCAGGAAATCTTGCAGTGCTTCGCACAGTTAGGATGGTAGAGCACTTGTTTCGTGTCGCCGGTCTTCGCGGACCACAACCCTTTTCAGCTTTTGCTGAAACTTCTGTAGAAAGATGGAGGAAGGCAGGGAAATTGCGCGACAGAGTGAGAGGTCGGTGGTTCGAATCCATCCATCCCGACCATTTCAGTAATGAAATGGTGATGTACAAAAACAAAAAAACACGATTGAATATTTAGTTCTGGTGGTTTGGCGCTGTGGTCACACCTGATCTCATTCCGAACTCAGAAGTTAAGCGCAGTTGCGGCGATGATACTCGCAAGGGGAAAGTAGCTTGCCGCCAGAACTAAGGATTCAATCGGAAAAAAGTGAAAAAAGCTCCGGCCTTTTTAAAAAGTCCGGAGCTTTTTTGTTCTCTTTTTTCGTTGTTGCGTGGTATTATGTTCCGTATGGAATGGTCTCAAAGACGAAAGATTTTTTACGCAGTCGGATTTACGACTATTATTATTTTACTTGTATCATACCCAACGTACCTGCTTTTTTATAAGGCTCCTACCTGTTTTGACCAGAAGCAAAATGGTACCGAGGCGGGCGTTGATTGCGGGGGTGGTTGCGCGCTCATGTGCGCCGTGGACGTAAAGGCTCCTCGTATAGTATGGGCAAAAACTTTTTCTACCAACGGAGGATACGACATAGGCGCATATGTGGAAAACATTAACCAAAATGCTGGAATAAAAAACGCTCACTACACAGCCAGAGTTTTTGATAGCAACGGGGTAGTCATTGCTGAAAGGAAGGGAACTATAGACCTTATCCCGCTATACGCCCATTTAATATTTGAAACTGGGGTAATATTTTCTGGCATACCAGATCGCACAGAAGTATCTTTTGACTCAGGCGATCTTATGAGGTGGACAAAGGCAAGCCAAGTCCAATCAACAGTGGTAACAAAAAATCAAAATCTTAAGAACGTTGATACTGAACCCCGTTTCAACGCTGTACTCGTAAATACCGACAAGGTAAACGAAGTCTCAAAGCTAACACTTGGCGCAATTATTTACGACCCACTTCGCAACCCTATTGCAATATCTAAAACATATGTTAATCGCATACCCAAAGGAGGAGAGCAGGACATTTTTTTCGTATGGCATAAGCGATTTACCAAGCATCCACAAGGGGGAATGTGCACGTCTCCTGTTGACACAATTCTCGTGTTTGACCGTTCAGGAAGTATGAACATAGGTGGCAAGATTCCGCCAGAACCGCTTACTACAGCAAAAAATGCAGTGAATACTTACATTAACTCTGCTGACATGGTCGATAAGGTTGGAATTGTGTCATTTGCTGGTACTGCGACAATACCAATCGATCACGAGCTTTCTACAAACCACGATGCGGCAAAAAAAGCTACCACAAGGATTGAAATTGAAAAAGGGTCGCTCCAGTACACAAATCTAGGGGACGCCTTAATCGCTGCGATTAGCGAGCTTAAAGGCGCAAATCATACAAAGGACGCAAAACAGGTTATCGTGGCTCTTACAGACGGAATATCAAATCGTCCGCTTGATCCATTAAATCCTAATAATAAATCCTACGCGGAAGACTACGCAGTAAAAGCCACAGAAGGGGCCAAGGCGAGTGGCATACAAATCTATGCGATAGGTCTTGGAAATGGTATAAATGAAGCGTTCCTGCGTGACCGTATTTCATCAAGTCCAACACAGTATTTTAATGTTCCAACCGCGGATAGTTTGCAGAATGTTTATAAAAAAATTTCTGAAACAGTGTGCAAGCCAGAAAACTTTATCACGGAAATTATAGTTACGCCACAGGCGGTTTTTAAGGAGTAAAGAACGCTCGGGGTCGTCTTGCGCGTGGTACGGATTTTTATTACTAGAAAGGATCCAAGAGCGATTTTGATAAATCGTCCTCGTGCCAGTGTAGACACAATCGTAATTTCCCGCACAAGAGACACCCTCGCTTAAAGTTGTAATATAAACACAAGCTCAAAATGCAAGTACTGAAACTCGTCAGTGAAATTTTTTCTAGGAAAGCATCCATTGATTGGGTGCTTATTTTGGCCTGTTTTGCCATTGTCTTTTTTGGGCTTTTAACGATGAATGCGTTTATTGGCGAAAACCTCTTTTTTGAAAAACAACTCATTTCCTTCACTGTTGCTATTTTTGCTTTCTTTCTCGCAACGCAAGTCGATACCGATATGCTAAAGCGCACTAATGTTCTAGTTACTCTATTTATTGTTGTAAGCGCGTTACTTCTTATCCTTTTTAGCATTGGGCATACCGCAAAAGGCGCTCAAAGTTGGTTCAAGATTGGACTTTTTGCCTTCCAGCCGGCAGACGCGATGAAACTTCTTTTGATTTTAATACTCGCTAAATATTTCTCTCGTCGCCATGTGGAAATAGCGCATTTTAGACACATTATTGTTTCAGGAGTGTACGCGCTTATTCCTTTTTTTATGGTTTTGCTTCAGCCTGACTTCGGCTCCGCAATGATCATATTCCTCATTTGGTTTGGGATGATTCTCGTGTCTGGGGTTTCAAAAAAACACTTGGCGTTTGTGTTTATTGTAGGGGCAGTTGCTTTCGGGGCTCTTTGGGTTGAGGTTTTTGAACCATTTCAAAAGGCGCGCATAATGACATTTATTCATCCTATGTCCGATATTCGTGGGGCTGGGTACAATGCGTACCAATCCACTATTGCTGTCGGTTCAGGGCAAATTACAGGAAAGGGGGTAGGGTATGGCACGCAGTCACGCCTGCGATTCCTTCCAGAATACCAAACAGACTTTATATTCTCGGCATTTGCAGAGGAATGGGGGTTCGTAGGTGTGCTAATATTGTTCGGACTTTTTGCTGTAATTGTAGGCCGTATTTTGATGATTGCACTCGTTGGCTCAACGAATTTTGAGATGCTTTACGGCGCAGGAGTGGCAGTGTTTTTTATTTCGCACTTTGTTGTGAACATAGGAGTGACTATAGGCCTTTTGCCAGTCACTGGTGTGACTCTGCCTTTTATGAGCTTTGGCGGATCGCATCTACTAATAGAATTCGTTGCGCTTGGCCTTTTGGTAAGTATGAAAAAAAGCGCTCGGACGACTCACCGAAGCGCTCTTTCTCACGAGTTTTTAGGGGTTTAGATTGCGTTACCGATACGAAGGAAACACTGGGTTCCGTTCGTGACTGCAACTGTATATGCACTACCACGCCCACAATTAGTTCCTGTTGCTTCCTTAACCCATGAGAGATAAGCTCCTGTAGTGAGTACTGTGCCTGCGCCGTCGGGGTCTACATTTGAATTGTAAAGATAAGCTGTGCCGATGCCATTAATGAACCTAGGATCTCGTGGTATTGTGCCAGCGAGGTTAGTCGTAATTATTGTGTTTAATGTTGCAGAGTATTTAGTTGCGCTCACCGAGCAAGTTGGAGAAGTATCAGCTGTCAAACCAACGCAAAAATAGTTGTTTCCACCTCCTGGAAGGGAATTTGTACCACCTGTAGCCGCTAGTTCAAGTGCTTTATTAATTTGATCAATAGACGCGAGCCTTTGTGTATCGCGTGACTTTACTCGCGCGGAATTGAGAGACTGCAAAACAACACCAGACAGTGCACCAATAATTGCAATAACGACAAGAAGCTCTATCAATGTAAAACCCCTTGAATTAGTATTTTGTATTTTCATGTTATTTTAACGTTTATATTCATGGGCTTCTAGTATCGCGCGCGCATCAAGAGACCAATCTTTTTCCGGTTCTACAAGTATTTCTGCATACAAAAAAATTGCTGTACCAAACAATAGTGCTGCGAAGCTAAGAAGAACAAGGTTTGCGGTAGCATTGTCTGCAAAACCAATCCTTACCATGAGTTTCATTATGAAGCCTTGTCTTGCAACAGTCGGTTCAATAGCTTTTGATTTAATTCCGCTAAAGTTTTGTCTTCTTCAAATTCTATTCCTTGCATATGGATAAGTATAGCACCCTAGTTTTTTGTGTAAAGGGAAATTGTATCTTTGAGAACTCGCGACAAAGGGAATTTGGCGAGAACCCGCTCGCGAAGCGCTTCGCCGAAACGCTTCGCGAGCGAGCGGTCTGTCATAAGATTTTGATTTGCCAACGCAATTGCATCTGAATCCCGCGTAGGCACAAGAAGCCCTGTATTTTTGTCCTCAATAACCTCTGGGATTCCCCCAATACGAGAAGCTACCACTGGAAGTCCAGCAAGACCTGCTTCAAGCAGAACAAGCGCAAGTCCTTCTGTCATTGATGGCAATAGAAAGATATCAAACGCCTTTAAATATCGTGACGCATCATCAACGAACCCAAGCAAAAACACGCGTCCTTGAAGATTGTGTAGCCCAACAAGTGTCTCAAGTCGCTCTTTTTCTTCACCGCCACCGAGAATGAAATAATAAAGATTTGGGTTTTCAGGCATCAATTTTGTAAATGCTTCAATTGCGTAAGTTAAACCCTTGCTTTTGTGGAGCTCGGCAATAGTGCCAACGATGAACGCATTTTCGGGGACGTGGATATTTGCTTTTGCAAATAGATGGAGACGAGCCTCATTGCGCAATAGAAAACTAGGCTCCTTGATTCCATTTTTAATAACCGAAATTTTGCTAACTACAAACGGCCATCCAGCTGTGTTATTTCTAACCGCATTAGACACAGCAATAGTTTCGTGTGAGAGAATCACCGTAACCCATGAGAAAAATTTAATAATGAGCTTTTGCCACGTTGGACGCTCTTCATTAAACGCCCAACCGTGAGCCGTGAAAATTATTTTCTGCACACCCGCGAGATGGGCAGAGATAGCGCCCACTCCTCCAGCTTTCGCGCTGTTCAAATGCGCCACATCCGGCTTCTCCTTGCGAAACATTCTCCACAATTCAAAAAATGTTGTAATGTCGCTCAACGGATTTACATCACGCGCGAGAGAAAAAATAGGGAGGACACGAATATTCTCTGCTTGAAGTTTTTGAATGAGGATACCTGACCCGCCAAGCGCCACCGCGACATCAAATTGATCTTTAGGAAGACCAGTCGCAAGGTCAAAAACATATTTTTGCGCCCCGCCGAAATTGGACTTGGTAATAACAAATAATATTTTCTTTTTCATGAATTATAAAATTATAACATCTTTCCGTGCAAAAAAGCTCCGGCTTTTTCTCATTACGTTTCCCCGAAAAGGACCGTCCTTTCTAAAAAGGACGGTCCTTTTCGGGGAAACGTAAACATAGCAATAGAACGCGATCGCGTTCTATTGCTATGTTTACGTTTATGGCTGTGTTCAAGCCACTGAACATAATTGACAGCTGATTGAGGCGAATCATTGTTTGTGCTAGGCTTACAAGAGCCTGTCATCAAAAGTCTAACCGCGCATATTGAGAATAATACTTCTGCATATACGCAGGCGCTTGTCTGTCAAAACCTTAAAATATCTGCTACAAAACACGCATCTCTCGTCGACTGATCTCGATACGACTCCTCAAGCTTCTCGTTTTTCGCTAGAAATTTTAAGGTTTTGACTAGACATTAGACTTTAGGCAGACTCTCAACTATGAAAATCCTAAATCGTCGCGAGCCCATCATATTATTTGCTGGGGACTTAATGGCGTTTTTTATAGCGCTTTGGGTTGCTCTAGCGCTTCGTTATTGGGCTGTACCATCCTCTGCCCTTTTGTCTCAACACTGGGTGCCATTCTCTTTTCTTTTCGTATTATGGATATTTGTGTTTTTTGTAGCAGGATTGTATGAAAAACACACTCTTGTTTTCAAAGGCAAGCTTCCGTCGCTCATTTTAAACACTCAAGTTGCGAACTCGCTTCTCGCTGTTGTCTTCTTTTATCTGCTTCCGTCGTTTGGTATTACACCAAAAATAGTTCTTGCGGTTTACCTTGTCGTATCATTCCTCCTCATTATTATTTGGCGCGTATCTATTGTTCCTCATTTTGGTTTTCGCCATCGTGAAAATGCAATCCTAATAGGCGCTGGAGCAGAAATGCAAGAGCTCAAAGAAGAAATGAACGGAAACGAGCGTTACAATCTCAAGTTTGTTTCGTCGGTAAACTTAAATCAGCTTGACGGCATCGCTTTTCAAGAGGAGGTAGTTGAAAAAATATACAGCGAAAGCGTAACATCCGTTGTCATTGATTTAAAGCACGAAAAAGCAGACGCGATTTTACCGTCGCTTTACAACCTTATTTTTTCAAACGTGCGTTTTTTGGATATGTACAAAGTGTATGAAGAAGTTTTTGACAGAGTTCCTCTTTCGCTCGTTGGCTACAATTGGTTTTTGGAAAATATTTCATTCTCACCGCACACAATGTATGACACATTGAAACGAATGATGGATGTCGCAATAGCGAGCGCTCTTGGTATTGTGTCTCTCATTTTTTACCCATTTGTGTTTGTCGCAATCAAATTTGAAGATGGAGGTCAGGTTTTCATTACACAGGAGCGCATCGGCGCGGGGAATCGCATTATTAAACTCTGGAAATTTCGCAGTATGCGCGGTAGCGACGCGGGGAAGTGGGTGACCGAGGGTGATGACCGCATCACACGTGTCGGTAAATTTTTGCGCAGGAGTCGTATAGACGAACTCCCACAACTTTGGAATATTATTCGCGGGGACATGTCGCTCATCGGGCCTCGCCCAGATATTGTGGCGATGGGCAAAAAGCTAGCAGACGAACTTCCATATTATACAGTGAGGAACCTCATCAAGCCGGGTCTCTCTGGCTGGGCGCAAATAAAACAAGATATCGCTCCTCAATCATTGGAAGAAACACGAGAGCGTCTCGCATACGATTTGTATTATCTAAAAAACCGTTCATTCATCCTTGACCTCACAATTGCGCTCAAGACTATGAAGACACTTCTTTCGCGAACGGGGAAATAAACTGCTCGGGAGCTGTCTTGTGCGGGGTACGGGTTTTTCTTGCTAGAAAATTCCTCGTGCTCGCGTCGTCACGCTCGCAAGTCCCCGCACAAGAGGCATCCCTCGCCAAAGTTGGGATTCAGCCATGGTTGAATATTAGGGTTGTTCTTGGATATTTTATGATATAGTAGAGCAAATATGATCACAGACACAAAAACAGGACTCGTACTTTTCATTACCGGTGGGGCGGGGTATGTCGGCGCAATGCTCGCGGAGCAGTTTTCAAAGCGCCCAGATGTAAAGGAAATTATTTGCTTGGACAAGGAAGAGGAGCCAGAAATTTTTCTTACCAATCCAAAAATCACATACATAACCGCAAACACATCTGACGGCACATGGCAAGAAAAAGCGCGCGCTAAAAACCCCGATATTGTAGTGCACACTGCATGGCAGATTCGCGAAATGTACGGCGACAAAGAAAAGCAGTGGAAGTGGAATGTAGACGGCTCGCAAGCAATTTTTGATTTTGCATTTTCAATGCCGAGCGTAAAAAAGCTCGTGTACTTTTCTACGGTAGCTTCATACGGCTCGTATCCTGACAACACTATAAATCACTTTTTTACAGAAGCGGAACCATTTAGAAAGACCGACTATTTGTACGCTGAGGAAAAGCGTATTGTTGAAGAGAATCTCCTAAATACATACAAGACAGCAAAGGAGAAAGCCAATGTTGGACTGCAGGTGTTCATTATCCGCCCTGCAGCAATCACTGGTCCTCGCGGTCGCTATGCGCGTATTCGCTTCGGGCTTCAGTCTGCGCTTTCTGGCTCGCTAAAAGGTCAGAAGTCATTTGTTTATGACATGGTATCGCTTATGGTCTCTTGGGTCCCCGTAACGCCAAAATGGCTTCGCCAATATACACACGAGGACGACATTACTGATATGGTGGGGCTTTTCTCATTTAATAATTTGAAGGGCGATTACGAGGTTTTTAACGCCGCTCCTCCTGGCCCTGCAGTGCTCGGCCATGATATGGCGAAAGCAGTAGGGAAGAGGATTCTTCCGATACAGCCGTGGATGGCGCGACTCGCTTTTTTTTGGTTCTGGCACATCACGCGCGGACGTATCCCCACATCAAAAGGTAGTTGGAAAGGGTATTCGTATCCGATAGCGGTAGATGGTTCAAAAATCACCAAGCAATACGGATTCAAATATAAATACGAATCTGGTGAAGCGTTTGTGAAAAATACAGGCAGGTACGAAACTGATGCGCATAAGTAAGGAGCCCAAAGGTCCGGCCTTTATGGGCCCGAACCCAAGGCCGAACCTTTATGAATTTAAACATCATGAATCATGAATGAAACAATATTCAATTATCTTTATGGTTTTGCGCACAAAAGCCCATGGCTTGATTCTGTGATTAGTTTTACAGCTGAGTGGTATGGGCTAATAATACTCACCGTATTATTTGTGTATCTTTTTAAACATAAAGATAATTTTAAAAAAGGGGTTAGGGATGTTGTTGTGGTGAGCGTTACCGCAGTTTCTGCGTGGTTCATTGCGCACTTTTTCAAAGATGTTTTCCACACGCTTCGCCCGTTTGATGTGAGTTCGGCAATAACTCCGCTTGTTTTAGAGAGTGGATATGCATTCCCGTCTGGCCACGCGACATTTTTTATGGCGCTCGCGTCGTCGCTTTGGTTTTATCACAAGCGGCTCGCAATATTTTTTGGCATTTCTGCGGTCCTTATCGGGCTCGCTCGCGTTTCCGCAGGCATCCACTGGCCAGTAGACATTCTTGGCGGACTATTCTTCGGCTACGCAATAGGCACCACGCTTCACAAACTCATTGTCTCAATGACTGAGAAGATTGGCAAGTAGTAATACATAGTAATTGCTTATGGAAGATTACGGGGTCGGTGTGATACCGACAGAAGAACCCCCGCCCCTACCATCTATTCGTGGTTGTAACGACGAATAGATGGTAGGGGCGGGGGTGTAACAATTGCGCGAACTAAAAAAATTTGCCCACATATGTTTTTACTTTGAGTGGATATCCCCCCACACCTGCTTTTACATAATGGCTAGGTCTTGTTAAAGTTATCCACAGCGAGCCCTAAAAAATGACAATATAGACTATACAAAAAGCAGGTGTGGGGGTATACTTAAACAGTGGAACCAGAAATCACAATACCAGTTTCTATCAAGAGGAAGTTTTTAATAATCGCGGCGGTCGTTGTTTTGGTTGGGTTAGCATCTGCTCTTGGATATCTTTTTATGCAAAAAGATATCCCACTACCATTGCAAGAGGAAAATGCTTCCTTGCCAGTCAAAACTCAAGCGCAAATAGCGCAAGAAAAACAGATTGCGGAAATGGTACAGGCAATTCCAAAAGATACAATGACTCAAGCAGAGAAAAGCCAATTGGTAAAAAGTATCCCTAAGAAAACTACCATAACAGCTGAGGAACAAGCGAAGCTTATTCAATCAATCCCACTTAGTACTACTCAATGATTTTAATATTATTATGAAAACACAATTATTCGATGCTCTAAAAGTTTCTGTTCTCGCTGTCGTAATTTCTTTTGGACTCAGTTATGCTTTTGCATGGACGGCTCCAACGGCAACTCCACCTACTGGAAATGTTTCCGCGCCTATAAATACGGGTGCTGGTTTGCAAACAAAGTATGGGAATCTTACCGTAGCAAACCTTGGAACTAATTCCATAATAGTTTCTGGTAGTGCAACCATTAATGACGTGTATATTACATCCATCGGGAAATGGGCATCAGAGTTATACCCTGTCAATCTTGTTAATGGACAACATACTGTTTCCCAGTGTTCTGGACTCGGTGGATCCTCAGTTGATGTCGGAGGAGGAAATAAATTGTGTAAATTTGCTAGTGCGTCCTGTCCAGTTGGCTGGGCGAAATATGGTAATTGGTCAACAACAAGCAACACAAATGTGAATTATGAATTAAATACCGTAAATGGTGACATAAGAGGTAAGTGCAAGAGTGAATATCGTGTATGCTCTTCTGGTAGTCATATATTTTCAAACACAACAAAGGAAACTGTAGTATGCCAAACATGGGATAAAAACGAGTGGTGTCAGGATAATGAATACGCCAGCGCAACTGCTGTTATTACAGAAACCGGCTGTTATTAATTGATACGTAGAGAGTTCTGACGGACGAAATGACGGGGAAATGGGGACAGCCACCATTGTTTCAGGAATTGTGTGGTGTAATATGACGTAGACGAAATGGGGACAGCCACCATTGTTTCAGGAATTGTGTGGTGTAATATGACGTAGAATAGGTGTCAGATACATTTATCTCATTGCACATAACTAGGGTTTTAAATACAGTCAAGATGTACAAAAGGTACATCTTGACTGTATTTAAATATTATGAGAATCATTTCCTCAACCGCAATGCGCAAAGATATTGCCGAAATAATCAACGAGGTCAAGTATACTGGTCAGGTTTTGGTGTTGGACGCAGTAATAGGAACGAAGCAATCCTTATGAAGTACCCAAGCCACATAAATTTGAAGCTAGGTGAGATAACGAACATAAATGCAAATTCGGCAAGTTTCGATTTTCTTAAGGATGAGCCCGATCTTTATTAGCGACGTAGAGCGAGAGAAATGAGAAAATAATCTTTCTAATTTCCGAGCCGAGGAGCTAATATAGGTCAATATCGCGTGGTCTCTGCGTCCAAGACGTGAATTTGCTAATTCAGCCACGCTTCTGTATGAGCGAAGCGAATTCCATGTATTACCCTGAGGTCTCTGCCGCAAGGGCATATATTTCTTCGCAGGAACCAAAAAAGAAGGAACAAACTGATGTACTACTAATTGTCCGCACAAATAAAGGATTTATTGCAACATTGCTCAAAGCAGACTCAGTTGTACGTGTTTCTAAAATTGCGACGCTTGATAAGAAAATTATGCTCGGCACTCTCGGGGTTGTGAGCAATGATACTAGCAATGGAATTGACGCAAGGATTCGAATTTTATTTGGAATATAGCTATTTCTATTGCAAAACGCTTTAAAATCTGTAGAATGAATCCATTATGTGGAAAACAAGAATCTGGGCGCTACTTTTACTGATTATAGGCGCAGGAATTGGGTATTTTATTTACGCTTCTGAGCCAAAGCTACACGAGGGCAAAACAGTCAACGGACAGGCTTTTGCGGAAAAGTTTCCGTTCAGGCTCGGCCTTGATTTGTCGGGCGGAGTTCAGCTTGTTTATCAGGCGGATGTAACTTCGGTAAAGCCGGGTGAGGTGAAAAACGCGATGGACTCGCTCCGCGATGTTATTGAGCGTCGCGTAAACACATTCGGCGTTTCAGAGCCGATTGTTCAAATAGAAGAAAAAGGCGGGATAACTGGCCCAGTAGAAGAGCGTCTCCTTGTAGAGCTTCCTGGCATAACTGATGTGAAAAATGCAGTTGCAATGATTGGGCAAACTCCAAAGCTTGAGTTTATGACAGAGCGCTCAAAAGCAGAAATTGACGCATACAACAAAGCGATAGAGAAACTTCAGGCAGATCAAGAAGCAGGGAAGCCACTCAATGTTCCTGCAGTCGTTCTCTCTGGTCCATATCAGCCGACAGAGCTCAATGGTCGCTTCCTAGAGCGCGCGGTGCTTGAGTTTGATCAAACAACACGCGAGCCTATTGTGTCTATTGTTTTCAATAAACAGGGTTCGGATTTGTTTGCGGAGCTAACTAAAGCAAATGTAGGCAGGACAATCGCTATTTACCTTGACCGCGAGATGGGGAACTCAGAGCCAATCTCCGCGCCTGTTGTTCGCGAAGCAATTCTCGGTGGCAAGGCGCAAATTACTGGAAAGTTTACTGCCATTGAAGCAAAAACCCTCGTTGGTCGTCTAAACTCCGGAGCTCTTCCAGTAGACAAGCTTGAACTACTTTCAACGCAAACAATCTCTGCGCCTCTTGGAGCGCAGGCTTTAACTGCAGGTATATGGGCGGGGGTGTGGGGGCTTGTGATTGTAGCGGTATTTTTAGTTCTTTGGTACCGTCTCCCAGGGTTAGTGTCAGTTGTTGCTCTTGCGATCTACGTAGTCATGATGCTTACACTATTTAAATTCTTTGGTGTTACTCTTACCGCGGCTGGTATTGCAGGCTTCATCCTCTCTATAGGTATGGCTGTTGATGCGAACATCCTTATCTTTGAGCGCACAAAAGAAGAGCTACGCAAGGGTCATGGTGTTCACGAGGCTATTCGCGAAGGGTTTGCTCGCGCATGGACATCCATTCGTGATTCAAACATTTCAAGTATAATAACAGCAGTAATTTTGTTCTGGTTTGGCACGAGTTTGATCAAAGGGTTTGCGCTCACATTTGGTATTGGTGTTATTGTTTCAATGCTCACCGCAATCTCTATCTCGCGCACACTTCTCTTTGCATTGCCATTTAGCGGGCATGGGTCGTTTGTAAGAGCCTTATTCGGAAGTGGTTTTATCAAATTAAAATAACTAATATGTTTATTGTTACCTACCGTAAAATTTTCTTCACCATTTCAATCATTGCGATTGCAATCTCTTTCTACGCAATGGCAACAAAGGGTTTCAATGCAGGCATAGATTTCAAAGGTGGCTCAATTATTGAAGTATCGTACTTGCCAGTCGGAGCCTCGGCGCAGGTAGGCGATAAACAAAGGCCTGACATTGAGACCCTAACAAAGGCGCTTAACGAGACTGGTTTTGAAGGATCACGTATTCAAATGGCAGGCGAGAATGACGTTATTGTAAAGACCCGCGCCCTTTCAGAAGAGGATCGCCAAAAACTCACGAGCACTATTGCATTCAGCGGATTCACAATGGAGGAGAAAAAGTTTAGTTCAATCGGACCTACCATTGGCGCAGAACTTCGCACAAAGGCTTGGTACGCTATCGCCCTCGTTATCCTCGGCATCGTTTTATTTATCGCGTACGCATTTCGCCATGTGTCAGAACCAATCCCATCATGGAAGTACGGCATGATTACAACTGCAACACTTCTTCACGACATCATCGTTCCCGCAGGAGTGTTTGTATGGCTCGGCAAAGAAGTAGACTCACTTTTCGTGATTGCCCTTCTAGCTATTATGGGCCTTTCCGTGCACGACACCATTGTTGTGTTTGATCGCATACGCGAGAATTTGAAACTAAAAATTTCCAATGACTTTGCAACAACTGTCGGCACATCACTTCGTCAGACATTCACACGCTCTATCAATACTTCAGTAACAACAATGCTCGTCCTTGGCACACTGTACTTCTTCGGCCCCACATCCACAAAAGACTTTTCGCTCATCCTCTGGCTTGGTATCGCAGTCGGTACATACTCATCAGTATTCATCGCATCACCACTTCTTGTGTTGATGGAGAAGCGCCAGGCCCGTTAGAGGTCGCGAACCTGTCAGCCCCACTTGAGCTCATTGAGTAGTTTGGTGAAAGCGGTCGGGGGGCTCGCAGTGTGTCCCAGTTTTAATGGGAATACAGAATAGGGATAAGTCTTCAGAGTAACAGAAAAAAACGGGATTAATCCCGTTTTTTTCTGTTCTATTTTTCAGGTCGTATTTAGTAAATTGTTTTTTTGGGATGCATCATCCTTTCTTTTTCGAGCTCCAACTCTTTAATTTCGGCCTTAACTATACCCATAAGTTTTGTGTAAGCATCTTTTGATGCTGTTGGTTTTTCCACACTTTCCTGCGCAACGGTTCCCAGCTCTCTTTTTTTGTTATCGATTTGCTTATCAATTTTAAAAAAATGCTCTGTTTTTTGAGTGTAATTCTCAAATTGTGGTTCCGTTCGCACCTTCTCCATAGGGATGTGACTATGTTCATGTTTGAGTTGCTGGTTGCTTAGGTTTTCATTCATTTATTAATTATATATCTGTTTTGATAAAATGCCAAAAATTAGCAATAAATAGCCTTCAATAATAGTATTTTTCGTAATTTTACCCATAAAAATAAAGGCTGAATATCCCCTTGACTTCCTTTGGGCGTAAGTATATACTGCCAGAGCGCTTATAGAAGAGGCGCTTTTGTTTTCAGGCAAAATACCGTGGAAACAATGACGAACCTTGACAATTACATAATGTAAACATCTACGAGATTGTTTCGACTTTTCAGGTCGCAACAATCTCACAAATTGGATTGCAAGTCCAAGTAAAAAAGATTTGTTCAAACTTAGCAGTTGAATAAATTTGTGAGTTAATCTTATCTCCAATTACACCTCCGCGTTTTACAAAAAATATCGGCTGCGACTTTGAGAAAATTTTTGATGAATCTCGATTCACCTCGAATTTTTCTTTTCGTCTCGCACGAAATTTGTTGTAAAACTATACGAAGGATTTAATTGGAGATAGGATAAAATTTCCAATGGAATTTGGAACAAGAGTATTTTTTCTTTTGTTCCGTTCTTGAGAGTTAATTAAACGCTCTTTTTAAGAGAGTTTGATCCTAGCTCAGGATGAACGCTGGCGGCGTGGATAAGGCATGCAAGTAGAACGCCGAGCACCACTTTGTTTCTAATTTTCTCAGTTTAAGGTTAAAGTTTTAAAAATCTATTTTAATGAGAAGTGATTGGAGCTGAAGTGGTGCTCGGAGTTGCGAACGAGGTAGTAATACATAGGTACAAACCCCAGAGTCAGGAATAACCTACCGAAAGGTAGGCTAATACTTGATGGTCCCGCAAGGGTAAAGATTTATCGCTTTGGGATTGGCCTGTGCAGTATCAGCTAGTTGGTAGGGTAATGGCCTACCAAGGCAATGACGCTTAGGAGAGCTGAGAGGCTGACCTCCACCGATGGTACTGAGACACGGACCATACACCTACGGGTGGCTGCAGTCGAGAATCTTCCGCAATGGACGCAAGTCTGACGGAGCGACGCCGCGTGATTGATGAAGTCTTTCGGGATGTAAAGATCTTTTATGTAGGAGAAAGTTTTGATAGTACTACATGAATAAGGGGTTGCTAAACTCGTGCCAGCAGCAGCGGTAATACGAGTACCCCAAGCGTTATCCGGAATTATTGGGCGTAAAGGGTATGTAGGTTGTTATGTTAGTCTTTTGTCAAAGCCTTCGGCTCAACCGGAGAATTGCGGGAGAAACGGCATAACTAGAGGGCGCGAGAGGTTTGCGGAACTCATGGTGTAGGGGTGAAATCCGTTGATATCATGGGGAACACCAAAAGCGAAGGCAGCAAACTGGCGCGTTTCTGACGCTGAAATACGAAAGCGTAGGTAGCGAATGGGATTAGATACCCCAGTAGTCTACGCCCTAAACGATGATATCTAGCTATTCGGAGTATCGACCCTCTGAGTGGCACAGCTAACGCGTTAAGATATCCGCCTGGGAAGTACGACCGCAAGGTTAAAACTCAAAGGAATAGACGGGGACTTGCACAAGCGGTGGATCAGGTGGCTTAATTCGATGGTAAACGAAGAACCTCACCAGGGTTTGAAACTCATAGGAAAGACCTAAGAAACTAGGTAACTCCGCAAGGACTTATGAGCAGGTGATGCATGGCCGTCGTCAGTTCGTGGTTTGAACTGTCCCCTTAAGTGGGTCAACGAACGCAACCCTCGTTGTCTGTTATACGTGTCAGACGAGACTGCCCCCGCCAGAGCGCACTTCGTGCGGAATTATAAATGTAAAATTTTTAATTTTTAAATAATGTTTTAATTCTTAAATTAAGAAATTAGAAGAATTTGTTTAAAAATTTGAAATTTGAAATTCAACGTAAGTGAAGCGCGTTGTGGCGGGGGAGGAAGGAGAGGATGACGCCAGGTCAGCATGTCCCTTTGATACCCTGGGCTGCACACTTGATACAATGGTCACTACAACGGGTCGCGACGAGGTAACTCTGAGCTAATCCTAATAAAGGTGGCCCCAGTTCGGATTGAGGGCTGAAACTCGACCTCATGAAGTTGGAATCGCTAGTAATCGCGGGTCAGCTATACCGCGGTGAATACGTTCTCAAGTCTTGTACTCACCGCCCGTCAAGTCAGGGGAGCCGTGAGTACCCGAAATCCCAGCTAGTCTGGGCTTAAGGTAAGCATGGTAACAAGGACTAAGTCGTAACAAGGCACGGCTAGCGGAAGCTGGTCGTGAATCAATTCAAAATATAAAATGTACCATTGGCTCTCGTAGTCAAGCGTATAATGAATTGGTCGGTTTTTTCCGCAAGGAATTAAGATAATGGTTCTCCTATCTCAAAAAGGAACTCCCTCACAAGAAGGGTTACTTGTGACCAAGACCTAACTTAATCGCCTGTTTTTCGAAACGGACGGTGAAGTTAGGCGAAGAACGGAACAAAAGAAAGAATACTCACTTGTACGCTTAAGTTTTCTGATTAAAGGTTTATGGCAAAGCCACGAATTTGCTAATTCGAAAATTTTGGTAGATATGAACGGCAATCCAGTTTGAATAGATTTTACATATTGTAGTTGATCAATGGCAGGAAAAAGCCGAGGGAATACCTTGGTTTTTTCCTGCCCGAAAGTCATTGACTTTTCCTACTAACTATGCTACGCTTGTTTTAGCTCAATCACAAAGGAGTAGGTCATGAACAAGAAATCGTTTGCTCTTGTCGCAGTTGTTATTGGGGTGTCGTTTCTGGGTCTAGAGGCATATCTCGACCGTCCAACGGTAGAGGTGTCGGTGGACACAGGACATTGTGTTCGCGCATACGGACCAAATGGCCCGATGACGTGCGAGGAAGCAATGAGTGGGTCCCACGAGCAGGTGCCCGTTGGGTCAAAGAAAAAGTTTTCCCGTACAATAACATGGTAAACAAAACAGCCGGCCACTCTATGAGTGTCCGGCTTTTAATTTATGAACTATCGATTGAGCTTACCTTGTTGCGCACGGAGAATTGTTTTTCTTCGCGCATCCCAAAAAAGTTTCCTCCCGAGCGGAGTCAGTTCACGCTTGGCTTCGTTCGTCTTTTTCTCGTACGGCATTTCCTTTGTGAAAAAAGAGACAAATTTCTGAAACGGCAGTACAAAATTTTTAATTAACATAATCCACACGCCCCCTTTATAATGAACTATAAATTTTAAAACAACTTTCCCGAGATAAACATATTGTTTATGCTGATGTGGCGACCTCATCGTCTTGCGCATCCAAAATTGTTTGTTCGTCGGATAGAGCGTGGTTTATATTTGCCTATCATCTTACCGTACTTTTTTTCCAACGTAGCGTAGCGTGTTCGACAAGGATAAAATTGCACTGCGGTGGGAAGAGCGAGTTTAAGCAGTTGGAGAACAAGGATCCTCATAAGACCTCCTTTATGTTGACCAGCCATTTTGCTGAAAGAATTGCCTACGGCGACACTTCTCTTCTTTTACGTCGCGCGCAATTCTGCGCCTTTCTCTTCTGTCGCTACTTCTTACAGCCCTGTCCTTTCCCTTGTTGATTTCAGATTGTGATGGTCGTGTTACGGCAGGAGCTTTTTGCTTGCGCGCCCACCCAGCTTTTCTCCTTATTTTTACCGCGAGCCTTTTAAAACAACACATACGCTTCCTCCTTTTGGTTTATGGGACTATGTTTTTTGATACCTTCATCACAATACCACACGAATAGCGTTATTTCAAATCCCGTTGCGTAATAGGGAGTTTTCTGTTATATTCGTTCTGTTATGCGCGCGTAGGAGTATTGAAAATTGATTGGTTGGCAAAGTGCGCGTGTAGCGGAGGTGGTTCTTTTAAAACTTACATATCGTCGGCAATGTGCGCGTGTAGCTCAGGTGGTTAGAGCGCGTCACTGATAATGACGAGGTCCCAAGTTCGAGTCTTGGCATGCGCACATTGCTTGCGATATGTAAGTTTTAAAACAGAGCGGAAAAACAGATGCGAAACTCCTGTTTTTCCTAATAATGACGAGGTCCCATGTTCGAGTCTTGGCATGCGCACTTTGCCCACCAATCAATCAATTTTCAATATAAAGGTGGGTTAGAGCGGAGAAAGCTTGCGAGTCCTCGCTTTCTCCTAATCATGACGATGTCCCGGTTCCGAACCAGCTGGTTCGTGGCTCGGCCATAAACACCAGCAGGGTCACGCCTTGGGCGCTAGTCCTGGATCGCGCACTTTGAAAAGCACCACTTCAAAGTCTTTCTTTTTTTTTTGTGGCAGGGTATACTTCCCTTATGTCCAACGAAGTTCAATTTGATATTGACACGCAACCACGAGCGGTGGTTCAAGTAAAAAACTCAAGGTTTGTTCAATTTGTGATGAATCATTCCTTTGGAATTGTTAAGGATGAGACGCAAGCAAGTTACTTTCTTTTGGGGTTTGTGATATTAGCATTTATTTTTTCAATTATTTCCCTCTTTGGAGGAGGTGAAAGCGTACCACAAATACACATAGTTCCAGCTGTATGAATAATATCCAAAAAAAATCTCAAGGGTTTACATTGATTGAGTTGCTCGTAGTTATAGCGATTATTGGGATCTTGTCCAGCGTTATCCTATCTAGTCTAAATTCCGCAAGGAAAAAATCTAGAGATGCTCAGAGATTATCAGCTATGGTGCAAATGCAGACTGCTTTAGAGTTTTACTACGATAAATTTGGTAGGTATCCAGATTCAGATTTTGCTGGCTGCGGAGGTTGGGATTCATCAGGGAATGGTACCTTTATTACACCTCTAGTAATTAATAAGTTTTTACCAATAGACATATTGGACCCTACTATTAATAATTCATGTGGAAACTACGCATACTATCGCTATAGTTCAGGCTCTTATGGTTGCGATACTGCTCGCGGAGCATTTTATGTGCTTGGCGTGCGTGATATGGAAAACACAGGGAATCCCCACCCATCTAGCCGTGGGTGGAGTTGTCCGTCTAGAAATTGGCAAGGTGAATTTGAGTGGGTAGTAGGAAAATTTGAGAGATAGCTACCGAAAAAGAGAAACTGGAGTATTTATACTCCCGTTTCTCTTTTATTGGTTTCTGTTATGATGGATCAATATGAATGAAACGAGCTACAAAACAGTTTTTAGAGGTAAGAAAATTACGATGCTTGGCTTAGGGCTTTTGGGGCGCGGGGTCAATGTGGCGAAGTTTCTGGTGGAGCTCGGCGCAGAGCTCACGATTACGGACTTGAAGTCAAAGGAAGCACTTGAGCCATCTCTTAAGCAACTCAAGAAATTTAAAAATATTCGCTACGTGTTGGGGAAGCACGAGCTCAAGGATTTCAAGAATCGCGATATGGTCGTGAAGGCTGCAGGCGTGCCACTCGACTCGCCATTTATAGCCGAGGCGAAGAAAAATAAAATACCTGTGGAAATGGACGCATCTCTTTTTGCAAAGTTTACACCAGCGACTATTGTTGGAGTGACGGGTACGCGTGGCAAGTCTACCGTTACGCATCTCCTGGAACACATCCTCACTCGCGCGTATCCGAAGCACGTTTTCGTTGGTGGCAATGTGCGTGGCATGGCAACACTCCCGCTTCTCAAAAAAACAAAGATAGGGGACATTGTAATTCTCGAGCTCGACTCATGGCAACTCCAGGGTTTCGGCGATTCAAAACTTTCTCCCCACGTTTCTGTCTTTACGAACTTTCTAAATGACCACCTCAACTACTACAATGGCGACATGGGAAAATATTTTGATGACAAAGCAAATATTTTTAAATATCAAAAAGATGATGAAGTTCTCGTTCTTGGCGAGCAGGCTTCAAAAGAAATTAAATCTCGTTTCAAAGGAAAGATTAATAACGAAGTGCTTACAGCAAAGAAAAGTATCGTACCAAAAGCGTGGAAGATAAAAATCCCTGGTGAGCACAATCTCGCGAACATCGCGTGTGCAATACTCGCTTGTCAGGAGCTTGATGTTCCAAAAGATGCAATAAAAAAAGGAGTCGAGAGTTTCACTGGAGTGCCAGGACGGCTAGAACTTGTACGCGCGGTTGGTGGAGTGAAGTATTACAATGATACTACGGCAACAACTCCAGACGGTAACAGGGTGGCAATTGAGGCGCTTGTCACGAGGAATAAGAAGAACATTGTGCTCATCGCGGGAGGCGCAGATAAAAACCTTGATTACGGAGAAATGGCAAAGTTTGTGCATAAGACCGTGAAAGGCCTCGTGCTTATTGAAGGGACCGCTACAGAAAAGCTTCTCGCGCTCATCCCGAAAAAAACTTCGTACCCAGTGTACATTGTGGACAATATGAAAGATGCGGCTGATACTGCTCGCGACTTTGCGCGAAAAGGGGACATAGTACTCCTATCCCCAGGCGCTGCAAGTTTTGGAGTATTTAAAAATGAATTTGACCGTGGAGATCAGTTTGTGAAATTAGTAAGGAAACTGTAATGTGTGCCCACGTCTTGGACTCCTTGTCTTTCGTTGCTATGTCCGTATCTTATACTATAGTATAAGATACGGACATAGCATTTTTATATTTCTCTTGTGCGTGTTTTTTTTGATATAGTTTCAGTCATATGAAGGCCGTCATTTTTGCCACGGGAGGAGGGAAGCGAATGCACCCGTCAACTATTGAGAGGCCAAAACCGTTCGTGGAGGTGCTTGGCAAACCGCTCATACAACATATTTTGGAAGTTCCTCCAGAAGCTGTGGGCGAGGTCGTGATTTTAGTTGGCTACAAGCGCGAGATGATGCGCGACTTTCTATGGGACGAATTTATGGAGAAGATGGTGACGTACGTGGAGCAGGATGAACCGCTTGGCACAGCGCGCGCGCTCCCATTTGCAAACCGTATCTTAAAAACGAGAAAAAATTTCTTTTAATAATGCACGCCGACGACCTTCATTGCAAAGAGGGAGTGGAACGCTGTGTTGAGCAAGATATGACACTCCTTGTTTCATTTGTGAACGATCCGCGTCGATTTGGAGTAGTGGTGACAAACGAAGATGGCACTATTAAAATATTGAAGAAAAACACGAGTACACGAAATCAAACCTCGCTGTGCCCGGCGTATATGTGCTGTCTCCAAAAATTTTTGAATACGAAGCGCTCCATACAAAAAATGGAGAGTATTATTTGACGGATATGATTGAGGATTAGATTCGCCATAATCCTATGCAGGTTGTAGAGAGTGATTTCTGGGTGTCTATTGCTTACCCACATGACATTACGCGCGCAGAGGAAATTTTGGGGTTGCCAAGAGCAAATTAATCATGAATCCCGTTAGAGACCCAAGCGTTACGTTTTTGGTAATATGGTAATATATCAAGTAAATATGAATAGTCGTTCAATATATAATTGGACACGGGAATTTTGTTCCCTGTCTCTAACGGGATGAATGAAGAATTTTTAAAAAATATACACACAGCACACTTTGTTGGCATCGGGGGCATCGGTGTCTCGGCATTGGCGCGCATAATGCTTTTAAAGGGAGCTTATGTTACTGGTTCTGATCGCGAGCGTTCGATTATTATCGAAAAACTTGAAGAGGACGGCGCAAAAATCTTTATAGGTCATAATGCGACAAATGTTCCAGAAAATTGTGATTTAGTTGTGTATTCACCAGCCATAGCAATGGATAATCCAGAACTTGTTGTTGCGTCAGAGAGTGAAGCTAAAGTTTTCTCGTATCCGCGTGTTTTGGGCATCCTTTCCGAAGGAATGAGAACTATCGCCGTGTCCGGAACCCACGGAAAAACAACCACAACTGCAATGATTTCAGAAATTCTAGTCGGAGCGAAATTATCGCCAACTGTTGTTGTTGGAAGTCTTCTCAAAAAAACTGGCACGAATTTTATCCTAGGAACGAGCAATCTTTTTGTTGTTGAGGCGTGTGAGTATCAGCGTTCATTTATAAATTTGTCACCGGATATTTTAGCTATCACAAATATTGACAACGACCACCTGGATTATTACGGAACTATTGAGGGAGTGCAGAAAGCATTCGCGGAGTTTGTGGAAAAAGTGCCTGCCAATGGAGCTATCGTATGCGACCCAAACGACCCTTTTGTAGCACCAGTACTTGTAAACGCGACTGCGCGCATTGTTGATTATACAAAGGAGAATATAATAGTACCGCTTCAAATTACTGGAGACCACAACAAAAAAAATGCAAAAGTTGCAATCGCCATTGCAAAAATTTTGGGAGTTGACGGCATCGAGGCAACTCGACTCCTTGCGCTCTTTGGTGGTACTTGGCGACGCATGGAGCTTAAAGGCAAGATAAAAAATGGCGCTCTTGTGTACGACGACTACGCTCATCATCCAACAGAAATAAAAGCGACACTTCAGGGCTTTCGCGCTAAATATTTCAAGTGGCGTCTCGTTGTGGTTTATCAGCCACACCTGTATTCGCGTACCAAAACTTTGCTCAATGATTTTGCGCAAAGTTTTGGCGATGCAGACGAGGTAATTGTCGCGCCAATTTACGCCGCCCGCGAGGCGCCAGATCCAGAAATTAGCTCAGAGGTTCTCGCGGAGGCGATCCGCGCGCATAACCCAAATGTTCATGTTGGCTCTAATTTTTCTGAAATTGAAAATTATTTGCGTGACACAATTACCCCAAACGACGTTATTATTACAATGGGCGCAGGAGATATTTATAAGGTGGGGGAGAGTTTGTTAGGATAATTCACCCCCGCATGCTATACTTTGTTTTTAGAAGTCTCTGTCACCATTGCTGGTGATTTTTTGTACAAAATGAAAGGAGTTGAAAATGAGAAAATTTAGAATGTTTTACGGACTTGTGTTAATCTGGGTGACGCGTCACGCAAAAAGGGTTGTGCGAAAAACTGGCGAGTTGATGAAAGTATACGGGCGAAAGCTTGAACATTTGGGTGATAACATTACTCCGAGGTGGAGCAGGGAACTTTTCCATAAATGCTATCTTGCAGATGCGGAAATTCATCAACAGGGGGAAATCTATGCTGGGCCTATTGACTCAATCTTTCAGGAACATTCAGGAAAGAACAGCGTGCTTGTCGTGAGGTTTAAAAAAGTAATTCGGAAACAAATTTTCCATCAAATAGATGATGTATTGGAGAATTTTGAATTCAAATTGCATGGGTATGGCCACCCAGTCATTATCAAAGAAGCTGGTTGTGATTGTGTCTGGACTGGTCACAAAAACGGGTACCTCGCAATATTTTTCAATTAACTTGCCGAGCGCTTCGCGCTCGGCTTTCTTTTTTCTCTAATTTTGCTAGTGTGTCCATATGGCAACACTATTTGTAGTCGGCACACCTATAGGCAATCTCGAGGACATAACATTGCGTGCTCTGCGCGTGCTCAAAGAGGTTGATTTGATTTTGTGTGAGGATACGCGCGTGACGAAGCGTCTGCTTTTAAAGTATGAGATAGGTACGCCGACAATGAGCTACCACGCGCAGTCAAAACTTGCGAAGGTAGATAAAATTTTGAGCTTGCTTGAAGAAGGGAAAAATCTTGCGCTCGTGTCGGACGCTGGAACGCCGTGCATCTCGGATCCGGGCGCGCTTTTGGTTTCTCAGATTCTTGATTCAAAGGTCAAAGGTCAATTGTTAAATGTAAGCGTGGTGCCAATACCCGGACCATCGGCTCTTGTGACTGCGCTTTCGTCTGCTGGCATCTCTGTTGCAGAATTTACATTCCTCGGGTTCCTTCCGCACAAGAAAGGGAGGGAAACCTTGTTTAAAGAGATAGCCGATTCATCACGCGTCATTGCATTTTATGAATCTCCGCACAGAATTGAAAAGACGCTTGAATCTCTAGAAAAGTTTTGTGGCACTGAGCGTAATATCATAATTGCGCGTGAACTTACCAAAATATATGAGGAATTCGCGCGTGGGACGGTATCTGATGTAAAAGCCCATTTTGCTGAAAATCCTGATAGAATTCGCGGGGAGTTTGTGGTAATCGTCTTGGGGAGAATGTAGAATATTGAGTAATACAGGGCCCACGAAATTCGCCTTTGGTTAATTTCGGGCTTCGTGTAATTGAGTCCATTCCACATTCTATTTTTTCGTGTATACTAGTCTAATATTGGGTGCTCGAGTGTTTGAACCCCAGTGAAATCCCGCAAAGCGGGGGTATCGCTACGCGGAACCATTTCACGGGGTTATAATTTCTAAAACTCGCGTCACTCGTTAAGAAAATTTATCATGACCAAACACACAGTACTTACAATATTAGGAGTCGCAGTCGTTGTCGTGGCAATCGGCGGGTTTCCGTCGTGGGCACGCACGCCACTTCTTGTAGTAGTCGGAGTTGCGATCTCTGTACTCTCATATCTTTCATCTGTAGTTTATTGCAGTAATTGTAAAAAACTTATTGATGACGCCGAACAAGCTTTTCCTTCTGCCCCCGAAGAAAAAATAGTAAACACTCAAAAGATACAGTGACACGAAATAGAAACATTCTTGCTTTAGGTGTAGCTACGGTCGGAGCTTTCTCCGTCTTTTATTTTTTTATACCAGCAATTTCTTCAGTCGAGTATAGGGTAGACACAGTGATGGCAACAAGCACTACAGCTACCACTACAGTCACTGTAAAGGGGGAGTCAGAAATTATAGTTACTCATATAGAAACTCCAAAGGCTGTGAAGGCAATATACATGACTGCCTGCGCCGCAAGCACATCGTTGTTTCGTGAAAAACTTGTGTATATTGCGGACACAACCGAGGTGAACAGCATAATTATTGATATAAAAGATTATAGCGGAACCATTGCTTTTGATGCCGTGGATCCAATTCTCAAAGGTAATAATGGTGGAGGGTGTCGCACTAAAGATCTTAAAAAATTTCTCGCGCGACTTCATGAAAAAGGAATCTATACGATCGCGCGCATCACGGTGTTCCAAGACCCATATTATACAAAGCTCCATCCAGAACTTGCAGTGCTCAAAAAAAGCGACGGCACGGTATGGAAGGACCATAAAGGACTTTCATTTATTGACGTAAGCGCAAAGCCGTACTGGGAGTATGTCGTAGCTCTTGGTAAAGAGGCATATGAGATGGGTTTTGATGAGCTCAACTTTGACTATATTCGTTTCCCGTCAGATGGGCCGATGAAAGATGTTGATTATTCGTGGGGTCATGGCATTAGCAAAGCCGAGGCGCTCGAGCATTTTTTCGCGTATCTTCACGGTGAGCTTAGCCCAACGGGCGCAAAACTTTCCGCTGATCTTTTTGGAATGACTGCGACAAACAATGACGACCTAAATATTGGGCAAGTGCTTGAGAGAGCGCTTCCGTATTTTGATTATATTTCTCCAATGGTGTATCCCTCGCACTACCCACCAAATTTTAACGGATGGAAGAATCCAAACGAACATGTGTATGATGTGGTGCATTTTTCTATGAGTCGCTCAGTGGAGCGAGCAATTGCAACAACGACGCCGGTGCTTCATCTTGGCGCACAGCGTATCGGCACATCCACACCAGCTCTTTACACAAAAGAAGCATACGACAAAAATAAACTTCGCCCATGGCTTCAGGATTTTAATTATGGTGGTATTTACAGCGCTACCGAGGTGCGCGCGCAGATACAGGCGACGTACGACTCAGGGCTCAACTCTTGGTTCCTCTGGGATCCAAAGAATTTGTATACAGTTTCAGCTCTGAATGCGGAGTAGATGAGAGAAAAATACGAGTGTGATTGGCGGAGCCAATCGCACTCGTATTTTTATTTTGTTTATGTTTGATGGTATACTTTACCGTATCTACTAGTGACTACCAACTACCATATGTATCTCTACGATAAAAATCGCATCACGTACTTTGCGGAGACAGACCGCAGGAACAAGCGTGTTCCATTTGGCATCAAGGCCGAAGACCGCACGCGTCATATGTACATCATAGGCAAGACTGGCATGGGCAAGTCTACGCTCATTGAAAACATGGCTGTGCAGGATATAAAAAACGGCGAGGGGTTTGCTTTTATAGACCCGCACGGAAAATCTGCAGCGCTCCTTCTTGACTACATTCCGCCTGAGCGATTAAAAGACGTTGTCTACTTTGCGCCGTTTGATACTGACAATCCAATTTCATTCAACGTGATGGAGGACGTAGGTCCAGACAAGCGACACCTCATTGCAAACGGCCTAATGTCAGCATTCAAAAAAATCTGGGGACCAGAAACTTTTTCTTCGCGTATGGAGTACATTTTGATGAACGCGCTCCTCGCGCTCCTTGAATATCCTGAATCAACACTCCTAGGCGTTAGTAGAATGCTCACCGACAAAGCGTATAGAAAAAAAATTGTTGATAATGTGAAGGATCCATCTGTGAAAGCATATTGGGTTGATGAGTTTGCGAAGTACAGCGAGAACTATGCAAAAGAAGCAGTACCGGGAATTCAAAACAAACTTGGACAATTTACATCAAACCCGCTCATCAGAAATATTATTGGGCAATCGAAATCAAGTTTTGATTTGCGAAAAATGATAGACGAGAGAAAGATTCTCATCGTGAACCTTTCCAAAGGGCAACTCGGTGAAGGGAATGCGGCCCTTTTGGGCGGAATGATTATTACCAAAATTTACCTCGCTGCAATGTCGCGCGCGGATCTGACAGAAGGCGAGTTAAAAAGGCTTCCCAACTTTTATATGTACGTGGACGAGTTTCAGTCGTTCGCAAACGAATCATTTGCCGATATTTTGTCCGAGGCTCGCAAGTACAAACTCGCGCTCACTATTGCTCACCAGTATATCAAGCAGATGGATGAGAAGGTAGCTGACGCAGTTTTTGGAAACGTCGGTACACAGATTATGTTTCGTGTTGGCGCTCCAGACGCAGAGGTATTGGAAAAAGAATATGCGCCGGTTTTTACCGCAGAGGATATGGTGAGTCTTGGAAAGTACCAAATGTATCTCAAGCTCATGATTGACGGTGTTGCCTCGCATCCATTTTCTGCGGTGACTTTGGGTCCAATCGCCCCGCCAAAAAAATCACTTCGTGAGGAGGTGATTAAGTCATCGCGAGAATTGTATGGGCACACGCGCGCGGAAGTGGAGAAAAGCATTACTGAATGGTATGGAACAGGAATGGAAGCGCTTTCGCAAGAGAGCGCGCGCGAGCGTCCCACGCAACGCGCGGAGAGTACCCCACGAGCTCCTGTGGTGCAAAGGGATAGTAATGCTATGTTCGAGCGATCTACGCGAAAAGAAAATTCAAAACCTCCTGAGAAGCTTGAGAAGCCGTTCGCTCAAGCATTTAAGGATTTCCAAAAATCAGAGCCAATGATAACTCAAGAGAGAGCCCGTCAAGACTTTACCAAGCAAAACCAAGTCGGGCAAGCAAGCCTTTCTACGCTTACACAGGGCCGTCATTCGCAAAAAGGCGCTATTATGCCAATAAGGAGCAAAGGTCCAACTAAAGAGAGCATAGGCGGTCTAAAGGCTGCTTTAGCGGGGATTTTAGACAGCGAAATTGTGAAACCAACCGCGACCCAAACGGAATCTCCAGTGGCCAAAAAACAACCCGAGCACAGGCGCGAGGAGCAAACTCCGAAACCTCGCGAAGTCCCCGAGGATGTGCTGACGGCAATCCTTCGCGGAGACGATTAGTGTAACCCCTAAAACATCCTCGTCTACTTCGTTGAAAACGTATGGTTTTCTTTTACCGTATCGCAAGTACGGCTCAAAAAAACAATACGTTTTCGCATTGTACCCGATGCGTTTGAGGGGCTACGCAGACTTACGTATGAAAAAAATTATTTTTATTTTAATATTGTTTTTCGCGCAGACAGTATCTGCGACAGTGATTGTTAATGAAGTTCAAATTTCTCCGATAAATGAAAGATTTATAGAACTTTATAACTCTGATAGTTCCGATGTTGATTTGACTGGTTGGTATATTCAAAGAAAAACAGCTACTGGTAGCAGTTTTGGTTCATTGGTATCAAGCACCCAGCTAAATGGAAAAATAATCAAGGCGAATGGTTATTTTTTAATTTCTCGCAATTCATATAGTAATTCTGACATCGTTACAAACATAACGCTCACTGAATCCAACACCATACGTGTTAGAGATTCAAAAGGTAAAGATGTTGACCAAATCGAGTGGGGAAGTATTGATGCAGGCAAGAGCTATCAAAGAATAACGGCAGGTGAATGGGTGACAGCGTTATCAACACCTGGTATCGCGAATTCAGTTTCGCAAAGCGCAAATGCGCCGATTGAGATAAACACAAACACAGCATCAACACAGACAACGCCACAGGTGACTGCCCAAGCTGGCCCACAAACTCGTGTGGTGCTCGCCGGCGCGCCAATAATTTTTGAAGGTAAAATCGCTGGGCTGGAAAATAATTTCGGTAGATCTGTGCAAACAACGTGGTCATTTGGCGACGGAGCCTCGTCTGTTGGCGAGAGTGTTTTGCACACATATTATTATCCGGGCGAGTACACAGCTGTCCTTGATGTTGTCTCAGGAAGTTTAACTGCAACTGACAAGATGCTCGTGCGTGTCGTTTTGCCTAATCTTTCTTTGAGTAGCGGAGGTGACAACGCGCGTTCATTTTTTACAATAGTAAATCACGGAGGAGACGAGCTTGATGTTTCAGGTTGGCAAGTTGCAAGCAATGAGAAAATTTTTACATTTCCAAAAAACACGATTCTCGGAGCGCGCAAAAGCGCGACGTTCGCCAGCGAGGTGACAGGGCTCGCTACACCTGTTGGCGTTATCCCCGAACTCCGTTTCCCAAATGGAACAAGCGTTCCAATAAAAGTGGAAGCAATTGCTTCGCAAGATCCTACTCCTATTTTGAAGACTCCTGAAAAAACGAAGGTTGTTGCAAGCGCGGAAACCCGTGTGGCACCGCAAGCGCCACAATACCAAGAGGCATCCGTTCTGAACGCAATCTCTGACGACACACCAGCGCCTCCACGGCAGGAGAGTGGTTTGTGGCCATGGTACGTCGGCTCTGCATTTCTGGGAGCACTCGCGCTAGCGGGTATTCGTCTTACTAAAAATACCGAACAAAAGGCAACAATAAACGCAGATGATTTTGAAATAATTGAGGAAACTGACGACGAGGAACCGCACTAGTTCGCGACTATTTCGATTCTTGCATTGTGGCACAAATGTGCTACAATATCTTTATGACTACAAAAACATCTTTTGTGAGAGCTCGCATAGAACCTTCTGTAAAAAAGAAGGCTGAAACAGTATTGCATAAAATAGGAATATCACCGTCTGAAGCGATTAATGTCTTTTATCGCCGTATTGCAACCGACAAAGGAATCCCTTTTTCACTTAATGTTCCAAACGCCGAAACGCGCAAAGCGATTGCAAATGCTAAGTCTGGGGAAAATCTCAAATCATATTCTTCAGCTGAAGCAATGTTTACTGATATACTCGGTAAGAATTGGCGCGCACATGTATGAGAAAGATTTTTCCTTCGGGAATATTTAATCGTGATCTAAAACGCATTGTGCGCCACAATTGTGATGTGGCGGTGCTTTATGAGATGATCGAATGCCTTCGTCTCGGTAAAAATGTTCCTTTAGCATCAAAACTTCACAAGTTACATGGAGAATACGAAGGGTGCTGGGAATGTCATATAGAATTTGACTTGCTCTTGATTTGGAAATACGATGACGATGATATCATCCTTGTACGCACAGGAACACACGCTGACCTTTTTGAATAACTCGGCTTGTTTTTTGCCCTATTTCTGTATAAAATTAAATTAATGAAACGAATACTCATATTTTCCCTTGCGTATTATCCTGACGTGGTTGCCGGAGCCGAGGTAGCGATAAAAGAGATTACTGATCGGACCTCGGGAGATGATTATGTGTTTGACATGGTAACGCTCCGCTTTGATTCAACGCTTCCAAAGTTTGAGCGAATTGGTAACGTGAATGTTCATCGCGTAGGGTTTACAACAAGTGGCCCGAATATTGCAGACCTGTCGCGTTTTCCACTTTCCATCAATAAATATTTTTTCCCTATTTGGGGTTTTCTAAAGGCGCAGTCGCTTCACAAAAAAGATGCTTATGATGGCATTTGGGCAATGATGGCGAATTACGCAGGGTTCTCGGCGCTTTTTTTCAAGATGCGAAATCCAAACGTTCGTTTTTTGCTCACCCTTCAGGAAGGGGATCCTAT
>Ga0100385_1000384_pt1 | contig 55231 bp, 39 predicted proteins | sample CryGeymeta201509_FD_81543 | JGI IMG/M metagenome (GOLD analysis project Ga0100385, IMG submission 81543) | Groundwater microbial communities from Crystal Geyser aquifers in Utah, USA - Crystal Geyser metaG 2015-09 | ecosystem: Environmental > Aquatic > Deep subsurface > Groundwater | place: USA... | reverse complement strand
TTCGATTCCACGGTACAGTACTTTAGGACTGCACTTATTTGAAGACTTCTTGGCGATAGACCTACTACTATTCGGTAGAGGAATGAGTGCTCTTGTGTGTTGTGGTTTGTGGTAATAAATAATTGCAATTTCATTCAGCACGATGCTGGATGCCGATGGATGATTGAGAAACCACTCGAATTCTGAATACCACGAATAGTGGGGGGTCTATTAGTAGTACTACTAGTAGTGGCCCGTACGTACAACAACTACTACTAGCTACTCTAGTACTCTAGTACTACCAGGTACTACTACTAGCTCCCACTGTAGCTAGCAGTAGTTCGAGAGTAGTCTGCCGGTTGATGACGGACGAAGGTCTTCTGATTCAATCATTTTTTGCATGGAACAAAACAAGAAAAAGGCATTGAAAAGATTGATTCATTTGTATTATGATCGATTGCAGATCAATGATATATGCATATACATTCAGGACAAACAGAAGGAATCTGCGTTTTGTGTTTCACTGTGTACAAAAATTGAAAAAATATTCAAGCATGCATCGTCCGAAAAGATATCCTTTTGCCCAAGGCACAACAATATGAACCAAACACTGATCGATCTACTTGTTTGTTTGACTTGCGTTCATTCACAGACATACGAAAATATGACTCGAGGCAATTGCAAAGACAAAAACAAATATTTGCGTTCCCACTTTGAAACCATATTCTGTTTGATGCACAAAATGAAACATGATCAACGCGAACAAGAAAAATTCACCTACAAATTGAAATGCATCATGAAATCGTATTTAGAATGGATATTTCAAAATATGGCACACTTCAAGAAAACGTTGTTTTTTGAGAACGGGATTTTGAGCACCATTCAAAACAAGCCTCACGAAAAAAATGACCATCAAACTGTGTTATATTTGTGGTTGTTTGTTTCTCTATGGGAACATCCATTGAATACACCTGGTAAATTTAGAAAATCTTCATTCAAAAATACAAGTATGATCAAAATATCAGAAAACATAAAAATTCTGAACCAAATCATGGGATGCCACGATTATGACAACATCATTGAAAAGTGCAATGTAGAAGATTATATTGACTCATGCGTTCATTTCATAAAACACACAAGAGACATCCAACCAAAAAACATCGAAACGATCAAACAGATGATTGATTTTTTGCACAAGTGGAACGACTTATCCAAACTCAAACTCAACGCGATTGTGTTAAAAACACAAAACAGATGCTACTCGATATCTTCTGCGATATCGCGAATGCCGATCAGTGAACAAAGGAACATAATGGAACATGTACGCAAGTCCATATCTGAAAAAATAACAAAGCGTCAAAATGGAACCATGAAATCCAACTCCTTTTTCTCAAGAAGAAAAATAAGCACCAGTGATTTGTGCAACTCTCAAAACAAGTTCAATATCACTCCAGAAACAGAAGTAAAAAACGAACACACTGTCAAGAAATACATTGTTTCGAATGAACAAACAGAAGACCTCGCGATCGATAAGAATTTATTTGTGATGGAGCTTGCAACATATATAATAGGAAGTCGGATCAAACAAATCAAAACAATGTGCAGAAATCAAAAAAACATTGAAGAAAATCCTCTTTTTGATATAAAATTTTTGATTGCTGAGTGTACATGTAAAACTGAAATGTTTTCAATCGAATAAAAACAAATTTAATCATCGTGAACCAATGGACAATTCTTGACTACTGCTGCTATCGCTTGACTTTTCAACCAATGATGAATACGAAGGTATGAAACATTTGTGTAATTTGGTGACGCTGAAAAAAAGCACGAGTGCCAAAATAATCGATATCAAAAGAGATATGGCATATAGCACAAAAATCATTTTTTTTTTAATTTCTTTTTTCATTTTTTTTATTCAATTGTAATTGGAATATAAATTTTCTTTGGTTGTTTTTTTATTTTGAAAAGTTTTAAAATATAACATTATTTTAGTTGAAACAAATTGAATCGTATAGTTTCCTGCAAACTTGAGGTGTCCTACTTTGTGAACATTGTGTGATGTATTCTCTCAGATTTATTGGATCACAGAAGAAATCGAGTTGCGTCTCGTTTGTAGCTTGTTTGATCGAATCTATGACTCCGTTGACAATGTCCAGCGTAGTTTGATCTGGGTTAGGAACACTATTGATGACTTCCGGTAATAATAATTTTTCCAATGAATTGTTGAATGCATCAAAAATGGGAGCAATAGGATTGTTTCTCGATGTTATGAAAATAACGCCAGGCGGACTTCTCAATATGGGAGATGCTATTTTGGCAAACGCAAAAAGTATGTGTGCTGGAGCAGTCGAACCTTCTATCACACCTTTGATGGTTTGTACTAATCTCGCATTGGCCTGAGCAAATTCCCCGAGAGCCAACACATTATCAATGAGACCTTTTAGTGCAAGCCTGGCAGTTCCTGTTACTGGACTTTTCACTACTCTAACAACATCCTGTACTGCATTTCCGAATTTTTCAATCACTTCCTGTGGCAATGTTTCAACGAGTTCCGAAATAATATCTCCCACATCTCCTAACGAGAACAATCTCTTCTTTCCGTCGTTCATTCCAAATCGTTTCATTAATTCAGAATCATCGTATTTTTCCAAATCTTTGGAACGATTGTTTTGGATTTGAGGATCGAACATGCTTGATATTTTAGTACAAGTTCTTTTGTTCTCCTCAAATTTGTTTGATTGTTTTTTATACCGCTGTGATTGGGAAAACTCATTTTCTTGTGATCCGAGACTGAATAGGGGAGTGCATCGTTTTTTTTGTGCGCTGTCGTTTCTCTTTCTGAGTTGGGAATTTTGTTTTTCAGTGCAAACTTCGGTGAGTCTTGGTACAAATTCTTTATAAATATTGTTGTTTGAAAATTTGTCCACTTGAACTATTGTTCTTATTTGATTGAACCCGTCTCTCACAAATATATTGTCTACACTTAATTCTGTTATGTTGTTTGTGCGAATGTCTTCGAGATAGGGTAAATTGAACGTGACATTGATTAATGTTTGGCACGTGGACTCTATAGTGACGTACATTAAAATGGTGACATATGGTGTGTATACAGTTGGATCCATGAGTTCCGCGCTTATGAAACTCAAATTAGACGGGCATTGGCCCAGTCTATAATCGCCTATAACAACACTCGACACATCGAACTGACACAATAATTCAGACTCTTCTGTGGGACTAACAAATTGTTGTTCTTGTTGTTCTGGTATCAATCCGTAGAGTTCTTCGACTCTCTGGGGTTGATTGAACAACAAAGAAACCAATTCATTTTTTGAGACGGGATTTGTAGTGGGAGTGTTTTGTCTCACTATTATGTAGTTGTAAGCTAAAACGAACGCGATAATCAGAATGAAAGCTCGTGTGAGTTCTGAAAAATGGCTCAATAAGTTTTTCATTATATTGCACATGTTGTTGTTTATTTTTAATTTGAAGAATAAATTATTTTTTTATTGACTCATGGAATTAGTATTTTTTCAATAAAAAAAAGACATGTTTTTTTATTTTTCATTTTCGAACTATTTTGAAAAACAAATTCGATCGTTTGAAACATTGATGTTGTTGTAATTAAGCACATATTCTCGAATACAGAGACCTACAATTTGTTGACGATTGACTTTTCGTACACAAATTCAGGAAGAGTTGAAAGTTTGACCTCAAACAAAATACTTCGAGTTGTTCTGGTGTTAATTGCAATTGTATGTAGGATATTGTCTCATCGACGTATTCGGTTACTAATTCATCTTTCTGTGGATTTGAATCTATGACTGGAGGGTACACGATTTTTTCCAATATTTCCCCAAAGGCATCAACTATCGGAGCTATCGGATTATTGTCTCTATTGATGGCAAAAATAGGAGAAAACCCTGTGATTATAGGTTCAGCTGTCTTGAAGAATCCATATATGATAGTGGCTGGCGCTTGAGAACCTTCTATAACTCGTATTAATATTTGTACGAGTTTGACTGTGGCAATTCCTGTTCTAGTAGCAGCAACCATAATACCAACAACATATTTTACAGCCAATACGGGAAATCCCACATACGGAGCAATTCCCAATGTTAGTAGATCGACTGCCAGTTCAGCTGTATTTCCAAGAACTTGTCCAGGTACTTTCTTTAAAATCCCAGCAATATCTGAAATGTCTATTCTCTTATTTGAATGATCATTGTAACGCATGCTCAAATTCTTTTTGAATCGAGATGATCTGTCGGTGCACTCTTGCTGAACGAACGGAACATAACTTCTAAAAAGTTGATTGTTACTGAATCTGTTGAACGAGTACGCGAAAGATTTTAAATTGAAACCTGGAAGAAGTTGAACAAAATCAATTGTGAACAATTTGAAATCTAAACCTTGTATAGGTAATGTTATGTTCACCGAGGCGTAGCACGATGAGTATATGCTTAATTGAAAATTGATACTGATGGTTATGTTACTAACTTCCAATCCTTTGAAATCAGGATCAAATGATGTTTCGTTTGAAGGACAAAAAGAAAAGAAATAATCTTCCACAACTGTTTCTGTTATGTTTAATTGACAGTATTCGAGTTTTCGGGGATCGTCGAAAAGGGGAAACTGTTCAGGAAATTCTATTCCGTCGGACGGGACAGACAATGAACTGAAATCCTGATCCGACTGATCCACAATGATAGAAACAATGGACGTATAATCAACTTGTTTGGATGTATTGCGTTTCGGATTGCATTCACAAAATACAATAATAAAGAGGGAAACGATGATGAAAAAGTATTGAAGTACTTTTGATTTTGCGATTCGGTGTGGGTGCATTTGAATTTGTGAGTGTTTTTTAGTTTGTTTTTGTTCAATTGTTTTTTTTTGACTTTTTAAAATTTATGTGGATGCACAACAAGGAATCGGGATTTATTTTTGACTTGTTGTTTGCATATGTCGAATTTATGAATGAATAACGATTTTTATATTAGCATTGTATAAATGTGACGACAATGCTTTATTACATATTTTTTCCAAGGCTGTCTTTTTTTTATTTGGTTTATAATAAAAAATAATAATCAACAATCAGGTTTCATTGTTCAAACGCAATTTTTTTTAAAAAAAACAACAACAACAAAAATGAACCTTACAAAAACATCTATATTCTTGTTATTGGCGTTATGTTTTGTTTTGACTTCCAAAAATGTTCATCCACAAAAGAATCAAGGAGCTCCAATCATACCCAATGTCAGAATAGCAGAATTTTCAGCAGACGTCACGAGAGCATACAGAGGAGACTTGGCTATAATAACTGCGAGAGAAGGATTTGAAAATCAAGTCTTCCCTTTTGAAAATATTAGAAACACCAGAGGAACATGGAAACCGATGAATTCGAGAAACACTCCAGAATTCATTGGAAAATTAGAAAACATTGTTGATTCATTCGCGTTCACCGAAGTAGCAACAAAAGTCACAAATCAAACACTAGCACTGCATGCTATAATAACCCAAACTGGAGCATTATGTGGGACTGTGGATTTAATGAGAAAGGGATTCTCAAAATACCAAGTTTGTAACGGTTTAGAAGAATCACCGGGAGTTTCCAAAAAGTTGAATGACACACTTGGATATTGGTTCCAGGGTCTCCCAATCATAGAATACAATCAATTGATACAGGGAACAAGTTTACCAGATACAAGACTCAAAAGAATCAGAATATATAGCTCCCCCGACGATGACGATTTGGTTCGTTACGACGAAGAAACAAAAGAGTGGATCGTTGTTGAAAAACAAAGAAACGGCTCAGTGAAAGTTGTTCGTTCAAAAGCGAGACCAAACAAAAGACTCGATCTCATTGATTCTGCAATCAACATCGGAAAATCATTCATCGATCTCCCAGGAATATTGGATTTGACCAATCAACCACTGTCCTTCTTTTTCGACGTCATAGGAGACATCACGTTGAGGAATATTTATGAATTTGTTTTCAATACAATCAAAACAGCAGCTAGTGTAGCTGGGTTGAGACCTGGTGATTTCATTAACAAAAACGCTTTCTGTTCAAATACCGTAATTGTCATTGATTTATTAAAATCTGTGTGCGCAGACAACAGAGGAAAGTGCACTGGAAAACCTGTTTCCGATGAGTGCCCTGCTGAATTCGAAAAACCTTGTGGCTCAAGACTTTTTGATCTTTCCACCGATTTGATCATTGAATCATGCAAAGTCGTCGCTCCAAGATACTTGGAAAAATCAGCAGTTTCTTCCATTTTGACATCTGTGGTTTCGCCTGCTGTTGACTTGTTGAAAAATTTTGGAATATTGAGAAATGGAGTATTGAACAACGACCAGAAATTCTTTTTTGAAGCAGACCGTAGATTAGGATCAAATGGTGCATATCGTTTTGAGAACAGCGTATGCGCATGCCCTGCTCAATACAACCCACTTGATGAGGTTTTATGCGATGTTAGAACGGGATCATTGCTTCCATCAGCATGCACTCCGACATCATGCAATCCTCAGAGCACCCAACAAATACCTCCTCAATTCGTTGGAATCAGAGACGATAATGCACCAAATCGATGCAAATTAGTATAACCATGTAAATCGTTTTTAAAAACAAATAAAAATCACATTACACTTTGAAACAACATTGTATGAAAAAAAAACAATATTTGTGTGTTACTTTTATATCACCAATCTAATTTTGAAATCATGCTTGACAATAATGAATCAAAAAAATGAACAAAAAGACAAAAACTAAAATTTCAGGAATTCACATTTTTATTTGTTTTGATTCATTTGTTTACCATGTTCCGAACTTTGTTCTTCCCCCCGATCTTGAAACTTCGGATGATGGGAACAAATATACTTTTGGATATACAGTTCTTTTGTTTGGGTTGTTGTTGGAACGATCAGCAGTGGACAATCTGTTTTCTTCCGATTCTAAAATAATTTGGAAGAGGACTTTTCCTTGTTCTGTTGCGATTCTCAATGCGTCTGTGAAATTGGTGACTTGGCTGTCGTTTTCATTTCTTCCCTGTCCGTACAAGGATCTTCCTCCTGATCTTCTCAAAATGCTGTTCACATAATCTGTTGATGAAGTTTGTTCGCTTCTTGTTCTTGTGATTCCACGGCGAGCAGCGATCTTGTTGTTCAATGCATCTGTTCTTTCTGCAAATCTTTGGACATCAACATCTCTCAAAATTTCATTCAATGATTTCCCAGGAACTGCTGCTGCTTGGCCAACTCGTGATCCGAACACAGAAAAGAACATAAAAATAGATCCGATTTGACTGAACACTCGCGCAATCAATGCAGCTTGGTTTTCCAAACCAGAGATACCGCTAGCTAAATTGTTTATTCTGGACAACATTAAAGCAGTTTCTTGAGTGACCATGAACACAGCACCGACAGTTACCAAGTTTTGTTCAGGTTGACTTGAAGATAAAGGTGCTTTCTCAGTAGAGAAAAACTCAGGTCCTGCTTCCGATGGTGCAATAGATGTTTCAACAACAGCAACATCGACCAATGCATCTTCGAGTTCAGCTTGACCGTTTTCAGTTTGATTCATTATTTGTGAATTGATGAATACAGATGTTTGGACTGGCTTTGGTGTGGATATCATAACTTGAGCAGTGAATCCACCGTATATGTTTTGTATTGGTTCTGCGTCTTTTGGATCAAAAACGATGATTGTGTTGTTTGAGGGGGTTCCATTTCCTGCTCCAGGATTTTGTGTGTTCAATACTACCATTGCGACGATAACAGCTAAAACTGCCGCTAATAATATATTTGGGTTCATTTTTTTCGTATGTGATTTCAACTATGTTGTGTATCTTGTTTTCAAATCAGCGAATAATGTGATTGATAAATTGTTGTCTATAAAAATCGATTGCGGATGAGTTTTTTATTTTATACAAAAGTTAAAAAATAACGAGCCTCAAAAACGTAAACTCCAATTGCCGTCGATTTTTATTAATTAAATGCGTTCATGCATTTAAAAAAGAAAAAATAGAATCATGAGGAACTGTATTATTTTTGGATGTTTGTTTTATTTTGCATTTATAACGTGTGTTTGAATTGTTTGTTTCGTGGACACATTGTCTGCATTAAAAAAAATACAAACTGATTGCATACATTTTTCAAAAAAAAAACATATACACAATATCGCTTTTGTTCCACTTTTAATAAAAACAAAAATCATGTACGATATTAACAATTTCAAAAACAACACTAAATATCTATTGTTCAGTGGAGGGGGTTCTCGCGGAGTCAGTATCTTGTCTTTTTTGAACTATCTGTTTAGACATTACGAGAAAACGTTCAATCGATCGATATCGGTATGGCTCAAACATAAGTTGAAAGGGTGCGCTGGAACATCCGTTGGGAGTATCATTGCATTCACGCTCTGTTGTCGAATCGACCCATACTACATTTTACAAAAGATACACGACAATATGCACATGTTCAACGTTTCCACATACTCCAAATCCAAGGGCATATACAAACGATCGCTGTTGGAAAATATTGCGACCACGAACTACAGATACACCAATCAAATATCAATAGAATATCTGTATGATTTGGTGAGAACAGTGATGGACTCGTGGTGCGGCATACATCATCGAATTACGATGCGCGATTTTTACGAGACAACAAAGATTGAACTCGTTATAAACACGTTCGACATTGTTTCCATGAAAGAAATAATACTCGACCACAAAAACACACCAGACCTCAGAGTCATCGATGCCATCGTTTGCAGCTGTTGCATACCCACCATATTCGAACCATGTGGAATTCAATACAAGGAAAATTATTGGGTATTGATCGATGGTGGTTATAGAAACAATATGATGGTCTCTCCATTTGATCCGAGCCAAACCATGTCCATATGCCTCAATAGTCACATATTCAACAGACATGATGTTGTGTGCCCTGGGTTTTGTCCATCAAAAAATTTTGGAACGGTTGATGCATGTGAGCAAAAAGATCGAGGAACATACAGACTTTTTCATATAAAGAACCCATTTACTTCGTACTACCAGTATAGTTATTTTGTGCTGTCCGAACATTTTTACTATTACAAAGATTTGCATTATTTGAACATGATACCCCGAGTTCAATTGGAACAAACTGTGTTTCTAACTAATTTTTCAAAGATAGAATGTGACAAACCGAAATCCTACAGATGGATACAAAATATTAAAAATGTGTTCGACGTGCTCAACATATACGACTCAATGCTCAAAATAACAAAAAAGGAGTACAGCGAGTACATTAGCGACGGAGCAATTCATTTTTATTTGTGGATGATTGGTGTAGAAAATTTGATGTTTCTGTTGTTTTATTATTCGATTGTCAAAACGAAAAAGCAATAAATGAATGTTATGCTCACTTTTTTCATAAAAAATCCAAACACATTTGTTGCAAAAAAAAACAACAAACATGGATCATTGAAAACAATAATTCTCACTGCAATAATCAATCTTTTTTTATCCACACAAAAAACCAAACAATGCAACAACCCGAAGTATTTGGTCTCCAAATAGATGAGGAGAGAATAAAAAATTCAGACAAAAACAAATGGCAAGATTTTTTACAAAAGATAATTGAATTTTGCAAATATCGATATTCCAATGGAGAAGACTCTTACAACGATGAACAACGAATAGCATGGTCGACTCAAAATAAACAATGGATGGATGAGAACAAAGACAAGGAAAATACGATCTTGTCTTTTTTAAAAGTTGAATCAACTCCCCAAGAAGTAAATACATGCCTGTTTTTGGTTCAAAGCCTCCTATGCATGATGGATAATGTTATAACGCACGATGAGTTTGTATTGATTTGCAGGTCGTCATTTTCTTTTGATTATGAAAAAATAAGATCAAAGAGAAAAATTTCAACAAAATAAATGTTCAACATTTATTGGATTCATCTGCAAATGCAATGATTGCTGAAGTGTTCTCTCATTGTTACAATGATTTTTGTCTGTTCTCTTCTTTTCCATTTTTATCTCGATCAAGCAATGGATCATTTGAAGATTCCACACACCGTCTGGTATTTCAGTAGCCATCGGCTGTGGTTGCTTGATTTGTTGTTTCTTCTTTACAACAAGTGAACATTCTAATATGTGTTCTGTTTCGGATTCCGAGTGTTCAATGTTTTTCAAATGTGTTTTGTCCAATTCAAATTGGCAATAATAAAAAAACTGTTTTGATTCGTCCATGAAACAATAATCATACGAATGCATATTTCCCCCATCTAAATCTATCACATGGTTCGTCGGAATGTTTTTTTCTTGGTACACTGTTTTTTTGTCTCCGTTCATTTTGTTTATTTGAATTTCCAAGGGGAACTTCATATGGATAATAAAATCCACCGTATAATTTGTCTTATATTTGTATATGTGGTATGCATCGCAGAATATCAATCCATCATTGTGATCCGAATGATCCTCACAATATTTGTTCGCCTCTCTTGCGCAGAATGCAGGTACAAATGGCTTTATGCACGAAGGTATGAATTGCATTGTTTTGTTGTGTGTGTTTTGAGGATCGGCGATGAATGTGTTGACTCCGTACTTTTGAGCAAATGTGATTTTACTCCGACAGATCAACTCCGTTTCAAACGTTTTCCATTCGTCCCACACATACGAGAAGAATTTGTTTTGGTGCGTGTTTTTCAATATCTGGTACAATTGATGTTTGTGATTCTCATTTGAAAGATCGATCATATTTTTGTACATTTGGCTCAAATCGATAATGTATTCAACCTCCTCAATCGTTTCACAATACCAATCACAAATTGCAAGAAACCGTTCTACGTTTTTTTTTAATAATTTGTCCTTGTAATACCACATATCAAAGAAATGGATCATTGTGTATGGTTTTTTGTTTTCTTTGGGGTCGGTTTTTTGTATTTCGAACGAACTGGACTGATTTCCTGATTCCATCTCGGTATTAATATTCCACTTTGAAAAATCATCTCTCACAATAAATTCACAATCGACAATATAAGACACATAGTTCGTTGACTTCTCTTCGATGTGAACAATAAACATGTTGAACGAACGATCGATCATGAGATGGATGAGTGCTGGATTGGCAAATCGATCGTCCAACTGGTGAGACGTCAGCATAAAACGACACCCGTCTGATTTCAAACTGAGGAACCAGTCCATAATGTTTTGTTGTGATATTCTGTTGAGAGAAAGATGGTTGAACGTTTTTGGCTGATACAACGGAAACCTATTTTTATCAAAAAAAGCATTGTCTTGCAAATTCAGTTTTTTTAAAATATCTTTTTTGATGATCTTGTGCAAGTATCCATCTTTTCTCACGGTTATGCATGATGGTTCATGTTGATTCAATGTGTGATCTTTTTTGAAATCAACTTGATTTGTCCAGTTCACCAATTTGTTGGACATTTTTTTGATTATTTTCTTGAGTGACATGATCTCAAGAAACTTTTTTTTTCATTGAATTTAATGATCTTTTTTATGAAATGTGGAACATCAACATCCAATCAATGTTTTATATATTGAACAAAATACACAAATTTTTTTGTTCATTTAAAATTAAATTTCAAATAAAAACTATAATTGATTTTGCAAAAAAAATATGATGACATCAAACTCCAATTTCAAAAACGAATTCATCAACTATGTGAATCAGTTCAAAGCAGTATCAACCAAAAACTCATTGAAGAGACCATCCTTTTTAAACAACAATGTCATCCAAGTGTCGGCTGGTTTAGAATTTTGTATGGTTTTGATCGACAATGGAGACGTATATTCTATGGGTAATAATACTCACGGACAACTCGGTTTGGGTGATACAAGAAAAAGAAATACCCCATGCATCATCAACCGTAAACATTTTAACAATGAAAAAGTAGTACAGATATGTTGCTCACAGGATCATAGCTTGGCACTCACTCAATCAGGAAGAGCTTATTGGTGGGGAATGTGCAGAAATTATGCACAAAATGACAAAGACAGATCGTACAATGTACCGACAGAGGTCGATCCTTCGAGTCTTGACAATCAAACTATAGTTCTATTGGGATCCAACAATGTTTCCTCATTTTTCGTAACACAAAATGATGAGATATACTCATACACACAAGCAAATGGAAAATTGTACTCCAGCGATGCAAAATTGATTGATTCGTATCAAGTGACCAAGACAATGGAAAATTTGTTGAGTGAAAATGAACATATTATTCAAATATGCCCATGCTTCGAGCAGTGTGTTATATTGACAAATCATGGAAAAGTGTACTCCTTCGATTCAAAAGATAGAAGAAGAAACTTCCTCAACAAAAATGGAATCATTTCTACCGCAAACTTCAAACAAATTAATCCTGATCTTTTTTCCAACCAAAAAATAAAACAAATCAGTGGAATAGCCGATACATATGCAGCAGTAACTCAATCTGGTGATTTGTACATATGGGGACAAATGTACGATCCTCAAACACCAAACTCGAGTCGAAGATACAGTTTTGATCCTATTTTGATTGATTCAAGTAAATTTCAAGGACAAAAAGTAAAAATGGTATCTCAGAACATAAAAGACACACTAGTTGCTACTGAATCATCCGATGTATTCGAGTTTATCACAAACTACAGCATTGTTTTCAATACTCCGAATGAACAAAAGTATGAAGATGCTGAGGTAAATAAGATTGACAATTCTGTCTTCAAAAACGAAAACATAGTATCCATATCAACGAGACAAGATCATGCTTTGGTGTGTACCGATTCTGGTGCATTGTATGCAGTAGGAATGAATGACCATGGTCAATTGGGTCTGGGAAATTTGAAGATGGTACGCGGATTTAAAAGATGTGAACCTGGTCTTTTTGGATCATAAACCAATTCATTAAACAAATAAACACATATTGAATCAATGATTCTTTTAAAAAAAACAACAATTCAATCGTGCTTTATTTTCTTTTGACAAACAACAACATACATGATTTAAATTTTTGTTTTTGATTCAAATAAAAAAAACACAAACCATAAAAACAATATGCAGAACCAAAAACAATCTTTTCAAACTCCATTCTACCAATATCCACATGGCGCAATGAACACACCATTTGCAGTCACACATCCAATGTACAATTTCATGCCATTCTATGTTCAACCAATGTGTTGCCATGGTACAAGCGAATGGTTCAAAAATAAAACAAATAATTCAGACATACAAAAAGATCATTGTAAAAAATCGAAAAGTGTTGATTCGAGTGATTCGAAAACAAAAAGCAAAAATAAAAAAGAGCACAAGATGGACGAATTGACTGTTTTTTCAATGATTGTTTTGGTTTGTGCAATTATGTTTTCAATGGTGATATTTTTTGTTTCGTCTCAATTTTATTTGACACAAGTGTTTGAGGAGCATGTCGACAGGTTCTTGTTTGGCGCTTCACAAAAAAAACAAACTGAAAATGCGGTGAACAGTGAAGATCAAATCGATCTCAAATCGTATACGTTGTATGTTAAAAAAAAACAATATGACCATTGTAAATGACAAGACATTTTAATCGTTAACAAAAAATAAAACTTGTGTTTTGAGGGATTATTTTTTGTGAACACTATTACAAAAAGCAAAAATAATAATAGTTTTAATTTTATTGTTTTTTCATATTTTCAAGCGTCTGTGTATAAAGACTTTACAACACCAGCTCAGCAAAAAATGAATTATGCATCTGAAAATTTACTTAGTTCTGTCGAAAAGAACTTGAAAGAATCAGGCATGAAGTTTGAAACATTCGGCGTTGCTTCCCGTCCTGCTCACATCAACAAATCCGAATCTCCCCAAATTAAAACACAAGACATCCAGGAAAACGAAAAATCCTCCACAAGGGATCATGAATCAGAACAATTTTCCTATACACACATCAATCATGCAAACCGTCCAATCTCTCATTTTGAAACATACAACCAACAACAATACCCTCACCACACATTGAACTCAAATTATCATGAAACCATGGAATCCGAACCTAAACAAATCAATCCAATGTTTTATCCTCCATTTTATCACGCAATGTACCCTCCCCCAACAAATTACATCACCAATAGCTCTGGTGTTTCTCCATATCATCATTTGCAACAACAACAACCTCCACAAAAACCAGAAGATCACACTACGCGTGAAGATGTAAAGGTAAAAATGGATGCCGATGAACAAAATAGAGTGAACATGACAAAAAAGGTTCTTGAAGAAAAGATAAAAGAAAAAACAAAAAAGAAAAACAAATCATATTCAAAATCTTCAAACTCATCCGAATGGGGAATTTCCAAAGATGGCACCAAAGATTCAAAGGCAAAACAATCTGGTAAAAAATCGCTATTCAAAAAATGTGTGGATCGATTTAGAAATCCCTTTGTCAGAGAAAACACCATTTTCGTGTTGGTGATCGTTGTTGTATGCGTCATATTAATCGCTTTCATAGCCATGTTTGCAATCGAAGTATATGGTCGATCCATTCGTTTGAATCAATCATCTATTGATATCAATAAGAGCGAGGATGATAGTTTTTGTCCTCAGCAACCAGAAACACATTCCATTATGAAGCCTTCGAGGAACGAGCCGATCTCATTAAATAATGCGAATCCACCACAACCAGTCCAACAAAGACAACCCATAAATTATGCTTCGGATGTTCAACTTCAACGAGAAGATCAAACTGAAGACAATGGCGCTCCGTTGGAAAAACCAAAGAATCACGTCCGTTTTCAAATTAGAAACAATGGAGCTAGGGAAAACACACCTCAACAAATAAAATCCCCTGTTCCACATGAACTAAACCCAGAACAACAAATCGAAACATCACAACCACAATTAAACCATGTACCTCTACACACATTTTCCAAATCGTCCGAATCAAACGATTCGTTTGTAAATTGATCATAAAACAAAAACATCGAATAAAAATAAACGAACCATGGACGTGATTTTTTTTGAACGAAAAAATGCGTTGTTTTGATATGATTCAAGTGATTTGAAATAAATTTTATTAAATGTATTTTGAATTTTGTACATTGTGTGTCAGTGATATTCGAGTATTGTTGCAAAATTTGACATCAAAAATATAAAAAAAATAAGAAAAAAAATCAAAACCCAGTAACAAAAAAATTCCTACAAACAAGAACAATGGCTCCTCCAAAAAAATCAACCACTTCAACTGCTTCAAAAAAAGCACCAATCAAAACAGAAAACAAAAAGATTCAAAAGAACAAGTCAAAAAATGAAAACAAAGAAATCATCTCCGCGTACTCCATGTCCATATACGTGTCCAACTTGAAACATGAAGAAGGAGGTTTCAATAGAAAGGCACAAAATTATTGCGCATGCCTTGTTGCAGTGTCAACTATTGTGACAGAATACTACGTTGATGCATTGTTACAACAAGCTAAAATTGAAAAGAGAAACCGTGCAGTAAAGAAATGCATTGCTGAATTCAAAAAGGAGCAACAGGGATTGAAAACAACCGAAGGTCTTTCAAGAAGAGAAATCCAAGAGTATACCGCTAAGAACTCCAACATTTCAAACAAACAAATTCAAGAAACCATGAACAAAAACAATATTCAAATCAACTCCTCCATATTGGAAAAGGGAATAAGAAACAACGAAGAACTGTTCATCGTGCAATTGAATGCCTCAATCAATAAGCAAAAGAAATTAGAAGCACAGACAGCAAAAAAATTGCAATCCCGAACAACTGACGTTCCATTAGTGAACAACATTATCAGCGATCCTGTTTCAGTTTAAATTTTTTACGAATCGATGTAAAAAGAATAAAATTAATTTATTAAATTTGATATTTTATGAACAAGTTCACCTTTGAGATCATTCATCTTTTTGATTCGAGAAAAGTCGATCTCATACATGTCCTGTTGTTGTATTTTTTTCAATGACTCATTGTCTTCGAATAAAGAATCATTATTAATTTTGGATTTCAAATTTTTAAAGTATTCGTGTATCATAAACTTGAAATTCGAGAGTTGAACGGACATCTTTTTTTGAATCTCAGGGGGAACCGAATTCCAATTGATAACTAGTTCGGGGGTCATGACTTGGGAGAAATCTATTGCTCTAGGAAAGAAGGGGAATTGTTTTTCAATGTAAACTTTATTGCCCCATGTGATGCTTATTTTTTGGGGATGTGGTGTTGTCATTATGTTTTTCAAATGGAAATCACAGTGAAGAAAATCATAGTCAACGAATAATTTGAGCCAGCACATTAACATCGAATGGAAGATGATGATTGAGTTTTGTATTTGTTGTTCTTTGGATGTGTCGAGTGTGGACTTATTTTGAGACGAGTTCATGAACGGGGAAGTCTGCGTTTTTATGTTTTTGATTGGTTCGATAAGATGTTCCCACAGTGTTTTTTCCATTTTCTCCATGAATATAAATATTTTGTTCAAATGTATTTTTTGATCATCGCAGTGAAAAAATGCATTGGACACATCATTGTTTTCTTTCCAATTCTTTATGACTCTCTGTTGATGTTTCTTTGTGTTGTATTTTCTATAGAAATCTATTTGAACGTCGTTGTCCATTGTGATATCATCCGACAGTATGTTGACAGTGTGCAATTTTTCGTTCATGTCTCTCGCTTGTTGCTTTTTTTGATCGAGTAATTCCATCATGGAATTGAAATCAATGGATATGCTTTGTTTGGGGTCATTTTTTTTAGACGAGGACAATATGATTATGTCTTTTATTTCAACAATGTATTGTATTATTTCTGGGTATTTCTTGCAATAATGCTTTATCATCATTTCGTTTTTAATCGATTTGATGTAGTCAATGAAATACTTTCCAATGTTTTTCGAATATTTGGACTGCTTTTTTTGAAATTGTTGCAAGAGGGCGACTTTCAAAAAAGACATGAAATCAATGTACTTCAAAACATACGATTTGTCGCTTTCATAAGAACTTAATTCCAAACGGATTACATCTTTTTTTTTATGGTCCACATTGTAAATATGATTCACATTGTAAAGAGTAGAGCACAAGTGGGTGTGTGTTGACATTGCATTTTGTTCGTCTTTGTTGAGTTTGTAGATACTCTTGTCCCAAACCATATTAAACACAGTTCCATAGAGACCGTTGCTCAATTGATTAGTAACGTTCAAATTCAATTCGATCCATTCGGGAGAAACAGCAACACACACAATGTTTTTTTCACACTTTTCTTTGTTTTCAGCAATATCTCTCTTTCTCTTCATTGTTGCCACAGTGTTAATTTTAACTGAAGTCTTCAACAAAAATAAGAACAAGGTTCGCTCGGTAAGAAATGTATGGTATCAGTATTATTGTGACTTTTGCAACGATCCCGAAAATTCAAAAAAACAAAAAGTTGTTTCTTGTATTGAAAATTATGTCAATATGAATTTGAACGAGATTGAAGACAGTTCAAAAAAATATAAATTGAAAATGAGCAATAACAAAAATTTGAAAAAGGGTGTTTTTTTGGATTGCTTTGAAAATCAAAATCTTTTTAAAAATGTTTGGTTCGATAGCAAACATTATATATTGGGTTTTAAGAATAAAATCAAGATCATCCAAAATGGGCTACAAAAAAAGAACATTCTCAGCATCATAAGTTCACAATGCCCCAACAAACACAAAAACATACAATGGATCGACTATTTTGATCCACCAAAAATACTAAACGCTCAAGAAAACCAGTGCTGCATCGTCCCGTTCACAAGACTCGACATAAAAGATGAGTGCAATTTTGCATCGGACGACATTGTGATTTATCAACACCCGATAATGTGCATCTTGATCAAAAGAATATTATGGGACATTTTAAAAAGTATAGATCATCAACAATCAGTCCATTCAGGCGACATACCTCCTTTTTTGGAACAGAAGTGTGATCAATCATGTGATCAAAATGTGGAACAAATGTTTTCAACGTTTTGTGTGTGTCACCTGGACTTTCGATCAGGTAATTGGAAAAGCGTGTGTGTCGTACAGCAACCGTCGTCTGAAAAATTCAAAGACAACATCCAAATAGAATGGACAGATATGCTGTGTTTTCCTTTGAAATTTTTAGTTTGAAAAAAAAAACAAAAACATAAATGTTTCTCGTATCGCAATCATAACAAAAATGTTTGTGGATCGTGAAAAATGATTGAACTAATTGTTTCAATGTACAAAAAAAATACAATCAACATCAATCGAAAACAAAAACATGGATCACATCGTATTCGTGGACAAAAAAAAGAAACCTGTTTTTTTTGAAGACCCATGGAAATTCATGTTTGAAATCAATCGATTTGTATCTCTTTCTTTGGCATTCATTTTTTTCAATACAATTCAAACATGCTGGATACTGGCTTTGTTTGTCTCGTTTGAAATATACTCAAACGCACACAAAAATGGTTCTTTCAAATTCTTAATCTATTCCATGAGATGTGTCATGATCCATGAATTCATAAAAATGCTCAAATTTGACAATTTCATTGTCAGTTTTTTAGAGTTATGCTCCATATTGGTCGTATGTTTAGATTTCTACATGTATTTGGATCGAGATTATTTGATGGAGAAAGTAAACTGGTTGAAAACTGTTTGTCAAACACACCGAGATTGCGAAGTTGTTGTATTGGTCTGTTCAATGATTTTACAAGTGTTTCTCCCCCTGAATTATCTGAAGCTTCTGTACTCGATCCATTTGGAAAACGATTTGTATGAAACGATCCCTGGTTACAATTTGACATTTGTCGATGGAAACGACGTTTTAGATTTGACCACCAAACACTCGATCGATGCTTTTGCTTTTTCGATGATATCTGTGTCTTGTTTTATTGAGTCGGTCTACACGTTCACTTTTCATCATGTGCTGCACTTGTATGTTTTGATTGCTTTGTTGATTGAAAATGATCAGATTAAAAATTTGTTGGAAGAAGAGGTGTTCGACAAGATCAAAAACTTTTTCTCGGAAGATAGCATTGTTTGGGACGTTATCAGCATAATGAGATTTTACATCACAAAGATAGTCATGCAATATAAAATAGAAAAATTTGCAAATTCGGATGCAGAACCAGTAGTCTTAAGTGACGACGAATCGACACAAACAGAAGAAGAACATTACTATGAAGAAGAACATGAACACAAGGAAGAAGACTATTACCAAGAAGAATCAGAGGACGAAAAATTAGAAAAGGAGGAATTACAACAAGAAGAATCAGAAGAAGAATTACAACAACAAGAGGAATTACAACAAGAACAACAACAAGAGGAATTGCGACAAGAAGAATCAGAACAAGAATTACAACAAGAAAAACAAGAGGAATTGCGACAAGAAGAATCGGAACAAGAATTACAACAAGAAAAACAAGAGGAATTGCAACAAGAACAACAAGAGGAATTGCAACAAGAACAACAAGAAGAATCAGAAGAAGAATTACAAGAGGAATCACAAGAACAATCAGAAGAAGAATTGCAGAAGGAAGAATTGAATATTCAAAAATGATTAAACTAATAAATCATTGATTTAATATTTTGAGCAAAACACAACAGCAAATGTCATATTGTCAAACATTTTTGATTTGACTTTCCACACAAACATATATTCTTGATATATTAAATGAGCAATGTAGTTTGCTTTTTCTTGTCCATTTTTAATTGAGTCTGGTATGGGTTTTCTCATCAGAACACTTTTTATCTTTTGTGCATCGACATAGTTCCATAAACCGTCGGAACCTATAATTATCACATCATCTGGTTCTGAATTAATGTACTTTATACAAGGCTTGTTAGTTATACCAGAATGTCTAACAATCGGATGACCGAGGTTTCTACTAGGTTGCAGTTTCTTCTTTTTTATCGGGACTGAATCGGCGTCTTCAGGCATCTCCATGAATTGTTCATCGAAAACTTTTTTGAATTTGATGCAAAAGTAGCTCTTATCAACCACACACAATCCTTCCAATCTTTCAACCTCTTTGTCTGATGAATTATCATGTTTTTCAAACAACGGAAACATGTTTTTATCCGAATCCATCAAGTAGCAATCACTGTCGCCGACATTTCCGCAAAAAACATAATCCTGCACACACAACAACAGAGAGCACGTGCAACCTGATTCGATGGAGAAATTCTTTCCATCAAAACAGAACACTGGTATGTTGAAATTGTATTGAACCCTTGAACCAGTGCTTGATGATTTTGACCTGAGTTTGGGATGATAATCGGATTTGAACGTTGATGGAAATTCCGTCTGCATTGAAAATGTAGTCATGTGATCTCTGGGAAAATCAAACAAATTTATTTTTTTGTGATTGAACTCTATGTTTTCCAATTTTTTTTTGACATATTGCTCCAAATTTTCGTTTGTTGTTATTTTCATTTTTTTATTTTCAAAGTATTCATTGGACTTTACATAAAAATCCAAATACTCAATGTATTGAGACTGGGCAAAATCGAACGCCTGTTCTATGATCTTGTTGATCTGCAAGTAGGATTGTCGTTTCAATGAACACACGAACTCATGATAAAACTCCAAATAACACAATATATGTGTGGTCATCCACTTTGAACATTCGTATGCCCCAAAAACAATATTGTCGTTGGCTTCCATCGACCCGTGACCATCGCACACACACAATGCAATTATATTTTGTTCCATGAGTTTTTTAGAACAAGACGCATAATCTTCCACTCGAATAACTTTTGCCACATTAAGATTTTCTATTGGTTTTTTTGTCTGTGATTGTAATTCAAGATTTGAAAGAGCGGAGTCATATGTGTTCTCATGGATTATCGAAAATTGAGGATACGGGTTTGAATGCTTATATTTGTCCCCTGTGTGTTGTATGATGTTGCTCAAATAATATTTCATTTTTGAAAGAAAGAAAAATAGTTTTAAAATAATTTGTTCAAAAAACCGTTTTCCTTGAATTTATTTTATTGTCCATCAAAAACAAAATCACAAGCAAACTCAAACAAATTGACAAAAATACACATTTCAATGTCTAATAGAATTCCTTTTCATTCCCTCAATTTTAGAATACCATCTGCTATGTCTGTTTTTCAACATTTCTATCATGTTTCGCTTGAATAAAAGTGGTTTCTTTTTTTGTTCTTTTTTTTTAAAGTTTTGTCTCCCGTCGAAAACGAGAGTCCATGTTTGACGAAGGTGAACTTTTTTCGGTTTTATGATTTTTATTTTTTGGTTTGATTTATTTTGGAGTTCCATGATTTTTTTTTATTTTTTTTTGAAAAAAAAGTGAGCGAACAATGTATATCGATAGTAAAAACTTTTTATTTGGTTTTTTCAGATGATTGAGACATTACGCTTATTTTCTTTTTCAATTCCGACATCTCTTTTTCGAATTGAGCATCTAACTTTCCGCTTTCATTTTTTATTTCTACGCTTTTATCTTCGTCTGATTTAAAATCTACACTGTCCGCAATATCAGAAATTTGTTTTCTTTTTTTAGCCTGTTGCGACAAATATTTTTCAACTTTATTGAATCTACCCGATTGATTTTTTGATCTTTCTTCTTGTTGGCAGTGCTCGGTCGATTTTTCCAAATCTAAAACTTCAAGACAATCTGATGAAGACATCAATTCACACTGGTCATGGCAATGGTTTACTTCTCCATCGTGGTGATCATGGTGTTCACAATCGTGAACTTCTTCTTCGTCATCTTCTTCGTCTTCTGTGTCACAATCAGAATCTTCGTTTATTTGAACGCATTGCATTGATTCAAACACTGCCATTCTTTGTTTCTTTGAATCTGATTTTTTGTCTGATGAACGACATCCACCACAACAATGACACGATTCATTATAGTTTTTATTGTTACCTAATCCTGATATGTGATCGGATATTATTGAAGCATCAAATGGACCCTTGATTATAAAATTGCTAGAAACACCAAGATGCATCAATGTAGTATTGTTATATTGGTTTGGTAAATCTAATCCCAATTGATATTCCATTGTTATTCAAAATGTTTGTGTTTTTTTTTTTGAAAAATATTTTTTTTCTACAAGTGCAAACAATGAGTATTATTTTTTTTTGGGTGTAGTGTGTTACGTTTTTTTATTTTTAACGAATCTAAAATTATTTTTCAATGTATTTCAACATGGATTGCATTTCGTATCTTGTTTTTCTGCCCATGCCCGATTGATACACCAGCATAGATCGATCTTTACAATGATCGAAATGCGTTTTTGTTCCTTTTGCTTGTTTTTTTTGCTGCTTCTTTTTGTTTGAAAATAATGGGTGCTCCGTCTTTTGCATGTTTATCGAATTGTTTTTTGTGTACAGTGGCTGTATGTCTTGATTGAACACGGTTTGGATTTTGGAAAACATGGTGTTTGTGTTTTTGACAAACTCGCGGTCTCTCTTATGCAACCACATCTTCTTTGTATATATATCAAAAAAACCAATATTATCCAAATAGTTTGATACTGCATTGAACATTATGGACGATTTTTGATTGCTCATTTTTTCAGAAAACTTTTGATGGTGTATATAATACTTGAACACACTATCCAATAGCCTCTGCATCGATTTGTCACAAACAAAATGATTGATCATTCTTTTTAATCGCAATTGAATCGCTTCCCGATTTGACATTGTGTCCATGTGTTTGTTTATGATTCCATTGCAATTGAAACATATAGCCATCCGTTCAATCATACTATTACATTGGTTGGAGGGTAGAATGGACAGAAAATTGTTGATTTCGGGTGGTATATTGATTTTGTTACATTGATTGAAGTAGCAAATGGTTTCTATCATTCGCGATTTGAATTTTTGTAAATTCGGCTTGCATGATTTCCAATTCAACATTAAAGCCTTTTCAAAATCCATTTTCGACACACCTGGAACAACTGTTCCAAATTTTGAATAAACGGTCGAATGCCATTCTTCAAACTTGTCAAAGTTTAATTGAATTTTTTTATTGTGGATCGTCGAATAATCGATAGAAAAGCCTCTTTCGGAGTTCCACTTTTTGCCAGCTTCTTTGAATATGTGAACCATGGAATCTTTTGAAAAGTGAAAACAATCTCCTTCAAAATGAACAAAGAGCTTCAATTGCTCCGTTGTAAATTTATTGTGAAACACGTCCAAATCTTTTAATTTTTTAGATGCTGTTTTTTCGTCGAGATCAAACAAAAAGAACGAATTGAAATTGCAAAAAGTTAAAACGAGACAATTCCCCACACCAATAATCTTTTCCAATAAATCTATTTTTAAAACATCAGAAAATTTGTTGGTTTCGTCAAACCAATAATTGACATCTTCGAATATAATTATTTTAGATTGATTGTTGTGATGGCATATGTTGTTTGTCAAAAACAATTGCTTGATGTATTTCACAAAAATAAACTCTTCTGTCTTGTTTTTCATGCTCGAATGATTTTCCTTTTTCCAATCACAAAAGTCCACGAAATAAATGATTTGAAAATGAAACATTGTGCCACAGTTGTTTTCAATCTGATTTTTGAATTTTTCCACAACAAATGTTTTCCCTGTACCCGACTCACCATACAAACAAAACACATTTCCTTTGGCTTGAAGTGTCAGTCCTGTTTTCTTTTTCAAAAAATTATTGAATTTCGCATAAAAACACATATTAATCAATTTCTGACTGACATCTTCCGTGTGCATGTTTACCATGCGCAAATCATCAAATATAAAATCATAGTGTTGCTTTTTAGACTGTTGATCATTATTGTATGTATCATTTTTTTCAATTTTTACAACATTTTGTGAACCAGATGTTCCAGGCGTTGATTTTTTGACAAGTTTTCTTTGTACTTGTACCAATGGTTGGTTTTTTTGTTTGTTTCCCATGTATTGAAACATTTGATTTCTCCGTTTGAGGTTCGTTTTTCTAACACTCGGTTTTTTCATTGTTTTTTCTCAGACTTCAAAAATACCCCTCGAAACAGTTTTAAATGTGTTCAACCATTTGAACAAATGATGAATTGATTTTTTTGTTGTTGTTTGAAAAACACATTTAAAAAACAATCCAACAATCAAAGCAGAATTTTGTTTCAAATAATCACTCGCTTTTTAAAATGACTTTTTTTTTAGAATTTTCTAAAAACAATGAATTGATGGATGAAGTTTACAACTCCGTTCATTACAGCATTTTAAAAAATGATTCGTTCAAAGAGACTATTTATTGGTTGTTCCACATTGACGAGAATGACAAGGATCATTCGATGCATGTGTACAAATGTCTGATGGAATATTTTGTAAAATACGTTTCCGTGGAGAATTGCATGAGTTTCTGTTCTCTCCAAATGAATCTCAAACAACAACAATTTTTTTTGCAGAAACAAGTGACCAAAAATGACCGACTAAAAATGCTCTCCCTTGACGTGTGGATGCTTAACATGAAAAAAACGTCTTCTCTCTTTCTCAATCAATATTATGATAGCTTGAATCAACTCGCGTACAATTACAAATCAAACGAAATCACCGACTTGTGCGGTTTTATCAGAACGATGAATGTGCAAGACGAAAAGAAAATAGAATTGGAAATGGATTTGAAAAATGTTTTTTTCGAAATGGAGCCCCACGTTAGAAACAAGTATCAAGACAGTCTGTCCATGCCCATAGAAAACATAATCAAATATTTGATGCACATTCTCCAATGCTCTCAAAACATTAAATCATGCATTCAAGAAAATGATCCAATCAAGCCTGAAGTTCAACAAAATTTGGACAAGTACGAAAGATTGTGTTTCCTGTTGTGCCACTTGTTGTACTGTGCTCTCATTGTAGAAAAGAGAAGACTGAAAACAAACTATTACTCGGAGATTTGCAAATTCGCAAAGAGCGACTCATCCAAAAAAAAGATTGTTGATTTCACCATATTTTCAATTAAAAAAAAACCAGACAACGTTCAACGAATGAGCTATCTGTTCTCGTCTCCCGAAATTGTCATATGGTACACCCTACTATCGGTCAATCAGAAAAACAATCAAATATGGTCTCTCCTGCTGTTTTTATTGAATTTTTACATTTGCTTCGACAAGTCAGAAATCATTTACGATTGCGATCAAACAAAAAACACATCATCCTCAACGTTCACCAGGAATCAATTCAACCTCGATCAATTCAACAGAAACAACAAGATGCAAATATTGTTTTACGCGGTGCATTGTCATTTTAATCATTTCAAATCGAAGTTCGATGAATCGCGTATGAACAATCTCATTCAAAAGAAAACTAAAATAATAGACAAGAACATATGCACAAACACGGTTCAGTATTGTGACCAATTGAGAAAAATATTTGACGAAAAGACAAAAGACCCATCATTCGAAATCATCAAAAAATTCAACAACGAACTCGTATTCGACATGGACACCAAATGTGTCAATATGTACACAGAAAGAGGTTCCTCTGTAATGAACGAAGAACTAATGAGGCACACCATACAAAACACGGGAATAAAAGATGTTGCACTCGTTACTGAATTTTCGGACGCCAGACTGAATGAAATACAATGCCATCCGTCTCAAAACGATATGCTATTTTTTGAAAGAGTGAACCATTGTCCGAATCAACAGATGTTTGTTTACAAAAAACAGAAAACAGAATATCTTCACTCATACAACCCATCGGAACACATCGATCAATTATGCAAAACAAACATACGCCAAACAATAGAAAAAAGCCATCTCAACAAAAATAACATCGACTCATCTCTCTACAGCCATTCGATACACTTGTTGTACAAAGAAATGCACACGAAAATCATTGAAATAATAGGACATCAGTCGTTGATAAAAAATTCAAACAACAAGCAAATCAACAAAACGTTCACAACATCTTCACTGACAAAGAGTATATCGAATATGGCTGAATATGAGACCATAAGCGTCAAAAAGAACAACAAATATAAAAAAGAGTTGGAAGAAAATAAAAACAAGACGTTGAAGAGAAATTTATCACAAACGGACGACAATATTGGAAACTCAGACAAAGAATCATCTCCAAAAAAGAAAAAGAAATCAACAAAATGAACTACATGCAATACTTTTCAAAATTGTTTTTTGTTGTTTTATTGTTTGCATGTATTTTGATAGAAACTATCGTTTACGTATCCACATGGCTTCCGTTTATAATTACAATTGATTTTTGGAAACAAATATGCTTCATTGTTTACGCTGTGTTCTCAAGTTTTTCGTGTGCTTCAAAGAGAGGTTTCTGTGTTTGCAATTTGAGATTTAATTTGCTCCACAAATTTATAAAATGATCCCAACCATGTCTTTTGATTAAAAATCTGTTTATTTATGGAATCTCCCATTAGAACCGCTTTGAATTTTACATTATCGGGAGAGATCAGTTTTTTATTGATTGCTTCTATGAGATCAATGATCCAATTTAAAATCATTGTAACCGAACCAATAAAACAAACATCCTTGTCATTGTACACGTGTAAACACAAATCGTTGCATTTTTGGTTGAAATCTAAAATGAAATCATCACACATTTCAATCACATTTTCAATTAAAAATTTATGAACACTGAGAGCATGAGATATTTTGTTCATGTTGGGGTCACACCCGTTTATCATCAATTCATTGTTTGCGACTATTTTTTGAATGATTGCGTCGTTGATGCGAGAGCAATTTTTTTTGTACGCAAGCAGGAAATTTATTGTTTTCTGGTGGATCGCGCTCACAGTTTCTATTTGATGTTTATTCTTTTCGTTCATTTTCTTTTTTGAAATGCGTATTTTGTTTTGATTGCAACTCCCTCTCTACTTTTTCAAATAAAAACAAAACATAATTTATTTTTTTCTTTCAAAATTTGATTGTTCTAAAAAATGATTGTTCTTTGTAAAATAATTCATATCCTATTATAAATACAAACAACATACAACACCAGACTTGTTTAAAAATAGATTTTTAAAAATAGCATAGAGACAATTATTTTCTTTTTTGAACCAGTAGTAAAAATAAAAACATGAACCACCAAAATTATGAACCATTCGATCCAATGAAAAGTATTCAGCAAACGAACAACCCGAAATTTGAAAACATGGACAATTCAAATTATTTCGACAATCCATCAAGCGATCCATACAACCCATTCCAAAATCAAATCATCGATCCGTACAATTACCAAACTCAAGTAGACAGCTCATTCAATGGCACGGAATACATTCCATACTATCAAAATGATGAACTATCACATGTTCCATACACTCATCAATCCAACGATCCCTATTATTATAATCCATCTGTGACAGCGGATCGCTCGTTCCAACCAGTCATGAATACAGAAAACACTCCATTCAGCCCAGTTTTACAATATCCGAACGTTTCCATCGAACCAACCGATGATATTGAAATATTGAGGCAGTGCGTTCAATCAAACAAAATATCAGAGTATCACTTGCAATTATGTGAAACAATAGTTGAAAATTATTGCAAGCATTGCACCAACACATTGTCTACGTATCATTCCGATTACAATTCTTTGATGGCGTTGCTCGAAAATATGAGTCAAAATGTAGAACGGTATCCAAAGGAAGAAATGCTGGAAATCAAAAAAGTGATCAAGCAAGTTATCGAACGAATGAGAAAAATGATAACCATTATAAACACAGACATGGAATCTCACAAAAAACTGAAACAATTGAGAGCAGAAATAAACGAAAGATACATTGGCATAGAAAAGTTCAACAAGAAAGACGGAATTCTTGATCGAATTTCGGATGTACGTGAAATATTAAAACGCGGTCAAAATGAAAGAAAAAAATTGTATGTGATACAATGTTTGAAAATGATTGGCGTTCAAATAAGCGAGTAATTTTTTAAATCCCAAACATGGGCTAAATTTTATTGGAAGGGTCGATGATCACTTTTTGTTTCGAAAAAAAATAAATTCAATAAATGTATTTTGAAATTAGCATAACAAAATGTCCATTTTTTGTTTGGTTGATTAAAGTTTGGTTCAATTTTAAATTAATAAAATCAAAAAAAAATCAAAATAATCTAAAAACAAATAAATCCCTGAAAAATCAAGATGATGTCCACTCAAACCACAAACGTAGACCAAACTCTCACCAAAGACGAAATCAACTCGTTCTTCACGACAAACAAGACTTTGTACAAGAAAAAAATTGAGAAACAAGCTCTGGAATTCTACAAAGCTAAAGCATTCGAAGTTTTAGGATCAACAAAAGATGTTCCATTGAACAAGACAATCTCAGAGATTGCTGAGTACGTATCAGACATCGTAGAATGCGTAGTCGATGTGAGTCATGATCGTTGCAAGAAAGAAAAATGCCTGACTGCAAAGGGTCGTCATGCATTCGATGGATCACAAAAAATATTCGAGAAATCACCAACATTGGCAAAGAAAATATTGGAAAAGATCAACGAAATTAATAAAAACAGAGGAGAAACTATGCCAAAGAAACTCTCAGAAAAGAAAAAAGCAGAAAAAAACAAATTGAGAAAACAAGAAGAAAAGTTAAAAAAACAACAAGAAAAAGAAATGAAAAAGGCGACTCCAAAGAAAAAGGAATCAGAGGCAGATGCAGAAAAGAAAAAGACAGAAAAGAAGAAAGCAGAGTCTACCAAGAAAGAAGCAACAAAGGAGGAAAAAAAGTCTTCCAAACAAAAGTCTTCCAAGAAAGTAGAAAAAAAAGTAGAAAAAAAATCAGAAAAGAAAGCAGCTCCAAAAAGAAAAGCTGAAGCTGAAGCAGAAGGATCACCAGAAAAGAAAAAGACAGAAAACAAAAAGTCTGTTTCAAAAAAGACAACTGAAACAAAAAAGGAAAAGACCGTCGAGAAAAAAGCTGCTGCTAAGAAAACTCCAGCTAAAAAAACAGCAGAGCCAAAAAAGGCAGCAGAAACAAAAAAGACCACAAAAAAAGTAGAACCTGTTGAAGAAGAAAAAAAGACAGAGACCACTGAACCAACAGACAAAAAAGAAGAAAAGATTGCAAATGATTTCTTTGATGGAGATGCAATGTTCAGCAACATTGATGAAGATTAAATAATGTAGTCCACAAATGAAACAAAATTCATTTGGATCAAAAACAAAATAAATCTGAAAAATTATCGTGTACTATTGTTTTGATGCATGTTTTCATACAATATGTTTAATATGTCGTTGGAATCTGGTTTTTTGTTTGGCTTACATTTTGAAATATGCATGGATATCGACTTTCTGTTGTTTGCTTTTGTTGCTGGAGATACTTGATTATCCACTTTTCCATTCTTCGAGTTTGTGACACTATCTGATATGGCTTTCGAGTCGATGGATGTCGTAGTTGATCTTCCTTTCAGACAACAGAAGGTGTGTTTGAAGAAGAGGGAACAAATATTTTGGTTGGACTTGTGGCTGTTTGAATATTTGGACACATTGTTTATTCGTTGCAATTTTGATCGGTATAATATACTGGGTATGAGAGGAAAAGGAGGCATGGATTCTATGAGATTGTCATATTGTTCACTTTTGTTTTGCAAATAAATATAAGCGTCTTCTCTTTTGTTTTTCTTTTTCAACAGTTCAATGGTGATACTTTTAGAATAGGATTGAAGATCATTGCATGATCGAATGTGTTTCTCTCTCGTTTTCTGAGGATTGAAAAATGTATAACAAGCGGAAAGAAGAGCAACAATGAATGATAATCCAGTAGTGATAATGTTGATCCAATGAAAAGTTCCGACTTCCGATCCAAATGCAAATGTGACAACCCCAGACGCACCAGTCAGTGTACTGAATATGATGACGGGTAATTGTATGAACACATGTATGCAATAATAGTATAGTGCGCTTCGATCATGGATGTATGCATATGTTTTTGTTATATTTTTCCATGCTCTCAACACTTTTCGAATATTATCATCCCAATTGTTATCAAAAGGAGGTTCCTGGTTGTTTTCAACGGGTTCTTTCGAGTAGATGGAGTCTTCTGTTTTTTCTTCTTTTTCTGGTATTGAAATATGATCGGGGTTGGTTCGTGTGTCCCTCTTCAATGATCTATTTTGCTTTCTCGTGTTTTCTGGATTGAAACTGTCAATGTCAATGTTTATCGTTTTTTCAAAAGGATTGATCCTGTAGTCATCGGGATTGCAATTGGTATGAGGATACTGATACGAATGAATTGTGTTTTTAATGGAATCTGAATCACACAAATTGTTGTTATTTTTGTTGACTAGGTTTTCGTTGTTTGATGTTGTTTCTTTTATTTTTTTAAACATTTCATTTCTCAAATTAATTTGGGTGGGACTATTTTCAGAAGATAGTATTTCCAAAGGATTGATTATAGCTGTGAGCGGAGAAGGAATTTTAATCTCGCAATGTTGATTATTTTCCGATGCATTTTCTGTTTTTTTCTGTTCGTTTTTTACAATGTGTTTTTTCAATAGAGCGTTGAACGCTTTTGATTCAACAGCAATGCTATTTCTATTGGGTTTCTCGATATCGAGGTTCATTATGTATTTTCTCAAAAAAAAACTGTCAAACTTTTTTATTTAAAACATCTCAAAAGAGTTTTTGGGAAACATTCATTTAATTTTTGTTTATAAAATTTTGGTCTACAATGTCTTTGATTTTCTTTACAAATTTCAAGTCTTGAATGATTTGATCCTTATCGTTCATCATATCATAATTTTCAACCTGATCCTTCTCTGTTAGGTTCTTCAGTTTGTTGGCGATTTTCTCGATTTTAGACTTGAAGTTTTTTGTTTTCGCGGTTATATTCTGAAAGTAAGTGTGACCCATTCTGAAGTAGGACTTTAGAGACTCCAATATATTGATTTGGGAATCATAAAACTCTTTCTTATTGAAAAGTATGGTTCTCATTTGCATGACACTCGTTTCTAGTATATTGAGGTCGTCGTCTGATTCATTGTCTTGTTCATTATCCTTTGTTATAAAGTCCATGTCATCTTCGTATGTAGTTTTAACATTCTGTGAGCATCTGTTGATTTGATTGATTTCATCTTGTTCCATGTCCATATGTTCATCGTCGTTAAACATGCCGGGTTCCAAAACATCGAACGTGTCCATGTTTTGAATCGGTGAATCGCTCGATGAATATTGATTGGAAGATTGTGATTCATTTTCTTGAGAGGATGAACTTGAACTGTTTGACTTGTCTTTGAAAACATTTTTTGATTTATGGTTTGATGTTTTGATTTTTTTGATTGGTGGCTCTTGATGATCCTCCTCTTTTATTTTATCATCGTCAACAGACTGATTTATAATGTTGAGTATGTCTTCAAACTGATCCCCGTCATGTTCAATCATGCTTACCATGCTTTCATCGAGCATTCTTACGTTTGTATTGTCGTGTTTCGAGTCTTCTTCTTCTTTTATTTGATCTTTTTCTTGTTGTTTAATTGATTCATTGTTCATATGATTGGAAGTATCTTTGTTCTTTGAAGAATAGTTTAACAAATAGACATCATCGTTTTGGCTGTCTATTTTCTTTTTGCATGCTACCACAATACCATCTTTTGTTATTCCAATGTGTTTACTGTATTTTTGATCGTATATGTATGCTCTCTCTTCTCTGAAGACTCTTATTCTCTTCTTGGCATTCCTTCCTCTATTTTCACCCGTCCTCTCATAACTGTTAATGCATCTCACTCTCACACCGTTCAATTTGTACTGGTATAGAATATATTCGAATATGGTTCGATATGTTTTTGATTGTTCGTATATTCTCTCATACAGTTGTCTCGTTTTCTCGTTCTCAACTTTCACTATTTGTCCGGAATCTTTGTCAAAAAAGTAATCGCTCAGATGAACCCAGAAAAACAAGTCCAATATTTGTTCTCTCTGAGATATAGAAAGACTCGGTCCCTTGAAATACATTATTTTTTCATAGTGCTTGTATTCTTCGTATTCCATTTCTCCAAAATCATACAGAACGTTTATGATCGATGATTTCAATGGTTCGTTGTAATACTTTTCGAGCAAACAGTCTTTGAGTTTTTTCTTATCTTTTGAATCATTGGAAACAAGAGTCAATTCATACTTTACTATTTTCTTTGCCATCATGTAGAGTTCGTCTGGTTTCACATATTCTATGACGAGTCTTCTGTAGTGATTGATGTTTGTGTCGATGTTGAAACCGAGGCTTCTCAATGTTCTAACTGTTTTATCGACTTGAATCCTTTTCATTCTCAGCTGGAGGTCACTGTTTTTCTTTTTAGATTTGATGATATAACATTCGAGATCATACGTTGCAATGTATGTGCTCAAATCTTTCATCTGTTGTGGAGAAACATTTTTCAACCATATGTCGTGATCTTGATATTCCACTTGTTTTATTGCTGTTTTTGTCTCGTAATCATCATTTTCATTGTTGACACAAGTTGAATTTTCATACACCTTTGATAGTTCCTTAGCTTCAGAACAAATGTCATCATAGTCCTCAATTGTAGATTGTCTCAATTTGTTTATAAAGTCGGGATCATTAAACGACGTTATTTTTTGTTGACCAGTCACCAACTTGAGTACTTCTTGCATGAAACCATAAGACTCGAAATTGGAGTCTATAAACTTGAGCTCCTTCTTGTCGTTCTTTGAGAACAGTTTGTTTATTGTTTTCATGTTCAACTTGAATCTGCGATCATACAGACGGGCATCTTTCTTGGGGTCTTTCTGTTTGTCCATTACAGTGTGCACATAATTCGTCGACGGTTCTTTCAAGTCGTAAAAGAGAAAAGGTGTCTGTGGGACGCGATGGCATTTTGTTATTTCGTCCAACGGAAGAATGAACTCTAATTTTTCATATTGATCAATGAATTTCTTGTTGCAAAAATAAGACTGATCATTGTATTTTTTCTCGTCTATGAAGTATCTGACATTTTTTGAAGCGTTCGAAACGAACATCATACTTTCTTGTTTGATATGGTGGTTTATGTCTTCCTCCTTTTTCAATGAAGATTTCACTGAACTTATTTCTTCAATGTGGCACAATTTGACATTTGTGTTTTTTGATTTCTTCTGGTCGGGCAAATTGTTCAACAAAACATAAACAGGGTTGAATGGCACCCCTGATAAAAATGGTCGAAGCAATTTTTCTTGGTTGACACTTTGATGTATCTTTTTACTTTTTACTTGAACTTTGACACTCTTGGCCTTTCTCTCGATTACGCTTTTCTTGTAACCCCTGTTGTCCAATATTTGAATATTCATCTGGTTGATAGGTAGACACGATGCTTCTATTGGTTCTCCATAGAGAATATGATCGCTCATGAGTTTTACTAGTGGATTTTTCAACACAACATGAGAACATGCTTTTTCAAATGTGGAGCACATGTCCTCTTCTTTCTGTTGATCCAAATAGTAGTAGTCATACAACGATTTGACGAAATGGTAATGATGCATCAATATTCTCGATTGATGTGTCTGGTTGTTGAAGTTGACTTCTACCATATCACACAGTGTTTCTACTTTTTGTTCGAGGTGAACCGAATCATTGAGAAAGTTGAGTGCATTAGAAATATTGTCATCCCATTGCTTGCCTATACCTTTTTGATGAAACAAATGGGTCAATGAGTTTTTCAACAAATGAATGAGTTTGTTGCATGAGTTTTTATATTTTTCAATGATTTCAATTTGTTTTTCTGAGTTGAACACTGAATTTCCATTCTTATCATATGTAGACAATTGTTCCATAATTTCATGCTTTTGAAGTTTATCAATGTGGGACGAACTGACTTCAGTCTCCAAATTGGTAAAGTGAACAGATTTACCCATAATACTGTCACAGTTTATACCGTTGGTGTCGGTCATGAAACTATATCCTTCCATCTTTTAAAAAAAAAATAATAATGATGATGATGTTCTTGTTTTTGAAATTATTTTTGTGATTAAATGTTGTTTGTTGATTTTCATCGAATGACTCGTTTTTTAAATATCAAACATTGAGATCAACAAAATAAAAGAATGTTTCAAAAAAAAATAATATTTATTTCAAAATGTTCAACCTCTCGATTTCCACAAATGCGTGTGATCTTTAACGCATTGGTACATTATCGTTGCAGCTTCGTCTGATCTCCTTTCTTGGAGAATAGTTATCTTAACTTTGTCATGACCACAAACTCTACACCTTATGGTTTTCTTGCAATCTTCAAACGGATCGTTTGTTTCAATGTCTATGCTCCTTTTGCATTCCGCAACATCGTTCAACATTTTAATGTACTTTTTGTATTGGTTGGTGTTTTGAACGTAATACAAAGAATTTGCCAGAAAGTATATCATTTGATCGAAGCTCATGTGATGTAAAATGTACGATCCATTGTGTTCGAGAAAATAAATAATCTGTTGTATGCTGTGATCATAGAAGACTTTGTATGAATCGTCCAGGTGGTAATAATAAAAAATGCACCGTTCCAAAGATTGACACATTTCAAAACAATTTATTTTTTGTTCTATTTCTATGGTGGAAGGCATGTGTAAAATGATTGAATGATACAGATTTTCAACGTTTTGAATTCTATTGCTCAAATGGATGCTGCATTGTATTTTTTTGACAATGTCGAGTTGTTGTGTGGTGCAATCGATTTCAAAATTATTGATATTTTGTTTGAGAAATTGTATTTCCTCTTGTTTTTCGTTTTTTTCAATGAAATAGGTGTCCTGGTTGTTGAGCGTCAAAATATTGCTCGAACTCTGAAGTCGCTGTATTATATTTTTTGTGCGCCTTCCTTTTTTTATTTGTTTGTTTTTTTTGTTGACAGGTTTCACTATTTTTTTTTTGACTATTTTTTTTTTCATTTTTGATCGAATGGATTTTGATATGATGTTTGTATTGCTCCTGGTGACACGGGATTATAAGGAGATTCTGTGTGTGAGTGATCTTGTATCGAATCAGGAGGAACTGGATTATAGGGACTTTCGGGTTGATTTTCCGTAATAACAATCGTTTTATTTTGTGTGTGCGCACCAAACGAATAATCGTTGTAATCGTTTTGATCTTGGGTTGTGTTGTAAAAATTATTCCATTCATTTATAGGTTGTTTTTTGAAGGATTGACCCGAATTCAGTTTTCTCTTTTTTGTTGAACTTTCATGCTCGTGTGAATTGGTTGTTTCCATTGGTCGCACGATCATTGGTTTGTTTGTTATTCGATTGGTTGATATTTCAATGTGAACAATACACCTGTCCTTCTTTTCGGTCACATAATACTCAGAATCGTTGTTTGGTGCTTTCATCTCATTCATCTGATCGTATTCCAAATTTTCAAAATCAACATCGATCGATCCCATAATCATCCTCCTGCAACACAGTCTTTTGAATCCCAATATGTCCATACATTTTCCATAACTATCATGAATTTTCATCAATTCCGCGAATGCATGTTCGCACCCAGATATGACTTTTCCACAAGAGAAGCATCTCACTTCGAAGAATAACTTTTCTCCATTGAAATTTTTATTTTTGATCATTCGTGTTCTTTTTCTTTATAAATCAAATTGTTCAATTGTTAAAAATTAATACAATCATGTACACGAGCACTACGAAACACAATCCACACATCATCTCCATATAAACAAAAACATCTAACGAAAAAAGAATCATTGATTTTTTTTTATTCAAGATTTGTTCAAACGATATTATCGTTTATGAAAAATGGTCGCGTACATCCTTTTCACTCATTTCGTTGCTGATGTTTTGTTTATTTTTTTCTCGATTTCTTGATTGTAGCATTTCTTTCAAATCTTGAGTGAGTTTTTTCGGGTTACTCATCATTTCTTTGGTTTCTTTGTCCATGTGCTTGTCTGATATTATTCCCATACTTGTCATTTGTTCCATTATACTCTTCATGTCCATTGATCCAATTGTATTTTCACACAGTTCTATTGCATCTTCTGGGTTTAAATTTTGTTTTATTTGATTGACATATTTTATGCTACATCAAAACATAATTGTGGTTATTGAGAAATTGACACATAAAAAAAAAGACAAACAAACAAACCTCTCTTTGATCGGGTTTATCTTTTTTCCAGATTTGCTGCTGTTCATAATTTCCAAAGCCTTTGCCTGGGTTTTCCTTGAAAACTCACTGTTTGAAAAATGCTTTGCTTCTCCCATACTACACAAATGGGCTATTTGTCGAATTACCATTATTTTTCTTTTTCTGCTGATCTTTTCATGATTCCAAAAATATTCAGGCTTGACATTGAACAATGAATCGTCCGATTTAGATTCTCCGAATATTTGCAATAAAATATTTTCGTCAATGTCTTTGTCTTGTTTACTGATCTCTTTTTGCAAAACATCAGAATGCACCTTCAAATTATCTTTTATTTGCTGCACAGATTCTAAACAGTTCCATCCCTTTTCAACGACTCCTTTACCCTCTGCAATTTCAAACAAACGCACATAATAATACTCGGACTCCTTGTATCGATCTTCGTTTTTTTCAGATTGATCATACTGTTTTTGCCATTTCAACAACAACCTACACGTGTTGCACAATTGAAAAATGAAGCATGCGTTTATAATGTCGAGTGTGTTGTCATCGGCGTGTCTTTTTATGAAATTTTCGAGACTGATTTGACTTTTTCCATCAGGAGATTTCAAAAAGTCGTTCGATTTTTCTTTGATATTTTTATTTGATTGTGATGTTTTTGGTTTCTTTTTTTTTGTTACGGTTTCAGTGTTTGTGTTTTTCATTTTTTTGGTTGGTTGCATTTTGTTGCAAATGTCACGTTAGATTTTTTTAGGTGAAAAGTCAAGTATATGTGTTTTTTTTTCTAAAATATTTAATCAGACTATATAAAAACACAACACGTTATTATTTTGATTTGTTGAAGCATTTATTCAAATTTATTTTGTAATGTCATTTAACAATCTGTTTTGTTAATTCAATTTGCTCATTTTTCAAGAAACAAAGATCAACCATCCACATTTTATGATTGTGCACGATGAACCTCGATTTTTATTCAAGTCTCATAGAAAACAAAGTCAGAAACATCGGAATCCAATCAAACAACCAGACGGCTCAATCTCAAGATCAATACACAAAAGAAAACGATGCACCATTGAAATCTAATTTGTCCAATGTGATCAACATGTTCACTTTCAAAAAGGAGAACGACAACCAAACCAACGATGAACTCCAAATCACACCCGACCTCAGAAACGGAATACAGGAAGCCACTCAAAAATTGAGACACGCGTCCATCAAACAAACTCCAACAGAATCACTCATACAACTAAAAACAGAACCATCAATCGATAGAAAACAAAGCACTTCTCTTAAAAATCATGGAGAAAACAAAAAAAGCAAGACTCCAACAAAAAAAATTAAAACCTACAAGATTTATTTCAAAAACCAAGAAGATATTCACCACACCATAGAAGAAACATTTCAAAATGATAGACATTTCAGATCATCCAATTTTCAACACTCATACTTGATTGACAATAATCCAAGTCCAGATCAAACATTATTTGATTTTTTGAGACAAATCACTCCTGAATCAAGCAGACACCACCATCTCATAAAACGATACATGGACAAAGCAGAAGGTGTGCTTCAAAAGAAAGAGTCTCAAACTCCCAAAGTAATTTCAGCCGAGTCCAATCAAATGCAAACCATACAGTCTTTGAATTCGATGCTCGCACAAAGCATAATAAAAGACCATTCAAGGAATCAGAGCGATTTGCATCAGCCAGAACACAAGCATCACCTCAACAAACAATCAACCATAACTTCTGTTTCATCTTTGAAAAATATTGATGCCCACATACGAGATGGAGAATCTCCTTCATGCAAGATAAAAACCAATCCACCTAGTTACATATCCCTTGATAAAAATAATTTTATTGATTTCTGTCACAACTGGAACCAATGGAAACAATCTCTCTGCAACGCAATATTTTTTTATTATACCATGAAAACGCAAATCATATTGTATGATACAATGCAAAATTTCGTTCATTTTCATTCTTGTTTCGAATGGTTCAAATCAATACCAGAATCTACACTCGGCGTTTTTTTCCCATTCAATCATTTCGATCATTCTTTCGATAAAAAGATGCTGAAAAGTGCAACCCAGGAAATCACCAGCGTTTCCAATCAAAACACATCTGTTCACTTACCTTACTTCAATTCAAAAATGGGAGAAGATCGGTCGTTTGTTGATCCACTGTTCAAGTGTCAAAAGTCGAGCACATTCATTTATTCAATCGTGCACCAAACTTCAATCAAACAGACACTCGAGGCGGTGTTGTTTTGGGTGGGCGATTCTAAACAAAAAATCGATCGTTTGATTGAAATGTTTAGACCCAAATTTGAAACTGCCAAATCGAAAAATCATTCCTTGTTCAATGATTCCTATTTTGCACAGGCAATAAAATATCTCGACCGAAACAAGAAGGAAAGAAAGCGACTAGCTTCATGCAAGATAAAAAACTGTTTTCAGGTGCACTTGCAAAAAGAACAAATAAACTGGGGCAATTCAAATCCAATGGAAAATCATGCACACCCGTCTATGCTCAAAAAGATGAACCTTCGACACGAGTATCACGACCGACTACAAAAGATAAACACTTTGGTGAAAACGTTCAAACAAAATATAAATCAAGACACCGAACTCATGTTCATGTGGATACAACAAAATCAAACACAGACACACAAATTTTCAGAAATCATGAAACAAGCCATCTATTTCGAAAGAGATAATTTTGTTCAGCGGGCGTTCGAAATTCAACACGATCATTCTCGAAACATAGCCATCCTTGCAGAAGATGTGGACACGATATTGAAACACATTGAACCAAAAATAGTGTTGATAAAATCCGAAATAACATCGAACAATTGTCTTGAGTCCGAGATTTACAGCGATCTTCAAATGAGAATCAATCAAATGAGCAACGAAATAGAGAGCGTGTTTGAAAACACAATGAAACAACCATACTTGTTCAATTTCAACAAGTATTGCGATTCAAACAAAGATATCATTGAACAATTGATTTCCATATGTTCACCACACATGGAAAACCAGAATCACCTTGAAAATTTCTTGAAATTTTACATGATCAAACAGTTTCTGCAAGCACATCAAGAAGTGTTGTCTCAAATAAATTATCACATCCGGATACTCAATGAATCATGTTCAATGCACCAAAACAAATTGAAATCAAAAAAAAGCTCACTCAAAGTTTTCGACACGTGTCGCCAAATACAAAAAATAACATCGCAATGGATCGCTAAACATGACAAAATCGTTGAAAATAATCGCCAGCAGTGCAAAGACACATATGAAATGTTTGAAAAACGGTTAAAAAACATTTCAGAAACAAAAATGAAAAAATTCATGACCTACATTTCATACCCGATAAATCCTCAAAATCAATCTGTTTCCAAAATAATCGATTATCACGAGTTGTTCTGCAAGGAGATGAAAGAATCAATTGATGTGTCTGATGATTCAGATCAAAAATTTTCAAAACTCGAAGAATGTGTCATGACGTGCTGTTCCATATATAACGATCAATTGGAAGTATTACGCTATGAATGTTTAATTCATGTTTTATTTGATTCGACAAACAGAAACGAAAAAACAATAAACAAAAAATCATGACACAAAAAAAAACATTATTCTTTGTTTTTCAAAAACAAAACAACACAAATCCTTGAAAAAATGTGTGGCATATATTGCTTATTTCAAAAACAACTGATTCATCATGAGTTGCTCCACCAATGGTCTATAAACACATTATCGCATAGGGGTCCTGATGCAACGCACTACAAATGTTTTGCCAATGAGACCACAGGTTTCAGGGGCATCATGATTCATAACAGATTGAGAATTGTTGGCTTGGAAGATCAATGCGATCAACCCATCGGTCAAACATTCCCGTCATTATTGAAGCAATCCACAGAAAAGTATTGGTGGGTTCACAATGGTGAAATATACAACTACAAATCAATACAAGATATGAACGCATTATTGTTCAACTTTGATGGAATTGAATTGGGAAAAAATAATCAAACTTCGGATAGTCAATGCATCGGAACAGCATACAAGAAAGTCAATGGAGATTTAAAAAAATGGTACAACTCAATGGACGGTGTTTTCTCAATTGTTTTGTATGACCCTGAAAAAAATAAGATTGTTTTTTGTAGAGACCCGATTGGCGTGAAACCTCTTTACTACTGCTATATTGAAGACACGAGAACAAAAACCATTGAAAGATTTGAAATCAGTTCCGAACCCAAAGGTCTCTCTCTCATGATTGAAAATATATCATGTGATGAAAGACCACAAATGGGCAAAAATTGGAAACTAAGGTACGGTGCCGTTGAGCCAGGTCATGTATACACATTTGATTTGAAGACTCAGGAATTGTTGGTTGAAAAGACGTTTGATTGGAAATTATCGGATGATATGGTATTGGAAAACAGAATGTTGGTAGAAAACAGTGATTTCAACAAACACGTTATAAATTCCGAGTTACAATCGAAATGTAGAAACATGATTCGACAATTATTGATTGAATCTGTATGGAAAAGGATAGAATGTTGCGACTGTGAGTTTGGTGTTCTTTTGAGCGGGGGTCTCGATTCTTCTCTCATTGTTTCTATCATTATGAAATTATGGAAATTGAAACATCCGCAGAGTGAAAAAAAGATAAAATCATTTTCGGTTGGATTTCAAAAAGATAGTCCAGACTTGGAAGCCGCAAGAATATTGTCTGATAACTTGGGGACAGAACACCATGAATACATTGTTCCGATAAATGAAGGAATAAAACAGACCGAAGAAATAGTGTATCACCTGGATATGTTCGATGTTACAACGGTGAGGTCAAGTACTCCAATGCAAATATTATGCAGAAACATCAAAAAAGATTTTCCTGAAGTTAAGGTTTTATTTTCAGGAGAGGGAAGCGATGAAATATTTGCTGGTTATGCGTATTTCAAAGATTACAAAAGTTTGGATCAACTGAAAAATGAAGTGTTTGAAAAAATTAAAAACTTGCATTACAGTGATGTATTGAGATGTGATAGATCGAGTGCAGCAAACGGAATAGAAGTGAGAGTTCCATTTTTGGACAAGAAATTCGTAATCAACGTTGTGAATTGCATACCATTTGAATGGATGGCTCCTGATCAAAAAACAGAAAAGATGATTTTGAGACAGAGCTTTGATCCTGAGTTCATAAAAAAAGATTTGGTTCATAAAAATGAGCAAATGATTGAAAATCAGAAAAATATTCATTCCTTTGTGAAACACCAGTATGATCAAGTCGATACATACTTGCCCCATGAATTTTTGTATAGACCGAAAGAACAATTTTCCGATGGGGTGGGTCACCGATGGATAGACATGTTGAAAATCATTTCCGAATATTATTGTTGCAAGAATGTCAACAATTGGGAGGATGTCAAGGTGTCTGATAAAATGCCTTTCAAGACGTCGAAAAAAATAAAGACTGACAAATTGGAAATCGATCCCAACACGAACAAACCCATCGCTATTGCAGAGTACTACATGTACCGTTATTTCATGAAACAACATCCGAGGTATAGAATCGACGAGCATGATACAATCAAATACGATTCCGATGAGAATGATCTATTATTTGATCGTTTAAAAAGAATAACAATGAGAAATTGGGTTCCGTGGTCAAATCAATCTGTAGTCGATCCTAGTGGAAGATTTCAAAGAACAACAAAATAAATATTTTTTTTTATCCCAAATTGTTTTTTACAATTTTTTCAATAATTTCACTGTTCCTGGTCAAATATGTATCAACAATCCAATCTTTCATGTTTTTTACTGTTTGTTCTATGGTGTATTGATTATTCATTCCGGTTCTCAATGTCCCTTCCAATTGTTCTTTTGAAATTTCAAACAAATCTTCTGCTATGGGTTTCATTGATTTGATGATTTCTTCTCTCGAAAACACTTTTTCTCTTGGTTCATAAACTGCTTTCCCCAATAACTTTCTCATTAAAAACAATTTATCTTCATCTTGGAAAGATACTTTTTCATCTTTTTCGTCCAAAATGTGCTGGTTAATGAAAGATTGTATCTTTGAGAATTTTTGTTGGAATGTTTGAATCGTCTTTAATTTTTTCAATGCAAACGAGAAATACAATTTTGCAGCGTGTTGTAATAATTTTTCAAAGTCAATTTTCCCAGTGGAATTTGAAAAATCTTTTTGGAAAAAGTCAGCAATCGGCTTGTAATTCGAACTCAAAAATCGAGATAATTCAGGTGATCCATCTTTCACATACTGCAAATACAAAGACATAATTGTGGATATTGATGCTATTATTTCATTGTTTTGGGATTGAATTTGTTTTTGAGAGAGTTTTGAGAATTTTTTTTCAAAATCAGTTTCCATTGTTTCAGAAACATTCGATATATTTTGTATTTCATCTTGTGAAAATTGAGATAATACGTGTGCCACTCCATAATACAATTTGTCTTCAAAATTGAGTTGTTTGTTTCTGATCGCTTCTTTAATACCTTCTGCGATGTTAATTTTGTTCGGTTCGATGTAGTCCTCATCGGAAACATACTGCTCATCATCCGATTCGGTTATGGTAATTGGAGTTTCTCTTGATGATGATGGTGTTGCTCTCTGTTTTCTGGTTGGACTCTTTGGCTTCTTGGTTTTTTTCTTGGTTTTTTTGATTGGAGGTTCATTGATTGGTTCTGATCTGGTACTCGAAGGAGATGCTGGTCTTTGCAAAGGTCTCGAGCGAGACATTGAAGTAGGCGAAGCCCCCATATCTACCAGTGATTTCAGGGTCAACGAATCGTCACCAGCTATTGCTTGCTCTATTGGCTCATTGATTGTTACAAAATTTCTCAAATCTTGTTGTATCAATCGATTAACGGGACTATTTAGAGATCGAGGAATAGGCGTATTTATACTGAGTGACCTGAAATCTTTTTGAATGAGAGCCAATTGTTGATCTACGGATTCAACAGATCGATTGGAAGTTTGGATTGGAACAATTTTCATGGATGGTGTTTTCTCTTTGAGTTTTTTTTGTTTCTTTTGTGGAACATCATGTACAATGTTTGCAGGAACCTCTATGGAAACACCTTGTTCCGAAGATGACGCAACCGCCGATCCTTTGCCTTTCTGTCGCGAATAATCATTTCCATCATCGTATCCAGGATAAGACCCGATCATGTCGTCGTCCACATCGTCATACCTTCCAGATGCATATTCTCCAACATCGATTGATTGGTTTCCGATCATTTCTAACCTTGCATTCAAAATGTTGTGATCCTGTCTTATTTCTATTCGGGGATCGTATGGCACTATTTGCAAAGGATTATTCAATGGTTGTACTTGAGGTGCTTGGTTGGATGTCCCCCTTACAATGGATGATAAGAGTTGTGATTGACTCAGCGATCTCAGAGGAACATTGAAAATGGAAGCCAGTAATATTTTGATTTCATACAATTCGATTGCAGACATCTTTTTTTGAAGTTTGTCATAATTGTGTTGAGTAATGTATTCCCTGTCGTAATTGAGCCTACAAGACAGGAATTCAGTTGTGATCACGTGTTCATAAGCTTTGAAAACCATTTCTTCTTGTTCTTCTCTCGTCAACTCATCTCCAGTTTTCTTTGTAAAACTTGGATCATAACAATTTTGCAAATCAATCAAAAACAATTCCAAAAACTCGATAATCGTTCTCAATTCAACAGATCGTTCCTTGAACAAATCCTTGTCTGATTTTATCAATACTTCGACCACTCCTTCAAAACATACTCTCGAAAAATCCAATGTTTTGGCTGCTTCCTTTTGAACGTGTTCAACCATGTCAGCAATTGTGTTTTCGTTCAATTTCGAGTATGTGATTGTTTTTTCAACATTGCTCGATGTGAAATTCTTTAAAAACCGATCCTCTACTATTTTTGAACTTACTGTCCTCACTGTTTGAGACACACCTGACAATGACTTGTTAATCGATTTGTCATTCTTGAAAATTTCGTCATACAATTCTTTTATTTTTTTCATCCATGGAAGATTGTTTTTTTTGGAATGCAATCTTTTGAGAAACTTTTTTCCGTCTTGCTGTGACTTTTTCTTTCTCAATTCTCTAAAAGCGTGTATACATCGATCATAGTACGTACTTCTCCTGTCTTTTGAGTTTCCTGTGAAATTCTTTTTTGTGTCTGCTCTTTCCAAATACAATTCTTTAATCGATTGATCTGAATCCTGGTAAACGTGTTTCCTCTTGTTTCGACCAATAATTTTACAATTTTCGTCGGAGTCATCATCCGAACTCATGACACATTCGTATATGTTTTCCACTGGAGGAATCGCTCTAAAATATTGGTCTACTTGATCCAAGACAGAATCGTCAAGGTCTATGAGAGTCGAAGAAGGACGATTTGCCGATGATGATGAAGCGGAGGAAGACATTGTGTGTTTTTGTGTTTTTTTTTTGTAGTCAATGTCGATGTTTATTTTGATTCTTTTCAAAAAAAAATATGAATCATTGAATTTCAATTGAAAAACAAACGATCAAACATTGTAAATGTACAATTCATTATTGTAATGGGTTGAGTCCACGAGAACGACAATGTTGTGGTATTATGATCCAAACACCAAATATAAAAAAATAACTAACCCTCACAAAGAAAACAACAACCGACAAAAATGATGAACGATGAAAATCAAATGAAAACAGACATTTCGATGGAAGAAATGGAATCCATGTTTTCAACCTTCAACAATCATTCACAATCGAAACTCAATGAATTTTTTGGACTGAACAAACCCGAGAAATCTGTGAGCTATTTTGATCACAAAAAAGGACTTCATTTGCTCAAGGATTATGTGAACCATAATGGTCTCATCCGAAATTGGATAGATTCATTTGATTATTTTTTGGAAAACACGGTGCCCCACATTATAAGAGAAAATTCAAAGATCGAGTGTGTATCGGATAAACACAAAATACTAAAGGAAATAACTTTTGAAGATGTCAGTATATCGAAACCAGTCATCAAAGAAAACGGAGGAACCATACGAGACATATACCCAAGAGAATGCGTTCTCAAAAATCACACTTATTATGTGACTATAAACGTCACATTCATAGAAACGACAAAATACATTGACAATGTTATTGATGAATCCACTGGTAAGATAATCGACGTCAAAACAAGAGAAAGTAGACAAGTTATTCGAAGAGACGTTGAATTGTGCAAATTTCCGCTTATGATTGGTAGCAAGTATGATCATCGAACAGCCAACAAAAATTACATGAACGACGAGAGTCCCCATGAACAAGGAGGCTTTTTCATCATCAACGGAAAGGAAAAGGTGTTGATTGCTCAGGAGGAAATGAGAACCAATATTCTCACCATTAAGAAAACACAAAAAAACGCTTACAAAGCAGAACTGAGATCGTGTCACGAAGACAAACTGAGGAATTCGAGTACACTCTATTGTTCGTTGATTGTTTTGAATGATGATGCTGAATTGAAGATAGAAATGAAAATACCATTCACGCAACACGATATACCCATGATCGTAGTGTTTCAAGCTCTGGGAGTCCATGATTACAATGAAATATTGTCCTATGTTATTGATGAGAAGACTGACGATTTCGAATTGATTTCCACTGTAAAAAAAATATTCAGTCAAAAATTATTTACACACGAGCAGTTCAACACACAGACCAACGAACAATTGACCAACGAAATATACAAATGGTTGTCGGGTCACGTCAAAAACGATGAACAGTCCATGGAAAAAAGAATAAAGGGAGCAAAAACATTGTTGACTACAGAATTGATGCCTCATTTGGGTTATACAAACGATCCGAAAATTCAAATCAAAAAGATATTTTACTTGGGATACATTGCGCGTCAGTTGTGCCTTGCATATTTGGGGAGGCGTGAGCTCGATGATGCGAGTCATATGGGTTTAAAACGGATACACATGCCATGCGATATATTAGGCAAACTTTTCAGGCATGCATTCAAAAATACATTGAAAGAAATACAAAAGAAGATAAAAAAGAATTATAGCTCGGACAAGGGATTGGATGTTGGCAAAATGTTTGAAATCAGTAAGATAACCCAAATCATGTCCAATGCAATGAAGACGGGGTATTTTGGTGTGAGGAGAGGAGCAAAGGGACAACAAGGTAAGTCTCAAATGAGAATGTATTCGGGTGTGTTCAAATCACTGGCTGAAATAAGGAAACTCAATAATCCTGTCGAGAAAAACAGAAAACTCACAGGAATAAGACAACTGCATCAGACTCACTGGGCGTATACATGTGTGGTCGACACACCCGAGGGACACAATTGCGGTTTATTGAAGAATTTCACAAAGTATTGTCACATACGAGTGTGCAAAAAAATCAAACAATTCGTGTTGCTCGGGTTGAAAAACCACCCAGACTTTATAAATTTCGATGTTTTGTGTGATGAATACTTTGAATTTGATAGAATTTCAAGTCAATTGAAAAAGAAGAAACCAGTGTCTTTCTCATGTTTGTACAACATTATGATTGATGGTGTTTTGGTGGGATATTGTCAACCTCAAAATGTCTCTAAAATAACACATTACATGAGACAAATGAGATCAAACCAGGCATTACCGAATGATATAGGAATTATAGAGAACAAGAATTGGAGCATGATTGATATTCATACAGACAACGGGGCACTGTGTAGACCTGTATTGAAAGTGGAACACTTGCATAAGTTTGATTTGTTGAGAAGAATGTACGCCGAATCAGTCAACATGAACCTGTGGAACGAATGCATAAAATGTGGCTTGATCGAATATCTGTGTGTCGATGAACAATACAACCATAGGATTGCAATCTTTTTTGGAGATTTGATCAACGAGAGTGTGGTTGTTCCGATAAAGGGAACTAAAATATCCGATACAGAGAAAGAACAAAAGAAGAATGTGTGGTATAGGTTTGGAACGAAAGACGAAATATATGAATCATACATTTCCAAAAGAAAAAAAATACAGGGGAAAATTTATTTCAATCCAGATGTTCCTTTGAGCATACAAAAACAAAACCGACAAACGTTGACCGATTATTTGTACAAAAACCGATTCACACACATGGAAATACACCCCACTGTCATATTCGGAATATTCGCATCGTTGACGCCAGCACCCGATCACAATCAGGGACCCCGTAACTTGTACCAATGTGCCATGATCAAGCACAGCATCGGAAGGAGAGACATCAATCAGGATTACCGATACGACACGACGAGTAGGAGCTTGGAATTTTCATCGGAACCTCTCGTTCAAACGTACGATGAAAACATCATCGGTAGTAATCAACATTCTTCGAGCGAAAATGTAATGGTATCGATAGAACCCATCAGGGGAGACAATATAGAAGACGCGTACGCTGCGAATCAGAGTTCTATTGATCGAGGTTTGTTCAGGTATGCGGTCTACCAGTCTATAACCGACAGCGAAGTGAAGAAACCAAACATCACCAAGTTTTGCAAGCCTTCGGCTGATTGTGTGGGAATACAAAACGCCAACTACGACAAAATAGATGAAGATGGTCTGCCAAAGATTGGGACTGTATTGAACAAGGGTGATGTGTTTTTGGGAAAAGTTATTTATTCCAATTACAAAAAGAGAAAAATAAAAAAAAAAAAAGAAGTTTCGGGAACAAAGAGAAAAAGGAATGACCGTTCCAAAAAATCGGAATCTTCGGGTCAAAAAAAATCAAACGAGACAGATGATGGAATATTCGACGCAGTGGTTCCATCTGAATCCGATCAAGATGAAGAAAGTGAATTGTATGAACAAATGCACTCCATAGAAAAGATGAGAGATGTGAGCCATGTGTTCAAAGAACAATCTGATTTCCCGACTGTAGTTGACAAAATAACATACTGCTTCGATTCAAACAGGAACAAGATTGTAAAGATTCGTTTGAAAACGATAAAGCACCCACAAATCGGAGACAAACTTTCATCACGACACGGTCAAAAAGGAACCATTGGTTTGACTTATAGACAAGAAGATTTGTCGTTCACCTACAACGGAGGGATGGTTCCTGATATTATTATCAATCCTCACGCATTCCCCTCGAGAATGACCATTGGTCAATTCATTGAATGTTTGCTCGGGAAAGTTGCATGTATAACGGGGCACATCGGAAATGCAACACCTTTCATGTCTTCCGAGTATGATATTGATATAATTAGAGATTTGTTGTGTGAATTGGGATATTCTGGCGGAGGAAAAGAAAAAATGGTGAGCGGAATAACTGGTGAATTGTATGATGCTTTGATTTTTTATGCTCCGTGTTCGATGCAACTATTGAAACACATAAGCGAGGAGAAGAGACACGCGAGATCGATAGGCCCCGTCCTCGTATTGACAAGACAGCCCACTGAAGGAAGAACCCGTGATGGTGGTCTCCGATTGGGTGATATGGAAAGGGGGTGCATTGTTTCTCATGGTGGAGATTATTTGTGCAAGGAAAGAATGACCGAGCAGAGCAACCCTTATATAATATCCATTTGCAAGAAGTGTGGAAATTTCACCTCAATGATACAAAATCAGCTGGACATTGAAAGAGAGAATTATAACGAGTTCATGCAACACAAGATGGATCAATTGTTTGTCAAATCGAAAAAACCCTCTACTTCATCATCCACAATGTCCCCAGTAAAAACAACGAACGCTTCTGAATATTGTGAGAAAATACACAAGGCAGTGTTTCCCCAGGACGACCAAAACAATGTGCAATCGAATTGCGATTCTTGTTTGGAAGAAAACTCAATGTGTCAATTGAAAATATCATACGCGTCCAAACTTTTTATCCAGGAATTGGCTGGAATGGGAATGCGTCCTGTAATACGTTTCAAGAGAGACGAGGATTTTGATAAGTTGTGCATACAGACAGTTCAACCGAGCAGTTTTTTGAATGCCGAAGAGGATTATAAATTTTACAAACAAATTGAAGAAAACATAAATCAAAAAATATTTTCTCAATAAAAACAATAGTTGTGCTCCTTTTTTTTTAAAAATGATTGCAAAACAAAAAGTATTTTGAATTGTCGTTTCTGATCAAACAATACTTTATGAACGAGCAATACAAATTTTGTGATATGTTTCGTGAGGCATTGTTTGACTGACCGTACATTTTAATGTGATCGATCAAACAGTCCATGTAATTTTCTTTTGCGTGTGTTCCCAAATTCGATGCATGGCTCAAAAATTGCAAGCACCATTTGTTCTTGTGTTTGATGTCCATATTTGCAGTCACGTGATCATCTGTTTCAACAAATACGATACCAGTTCTGCGATCCAAAATAGACCAATCGTTTTTCAGTGGTCGCGTTTGTTGCTGGTTGTGTTTGCTTTTTTGTTGTTTGAATTTTTCGAAAGGGAGCCACTGTTCGCTCTTCGTTTTATCTTCAACATTGAAATCATAAAAAAAATTTAATCCAAGAGGATTGATCGATGATTGATCGTTTTCCTGATTCATGGTCTCGTGCAAATAAATCAAATCATCAAACAAAAACACATTGCAATCTGTTTGAGATAATATCGAATACAATTCACAGGGTTCTTTTCGTATATAATTGCATATGCTCCAGCAAACGATGAATGGTTCGGATTGTGTGATTTTTGTTTTGAAAAATGGTGTTTGATGAAATAATTCAAATTGAATCGTATCATGCTCCCATTGATTAAACGGATCGATGCTCCTCATGATTGACACGTGATCCATTTTTTTGTGATCTATACATTTTTTTTGAATCATGCATTCCCACATTGTTTTCAAACATATTGCGTTCATGTATTTGAAAGACGCGACATTTGAATTTTTGCATTGGATTGAGATGGAGCATTGTGTTGCATCTTTTTGTTTGCTTAGTTTGACAAAATCTAAAAAAGATGAAAAAACGTGTCGCACAAATTGTTTCCATGTTTTTATATCTATTTTTTCTGTGTTCAAATCAATATTTAAAACAAACATTTTTTTTTCGTTTTGAAATAGTTGAGCGATCGTTGATTATTTTTTGTGCGTGTATGAAATGTTCTTTTTGAAATAAGAAAATACAAAAAAAAATTATATTTAAATGTTGAACTGATCAAAATTTGATTAATCACAAATACCAAAAAATAAATAAATAAAAAAATAGACAAAAAATGACATCTGGAAAAACAACTCAAAGAAGAAAAGTTCTACTATCCGACATATTATCAGGAAAAGAACCAGTGCGCGCTCCCACAAAACAAATCGATTCCAACAGTCCAAAAGAAAACAGCCCTACAAAATCAACTATACCCAAAGCACCAGGAAATCCATTCAATAAATCCACAGTAATATCAACAACGTCTTCCTCATCCACGACGAAAACGATTATTTCAAGTGCACCAATCAAAAAACCAACACCCTCTTCTATCTCAAAAAAAACAAAACCAAAAATGAACATTAAAAAAAAAAGTTTCATCAACTCCATCATGAACTATCAAATCGGATCAAAATACATTTTCACATCCGCTGAACACAATATACTTTTTTATGACAGTTTCGAGACTATTATTTGCAATTGTAACACGCCTTCCGATGTAAAAATAGTAATGAGTGAATCATCACCCAACAAGGGGAAAACATACATGTCGTGTTCTAACAAGTCCTCCACACACAAGCCCAAAACTCAAAAAATGTGCAATTTTTTCAAGTTTGAAAATGAAATTGAAAAAGACGTGGAACAAATAAGGTCTCTCAACATTTCGAACAATAGGTTCGAAAGCATGGAAACACTGATTTTCAATCTCAGAACATGCGGTGATGAAAAACTGATTGAAGAAGAATACCCAATGGGTTCTCACCAAGAAAGATCATTCCTAAAAAAGTACTCTACTTTTTCAAGCAGAAAAACAGAAGAACAAATACTCAATCCCAATAATGTAAACATGGACAAGTGTTTATTGGATGCGTTTTCTGATGAAATGTCTGTCGAAGAACTATCAACATCATCAAAATTGGAAAAAGAGAGCAATCATTCCTATGTTTTTGATTACAAAAATTATGAAGTCGATCAAATATTTCACAATATAAAACCATCACCTAGAAATTATGGAAATCAATCCACTTCAGGTAACATCCTAAGACACAATTATCTTTTTGAAGAGACCAAGGGAAACCCAGAGTATAAAACATTGTTGGAGAAACTTAAACAAAACTTGACAGTTCACTTTCAAAAGTACAATATCAAAAACAAAGACTCCGAGTGCATATACGCCACCATATACCAACAAATATATGAACACTTTGATATTCAGTTCAAATGCTGCAATTCTCCGTTCGACGCATATCATACTATATACAATTGCGCCATTCATCGAATATTTCTATTACCCTATCAACGATACAGAAACTCAAACATACCCAAGGATCAGCAAATGACGGAGATCGACATTCAAGGCAACAGGATTCATGACAAAGGGTTTGTATTTGGTGGAAACTCCGATCTGATAGCTATTCACTGGGAAGACGAGTCTACAGCTTCTGATTCATTTCAACTAGTGAGAAGAGAGCATATGGTACAATTTTTAGATTATCACGTCGATTGGAACAAGCAAACACCGAATGATGGGTTCAAATTTCTTTACAACAGTGTCATGAAAGAAAATATATCTACCGATAAGACGAACCTTATATACAAAGACAAGACAATGGAAAGCAAAAGGAAATCAAAAGACGAAATGATGATCGATTGTAATTATTTGCCGTGTATCACAAGAGAACAATACACTAAAAATTATAGCAAATCATTTTGTCCAGCATTCGACACGATGAAACAACACGAACCGAAACACGTCCTGGATCATATTTATCACCCTTATTTTGTAGGACACAATAGGAAAGCGATTGCTGTCTCAAAAATTGATATTCGCGATTTTTGGGAAAAGAATGAGTACTTCATGTTTGAAATGGAGTGAACAAAAATGCGTTTCATGTTTTTGATAAAAAAAAGCAACGTGAATTCAATCAAAAGAATTAAACATGTCTAAATAAAAACACAAAAAACCAGATAAATTATTTTTTTTTTTCGATAAACAAAATGGAGCAATTTTTCATGACATGTTTCGAATGTACGAACTTGTACTATCAGTTTTGTTTTAATTTTTATCCAGTACTCCACAAATCAAAAAACCAATCATCGAAAATAATCAAAAATTCTTACAACGACAAAAAGAAACTCATATATTATAGCATCAATCAAAACCCGCTCGATGAACTGGCTGTTCACATAAAACATTTCAAACCAGAAGAAGAATATATAAGGTACAATTACAGCTGCGATTTTGAATTTCTTTCGGATTACAATGGAATAAAATGGATCAAGAGAATAAAAAAATCTTCAGAGAATGGGTATGTTGAAATGGTGTTTTTGTTTTTTTTTTAAAAAAAAATAATGACTAATTTTGTATTTGTTTTGAAAAAAAAAGGGAAATACACAAATGGTTGTCTGTAACAGATAAGCAAGACGAACAATCCAAAAAAGGCTACACGTTTCCCGTTTTGGTAGACAAGGAATTGATGCACAATCTGAAAGCACCCAAGAATTCATCAATCAAACACATAAAATGCATGGACGACGTTTCTATTGATTATTCGTTGTTCGACATGGAAACAAATGAAATGTCTCAGCAATCAAAGATCGTAGATCATAGAATAGTAATGTGCCACTTTGAGCCGATTCAATGTGATTCAGACAAAAAATGGATCATGTACTTTGCCAATATTTGTTTTGAATGGTTGTCCTTTGCTGTATCCAATGTCACACACAAACCTCTGTATGACATGTTGAAAAAGAAAATAGAATACATGAAAATCGTATTGTATGACCAAATACAACAAATGAACTCAACCACAAGGAAGAGGGCTATCTTATCGATAGACACATACGATCAGTGCACAAGCGATTACCCCTATTTCGCTCACATCATGAAGATAAATGGAAATGATGTTTATGTTCTGGTTTTTGAGAATGAGTGTATATGTTTCTTTCAATCGTTGCAACAAATTAACAATTATTTGGATCGCTTTATGGTGAGAGATTTATGGAGACCAGCAGACGAAGGAAGAGCAATAAAAAAACCCCTCAATCAACAAGATATATTTGTAGCACATTTTGTGAATGATGATTTGAACCATATTGACCAGCGGGAATCCGTGATCTCGGTAGAAGAAACAGATTCTTACGATGAAAATGTCAGTAACGAAGAAGACGAATCGAGTAGTCTCACAGAATATGACGAAGAAAGCACTATATCCAATGAAGAAATAGGAATTGATGTTTCCGATGAAGAGAATGACGAATCCGAAGAAGAAGACGATGATGATACGGATCGTGAATACGATAACGAAGACGATTATTCAACGCTGGGAAACAAAAGCAACAACCAGTATGATGAGGATGATCAATCTTACATGGATGATATAAGAGAGTATGACGATCCTATTGAACAAAACACAAATGAAATCATACAAAACGTGTTCAAGCATTACATGCAAAAGAAACACAAACCTCAAAAATCGTACATATCTCAAACGCCTGATGATCTGGTGAGGCATGCAAAAAGGGGAGACATCGATTGGTCGAACGAGCATGACAGAAACAAGACGATGGAATATATACATGGGAATTCATCTTTGAAAAAATCAGCAATGAGTCCTTCTAAATTCAAAAACATTTTAAAAAATGTCAAGACCAACTATGAAAAAGATTTATCAACTGATTTCTCAACTTCTGCTGATTTGTTCAATCACTACATAAAAACAAATTAAAAAGAACTAAGTGATTTTTTTTATTTCTTGTTTTATTCACTAAACGCAGACACAATCAATTCATAGTATTCTTCGACTGTTCGCTGACCCACTACTCTTCTCGTGACTCCTGGTTTAATTTTGAATAAAATATACGGAACTCCGTTTGCTTTTACAGGCTGTTCAATGCTCGAGCCCTCAATGTCTATCACCCTGACTCTGTAGAGTGGGAGTATTTGATTGTAATTATTTTCGTTCCGTCTTCCAATAGCAACATTGTAAGCCTTGTTGAATCTTCTACTTGACCTTGAACATGCAACACTCTTCTTTTTGAAAATGAAAAATATTCCAAAATCACTGTTTTGCTTGTCCAACTTATCAATAAATTCAAATCTGTTCAATGGAGTCGCTCCTTCTGGTGCCAAATCACTATCATCATCCAATGTCACACTATTTCCACTTATTGTGTTTTCTCTCAACTCATTATTTGCAAAATCACTTTTATTCACAGTCAATCTTATATATACAATGAATCCAAGCAAGAAAATCAGAAGCACTGCTATAATCAAAACCAAAACAAATACTATTGTTTTGGCACTATTTTTAGAGACCCATTGTTTGAATTTTTTTATCGGAGTTGTCATTGTGAACCCTGATTCTTTTTCTTGGGGTAATTTGATTTCATTGATGTCCATTTTATTTTTATTGGATTGGTTTGAAAATGAGGGTATAAATATATTGGATGACTAAAAATTGTTGTGTTGTTTTTATTTTTAACATGAAAAATATTGATTTCATCATTTCCAAAATTTAAAAGAAAAGATGTATATTATGGTTGCTCATAATAAAAAAGACAATTGATGTTTGTTAGAAATGACGTATTCAATGGAAGTTTTGTGCAACCATTTTTTGGTGGCGGATTTTGTCTTTGTAAGTCAATGCTCCAGTAAACTCAAAAAAACAAAGTCCAATTTGCTTAAAAAATATTTTGAATGCAGAAAAAAATTGTTCCCTCATTACTATAATTCATTGGACACAACCGATCCAAAAATGTTCAAGAAAAAAAAATCAATCAAATCGGGTCTCCTTTCATTTTATTCATCATATTGCAAGAAAAATCAATGCAAGCATTCACTGGAAACATTTTTCGATCAACAGTTTTCAAAAAAAGAAATGTACTCTTTCATATGGTACAGCCTCCACTGCACTTGTCATTTTTTGTCAAAGAATTATAATCGAATCGTGCTGGCTCAATATTTCGAAAGTGTGAGAATGTTGTTACAATGTCCGAAATGCAGGAAGCATTTTAAGAGCGAGTTGAAAGATCAGATGAACAGTGAAAACAGAGAAGATGTGTATTGGTCAATGTTCAGAATACACAACAGCGTGAACAAAAGAAATGACAAACCCTTAATGAAAAAGAGTGAATACAAATATATGTACAAAAGTGTATTGTGA
>Ga0100385_1000366_pt1 | contig 57100 bp, 46 predicted proteins | sample CryGeymeta201509_FD_81543 | JGI IMG/M metagenome (GOLD analysis project Ga0100385, IMG submission 81543) | Groundwater microbial communities from Crystal Geyser aquifers in Utah, USA - Crystal Geyser metaG 2015-09 | ecosystem: Environmental > Aquatic > Deep subsurface > Groundwater | place: USA... | reverse complement strand
GAAGGCCGGCATCATGCGCACTGGCAAGCCGGCGGTGGTGAGCGACCCGCTGCCGCCGCAAAGCGTGCTGGACCGCGCGCTGGAGGTGGGCGCCGACCTGTGGCGCGTGGGCATTGATTTCAATGTGACCGGCGACAAGCAGCAGTGGGGCTGGGCCGGGCGAGGGCGGCGTTACGCCGGCATGGCCTACCCGGCGCTGCGCGGCGCCAACCAGCTGGTCAATGCCGCCGGTGTGCTGGCCGCGCTGACCGCCCTGCGCGATCGCTTGCCGATCACGGCGCAGGCGGTGCGCAATGGCTTTGCCTTTGTCGATCTGCCGGGGCGCTTTCAAATTGTGCCAGGCCAGCCCAATCTGGTGCTCGATGTGGCGCACAACCCGCACGCGGCGGCGGCGCTGGCGGCCAATCTTGATGCCATGGGCTTTTTTCCGACCACGCACGCGGTCTTCGGCTGCATGGCGGACAAGGACATTGCCGCCGTGCTGGCGCGCCTCAACCCGCTGGTGGATCAGTGGTATTTCACCAATTTGCCCACCGAACGAGCGGCTCACGCTACCGATTTGCTGGCGCAGTGGGAGCGCATCAACCAGCGCAAGGACTGCACAGCCGAGGTCTATGTCGACCCGGAGTCTGCCCTGCAGGCGGCGCTGGCTGCGGCAGACCCCGCTGATAGAATCGTCGTTTTCGGATCGTTCCTGACGGTGGGCGGCGTGCTCAAAGATGGCGTGCCCCAATTGCAGGCCAAGCATCTGCCTCGTTCCTGATTCACACCAACTTATCTGCATGGACTTTTTCAAGTTTCGCAAAAAAGGCGATTCCGCCCCAAGCGCGTCGGTTCAGCCAGAAAGTGTGGAGCGCATGCGCCAGCGCGCCAAGCATCGCTTGATCGGGGCCGCCGTGCTGGTGTTGATCGGCGTGATCGGTTTTCCGTTGTTGTTCGACAAGCAGCCCAGGCCCATCGCGGTGGATACCCCGATCGACATTCCGGACAAAAATAAAATGCCGCCCCTGGCGCTGCCAGAGTCGCCCGCATCCAATACATTGACCGTTGCTCCCACTTCTCCCGCCTCGCCGGTAGCACCTGCTGCCGTGGTCGCACCTGTCGAACCCGCCGCAGTGGCTGCACCCAAGCCGACAGACACACAGTCTGTGGTGATCACCGAAACCGCTGAGCCAGTCAAGCCAGTGGTTGCTGACAAACCGGCCAAATCCTTGGATGCCAACCGGGCTCAGGCGCTGCTGGACGGCAAAGCCCCCGATGCGAAGCCTGCCGCCCCCGAGGGCCGTTTTGTGGTGCAAGTGGGCGCTTTTGCCGACTCTGCGCGGGCACAGGAAGTGCGCATGAAGGTGGAGCGCGCCGGCCTCAAAACCTACACCCAGGTGGCAGAAACCAAAGACGGCAAACGCATTCGGGTGCGTGTGGGACCATTTTCAAGCAAGGCCGAGGCTGAAAAAGCAGCAGAAAAAATCAAGAAGCTGAATTTGCCCGCCGCTTTGCTGACCCTGTGACAGGTGGCCAATGAGCATGGCTGCGCTGGACTGGATATTTGCCACAGTGTTGCTGCTGTCGGTGCTGTTGGGCGCCTGGCGCGGCCTGGTGTTTGAGGTGTTGTCGCTGCTGGGCTGGGTGGCCGCGTTTGTGCTGGCGCAGTGGCTGGCGCTGGACGTGGCGGCGTATTTGCCGATGAGCGGTTCCAGCGAACTGTTGCGCTATGGTGCCGGATTTCTATTGGTGTTTATTGCCGTGGCCATGTTGGGCGGCCTGCTCGCCGCGTTGTTAAAAAAGTTGATGGCCACGGTGGGGCTGCGGCCGGTGGATCGGGTGTTGGGCGCGGCTTTTGGCGCTCTGCGCGGTGTTTTGCTGCTGCTGCTGGGCACCGTGCTGGCGGCCATGACGCAGTTCAAAACCAGCCCGGCCTGGCACGAGTCCACGGGCGTGGCCCTGTCTTTGGCTGTGATTGAGGGCATCAAGCCCGCCATGCCGCGTGAATTGGTGCGCTATTTGCCCACTTGAATAAGTTGGTTAGAAAAAGTCGTTGAAAAGATTGGAAAACTATGTGTGGAATCGTTGGCGTTGTCAGTAATGCGCCGGTTAATCAGCTTTTGTACGATGCGCTGCTGCTGTTGCAGCACCGCGGCCAGGACGCTGCGGGCATCGTCACGCAGCAGGAGCGCAAATTTTTCATGCACAAGGCCAAGGGCATGGTGCGTGACGTGTTTCGCACCCGCAACATGCGCTCGTTGCCGGGTGATTGTGGCTTGGGCCAGGTGCGCTACCCGACCGCAGGCAACGCCTTCAGCGAAGAAGAAGCACAGCCGTTTTATGTCAATGCGCCGTTTGGCATTGTGCTGGTGCACAACGGCAATCTGACCAATGCCCACGCGCTCAAAGCTGAGCTGTTCAGTGCCGACCACCGCCACATTAATACCGACAGTGATTCCGAGGTGCTGCTCAATGTGCTGGCGCACGAAATTGGTGAAACCACGCGCGGCTTGCCGCTGACGCCGCACGACGTGTTCGAGGCGGTGCGCAAGGTGCACCGGCGCATTCGCGGCTCGTATGCCGTGATCGCCATGATCGCCGGCCATGGCGTGCTGGCGTTTCGCGATCCGTTTGGCATTCGTCCGCTGTGCATTGGCGCGGCCGAGGGCACTGTGATGCTGGCCAGCGAATCGGTCGCCATGGAGGGCACCAACCATAAGTTTGAGCGCAACATCCAGCCTGGCGAGGCCGTGTTCATCGACCTGCAAGGCCAGGTGCACGCCCAGCAGTGTGCTGAGCACCCGGTGCTCAATCCCTGTATCTTTGAGTTTGTCTACTTGGCCCGTCCTGATTCGGTGATGGACAACATATCGGTGTACCAGGCGCGTTTGAACCTGGGTGAATCCTTGGCCAAGCGGGTGATCTCGACCGTACCGCCCAACCAGATCGACGTGGTCATCCCAATCCCGGAATCCAGCCGCCCCAGCGCAGCCCAACTGGCGCAGTTGCTGGGTTTGCCCTACCGCGAAGGTTTTGTCAAAAACCGTTATGTGGGCCGCACCTTTATCATGCCGGGTCAATCGGTGCGCAAAAAGTCGGTGCGCCAGAAGCTTAACGTGATCGCCAGCGAGTTCAAGAACCGCAACGTGCTGCTGGTGGACGACTCCATCGTGCGCGGCACCACGTCGAAAGAGATCGTACAAATGGCGCGCGACGCCGGCGCCAACAAGGTGTACCTGGCCAGCGCGGCGCCGCCCGTGCGTTACCCCAATGTCTACGGCATCGACATGCCCACGTCAGACGAACTGGTGGCACACAACCGCACGGTAGAGCAGATACGGCAAATCATTGGGTGTGATGCGCTGATTTACCAGGATGTGGATGGCATGAAAAAAGCGATTGGTTCGCTCAACCCGGCCGTCAAGGATTTTGACGCGTCGTGCTTCGATGGCGTTTATGTGACTGGCGACATCACGCTGGAAGACATCGAGCGGCTCAATGCCAGCCGCGTGGGTGACGACGAGACCCTGGAGGACAACTCGCGCCTTGCCCTGCCCAACCACGAAGACTGACCATGTCCGCCAAAAAACTCCCTGACAACCTGCACCGCGATACGCTGGCGGTGCGCGCGGGCATTGCCCCGAGCCAGTACGGTGAAAACTCCGAGGCGCTGTACCTCACCAGCAGCTTTGTGCAGCCTGATGCCGAGACTGCCCGCAAGCGTTTTGCCAACGAGGAAGACGGCTACACCTACACCCGCGTCGGCAACCCGACTGTCACCGGCATGGAGCAGCGCCTGGCCGCGCTCGAGGGCACCGAAGCCGCGATAGCGACATCGAGCGGCATGGCCGCCGTGCTGCTGCTGGGCATGGGGCTGCTGCGTGCCGGTGACCATGTCATTTGTTCACAATCGGTTTTCGGCTCCACGCTTCGCCTGTTTGCCGGCGAGTTTGCCAAGTTTGGCGTCGAGACCACGTTCGTCTCGCAAACCGACGTGGCGCAGTGGCGCGCTGCGCTCAAACCCAATACCAAGCTGCTGTTTGCCGAAACCCCCACCAATCCGCTCACCGACATCTGCGACATCGCTGCGCTGGCGGAAGTTGCGCACAGCGGCGGCGCGCTGCTGGCTGTGGACAACTGTTTTTGCAGCCCCGCGCTGCAGCGCCCGGTCGAGTTTGGTGCCGACTTTGTGATTCATTCGGGCACCAAGTACCTAGACGGCCAGGGCCGGGTGGTGGCCGGTGCCATTTGCTGCTCGCACAAGTACGTCAACGACGTGTTCTGGCCGATCAATCGCACGGCCGGCATGGTGCTGTCGCCGTTCAACGCCTGGGTTGTCACCAAGGGCATGGAAACGTTGGCGATTCGCATGCGCGCCCAGTGCGACAGCGCTTTGGCGCTGGCACTTTGGCTGGCGCAACAAGCCAACGTGGCGCACGTCTATTACCCCGGCCTGGCCTCGCACCCGCAGCACGATCTGGCCATGCGCCAGCAAAGCGGCCTGGGCGGCGCCGTGGTGTCGTTTGACGTGCGTGCATCCGATGCAACCGAAGCCCGCAAGCGCGCGTTTCATGTGATTGACAGCACGCAAGTGTGCTCGGTCACTACCAATCTGGGCGACACCAAAACCACCATCGCCCACCCCGCCACCACTTCGCATGGCCGCCTGACCGAAGTCCAGCGCGAGGCTGCCGGCATTGGCCAGGGCCTGATCCGCGTCGCCATGGGCCTGGAGCATCTTGGCGACATCCAGGCCGACTTGAGCCGTGGCCTACACAACCTCAATACCATGTCATGACCCAAAAAACCCGCACCCGTTTCGCCCCATCGCCTACCGGCTTCATTCATCTCGGCAACATTCGCTCGGCGCTGTACCCGTGGGCCTTTGCCCGCGCCACCGGTGGCGACTTCATCTTGCGCATCGAAGACACTGACCTGGAGCGCTCCACCCAGGCTTCGGTCGATGTCATTCTTGAGGGCATGGCCTGGCTTGGTCTGGATTACGACGAAGGCCCGATCTATCAGATGCAGCGTATGGACCGCTACAAGGCGGTGCTGGCCGACCTGGTGGCCGCCGGCCAGGTTTACCCCTGCTACATGAGCATGGCCGAGCTCGACGCACTGCGTGAAACCCAGACTGCAGCCAAGGAAAAACCGCGTTACGACGGCACCTGGCGCCCGGCGCCGGGCAAAACCCTGCCACCTGTTCCGCAAGGCGTGCAACCCGTCTTGCGCTTCAAAAACCCGCAAGGCGGGTCGGTAGTGTGGGACGACAAGGTCAAGGGCCGCATCGAAATCAGCAATGACGAACTCGATGACCTGGTGATTGCCCGCCCCGACGGCACGCCCACCTACAACTTCTGCGTGGTGGTGGACGACCTCGACATGGCCATTACCCATGTGATTCGCGGCGACGACCACGTCAACAATACGCCGCGCCAAATCAACATCTTCAAGGCGCTGGGCAAAGAGCCTCCGGTCTATGCCCATTTGCCGACCGTGCTCAATGAGCAGGGCGAAAAAATGAGCAAGCGCAACGGCGCCAAGGCGGTGACGCAATACCGCGAAGAAGGTTACCTGGCCGATGCCATGGTGAACTACCTGGCGCGCCTGGGTTGGAGCCATGGTGACGCCGAGATTTTTAGCCGCGCGCAGTTCATTGAGTGGTTCAACCTGGACCATCTGGGCAAAAGCGCGGCACAGTTTGACGAAGCCAAGCTGCGCTGGGTGAATGCCCAGCACATCAAGATCACCTTGGATGACGTGCTGGCGCCGCTGGTGCAGGCGCAACTGACCAAGCGTGGCATTGCTGCAGATGCGCGCCTGACCGGTATCTGTGCCCTGTTCAAGGACCGCTGCGACACCACGGTGGCGCTGGCTGACTGGGCCGCAGTGTTTTATGCCGACGTGCAGCCCGCCGCGGCCGACCTGGCCCAGCATGTCACCGAAGCGGTCAAACCCGCGCTGACCCTGTTGGCCGACAAGTTGGCCACCTGTGCTTGGGACAAGGCTGGCATTGCCGCCACCATCAAGGAAGTTCTGACGGCTTGCAGTCTGAAAATGCCGCAACTGGCCATGCCGGTGCGGGTGCTGGTGGCGGGCAACGCGCACACGCCCTCGCTGGATGCCGTGCTTGAACTATTTGATCGCGAAAAAGTCATCAGTCGCTTGAAACAGGCTTGAATATCACGCTATAATTTGCGGCTTGGGAATTAACGCTGCTTCTAAAAAAGCAGCTGTGGATTCGGGGGTATAGCTCAGCTGGGAGAGCGCTTGCATGGCATGCAAGAGGTCAGCGGTTCGATCCCGCTTACCTCCACCAAATTTTCAGGATAAGACGGAAGTCTATAGGTTTTGACCCCATCGTCTAGAGGCCTAGGACACTACCCTTTCACGGTAGGTACCGGGGTTCGAATCCCCGTGGGGTCGCCAAATTGCCGCAAGGTGAAATGGCGCAAGTCGGTAACGGTTTGCTGGCAACAGCAAATGACTTGGCTCGCAAGAGCAAACGTTAGCTACCAGGAGTGGTAGTTCAGTTGGTTAGAATGCCGGCCTGTCACGCCGGAGGTCGCGGGTTCGAGTCCCGTCCGCTCCGCCATTATGAGAAAGTCCTTGTAAAACAAGGGCTTGAAGAAGAAAGGCTTTAAAGCTGTGTATCGAAAGATGTACTGTTTTGAAGCCTTTTCTGTTTCTTCGTGGCAATAAACACTATGCCGCTTTCACACCTTCAACAACTCGCCTCAGCAGCCCCATCGACAAGGCCGTACCGCACAAAATGACGGCGCCGCAAATCAGCATCCAGGCGGTGACGGACTCACCCAGAAACACCACGCCGTAGAACACGGCAAAGACCGGGATCAAAAAGGTGACCGTCAGCGAGCCCGCAGCACCCACCTTGTCGATCAGGCGGAAATACAGCACATAGGCTACGCCGGTGCACAGCACGCCTAAGGCCAGCAGCGCCAGCCAGGCGGTGGCACCGGGCGTCTGGCTTGGCCAGAACAAAAATGTGGGCAGTGCAAGCCCCAGGGTGGCGCCGATCTGGCTGCCGGTGGCAATCACCAGTGAGGGCTGGCCGCTCAGATAGCGTTTGGTGAAGCTCGCAGCCAGCCCGTAGCACAGGCAAGCGCCCAAGCAGGCCAATACGGCCCAGCCGGTGACCAGGCCAGCAGCGTCGGGCTTGAAGCTGGCTTTGCCCGATGCCAACATGGCGACGCCGACAAAGCCGATCAGCAAGCCGATGATCTTCAGGCCGTGCGGGCGGTCCTTGAGCCAGACCCAGGCCACCAGCGCACCGAACAACGGCACGGTGGCGTTGATCAGGCTCGACAGCCCGGTGCTGATTGACAGCAACGCATAAGCGTAGAGGGCAAACGGTATGCCCGAGTTGATCATGCCAAGAAAGAAGATTTTTTTCCAGTGCCGCACCAGGCCGGGCCATTGCCCGCGCGCCAGCAGCATGGGCAGCAGGAACAGCGTGGCAATGCCGACTCGCATGCCGGCTGTGGGCAGCGCGCCAAATTCAGCGGCGCCCAGCCGGGTGAATAAAAACGAGGCTCCCCAGATGGCGCCCAACAGCAAAAATTCGGTCAGCCAGGGGGCTTTGCCTTGTAGTGGAGTCAAAGCGCACCTTCGAGTTGGAGCAGCGCGGCCTTGCGATCGAGCCCGCCCGCGTAGCCGGTCAGGGCGCCGCTGGCGCCGAGCACGCGGTGGCATGGCACGATGATGCTCACCGGGTTGCGCGCCACTGCGCCACTGAGCGCGCGCACTGCCGAGGGTCGGCCGATGCGCGCACTCAAGGCGCCGTAGCTACAGGTTTGCCCGAACGCCAGACCTTGTAGCGTACGCCAAACGGTTTGCTGAAATGGCGTGCCGGCGCTCAGGTCCAGTGGCAGGTCAAACTGATTGCGTTGTCCGGCGAAATACTGCGTCAGTTGCACGATGGCCTGTTGCAGCAGCGGGTGCTGGGGTGTTTCTGGCCAAGCGCTGGGATTGGCCTGATGGCGCTGACCTTCAAACCAGGCGCCGCACAAGCCATGCGGGCTGGCCGCCAGGCGCATGGGGCCGAGTGGGCTATTGACGGTGGTGGTGACGGTGAAGTGTTTCATGGTGGGCTTGGATGATAAGCGCAGCGCGCTGTGGCGAGTGTCACTTGGGTGCTCTCGATGGGGCGCCACCTACAATGCGCGGCACCCTGAAAACAGCTAAATTTTGAGGAAAAACCATGCAGTTAACACTTTCCATTTTCAAAGCCTATGACATTCGTGGCATTGTGCCCGGCACCATCGACGCTTCGGTGGCGCAAGCACTGGGTCGCGCTTTTGGCACCGTGGCCTTGCGCGAGGGCCAGACGGCCGTGGCGGTGGGACGCGACGGCCGTCTGAGCGGGGCCGATTTGAGCGCCGCCCTGATGCGCGGCCTGGCCGATGTCGGTATTGAAGTGATCAACATCGGCTTGGCGACCACGCCCATGCTTTACTTTGCCGCCAACACACTGTGCGCCAGTGGCATCCAGGTCACTGGCAGCCATAACCCCAAGGACTACAACGGCTTCAAGATGGTGCTGGCTGGTCGCGCCATTTATGGCGACGAAATTCAGGCTCTGCACCGCATGATGGCAGCCGAGACCTGGGAACTGCGCACTGGCGGCCAGATTCGCAGCGTCGACGTGCTGGCCGCTTACAGCGCGCGCATTGTGGGCGACATCAAACTGGCGCGCCCCATGAAAATTGTGGTGGACTGCGGCAATGGCATCGCCGGAGCCTCGGCGCCGGGCATTTTGCGCGCCATTGGTTGCGAGGTGACCGAACTGTTCAGCGAGGTTGATGGCAACTTTCCCAACCACCATCCGGACCCGAGCAAGCCCGAGAATTTGCGCGATGTGATGGCCGCGCTCAAGGCGGGTGACGCCGAGCTTGGCCTGGCCTTTGACGGTGATGGCGACCGCTTGGGTATCGTCACCAAAGACGGCAACACCATTTACCCGGACCGCCAGATGATGCTGTTTGCCCGCGATGTGTTGACGCGCGCCCCTGGTGGCACCATCTTGTTCGACGTGAAATGCTCACAGCGTCTGGCGCCGGCCATCGTGGCAGCGGGTGGCGTACCGATGATGTTCAAGACCGGCCATTCGTTGATCAAGGCCAAGATGAAAGAAATCGACTCGCCGCTGGGCGGTGAGATGAGTGGCCACATCTTCTTCAAGGAGCGCTGGTACGGCTTTGACGACGGCACCTATGCCGGTTGCCGTCTGCTGGAAATTTTGAGCCAGTCGCCTGACGCCAACGCGGTGCTGAACGCTTTGCCGTCCAGCTTTTCAACCCCCGAACTCAACGTGAAATGCGCCGAGGGCCAGCCCCCGCTACTGGTGGCGCAACTGGTTGCTGCCGTCAATTTTCCGGCGCCGGCCACGCTCAATACCATTGACGGCTTGCGCGTGGACTGGCCTGATGGCTTCGGTCTGATTCGCGCCTCCAACACCACGCCAGTGCTGGTGTTGCGCTTCGAGGGCCACACACCTGAGGCGCTGGCACGTATCCAGCGCGACATGATGGCGCTGTTGCAACAGGTGCTACCCGGTGCGGTGACAGACGAGGCGGCGCATTGAAGATTTTGATCGTCAAGCTGTCATCGCTTGGCGACGTGGTGCACGCCATGCCAGCCGTGCAAGACATGCTGCGCGCCATGCCCGACGCGCAAATCGACTGGGTGGTGGAGCGCGGGTTTGCGCCGCTGGTGCAGCGCTGCCAGGGCGTGCACCGCGTGATTGCCTGTGAGCTGCGGCGCTGGCGCAAGGCTCCCCTGAACCATGACACACGCCGCGCATGGACAGCCTTCAAAGCCGAACTGCAGCAGCAAGCCTACGACGCGGTGATCGACTTGCAGGGCCTGACCAAGTCTGCTCTGATCGCCTGGCTAGCGCGCCTTGCTGACGGCGGCAAGCGTTATGGCCTGGCCAACCAGACCGAGGGCTCCAGCTTTGAGGCCCCCGCGCGTTGGGTGGCGCATGATGCCATTACGCTGCCAGCGCATAGCCACGCCGTAACGCGCTCGCGCGAACTGTGTGCGCAGGCGCTGCATTACCGCTTGCCTGATGTGTTGGTATTCGGGCTGGTGGCGCGGCCATCAAGTCCACCGCACCTTGGCAATGATCATGAACAAGAAGCGGGTTTGGCAACTTGGCGCGAAGGCGAATTACGCGGCACGGTGGCGCTGGTGCACGGCACATCACGCGTCGACAAGGAGTGGCCGCTGGCGCACTGGCGCGAATTGGCGCAGCGGCTCAATGACACCGGTTTTGACGTGGGTTTGCCGCATGGCAGCCCGGCCGAGCAGCAAACGGCGCATGACATCGCTCACGGCCTGGCGCACGCCCGGGTGTGGCCGCGCCTGTCGCTCGACGCGCTCACCGATGCGCTGGCCACTTGCAGTGGCGTGATCGGGGTGGACAGCGGCCTGAGCCACATCGCGGTGGCGCTGGACTTGCCGCATGTGCAGATTTACAACTTTGACACCGCCTGGCGCACCGGCCCGCTGGTTGGCCCTGGTACTGACTCCTGTGGGGGAGACTTCAGTCCGCCATGGTCGACTGAAGTCGAGCCCGCAAAACTTCAAAAATCAGTGCGCCAGTGCAGCGTGTTTGCCCAGCCCACACCCTCGGTCGATGCCGTCTGGCAAACCTGGCTGGGGGTTTTTTCAAACGCGCCGCTTGCATGACGCGCTGGTTCTATTCCTGGTTCATGTGGCTGGCGCAGCCGCTGCTCAGGCGCAAACTGGCGCGCCGCAGCGTGCAGGAACCTGGCTATGGTCAATTTGTCGAAGAGCGTTTTGGCCGTTACAAGCAATTGGTGCCAGTCCACGACGGCCCGACTCTCTGGATTCACGCCGTGTCGTTGGGCGAGACCCGCGCCGCTGCCGTGCTGGTGACGGCACTGCGCCAACAGTTGCCGAAAATGCGTTTGCTGCTCACCCATGGCACCGCGACCGGACGTGCTGAAGGCCTGAAGCTGCTGAAAGACGGCGACTTGCAAACCTGGCAACCGTGGGATACCCCGGCTGCGGTGCGGCGCTTTTTGTCGCATTTCAAACCTGATCTGGGCATTCTGATGGAAACAGAGGTCTGGCCGAATCTGGTGACGGATTGCGACTACCTGGGCGTGCCGCTGATGCTGGTCAATGCGCGGCTCAGTGACAAGTCTTTGCGCAAGACACAGCGCCTGGCCTGGCTGGCGCGTCCGGCGTATGCCGCGCTGGCTGCCGTCTGGGCGCAAACCCCGCAGGATGCGCAGCGGCTGCAGTTTTTGGGTGCGAGGGTACAGGGCGTGCTGGGCAACCTCAAGTTTGATGCCGCACCCAATGCCGACCAACTGTCACATGGGCGCTCCTGGCGCGCGCAACTTGCCCGACCAGTGGTGATGTTCGCCAGCTCGCGCGAGGGCGAAGAACTGGCGCTGCTGGAGCTCCTGAGCCGTCGCTGCGAGCGTGCTGAATCTGGTCCGGTTCAGCACGCTGACCATGACCATGACCTCGTCGCGGCGAGAGAAGTGCGGCAGTCCATGCATTCAGAGGTCATGGATTGCGTTACTTCGTTCGCCATGACAGGAGTTGAAAACGTGCAGTGGCTGATCGTGCCGCGCCATCCGCAGCGCTTTGATGCTGTGGCGGCGCTGATCGAGTCCCATGGCTTTGTCGTGCAGCGGCGTAGCCGTTGGGGGCAGGGCGGGCCGGTTGCGCCTGATACCGCGACGCCCACGATCTGGCTTGGCGATTCTTTGGGTGAAATGGCGCTGTATTACGGCTTGGCGGACGCGGCCTTGCTGGGCGGCAGTTTCGAGCCGCTGGGTGGCCAAAACCTGATCGAGGCCGCCGCCTGTGGGTGCCCGGTGGTGATGGGGCCGCACACCTTCAACTTTGCTGCAGCCGCCGAGCAGGCGCTGGCTGCGGGTGCCGCGCAGCGGGTTCAGGACTTAACGCAGGGCGTGGTTGCTGCAAGTGGCATTGCGCTCAATCCGGCGCTGCATCGGACCATGGTGCAAGCCAGTGCCGACCTGTTTGGACAAAACCGGGGTGCCGTCGAGCGGACCGTTCGGGCGGTGCGACAACTACTTGATCAGCAAGATGTTGATGGCGTTTAAGTCGTCAGCCGTGAGCGTGCCGTTGGCCTGGCGCAGCTTGAGGGTGGCCAGCAACACGTCGTAGCGTGCTTTGGCCAGCTTGGCCTTGGTGTCGAACAAGGCGGTCTGGGCGTTGAGCACATCGATGTTGATGCGCACGCCCACCTGATAACCGAGTTGGGTGGCATCGAGCGCGCTCTGGCTGGAGGCCTCGGCGGCTTCCAGCGCCTTGACCTGGCCCAGACCAGATTCAACGCCAAAAAACGCGGTGCGCGTGGCTTGCGCCACATTGCGCTTGGCGGCTTCGAGGTCGCTGCGCGACTTGTCCTCCAGGGACAGTGTTTCCTTGATGCGGTTCTGGATGGCAAAGCCGGCAAAAAGTGGCCAATTCAAGCCCAAACCCACTTGAGCCACGTTGGTGCGGTAATCCTGTGCAAAGTTAGATGAGCCATTGTTGAGCGTCACGTTGTAGCTACCCGTGAGGTCAAGCGTGGGCTTGTTGCCTGCTTGTGCTTTTTGCGTTTCGAGCTGGGCGACTTCCAGACCCAATTGGGCTTGGCGCACGGCCGGGCTCTGTTGCTCAGACTCTGCTACCCAAGCGTTCACATCGTTGGGTATCACCGGCGCAATCACCACCGGCACCGTCAACGGCTTAGGCTCGGCGCGGTCTTTGCCGGTGAGCTGATCGAGTGCCACCTTTTTAACACGCAAGTCGTTTTCCGCAGCAATTTCCTGCGCCAGCACCAGGTCGAAACGGGCCTGGGCCTCGCGAGTGTCGGTGATGGTGGCGGTGCCAACCTCGAAATTGCGCTTGGCTGAAGCCAGTTGCTCGGATACGGCAGACTTTTGCGCTTTCACAAAATCCACGTTGTCACCAGCGGCCAGCACATCGAAGTAGGCTTGGCTGACGCGCACGATCAAATCCTGGTCTGCGGCTTGCAGTTGTGCCCTGGCGACCTCAGCAGATTTTTTGCCCTGGGCCGCTGCGGCGACATTGGCGGGTCGGTACAGCGGATGGCTGGCGCTCACGGTGGCATTTTGGTTACCATAGGTGCGCTCAAATTCTGCAACGTCACTGGTGATGTTGATCCGGTTCGCACCGAGCCCAAGGTTGACGCTGGGCAGCAACCCGGCTTTGGCTTGCTCCGCTTTGAATAAATTGGCTTCATACAGTGACCTGGCCGACTGGTAACTGGCATCAAAGCTGCGCGCCGCATCATAGAGTTCCACCAGGCTTTGTGCCTGTGCGGGCAGCACGAAGGCGGCGGTCATGGCCAGGGCGAGGGGGAGTTGACGCAAGTTCATCATGATGTGCCTGAGGTAGGGTGCCAATAAAAAGCCGAATCAGTAGCGCGGCACGCTTGGATCCACTTCGGAAGACCAGGCGTTGATACCGCCCGCCACATTGGCCACGTGCTTGAAGCCGCGTGCTTTCAGGAAGTTGGCCACCTGCATGCTGCGCGCGCCATGGTGACATAGGCAGGCCACGGGCTGGTCGGGATCGAGCTCATTGAGGCGTGGCGGGATCACGCCCATCGGGATGGTGATGAGTTCGAAGCCATCGGCCTTGATGCTTGCGGTGCGCAGCTCATGGGGCTCGCGAACGTCGAGTACCACCGGATTGCCATGGCCGCGCACGGCGTCGAGCCAGTCTTTGAGTTGAATCGGGCGAACTTGTGTGACCATATTTAAAACTTGAAAGTGTCTGGGTGCGGGAAGTTGAGCAGGCGCGGCGCGTTGTCGTCCCACTGCTCAACACTGTTGAAATTGGTTTCGCTGGTGCGGGTCACTATCTGCGCGTGCATGATGGGTTCGTCGCCCACGATCGCAATCAGACGACCACCCACCTTGAGCAGATTCAGCAGGGACTGTGGTACTTCAGCCACTGAGCCGCCAAGCACGATCACGTCAAAAGGCGCCTCGGCTGGCGTTCCTTTGGAACCGTCCGCCAGGCGAACCTCCACGTTGTGGATGCCTGCGCGCTGTAGGTTGGCGCGGGCCATGTCGGCAATTTCGGGGTTGATTTCCAGCGAGATCACGCGTTGCGCCTGGTTTGCCAGCAGCGCCGTCATGTAGCCCGAGCCGGTGCCGATTTCCAAAACCTTGTCGGTTGGCTGAACGGCAGCATCTTGCAATAAGCGGGCTTGCACACGAGGTGGCAACATACTTTGGCCGCCGGGCAGAGCAATGGCCATGTCAACGAAGGCCAGCGATTTTTGCGCCAGTGGCACGAAGTCTTCGCGCTTCACGCTCGACAGCAACTCCAGCACCGCGTCGTCGCTGACGTTCCACGGGCGAATTTGTTGCTCGATCATGTTGAAGCGGGCTTGTTCCACGTTTTGCAAGTTCATCTTTGGTACTCCTGGGGGTATGTTAACGGAATCGCTAGATTTTAGCTGTTGGCGCGGTCAGTGTCCCTGACTTGGACCGGCGTAGCGCCGGGTTTTCGCCAGAATCTGCGCAACCATTGCGCGAAATCATCCATATAGCAATAGACCACTGGCACCACCACCAGCGTCAGCAGTGACGAGGTGATGACGCCGCCGATGACCGCCTGGCCCATGGGCGCGCGCATTTCCGAGCCCTCAGACAAGGCAAGCGCCAGCGGCAGCATGCCGAAAATCATGGCCAGCGTGGTCATCAGGATGGGGCGCAAGCGCACCTTGGCCGCCATCAGCAAGGCGTCGTGCCGATTCAAACCGTCTTCGCGCGCCCGGATGGCAAAGTCCACCAGCAAAATGGCATTCTTGGTGACCAGGCCCATCAGCATCACCACGCCGATCACCGAGAACATCGACAAGGTGGAGTTGAACAGCATCAGCGCCAGCACCACACCGATCAGTGTCAGCGGCAGCGCGGTCATCAGCGCCAGCGGCTGGAAAAAGCTCTTGAACTGGCTGGCCAGAATCATGTAGATGAAGATCACCGCCAGCGCCAGCGCCGACAGCGCGTAGCCAAAAGCTTCTGCCATGTCTTTCACCGAGCCGCTGAACTTGTAGCTGTAGCCCGGTGGCATGGCGATGCTGTCCATCGCGGTCTTGATGCCGGCCGACACTTCGCCGGCTGATTGACCCGAGACGTTGCCGGTGATGGCCACCTCGCGGGTCAAGTCGCGCCGATTGATCTGGTTGCTACCCGTGGCCTCAACCACGTTGGCCACCTGGTCGAGCCGCACCACGCGCGCGCTGCCGTCTGCCTGAGTGCCCACGGTGAAGGGCAGGGCGTTGAGGTCTTGCGGCTGGTTGCGTGATTGCGGCGACAGGCGCACGTTGACGTCGTAGGTTTGGTCGTCGGGCGCGCGCCAGTTGCCCACCGTTTGGCCTGCTACCAGCGTGCGCAGGCTGCTGCCGATTTGCGCCACGCTCAGGCCCAGGTCGGAAGCCACGTCGCGGCGCACCTGCACGTCGAGTGTTGGTTTGTCAGGTTTCAGCGATGAGTCCACATCGACCAGGCCCGGCACGTTGCGGATTTTTTCTAGCGCCAGCGCATTCAAGCGTGACAGTTCGCCCATGTCAGCGCCCTGGATGGAAAAAGCGATTTGTTTTTGCCCACCCACCGGGTCGAGCAGCCCGACGTGAGTGACGCTGATGCCGGGCACTTCGCGCAGGCGCTGGCGCAGCACGGTGGACATCGCATCAACGCTGCGCGTGCGTTGCTTGCGGTCCACCAGCCGGATGTAGATGCTGGCGTACATCTTGCCCTGCGCGTTACCGGTGTTGATGGTGGTCAAGGTGTAGTTGACCTCGGGAAATTCGCGGATGATGCCTTCCACTTGGCGCGCCCGCGCCTCGGTCACTTCCAAAGACGAGCCCACCGGCGTGTTAAAGGTCAGGTTGGTCTCGGAAAAATCTGACTTGGGCACAAACTCGGTGCCCAGCAGCGGCACCATGAACAGGCTGCTGACAAAAATTGCCAGCGCCAACACCACCGTGCTGATCTTGTGGTCCAGCGCCCAGCGCAGAATGCTCTGGTACAGATCGATCAGCGCGTCGGTGCCCACATCAAACAAATGGGTGACGCGGCCGATGGTCTTATCGTAAAAAGTTTTCGGCGCGTGGTGCTTGCCATGGGCCTCAATGCTGGGGTCGTGCCAGATGCTTGAGAGCATCGGGTCGAGCGTGAAGCTGACAAACATCGAGATCAGCACCGCTGCCACAATCGTCAGGCCAAATTCGTGGAAGAACTTGCCGATGATGCCGCCCATGAAGCCAATCGGCAAAAACACCGCCACGATCGACAGCGTGGTAGCAAACACCGCCAGACCAATTTCAGCGGTGCCATCCATCGAGGCATCAAACGCGCCCTTGCCCATTTGCACATGGCGCACGATGTTTTCGCGCACCACAATGGCGTCGTCAATCAGCAGCCCCACGCACAAGCTCAGCGCCATCATGGTGATCATGTTGATGGTGAACCCCATCAGGTTCATGAAGAAGAAGGTGCCGATCAGGGCAATGGGCAGTGTCAGCCCGGTGATGACCGTGGAGCGCCAGGAGTTCAGAAACAAAAACACAATCAGCACCGTGAGCAACGCGCCTTCAATAAGGGTTTGCTGCACATTGGCCACCGACACCCGGATTTGCCGCGAGCCATCGGTGATTTGCGTCAGCTTGATGCCCGGCGGCAATTGCTGCTGCAGCTCCGCCAGGGTTTTGTTGAGGCCATCGACCACGCCGATGGTGTTTTCGTCTTGTGACTTTTGCACGTTCAGCAGTAGGGTGCGCTGGCCGTTGTATAGCGCCAGGCTCTCTATTTCTTGCGAGCCATCTTTCACCTCGGCCAGTTGGTCAACGCGCACTGGCGCGCCGTTTTTGCGTGCGATGATGATACGGCCGAAGTCCTCGGGGCGCTGCATGCGTGCGGCGATCTGGATCACCCGGTCTTGCGCGCTGGAGCGGATGCTGCCCACTGGATAGTCCTGGTTCTCATTGCGCACGGCGCTGGCGACTTGCTCAGGCGTGATGCCGAACGAGGCCAGCGCTTGCGGGTTCAGATAAATGTTGATCTCGCGCAAACTGCCGCCCACCAAGGCCACCGAACCGACGCCGCGCACGTTTTCCAGCCGTTTTTTCAGCGTCTGTTCGGCCCAGCTGGTCAATTCGACCGCATTGAACGCCGTGCCCGCGCTGGCATCGGGCAGCACCGCCACCGACCAGATGGCACGGCTGGCCGGGTCGAAGCGCAGCACGCGCGGTTCCTTGACCTCATCGCGCAGCGTGGCGCGGATGGCGGCCACCTTTTCGCGCACGTCGTCGGCGGCTTTGCGGCCGTCCATGTGCAGGCCAAATTCGATGATGACTACCGACTGGCTTTCATACGAGCGCGAGGTGAGAGCGTTGATGCCGGCCACCGAGTTGACGCCTTCCTCGATTTTCTTGGTGACTTCGCTCTCGACAATTTCAGGCGAGGCGCCGGGGTAGTTGGTGCTGATGACCACCACCGGGAAATCGACGTTGGGGAACTGGTCCACCTGCAGCCGCTGCATGGAAAACAGCCCCAGCACGACCAGGGCCAGCATGACCATGGTGGCGAACACTGGGTTGTGCAGGCTGACGCGGGTGAACCACATTTACTGGCTTCCTGCTGCGGCGGCGGTCGTCGTCACCAGCGTGCCGGCGCGCAGGCTGCCCACCGTGCCGTCGATCACCACGCCGCCCTCGGGCAAGCCGCTGACCGCCACCATGGTCACGCCGTCTGCATCGCCACGTCCACCCAACGTCACGTTGGCGTGCTGCACCTGGTTTTGGCTGACCAGCTGCACGTAGGGTTGCGGCTTGTCGGTGCGCACGCTGCTTAAGGGCAGGGCCAGCGTTTGCACTCGGCCAACCGTCAGATAACCCTGGGCAAACAGGCCGTGGCGCAAGTTGGCATGCGGGCGAATAGCCAGATACACCAGCACGGCGCGGCTGCCCACGGCGGCGCTGGGGTTGATGCGCACCACCTTCGCTTGAATGGTCTGATCTGTCCCGTCAATCGTCAATTGGGCGCTTTGCCCCAGCTTCACCTGCAGCGAGTCGGCGGCGTTCAGGCTGGCTTCGAGCTCCAGTTGGCGGTTGTCCACAATCTCGACGATGCGGGTGTCCACCGACACGCGTTCGCCCGGTTGCACCATGCGTTGTGAAATTTGCCCGGCGATCGGCGCGCGCAGAACGGTGTCGGCCAGCGCCTTGGCCGCCACGTCAGCACCCGATTGCGCCGCAGCGTAATTGGCCTGGGCCGCGGCCAGGCTGGCTTGCGACGTTTCTAGCGCCGTGCTCGAGATGAAGCCCTGCGCCACCAGCGCCTGGTTGTTGTTGAAGCTGCGCTGGGCAATGTCCACCTGCGCCTTGGCCGCTGCGGCCTGCTGACGCGCCTGGCGCACACGGGCATCGGTTTCGGTGGGGTCGATGTGGGCCAGCACCTGGCCGGCGGTCACGCTGTCGCCCTCGCGCACGCTTAAAGCCTGCAGCTCGCCCGCAATGCGTGCTTTCACCGTCGCCGTGTTAACGGCGTGGATGGGCCCGGAAAGCACCACGCTTTTCACCAGCTCAAGCGACCTGACCTGCACCAGGTCGCTGGCGGCCAGGCTGATGCTGACTTGCGATTTTTGTGCCACCTGTTGCGCTTCCAGTGCCACCTGGCGGTCTTTGCGTGCAGACAGCGTGCGCACGGTGCCTGCGACCACGAGGGCCAAAACGAGGCCGGCAAGCGTCCATTTGATCCAGGGTTTCATATTGGTGTCTGCTCCGGGAGAACGTTGCGTGGGGTTGAGGCTAATGGGGATTGAGCGCAAAAACCATACAACAGCATGTCGAGCTGCGCTGCCAGATAGCTTTGCGGGTTGAGCTGCGCCTGGGCGCCGCAACAGGTACCCAGGGAATGTTGCCATAGCGCCAGAAACAGCATGGGTGCCATCACCAAATAGGCGCCATAGGTGACATCCATCGGGCGAAATTCGCCGCGCGCCACGCCACGTTTCAGAATGCGCTGAATCAGCGCATGAGCGGGTTGCATGACTTCATGTTGGTAAAAGCTAGCCAGTTCGGGGAAGTTTTGCGCTTCGCTCATCATCAGCTTGGGGATGCCGCTGGCCTTGGTGGTTCCCAGGCGTTCCCACCAGCTGAACAAACAGTGGCGCAGCATGTCCCGGGTGCTGCCCTCGAAGCGGTCGAACTCGTCGTTCCATTCGGCAAAGCGGCTAGACATGTTCTCGCGCACCACGGCCTTGAACAGCTCCTCTTTGCTTGGAAAGTATAAAAACAGCGTGCCCTTGGAGACCCCGGCACGCGCCGCCACTTCCTCGACGCGGGTGGCGGCAAAACCCTTTTCAACGAACAGGTCCAGCGCAGCGGCCAAAAGCTCGCCCGGACGCGCGCTTTTGCGCCGCGAGCGCCTTGGCTGTGCGTTGGGCAAGGCGCCAATTTGTGGCTCGGTGTGGGATGCGACGTTCGGCATGAGCTAATGACTAATTGGTTATTAGTGTATCTCAAGTGCAAATTCTGCCTGCTCACACAAAGGCCCGGTTGCATCAGGCTTGCCGTTTTGCGGCTAGCATGAAGGTGTTGGTCATTTTTTCAGGTTAGCAATTTCAAGGGGATCGAGTCATGCAACAAACAAGTCAAACCATCACGCTCGGCGGCGGCTGTTTTTGGTGCACCGAGGCGGTTTTTGTGCAGGTCAGGGGTGTGCTCGACGTGGAGTCGGGTTATTGCAACGGCCAAACGCAGCAACCCACTTACGAGCAGGTGTGCACTGGACGCACCGGACATGCCGAGGTGGTCAAACTGGTCTATGACCCGCAGCAGATCAGCGTGCGGGAAATTCTAGAAATCTTTTTTGTGATTCACGCCCCCACCACGCTTAACGCCCAGGGCAACGACCACGGCACGCAGTACCGCAGCGGCATTTACTTCAGCACGCCAGAGCAGCAGCAGGTGGCGCTGGCGCTGATCGACGAACTCAGCCAAAGCGGCGCCTATGCGCGCCCCATCGTCACTGAAGTGCTGCCGCTGACCAATTACTCGCCGGCAGAGGACTACCACCAGGATTTTTTTGAAAAGAATCCTCATCAGGGCTATTGCATGGCGGTGGCTGCGCCCAAGGTGGTCAAGTTTCGCAAGACGTTTGCGCGTTTGCAAAAGTCAGACCGATAAAATCCGTCCATGGTCACCAAACTTCCCAAATCTCCCTCCATTCAGCCTATTGACATTCCTGAGAGCGACGGCACCGTGGTGCTGGAGCGCCGCACCCAGCGCACCCAACCGCCGCAGATGTACCAAGTGGTGATGCTCAACGACGATTACACGCCGATGGAGTTCGTGGTGATGGTGTTGCAGGCGTTTTTCAGCAAGGACCTCGAAACCTCGACTCGCATCATGCTCAAGATTCACTTGGAAGGCAAAGCGGTGTGCGGCGTGTATTCGCGGGATGTGGCCGCTACCCGGGTTGACCAGGTGCTCGATGCGGCCGCCCGGGCCGGGCATCCGCTCAAGTGCTTTTGTGAACCTGCGGCGTCCTAAGGGTCCTAAGTATTTGAATCCCGACGCCGTCACATGAATTAAAAATCAGATTACAGTCAAAGCCTGAAACAAAAGCCTTAAAGGAATCCCATGATTGCCCAAGAACTGGAAGTCAGCCTCCACATGGCGTTTGTCGAGGCGCGTCAACAGCGCCATGAATTCATCACGGTGGAACATTTGTTGTTGGCCTTGCTGGACAACCCCAGCGCCGCCGAGGTGCTGCGCGCCTGCTCTGCCAATATTGATGACCTGCGCAAGTCGCTGTTGACCTTCATCAAGGACAACACGCCGCAAGTCGCCGGTACCGAAGACGTCGATACCCAACCCACGCTGGGTTTCCAGCGCGTCATTCAACGCGCCATCATGCATGTGCAGTCCACCGGCAGCGGCAAAAAGGAAGTGACCGGCGCTAACGTGCTGGTGGCTATTTTTGGCGAAAAAGACTCGCATGCCGTCTATTACCTGCACCAGCAGGGCGTGACGCGTCTCGATGTGGTCAATTTCATTGCCCACGGCATCAAAAAGAGCGACCCGCCCGAGCCGGTCCGGTCCACTGAAAATGCCGCCGAAGCCGAGGAGGGTACAGCCGAGAAGAACGAAAAAGCCTCGCCACTGGAGCAGTTCACGCAGAACCTCAATCAGCTTGCCAAAGACGGCAAGATCGACCCGCTGATCGGGCGTGAGTTTGAGGTCGAGCGTGTCATTCAAATCCTGTGCCGGCGCCGCAAGAACAACCCGCTGCTGGTGGGTGAGGCTGGTGTCGGCAAGACCGCTATCGCCGAGGGCCTGGCCTGGCGCATCACGCAAAAAGACGTGCCCGAGATTTTGGCCGAGTCGATCGTTTATTCGCTCGACATGGGCGCGCTGCTGGCGGGCACCAAGTACCGCGGTGACTTTGAGCAGCGCCTTAAAGGCGTGCTGAAATCGCTCAAGGACAAGCCCAACACCATTTTGTTCATCGACGAAATCCACACCCTGATCGGTGCCGGGGCGGCCTCCGGCGGCACGCTCGACGCCTCCAACCTGCTCAAGCCGGCGCTGAGCTCGGGTGCGCTCAAATGCATTGGCGCCACCACCTTTACCGAATACCGCAGCATTTTCGAAAAAGATGCCGCCCTGTCTCGGCGTTTCCAGAAGGTCGATGTGCTGGAGCCCTCGGTGGAGCAAACGGTCGATATCCTCAAGGGGCTCAAGTCGCGCTTTGAGGAGCACCACCACGTCAAATATGCGCTGGCGGCCTTGCAGGCAGCCGCCGAACTCAGTGCCAAGTACATCAACGACCGCCACCTGCCCGACAAGGCGATTGATGTGATCGACGAGGCCGGTGCCGCGCAGCGCATTTTGGTGCCGTCCAAGCGCAAGAAAATCATCAGCAAGGCAGAGATCGAAGATATCGTGGCCAAGATTGCCCGCATTCCGCCGGCCAACGTGTCTAACGATGACCGTGGCAAGCTCAAAACCCTCGAGCGTGACTTGCGCAACGTGGTGTTCGGCCAGGACAAGGCGCTCGACATGCTTGCCTCCAGCGTCAAGATGGCGCGCTCGGGCCTCGGCAAGGAAGACAAGCCGATCGGCACCTTCTTGTTTAGTGGCCCCACCGGCGTTGGCAAAACCGAGTCGGCCAAGCAATTGGCTTACATCATGGGCGTCGAGCTGATCCGCTTCGACATGAGCGAGTACATGGAGCAGCACGCGGTGAGCCGCCTGATTGGTGCACCGCCCGGCTACGTCGGCTTTGACCAAGGTGGCCTGCTGACCGAGGCCATCACCAAAAAACCGCATTGTGTGTTGTTGCTCGACGAAATTGAGAAAGCCCACCCGGCCATTTTCAATGTGCTGCTGCAGGTCATGGACCACGGCACGTTGACTGACAACAACGGGCGCAAGGCCGATTTCCGCAATGTGATCATCATCATGACCACCAACGCGGGCGCCGAGACCATGGCCAAGGCCTCCATTGGCTTTACCAATCCGCGCGAAGCCGGCGACGAGATGGCAGACATCAAGCGCATGTTCACGCCCGAGTTCCGCAATCGGCTCGACGCCATCGTCAGCTTCAAGGCGCTTGACGAGAACGTGATTTTGCGGGTGGTGGACAAGTTCCTGTTGCAACTCGAAGCGCAACTGGCCGATAAAAAGGTCGAGGTCACCTTCACCGACAAGTTGCGCAAGCACCTGGCCAAAAAAGGTTTCGATCCGCTGATGGGTGCGCGGCCGATGCAGCGCCTGATTCAGGACACCATTCGCCGTGCCCTGGCCGACGAACTGCTGTTTGGCCGGCTGGTCGATGGCGGGCGCCTGAAAGTGGAGCTCGACGACACGGACGAGAGCAAAACTGAAGTGCTGCTCGACATCCAGCCACTGCCCAAGAAAGAGGGACGTACCAAACCCGAGGTTCAGGAGCCTGCGACAACCTGAACTGGGTCACATGAAGAAAAAAAGGATGCGATGCATCCTTTTTTTATGTGTCAGCCAGGCACGCCTGACTCGTCAAGTCTACTCAACGCCCAGCAAGTTGGCCAGCGCCGCTGTTTCCATGGCGCCATTGAACGTCACGATCTCACCGGTTTTGCGATGCTTGCCCATCAAGAATGGTACCGAATCTACGCCCAGACGAGTCAGTAGCTGGGTGTTGGTGGTGATGGCCTGCTTGATGTCGTCGGGCACATCGGCACTGGCCGCCAATCCGCCGGTGCCAGCCAGCAACGACTGTTCATGCGCCGTCATGGTTTCCACCGGATTGGCAGCAGTCAGCAGGGCAGCACCCTGGGGCACGCTTTTGGTCGGATTGAACGAGATCGGAATCCAGACGAACTTGACCTTGTCGAGCAGAGGCAGAGACGCCTGCCACAAGCGACCGCAGTGCGGGCATTGCGGGTCGAACAGCACGTAGACAGGTTGTGCGCTCATCAGGGCGCCCACGGTAAAGCCCTTGCCGTCGGCCGCCACCATATCGTAGCGGGAGCCAACGTTGGCGACAGGCGCCGCTGTCGTGGCCGGCGCCGTGCTGGTACTTGGCGATGTGGCGGGGGCGGGCGTTTCGGTTTTGGAACAGGCGGATACGGCCAAAACGAGGGCTGTCATGACGGCTAGAGTGGCATTTTTCATGAGGTGATTGCTAAGGTTTCAAGTTGAAGGAATGACATTGACTGTAATTGTCGCGTTGGTCCATGCCAGCAGGTAGGGCTATTTTATCGAACAGGGGCACCACCGCCCAGTGCCTTAAAGAGCGCAATCTGGTTTTGCTGGTAGGCCAGGCGAATTTGCACCAGCTCCAGTTGCGTAGCGAACAGTGAGCGTTTGGCGTCCAGCCATTCCAACTGGTTGGCCACGCCGTTGTCGAAGCGCAGTTGGGTCAGGTGGTTGCGCGATGCTTCAACTTCCAGCAGCGCTTGGTTGGCTTGCAACTGCTGGCCCAGCGCGGCGCGACTGGCCAGGGCATCGGCGACTTCAAGAAAGGCGCTCTGGATAGATTTTTCATACTGTGCAACGGCAATCTCGCGACCGGTTCTTGCGGCATCGAGATTGGCCTGGTTGCGCCCTGCGTCAAAGATGGGTAGCACCAGTTGCGGTGCCAGCGTCCAGCCCCAGGAACCGTTCTTGAACAAGCCGCCAAGTTCAGAGCTTGCTGAACCGGCACCCGCCGTGAGGCTGATGCGCGGGAAAAAAGCGGCCCGGGCCGCGCCGATATTGGCGTTACTGGCGATCAAGCTTTGCTCGGCCTGGCGAATATCGGGGCGGCGCAAGAGCAGGTCAGACGGCAGCCCGGCGGGCAGTTCGGATAAGTTCGATTGACTCAGGTTTTGCTGCTTCAATTGCGCTTGGGTTGCCGCGTCGAGCGGCTGTCCGAGCAGCAACACCAAGGCATTTTCATCAAGCGCGCGCTGGCGCTGCTGCTGGGCCAAGGTGACGCGGGCCCGCTCCGCCAGGGTTTGCTCACCGCGCAATTCAAAATCAGAGGCAGCACCGTGCTTGACCTTAAGTTCCACCAATTTGAGCGATTCAGCGCGTGAGTCAAGGGTCTGGCGCGACACGGCCAGCAGTTCCTCGTCGGCCAGCAAGCTCATCCAGCCCTGCGCCACCGTGGCGATCAGGCTGATCTGTGCGCTGTGACTGGCCTCGGTGGTGGCCAGGTATTGAGCCAACGCCTGTTCCTTGAGACTGGCGACGCGGCCAAAAAAGTCAAGCTCGTAAGCGGTGACCGTCAGCCCAGCGGTGTAAGCAGTGTTGATGACGCCGCTGCCGTCAGGCGTGCGCGCGCCCGTGGCCGCAGCGTTGACCGTGGGCAACTGGTCAGCCTGGCGAATGCCGAGCTGCGCACGCGCTTGCGCGATGTTGAGCATCGCCACGCGCAGGTCACGGTTGTTGGCCAAGGCCGTGTCGATGAGTCGGCGCAGGGTGGGGTCGCTGAAATAGTCTTGCCAGGCCAGCAGCGGAACGCTTTGTGCGCTAACCATCTCGCCTGGGGCAACGGCCGCTGAGTCAGGCCAATGCTGCGCCACCGGCGCGCCGGGGCGCTCGTAGGTGGGCATGAGCGAGCAACCGGTCAGCAAGGCGCTGGCGGCCAGGGTGGCGGTTTTGGAAACAAAATTATTCATGCGAATGCACTCCAATGTGCGCGGCCTGTTCGGCGTGAAGCTGCTGTTGGCGCGCGCTGTCCTTGAACAGACTGCGCACCACGACAAAAAAGATCGGCACAAACACCACGGCCAGCGCGGTGCCGGTCAGGATGCCGCCGATCACGCCGGTGCCAATGGCGCGCTGGCTGGCAGAGCCCGCGCCACTGGCCAGCGCCAGCGGCAGCACGCCCAGGGTGAACGCCAGCGAGGTCATCAGGATCGGCCTGAAACGCAGGTGCGCGGCCTCCAGCGCGGCGGCCACCACGCTCTTGCCCTGCGCCTGCAGGTCTTTGGCGAACTCGATGATCAGGATGGCGTTTTTGGCGGACAGGCCGATGATGGTGATCAGCCCGACCTGAAAGTAAACGTCGTTCGAGTAAGAGCGCAGCAGCGTCGCCACAATCACACCCAAGACGCCCAGCGGCACCACCAAAATGACCGACAGCGGAATCGTCCAGCTCTCGTAGAGCGCGGCCAGGCACAAAAAGACCGCCAAGATGGCAAAACCGTAGAGGATGATGGCTTGCGAGCCGGCCAGTTTTTCCTCGCGCGAAGTCCCAGACCACTCGTACCCGAAACCCCTTGGCAATTGGCTAACCAACTGTTCCATTTCGGTCAGGGCCGCGCCCGTGCTGTAGCCAGGCGCCGTGCTGCCGCTGATGCGCATGGCCGGGTAGCCGTTGTAGCGCACGGTTTGCATGGCCCCTGTCACCCAGCGGGTGCTGGCAAAGGCCGACATAGGCACCATTTGCCCTTGGCGGTTCGCCACGTTGAGCTTGAGCAAGTCATCGGGCTGCATGCGCGCCGGTGCGTCGGCTTGCACCACCACGCGCTGCAGGCGGCCGTTGTTGGGGAAGTCGTTAATGTAAGCTGAACCCAACGCGGTCGAAATGGTGGCGTTGATGGCTTCAAAGGGCACACCCAACGCAGCAGCCTTGTCGCGGTCGATGTCGAGTTGCAGTTGCGGTGCGTCTTCGAGGCCATCGGGGCGCACCTGCGTCAGCACCTTGCTCTGGGAAGCCATGCCCAGCAACTGGTTGCGTGCGCCCAACAGCGCCTGGTGGCCCAGACCGGCGCGGTCCTGCAGCCTGAAGCTAAAGCCTGATGATGAACCAAGTTCTGGAATCGGCGGCGGGCTCAACGGAAAAATGAAGGCATCGCGGATGCCACTCAGTGCGCCAAAGGCACGGCCGGCCAGCGCCTGCGCTGAAGCGCCTGGCCCCTTGCGTTCTGACCAATCCTTGAGCGTGACAAACGCCAGCGCAGCATTTTGGCCTTGGCCCGAGAAGCTGAAGCCCAGCACGCTGACCATGCCCTGTACTTCGGGTTGCTTGAGCATGAAGCCTTCGACTTGTTGCATCACGTCGAGCGTGCGCTCGCGCGTGGCACCGGGGGGAAGTTGCACGTTGACCAGCATCGTGCCCTGGTCTTCATTGGGCAAAAACGAGGTCGGCAGGCCTTTGTACATCCAGGCAGCACCGGCCACAATCGCAACATAAATCACCATGTAGCGTGCGGCATGCGGCAGCAGTTTGGCAACGCCGTTTTCGTAGCCCTTGGCCGTTTTGGCAAAGCCGCGGTTGAACCAACCGAAGAAGCCACGCTTGGCATGGTGGTGACCCGCCTCAACGGGTCTGAGCAGGGTGGCGCACAAGGCGGGAGTGAGTGACAGCGCCAGGAATGCCGAAAACGCAATGGCCACGCCCATCACGGTGGCGAACTGGCGATAGATGTTGCCAATCGACCCGCTGAAAAACGCCAGTGGCACGAACACCGCGATCAGCACCACGGTCACGCCGATGATGGCGCCCTGAATCTGTCCCATCGCCTTGCGCGTGGCCTGCAGCGGCGGCAGGCCTTCCTCGCTCATGATGCGCTCGACGTTTTCCACCACCACAATGGCATCGTCCACCACGATGCCGATCACCAGCACCATGGCAAACATGGTCAGTACATTGATTGAAAAGCCCAACGCCAGCAGCGTGGCAAAGGTGCCCAGCAGGGCGATGGGGACCACCAGCGTCGGGATCAGCGTGTAGCGCCAGTCCTGCAAGAACAGGAACATCACCAAAAACACCAGGAGCACGGCTTCGAGCAGCGTGACCGCCACTTGCTTGAGCGAGGTTTCGACAAAGCGCGAACTGTCGTAGGGAATGGCCCAGGTCATGCCCTGCGGGAAGAATTTTTCCAGCGCTGCCATGCGCTCGCGTACCGCCTTGGCCGTGGCCAGGGCGTTGCCACTGGGTGAGAGCTGCACGCCGATACCGGTGGAAGGCTTGCCGTTCAGGCGCGCCGAGGTGGCGTAGGCCTGGGCGCCGAGCTCGATGCGGGCCACGTCTTTCAGGCGCACCGCAGAGCCATCGGTGTTGGCGCGCAACACCACATTGCCAAACTCGGCCACGCTGCTGAGTTGGCCGCGCACCACCACGGTGGCGGCAATGCCCTGACCGGCTACGTTGGGCAGGCTGCCGATTTCACCGGCCGAAACCTGGGCGTTCTGGGCGCGGATGGCCGCAATGACATCGCTGGCTGACAGGCTGTAGCCCTGCAGCTTGGCTGGGTCGATCCAGATGCGCATGGCACGCTCGGTGCCAAACAGTTGCACCTGACCGACGCCAGGCAGGCGTTGAATTTCGGGCACGATGGAACGCGACGCGTAGTCGCCCAGCGCCACCGGATCGAGCTTGGGGTCGTCGCTGGAGAGAATGGCGAACAGCAAAAAGTTGCTGCGCGCCTTGTCCACCCGCACGCCTTGCTGCGTGACAGCCGAGGGCAGGCGCGGGCTGGCGCGGCTCAGGCGGTTTTGCACATCAACCTGCGCCAGATCAGGATTGGTGCCAGGCTGAAAGCTCAGCGTGATGCTGCCAGTGCCGTTGGCCTGCGCCACCGACTCCATGTAGATCAGGCCGGGCGAGCCGTTCATTTCCTGCTCAATGATCGACAGCACGCTGTCTTCCAGTGTTTGTGCCGCTGCGCCGGGGTAGCTGGCCGAAATCACGATCGACGGCGGCGCCACGGGCGGGTATTGGGCAATGGGCAATTGGGTAATGGACACGGCGCCCATCACAATGATGAAGAGCGCAATGACCCACGCAAAGATGGGCCGGTCAATGAAGAACTTTGCCATGACAGTGCTTTCTTAACGCGCTGCGCTGGTGGCTGGCGTGGCCGCTGCGGGCGCTGTTGGCGCTGGTGCGGCACCAGCAACTGGCGCGCCGCCAGTGTTGACAGGCGCGCTGCCCGGGGCTTGCCACGGGACCGGTTTTACCGGGGCGCCACCGCGCAGCTTCTGAAAGCCATCGACCATGACCTGGTCGCCGTTTTGCAGACCATCCAGAATCACCCACTGACCGGCTTGCTGGGCACCCACCTTGATCGCTCGGGGCGCCACTTTGCCGTCAGCGCTCACCACCATCACCGAGTCGCCTTGGGGTGAACGTGTCACCGCCTGCTGCGGCAGGGTGATGGCATTGCTCACCTGGGCTTGCTCCAGCCGCACGCGCACAAACAGGCCTGGCAGCAGCGTGCCGGCCGGGTTGGGCACCTCGGCGCGCAGCGTGATCTGGCCGCTGGTGGCGTCCACCGTCAGGTCCGAAAACAGCAATTTGCCGGCTTTGGCGTACTCAGTGCCGTCTTCCAGCAGCACGCGCACGCTGGCCGCCTGGACACCCGCGCGCTTGAGCCGGCCGGATTCGAGTGCGCTGCGCAGCGTCATGACTTCAGCGGCGGACTGGGTGAAGTTGACATACATTGGATTGGTTTGCTGAATCACTGCCATCGGGGTGGCCTCACCTTGGCCGACCAACGCGCCCTCGGTGACCAAAGCACGGCCAATGCGGCCGCTGATGGGTGCGGTGATCGACGCGTAGCCCAAGTTGATGCGCGCGGTTTGCACTGCGGCGCGGGCCATGGCCACATCGGCCTCAGCGAGCTTTTGGGCGGCCTGCGCATTGACAAATTCTTGCTGACTGATGGCTTTGGCTTCGAGCAGCGGTTTGAAGCGCTCGGCTTGGGCACTGGCCTGCATCAGATTGGCTTCGGCTTTAGCCACACTGGCCTGCGCACTGGCCAATGTGGCCTGATACGGATTGGCGTCAATTTGAAACAGCGCCTGGCCAGCGCGCACGCCGCTGCCCTCTGTGAAAAGGCGCTTTTGCACGATGCCCGCAGCACGGGCGCGCACTTGCGCCACACGCGAGGCTTCCAGCCGTCCGGGCAGTTCCGTGATCAGGCCCACATCGCTGGCTTGGACCGTAACCACACCCACCTCAGCGGGTGGCGGTGCGCCACCTGGGCCACCAGGGGCGGCTGCGGGAACGTTGCCTTGGCCACAGGCCGCCAGCAGCAGGGTCAGCCCCAGTGCACTGGGTGTCCAGATTCGACTGAAAGAGGCGGATCGGTCAAAGTTTGGACTGGTCGCGGGTATGCAGAGGTGCAGCATGGTGAGTTCCTGGAAAAGAAAGAAAGCCCAGCAGAGGACACTCGCAGGGTGAATAAACATGTTTGATTTTTTCAAAATTATACATACAATAATGTATGTAAATTAATGACCCTGTCAAACCAAGAAGCCCATGGCCCGCCGCACTAAAGAAGATGCCGAAGAAACACGCCACCAGTTGCTGGAGGCGGCGCAGCGCGTATTTGCCGAGAAAGGCGTGTCGCGCACTTCGCTGCAAGACATTGCGCAAGCCGCCGGTGTGACGCGCGGCGCCATTTACTGGCACTTCAAAAACAAGGCCGAGCTGTTCAACGCGATGATGGACAGCGCCATTTTGCCCATGGAGCAAACCATGCAGCAGATGGGTCATGATGCGGCGCAAGACCCGCTGGCTGAGCTGGAGAGCGCCATGTTGCAGACCATGTACAGCATTGAATCGGACGCGCGCACCCGCGCCATTTTTGAAGTGGCCACCCTGAAAGTGGAATATGTTGACGAGCTGCTGGCCGTCAAACAGCGGCATGTGACGTGCTATGAGGACGGCACACGTCAGATGCAGCGCAGCCTGGAAGACGCTGCCGCCCGACGCGCCATCACTTTGAGCATGCCGTCGGCCGTCGCCGCGCAAGGCCTGCATGCGCTGATGGTCGGGTTGATTCACACCTGGATGCTCAACCCGGCTGCCTTCAAGTTGGTGGCGGTGTCGCAGGCGGCGATTCGCACCTATCTGGCGGGGCTGGGCTTGCGACCTTGATCCCCTAAACTTGCCCGCTATGGCTAAAGACTTCTGTGTGTTGGGAATCGAGTCCTCGTGTGACGAAACCGGGGTGGCGCTGGTGCGGGTGAGCGGCGCGAGTCTGCCGGTGCTGCAGGCTCACGCGCTGTACAGCCAGATCGAGATGCACCAGGCCTATGGCGGCGTGGTGCCGGAACTGGCTAGCCGCGACCATATTCGCCGCGTGCTGCCGCTCACGCAAGAGGTGCTGCATGAGGCGGGTCAAGCTTTGCAGGAGGTCGATGTGGTCGCCTTTACCCGCGGACCGGGCCTGGCCGGCGCCTTGCTGGTGGGCGCCGGCGTGGCATGTGCCCTGGGCGCTTCATTGGGCAAGCCGGTATTGGGCGTGCATCACCTCGAAGGGCATTTGCTGTCGCCGTTTCTCAGCGCTGATGCGCCCGAGTTTCCGTTCGTGGCCTTGCTGGTGTCGGGTGGGCACACCCAGTTGATGCGGGTGGACGGAGTTGGGCGCTACCAGATTCTGGGCGAAACCATTGACGACGCCGCGGGTGAAGCGTTCGACAAGTCGGCCAAGCTGTTGGGCCTGGGTTATCCGGGCGGCCCGGCTCTGTCCAAATTGGCAGAAATTGGCAACCCGGCGGCGTTCAAGTTGCCGCGCCCTTTGCTGCACAGCGATAACCTGGACTTTTCCTTTGCCGGCCTGAAAACCGCCGTGATGGTGCAGGCCAAAAAACTCGCTGTGGCTCAGAATTGTGCTGTAGAGGCGCTGCCCAAGGCGGTATTGGCCGATCTGGCGGCATCGACCCAGGCGGCGATTGTCGAGGTGCTGGTGAAGAAATCGCTGGTTGCGCTGCGGACAACCGGCTTGCAGCGGCTGGTGGTCGCTGGCGGCGTGGGCGCCAACCGCAGCTTGCGTGACCAACTCAACCGGGTTTGTGTCCAGCGCGGCGTGCGCGTGCATTACCCCGAACTGCATTTGTGTACCGACAACGGCGCCATGATCGCCATGGCTGCAGCCATGCGCTTGCAGTCGGGTATCGAGACGGCCAGTGAAGTTTATGCCTTTGATGTCAAGCCGCGCTGGCCGCTCGATGCCCTTTAACCGAGATTGTTCATAAAGAAGCATCAGCACCTTGGTGCTTGAAAACGCAAAGCTTGGCCTTCGTTCAAAAGCTTGTTGTAATAAATAATTACGAATCAAGTCCTGTGGCTTCTCTGCCTGTACACTGCGGACCGTTTTAACGATGCAGCCGCCTGCCGCGGGTTTGGCGAGTGACAGGGCTGCGGCCTATGGGAAATGTTCAATGTTTAAAAAAATGATGGTTCGCGCCGCGCTGGGGCTCACGGTTTTGACAGCTGTACCGCTGGCTGCGTTGGCCCAAAGCGCAACTGCACCGGTGAAAATTGCCATGATCGAAGGCTTGAGCGGTCCGTTCGGCAACACCGGCGAGGCGGTGTTTCGCAACCTGGTTTGGGCCGTGGAGCGCATCAACGCGCGTGGCGGTGTGACGCTGGCGCTGGCGCGTTACGACAGCAAGGGCCAGGCCGAGGAGGCGTTGTCGGCGCTCAAATCGGCCATCGACGATGGCGCCCGGTTCATCATGCAGGGCAATTCATCGGCCACAGCCGCCGCGTTGATTGACGCCATCAACAAACATAATCAGCGTGAACCTGCCAAGCGCGTGCTGTTTTTGAATTATTCGGCGGTTGATCCCATCTTGACCAACGAAAAGTGCAGTTTCTGGCACTTCAGGTTCGATGCCCACGCCGATATGCGCATGACGGCGCTGATGGAGGTCCTGAAAGCCGATCAAATGCTCAAGCGCGTTTACATCATCGGCCAGGACTACAGCTTCGGCCATGCCGTGGCGCGCGAGGCCAAGCGCCAGTTGGCGGCGCTGCGTCCTGATGTGCAACTGGTCGGCGAAGAACTGCACCCGATGGGAAGGGTCAAGGACTTCATGCCCTATGCGGCAAAAATCAAGGCCAGCGGGGCGCAGGCGGTCATCACCGGCAATTTTGGCAACGACCTGACGCTGCTGGTCAAGGCTGCCAAAGACGTCGGTTTCGACGGCAAGTTTTACACCTTTTACGGCAATGCCCTGGGCGCACCGGCTGCGATTGGCGAGGCCGGCGTGGGCAAGGTGGTGGCGGTGGCCGATTGGTTGCCCAATGTGCAAAGTGCGCAAAGCGAGGTCTTTTACCAGTCCTTTCGCGTGCGTTTCCCCAAACCCGCAGACGATTACGTGCACATGCGCATGCAGTTGATGGTGGAGGCTCTGGCGCAAGCCATTGACAAGGCGGGCACCACCGAAGCCGTCGCCGTGGCGCAACAACTGGAAAAGGCCAGCATCACTTTTAGCGGGCAAACCGGCACCATGCGCGCCGCTGACCACCAGTTTCAGCAGCCGCTTGTGGTGGCGGTCATGGACAAACTCGGCGCGCCAGGCGTGAAGTTCGATGTGGAAGGATCGGGTTACGGCTTTCGGGTGGTCACAACCATTGCCGCCGAGCAGGCCGAGCAGCCCACGAGCTGCCAGATGCAGCGCCCCTGATGTGGGAGCCGATGGCGGGCCTTGACCCGCTGCTGATCGGATTTATCCGAGCAAGTTCTGGCGGGCTACGGCGCTCTGGCTATAATCAAACGCTCTGCAAATCGCAGACAAGCACGACAGGGGCAGTTCCAGCGCCTATCGCAAGTTCTTAAATCACAGGAAAAAACATGATTGCATCCAGTATCAAAGCCGCCGTTGTCAAAGACAACGCACGCCAAGCCGGTGACACCGGTAGTCCCGAAGTTCAAGTCGCTTTGTTGACCGCCCGTATCAACGAGCTCATGCCCCACTTCAAAACCCATGCCAAAGACCACCACGGTCGCCGTGGCCTGCTGCGCATGGTTAGCCGCCGTCGCAAGCTGCTGGACTACCTCAAGTCCAAAGACGCCAGCCGTTATTTGGCTTTGATTGCCAAACTGGGCCTGCGCAAGTAATTGGTTCAGAAAGAATGACGAACGCCTGAGTTAGGTCACTAGCTCAGGCGTTTTTTACTTCAGGTTTTTTACTTCAGTCCACATCGGAAAAAGCAAAAACGGAGCGAAGCTGTGTCATTCCAAAGCCCTTGAAACCCCGGCGGGTTTGGCTCTGGAATGGCATCGTGTTCTGTGTTGCAGCTTCCGGGCTCAGGTGGGATGGCCGACATCCCCCAAACTCACAGGAGATTTAACAATGACGATGTTCAACAAAGTTAGCAAGACGTTTCAATGGGGCAAAAACACGGTCACCATGGAAACCGGCGAAATTGCCCGCCAAGCCTCTGGCGCCGTGCTGCTTGACATGGACGGCACCGTGGTGCTGGCTACCGTGGTCGCCAAAACCGACTCCAAACCAGGTCAGGATTTCTTTCCGTTGACGGTGGATTACGCTGAAAAATCGTACGCTGCCGGCAAGATTCCGGGCAGCTTCTTCAAGCGCGAAGGCCGCCCCAGCGAACTTGAAACTCTCACCTGCCGCCTGATCGATCGCCCGATCCGTCCGCTTTTCCCCGAAGGCTTTTACAACGAAGTTCAAGTCATCATCCATGTCGTGAGCCTGAACCCAGAAGTGCAGGCCGACATTGCGGCCATGATCGCCACCAGCGCTGCGCTGTCGATCAGCGGCATCCCGTTCAACGGCCCCATCGGTGCAGCCCGCGTGGGATACATCAATGGTGAATATGTGCTTAATCCGGGTCAGACTGAGCTTAAAAATAGCCAGTTGGAGCTGGTGGTGGCGGGCACAGAAGCTGCCGTTCTGATGGTCGAGTCCGAAGCCGACCAGTTGCCTGAAGATGTTATGCTGGGCGCCGTGATGTTCGGCCACGCGCAAGGTGTGATTGCCATTAACGCGATTCACGAACTGGTGCGTGAGGCTGGCAAACCGGCTTGGGACTGGCAAGCGCCAGCACGCGATGAAGCACTGATTGCCAAAGTGGGTGCCTTGGCCAGCGACAAGCTGACCGCCGCCTACCAGATTCGAAATAAACAGGCGCGCACGCAAGCCTGCCGTTCGGCCTATGCCGAAGTGATGGCTGGCCTGAAGGCCGATGGCGTCGAGTTCGACAGCGTTAAGGTCGAGAGCATACTGTTCGATATTGAAGCCAAACTTGTGCGCGGTCAGATTCTGGCTGGCGAACCGCGCATCGACGGTCGCGATACGCGTACCGTGCGCCCCATCGAAATCCGCAACAGCGTGTTGCCGCGCACCCACGGTTCTGCCTTGTTTACCCGTGGTGAAACCCAGGCGCTGGTGGTGACCACCTTGGGCACCGAGCGCGACGCCCAACGCATTGACGCGCTGGCCGGCGATTTTGAAGACCGTTTCATGCTGCACTACAACATGCCTCCCTTCGCCACCGGTGAAGCGGGCCGTTTTGGTACGCCAAAGCGTCGCGAAATCGGCCACGGCCGCCTCGCCAAGCGTGCACTGATTGCCGTTCTGCCAAGCAAGGAAGATTTTCCTTACACCATGCGCGTGGTGTCTGAAGTGACCGAATCCAATGGTTCGTCCTCAATGGCATCGGTGTGCGGTGGTTGCCTCAGCCTGATGGATGCGGGTGTGCCCTTGAAGGCACATGTGGCGGGCATCGCCATGGGCCTGATCAAGGAAGACAACCGTTTTGCCGTTTTGACCGACATTTTGGGTGACGAAGATCACCTCGGCGACATGGACTTCAAGGTGGCTGGTACCACCAGCGGCATCACTGCGCTGCAGATGGACATCAAGATTCAAGGCATCACCAAGGAGATCATGCAAGTGGCGCTGGCGCAAGCCAAGGAAGCCCGCATGCACATCCTGGGCAAGATGACCGAGGCCATGGCCGAAGCCAAAACCGAGGTGTCGACCTTTGCACCGCGCCTGTTCACCATGAAGATCAATCCCGAAAAAATTCGCGATGTGATTGGCAAGGGCGGCTCAGTGATCCGCGCACTGACCGAAGAAACCGGCACGCAGATCAATATTGACGAAGACGGCACCATCACCATCGCCTCGGCGGATCCGGCCAAGGCTGAAGAAGCCAAGCGACGCATCGAGCAGATCACTGCCGAGGTTGAAATTGGCAAGATTTATGAAGGCCCGGTCGTCAAGATTCTTGACTTCGGCGCACTGATCAATTTGCTGCCCGGCAAGGATGGCCTGTTGCACATCAGCCAGATCGCCCATGAGCGTGTCGAAAAGGTTACCGACTATTTGTCCGAAGGCCAGATCGTCAAGGTCAAGGTTCTGGAAACGGATGAAAAAGGTCGTGTCAAGCTGTCGATGAAGGCGCTGCTGGAGCGCCCGGCGCAAGAAAACCGCGGTTGATCCATTAAGATTGCAATTCAGCGTCAGTCCCGCATGAAAGCCATTGAGATCACCAGCTACGGCGCCCCAGACGTTCTGCGTCTGGGTGAACGAGCTGTGCCTGTTGCTGGTGCTGGCGAGTTGCTCATTCGCGTGACTGCCAGTGGTGTCAATCGGCCCGATGTGTTGCAGCGGTTGGGCTTGTACCCCGTGCCGCCCGGTGCGTCGGACATTCCGGGTCTCGAAGTGGCTGGGGTTATTCAGCAAGGTGATGCTGCTGAATTGGCGGCCGCAGGCTTCAAACTGGGTGACCGGATTTGTGCCTTGGTGGCGGGGGGCGGCTACGCGCAGTGGTGCGTGGCGCCGATTGGCCAATGTCTGCCGGTGCCCGACGGCCTGAGTGATGTGCAGGCCGCCAGTTTGCCCGAGACCTTTTTCACGGTCTGGAGCAACCTGATGGACCGCGGCCGTTTGGCAGCGGGCGAGACCTTGCTGATCCAGGGCGGCTCCAGTGGCATTGGCGTCACCGCAATCCAGCTGGCAAAAGCCATGGGCGCACGCGTTTTTGCGACCGCTGGCAGCGACGACAAGTGCGCCGCCTGCCTGGCTCTTGGCGCTGATGCAGCCATCAATTACAAGACACATGATTTTCAGACTGAGGTAGCTCGGCTGACCGACGGTGATGGTGTCGACGTGATTCTGGACATGGTGGCTGGGGACTATGTGGCGCGTGAGGTACAAAGCTTGCGCGAAGATGGCCGCCTGGTCATCATTGCCGTGCAGGGCGGCACCGAAAGTGAATTCAACGCAGGCCTGGTGCTACGTCGCCGCTTGACGCTGACGGGATCCACCTTGCGGCCGCGACCTGTGGCGTTCAAGGCAGCGATTGCGCTGGCGTGTCTCAAATCGGTGTGGCCGTTGCTGGCATCTGGTCAGATCAAGCCAGTGATTCACAGTGTGTTTGACGCTGCTGATGCTGTCAAGGCGCATGCCCTGATGGAAACCAATCAGCATGTTGGAAAAATTGTTTTGACTTGGGAATAAGCATGAAAAAGAAGCTGATCGCAGGCAACTGGAAAATGAATGGCAGCCTCGCTGCCAACGAAGCCTTGCTCAAAGCCTTGCTGGCAGGTGTGGGTCAGCCCGCCTGTCAGGTGGCAGTTTGTGTGCCTGCTGTGTATTTGGCGCAATGCCAGGCCATGCTCTCGGGCTGCGTCATCGAACTCGGCGCACAAGACATTTCTGCGCATGAAAGTGGTGCGTACACCGGTGAGATTGCGTCGGCCATGCTCAAGGACTTTGGCACGCGATATGTCATCGTCGGGCATTCGGAGCGGCGTCAGTACCATGGTGAAACCGACGAATTGGTTGCGGCCAAGGCGCAGCGTGCCCTGGGCAGCGGTATCACACCGATTGTCTGTGTGGGTGAAACGCTCGCTGAACGCGAGGCCGACCGCACTGAAGAGGTGGTCAAGCGCCAGTTGGCCGCAGTGATTCACGCCAATGGCCATTGCATCAGCGAGGTGGTCGTGGCCTATGAGCCGGTCTGGGCGATTGGTACAGGGCTGTCTGCCACGGCAGAACAGGCGCAGCAGGTTCACGCCGTGTTGCGTGCGCAATTGCGCGCGGCTACAGCCAGTGCGGATCGCGTCCAACTGCTGTATGGCGGCAGCATGAATGCAGCCAATGCAAAAAGCCTGTTGGCCCAGCCTGACATTGACGGTGGCCTGATCGGCGGCGCAGCGCTTAAGTCTGCAGACTTTTTAACCATTATTGCGGCCGCTTCCTGAAGCAGGGTGCGGTAGTCTATTTATTCAGGAGTGATTTATGAATGCTTTATTGACGGTGATGCTGGCGGTGCAGATGATTTCGGCACTGGCCATGGTGGCCTTGATCTTGGTGCAGCACGGCAAAGGTGCTGACATGGGAGCCGCATTTGGTAGCGGCGGTTCCGGTAGCCTGTTTGGTGCCAGCGGCAGCGCTAATTTCCTGTCTCGCACCACGGCGGTATTGGCCACCGTATTTTTTGCCAGCACCTTAATGCTGGCTTATTTTGGTTCGGCACGTCCTGTTGCGAGTTCAGGCAGCGTGCTTGAAAACCCGGCTTTGACGGCCCCAGTGCCGGTGGCACCACTGCCCATTGAAGCGGCCTCTGGCGCAGCACAAATCCCAGCCAAATAATTGCTTGTGAAAAGGCCTTCTCCTCAGAGAATGTGAGGAGATTTCAGGGTAAACTCAAACCTCTCCGGTGAGATCAGCAGGTATTGAAAACCAGCCAGATGACCAGATGAGAAAATTGCCGTCGTGGTGGAATTGGTAGACACGCTATCTTGAGGTGGTAGTGGCGAAAGCTGTGCGAGTTCGAGTCTCGCCGACGGCACCAAGTTAATTTGTTTGATTCATGTCAATGTATCAAACAGTGAATTGAATACACTGAAAAATATGAACATTGAGCAGTATTTACCAGTCCTTCTTTTTATTCTGGTAGGCATTTCGGTCGGTGTCATGCCACAGGTCATTGGCTATATTCTTGGACCTAATCGGCCAGACCCAGCAAAAAATTCTCCTTACGAATGCGGCTTTGAAGCTTTCGGCGACGCGCGGATGAAGTTCGACGTCCGCTACTACTTGGTCGCCATTCTTTTCATATTGTTTGATCTCGAAACCGCGCTCTTGTTTCCCTGGGCGGTGGCGCTCAAGGAGGTGGGGGCAGCCGGTTTCTGGGCGGTGATGATTTTCCTGGGCATTCTGGTCGTGGGTTTTGTTTACGAGTGGAAAAAAGGTGCCCTAGATTGGGAGTAATACGATGATTGAAGGCATTCTCAAAGAAGGCTTTATCACCACGAGTTACGACTCCGTGGTGAACTGGGCCAAGACCGGTTCGGTGTGGCCCATGACGTTCGGTCTGGCGTGTTGCGCGGTCGAGATGATGCACGCCGCAGCCGCCCGCTATGACATCAGCCGTTTCGGCGCTGAAGTGTTTCGCCCGAGCCCGCGTCAATCCGACCTGATCATTGTGGCGGGTACCCTGACCAACAAAATGGCGCCGGCCTTTCGCAAGGTTTATGACCAGATGGCCGAGCCGCGCTGGGTGATCAGCATGGGCTCGTGTGCCAATGGGGGTGGCTATTATCACTACAGTTATTCGGTGGTGCGAGGCTGTGACCGCATCGTCCCGGTCGATGTCTATGTGCCGGGCTGCCCGCCGACAGCGGAATCGCTGATCTACGGAATCATCCAGTTGCAGCGCAAGATCCGTCGCACACAAACAATTGCTCGCACTTAAAGGGTTGACGATGACTGTGTACGCTGTAAATCCAAACACGCTAAAGACGCAAATCGACGCGGCCTTGGGTGATTTGGTCAAAACAAGTGTGGTGGCACTGGGTGAACTGACCGTGGTGGTTGATGCTGCCAACTATTTTCAGGCTGCCAAAATCCTTCGTGATGACCCCGCCTGTGCCTTTGAACAAATGGTGGACTTGTGCGGCGTGGACTATTCCACCTACAAAAATCAGGCTTGGTCGGGCCTACGGTTCTGCGTGGTGTTGCATTTGCTCTCGGTGAGCTTGAACCAGCGTGTGCGGTTGAAGGCGTTTGTGCCGGATGACCTGGCGCCAGTCATGCCGTCTATTTGCGGGCTGTGGAGCGCCGCCAACTGGTTTGAACGCGAAGCGTTCGACTTGTTCGGTATTGTGTTCGAGGGTCACGATGACCTACGCCGCATACTGACTGACTACGGTTTTATCGGCCACCCCTTTCGCAAAGATTTTCCTATGCTGGGTCACGTGGAAATGCGCTATGACGCAGAGCAAAAACGGGTTGTTTATCAACCGGTCACGATCGAGCCGCGCGAAATCACACCGCGCATCATCCGTGAAGAAAACTACGGAGGCCCTGCTACCCAGCAGTAAGAGACATGGCTGATATCAAGAACTACACCCTGAATTTTGGTCCGCAGCACCCGGCGGCCCACGGCGTTTTGCGCCTCGTGCTCGAGCTCGATGGCGAAGTCATCCAGCGCGCTGACCCGCATATTGGCCTGTTGCACAGGGCCACCGAAAAGCTGGCCGAGAGCAAGACCTACATCCAGGCCCTGCCTTACATGGACCGCCTCGATTACATGTCGATGATGTGCAACGAGCAGGCCTATTGCCTGGCCATCGAGAAAATGCTGTCCCTTGAAGTGCCCATTCGTGCCCAGTACATCCGTGTCATGTTTGCTGAAATCACGCGCATGCTGAACCACTTGCTGTGGGTGGGCGCGCACGCCATTGACTGCGGCGCTATGACGGTCATGCTGTTTGCCTTTCGCGAACGTGAAGACCTGCTCGACATCTATGAGGCGGTCAGCGGTGCGCGTCTGCACGCTGCGTACTTCCGTCCGGGCGGCGTTTACCGCGATTTGCCCGACACCATGCCGCGCCATGAGTCGAACAAGATTCGCAGCGCCAAGTCCACCGAGGCGCTCAATCGTGCTCGTAACGGCAGCCTGCTTGACTTCGTCGATGACTTCACCCAGCGCTTTCCCACGTATCTGGCCGAATACCACACGCTGTTGACTGACAACCGCATCTGGAAACAGCGCACCGTCGGTATTGGTGTGGTCACGCCGGAACGTGCCTTGAATCTCGGTTTTACCGGCCCCATGCTGCGCGGTTCGGGCATTGCCTGGGACCTGCGCAAGAAGCAACCCTACGAGGTCTATGACCGGCTTGACTTCGACATTCCAGTCGGCAAGACCGGCGACACCTACGATCGGTATCTGGTGCGCATGGAAGAAATGAAGCAGTCCAACCGTATCATCAAGCAGTGCGTGGACTGGTTGCGCGTGAACCCAGGTCCGGTCATCACCGACAACCACAAAATTGCACCGCCGGACCGCGAATCCATGAAATCCAACATGGAAGAACTGATTCACCACTTCAAGCTGTTCACTGAAGGCTTTGCTGTACCTGAGGGCGAGGCCTATGCGACTATTGAGCATCCCAAGGGCGAGTTTGGCATCTACCTGATCAGTGACGGTGCCAACAAGCCTTACCGCCTCAAAATTCGTCCGCCTGCTTTTGTGCACCTTTCGGCCCTCAATGAGATGGGCAAGGGCCACATGATCGCTGATGCGGTGGCGATCATTGGAACGATGGACATTGTGTTTGGGGAAGTTGATCGATGATTTCTGAAGAATCCAAAGCGCGCTTCGCCAAAGAAGTCGCCAAATACCCAGCTGACCAAAAACAATCTGCGGTGATGGCCTGTCTGACCATCGTCCAGCAGGAGTTGGGTTATGTCAGCGCCGAGAGCGAGCAGCTGGTGGCTGACTACCTTGGTATGCCAGCCATTGGCGTGCACGAAGTTACCAGTTTTTACAACATGTACAACCAGAAGCCGGTTGGTAAGTACAAGCTCAATGTTTGCACCAATTTGCCTTGCCAGTTGCGTGATGGTGGCAAAGCCATGGCGCACCTGAAAGAGAAACTGGGCATCGACAACGAGCAGACCACGCCCGACGGCCTCTTTACCTTGCAGCAATGCGAATGTCTTGGCGCTTGCGCCGACTCTCCCGTGATGCTGGTGAACGACACCACAATGTGCAGTTTCATGAGCAACGACAAACTTGACCAACTGGTTGACGGTTTGCGTGCAGCCGAGGTGAAGTCATGAACGTTCAACAAATTCTGGCGCAGTTTCAGTCCACCGGGCAAGAGACCGCTTTTCACAACAAGCACATCAATCCCCAGATTTATGCCGGCCTGAACGGCAACAACTGGCGCCTGAAAGACTATGAAGCCCGTGGCGGCTACCAGGCTTTGCGCACGGTACTGGGCATCGATGGCGCTGCTGGCATGACGCAGGATCAGGTGATCGCAACAGTCAAGGAATCGTCACTACGTGGTCGCGGTGGCGCTGGTTTCCCGACCGGGCTCAAGTGGAGTTTCATGCCGCGCCAGTTCCCGGGTCAAAAGTACCTGGTGTGTAATTCGGATGAAGGTGAGCCTGGCACGTGCAAAGACCGCGAAATCATGGAGTTCAATCCGCATATCGTGATTGAAGGCATGATCATCGCCGCCTACGCCATGGGCATTTCGGTCGGCTACAACTACATTCACGGTGAGATTTTTCATACCTACCAGCGTTTCGAAGAAGCCCTGGAAGAAGCGCGTGCCGCTGGTTTGCTGGGCGACAACATTCTGGGCAGCAACTTCACGTTTCAGTTGCATGCGGCGCATGGTTTTGGTGCCTATATTTGTGGCGAGGAAACCGGTTTGCTGGAGTCGCTAGAAGGCAAAAAAGGCCAGCCGCGCTTCAAGCCGCCGTTCCCGGCCAGTTTTGGCCTTTACGGCAAACCGACCACCATCAACAATACTGAAACCTTTGCGGCAGTGCCCTGGATCATCCGCAACGGCGGGCCGGCCTATCTTGCCTGCGGCAAACCAAACAACGGTGGCACCAAGATTTACTCGGTCAGTGGCGACGTCGAATTGCCCGGCAATTTTGAAGTGCCGATGGGAACGCCTTTTTCCAAACTTCTGGAGTTGGCGGGCGGCGTGCGCAAGGGTCGTCAGCTCAAGGCCGTGATCCCTGGCGGTTCATCGTCTCCGGTGTTGCCGGCTGACATCATGATGGACTGCACCATGGACTATGACTCGATTGCCAAGGCGGGCTCCATGTTGGGCTCCGGTGCCGTGATCGTGCTCGACGACTCGCGCTGCATGGTCAAGAGCCTGCAACGCCTAAGTTATTTCTACATGCACGAGTCCTGCGGCCAGTGCACGCCATGCCGTGAGGGCACGGGCTGGTTGTCCCGCGTGGTCGATCGCATTGAGACCGGCCACGGTCGTGAAGCCGACCTTGAGTTGCTGAACTCGGTGGCCGAAAACATCCAGGGGCGCACCATTTGCGCGCTGGGTGACGCCGCGGCCATGCCGGTGCGCGCCATGCTCAAGCATTTCATGCCTGAATTTGAATACCATGTGGCTCACAAGACCTGCATGGTTCCTGCTTACGTTTGAGCGAGTGCCAAGATGATTGAAATTGAACTCGACGGTCATAAGGTCGATATTGCAGAAGGTAGCACGGTCATGCATGCGGCCGAGAAAGCGGGTACCTTTGTTCCCCATTTCTGCTACCACAAAAAGTTGAGCATTGCTGCCAATTGCCGCATGTGTCTTGTGGACATCGAAAAAATGCCCAAGCCCATGCCGGCCTGCGCCACCACTGTGACGCAGGGCATGATCGTTCACACCAAGACCGAGAAAGCCATCAAGGCCCAGCAGTCGGTGATGGAGTTTTTGCTCATCAACCACCCGCTCGATTGCCCTATTTGCGACCAGGGTGGTGAATGCCAGTTGCAGGATATTGCGGTTGGTTATGGCGCCTCTGCATCGCGCTACGAGGAAGAAAAACGCGTTGTATCGGTCAAGGACGTCGGCCCACTGATTTCCATGCAGGAAATGACGCGCTGTATTCATTGCACGCGCTGTGTGCGCTTCGGGCAAGAAATTGCTGGCGTCATGGAGCTCGGCATGTCGCAGCGCGGCGAGCACTCGCAGATTGAAACTTTTCTGGATCACACCATCGACTCTGAACTGTCGGGCAACATGATCGATATCTGCCCGGTGGGTGCCCTGACCAGCAAGCCGTTCCGCTACAGTGCCCGCACTTGGGAGTTGTCACGGCGCAAGTCGATCAGCCCTCATGATTCGACCGGTGCCAACCTGATTGTGCAGGTTAAAAACAACCGCGTCATGCGCGTGGTGCCGTTCGAGAACGAAGCCGTCAACGAATGCTGGATTGCCGACCGTGACCGTTTCTCCTACGAAGCCCTCAATGGCGACGATCGTTTAACTGCGCCCATGATCAAGCAGGGCGGTCAGTGGAAGACGGTGGACTGGCAAACGGCGCTTGAATATGTTGCCAATGGCCTGAAACAAATCAGTGCCGAATTCGGCCCCACCAGCCTTGGGGCGCTGGTAAGCCCACACGCCACCCTTGAAGAGTTGCATCTTTCGGTCAAGCTCATGCACGGTCTGGGCAGCAACAACATCGACCACCGCATGCGCCAGGCCGAGTTTGCTGCAACAGAAGGTGCGCGTTATCTTGGAACGTCCATTGCCGCTTTATCTGAATTGCAAAGCGTGCTGGTCATAGGCTCGAACCTGCGCAAAGAGCACCCGCTGTTTGCCCAGCGCATTCGTCAGTCGGCGCGCAAGGGTTGTGTGGTCAGTGCCATTGCCTCTAGTCACGATGACTGGGCGATGCCGGTGGCGCATCGGATTCAACTGCCGGCAGGCCAATGGGTGCAGGCACTGGCATCAGTCGCCGCCGCCGTCGCTGCTGAAAAAGGTGTTGCGGCTCCCGTCGCTGCTGCCACGAATGACATGTCGACTGCCATCGCGCAGACGCTGCTGGCTGGCGAACGCAAGGCCATTTTGCTCGGCAACGGTGCGGCGCATCATGCTCAAGCGTCCAGCTTGCTGGCGCTGGCACAGTGGCTGGCGGACCAAACGAGCGCCAGCTTCGGCTACCTGACCGAAGCGGCCAATACCGTGGGTGCCCAGTTGGTCGGAGCCCAGCCGGCCAACGGCGGCTTGCATGCCGGGCAAATGCTCGGCGGTGCACTCAAGGCGGTTGTGCTGCTGAACACCGAGCCAGAGTTTGATTCATCAGTTGGGGCGCAAGCGGTCGAGGCGCTGAGCAAGGCGCAGATGGTTGTGTCGTTGAATCCGTTCAAGGCCAATATGGCGTTTTGTGACGTGATGTTGCCAATCTCGCCGTTCACGGAAACCTCTGGTACTTTCGTCAACGCTGAAGGTCGCGCCCAAAGCTTCCATGCTGTGGTCCAGCCGCTGGGTGAAACCCGTCCGGCCTGGAAAGTGCTGCGTGTGCTGGGGAGTATGCTCAAGTTGCCGGGCTTCGACTTCAACTCGTCAGAAGAGGTGCTTCAAGGCATTCCCGGCTTGACCACGGGCGATGTGCTCCAGGTGTCGGTTGATCGTCTTGACAACCGCACCACGGCGAGCATCAATTCAAACGCTGAAGCTGGCGCGCCAGTGGTCGCCGGTATTTATCAACTCGATGGCATTGTGCGCCGTGCGCCTGCGCTTCAGCAGACGGCGGATGCCCGGGCTGCTCAAACCTTGGAGGTGGCAGCATGAGCGATTTCGTGTTCAATTTTGGTCAAGGGCTCATTGCTGCGCCTTGGTGGGCGGCCATTGCCTGGCCAACCATCTGGGCCTTGATCAAGGTCACCTTGGTGTTGATGGTCGTGATGGGTGCCGTGACCTATGCCACCCTCTGGGAGCGCAAGCTGCTGGGCTGGGTGCAGATTCGGCTCGGGCCAAATCGGGTCGGCCCCTTCGGACTGTTGCAGCCAATTGCAGATGCCCTCAAGCTGATGACCAAGGAGATCGTGCGGCCAGCCAAGTCTGACAAGTTTTTGTTTTACCTCGGGCCGGTGATGACGGTGGCACCGGCTTTGGCCGCATGGGCGATCATTCCGTTCGGACCGGAGATTGCGGTCGCTAACTTGAACGCGGGCTTGTTGTTTTTTATGGCCATCGCGTCCATGGAAGTGTATGGCGTGATCATTTCTGGTTGGTCATCCAATTCCAAGTACGCGTTTCTTGGCGCATTGCGCGCCTCTGCCCAGATGGTGAGCTACGAGATCGCCATGGGGTTCTGTTTGTTGATTGTGCTGATGGTGTCAGCCAGCCTCAACATGACCGATATTGTGATGGGGCAGGGTAAAGGGTACTTCGCCGACATGGGCCTGACCTTCTTGTCCTGGAACTGGTTGCCTCTTTTGCCGATCTTCGTCGTGTTCTTTATTTCCGGACTGGCCGAAACCAATCGCACGCCTTTTGACGTGATCGAAGGTGAGTCCGAGATCGTGGCCGGCCATATGGTGGAGTACTCGGGTATGTCCTGGGCCATGTTCCAGATGGCTGAATACGCCAGCATCTGGATTCTCTCGATCATGTCAGTCACCCTGTTTCTGGGGGGCTGGATGTCGCCGATCGACAGTGTCTTGCTCAACTGGATTCCGGGTTGGATTTGGCTTGGCATCAAGACGTTTCTCATGATGACAATGTTCATCTGGGTGCGCGTTACATTCCCTCGTTTCCGGTATGACCAGATCATGCGTTTGGGCTGGAAAATCTTCATTCCAGTGACCTTGGTGTGGCTGGTGGTGGTTGCGGTGTGGATGCAGACTCCGTGGAACATTTGGAATTGATCATGACTAACCCAACTTCAAATACGGTTGCCAAGACTTCCGCCAGCGCTTTTTCACTGAAGGATTTCCTGTCGAGTTTCATGCTTGTCGAGTTGCTCAAGGGCATGCGGCTCACGGGAAAGTATGCGTTTCGCAGCAAGATCACGCTCGAATACCCTGAAGAAAAGACACCCTTGTCCCCGCGTTTTCGCGGCTTGCATGCCCTGCGCCGCTATGAGAACGGGGAAGAGCGTTGCATCGCCTGCAAACTGTGCGAGGCCGTCTGTCCTGCCATGGCGATCACCATCGAATCCGAGGTGCGCGATGACGGCTCACGCCGCACCAGCCGCTACGACATTGACCTGACCAAGTGTATTTTTTGCGGCTTTTGCGAGGAAAGCTGCCCGGTCGATTCGATTGTTGAAACCCACATCCTGGAATACCACGGTGAAAACCGGGGCGACTTGTATTTCACCAAGGAAATGCTGCTTGCTGTGGGTGACCGCTATGAACGTGAAATCGCTGCCAGCAAGGCCGCTGATGCCAAGTACCGCTGACCACTTAGAAAGATAAATTAGTTATGGATGTCAAGACGGGTTTGTTTTATGTCTTTGCGACCGTGCTGTTGCTGGCTGCGTTTCGTGTGATCACGGCACGTAACCCGGTGCACTCGGTGTTGTTCCTGGTGCTGGCGTTTTTTCAGGCGTCCATGATCTGGATGCTGCTCGAAGCCGAGTTTCTGGCGATCGCATTGGTGCTGGTGTATGTGGGGGCGGTGATGGTGCTTTTCCTGTTCGTGGTGATGATGCTCGACATCAATCTCGATGGGGTGCGCCAGGGATTCTGGAATCAGTTTCCCATGGCTGCTGTGGTCGGCTTGGTCATCGTTGTGGAAATGTCAGCTGTGTTGCTGGTGGGCTTCCCGATCAGTCAGGCACCAGCGGTGATGACTGGTCTCGGTCAAACCATCGTTGAAACGTCCAATACCAAGGCGCTGGGCGTACTGATGTACACCCATTATCTGTACCCGTTTGAGGTTGCAGCCGCTATTTTGCTGGTGGGCATGATTGCTGCCATTGCTTTGACCTTGCGACACCGCAAGCACGTCAAGGCTGTGAGTCCTGCGGAGCAGGTCCGCGTGAAGTGGGCCGAACGCCTGACGGTCGTCAAACTGGATGCCACCCAACCCGCGGCATCAGCACCAGCCGCCCAGGCTACGCTCGAGGAGAAAAAAGCATGACGCTTACCTTAGGTCACTTTTTGTCGCTGGGGGCGGTATTGTTTGCGCTTTCCGTAATCGGGATTTTCTTGAATCGGAAAAACCTGATTGTGTTGTTGATGGCCATTGAGCTCATGCTGTTGGCGGTGAACACCAATTTTGTTGCGTTTTCGTATTACCTGGGTGATTTGAATGGACAGATTTTTGTATTCTTCATCCTGACCGTTGCGGCGGCTGAAGCTGCTATCGGTCTGGCCATCCTGGTGCTGTTGTTCCGTCTTAAATCCAATATCAATGTGGACGAACTTGATTCGCTGAAGGGTTAATAAAAATGAGTCAAACCCTTTCCTCTTCGACGCTGCTGGTTATTGCGCTGGCGCCTCTGGTGGGTGCCGTTGCTGCTGGTGTGCTGGGCACCAAGTTCGGTGGCAATGTCATTGGCCGACGCGTCTCCCACTCGCTTACCATTTTTGGTGTGTTGCTGTCGTTTGTTTTGTCGGTTTTGACGCTGCAAAGCGTGGTCTCCGATGGTGCCCGCTTCAATGAAAGCATTTACACATGGATGGTGGTCGGCAACCTCAAAATGGAGATCGGCTTCCTGGTGGACGGCCTGACCGCCATGATGATGTGCGTGGTAACTTTTGTGTCGCTGATGGTGCACATTTACACCATCGGCTACATGGAGGAAGACGACGGCTACAACCGCTTCTTTGCCTACATCTCCCTGTTCACTTTTTCGATGTTGATGCTGGTCATGAGCAACAACATGTTGCAACTGTTCTTCGGTTGGGAAGCCGTGGGCCTGGTGTCCTACTTGCTGATCGGTTTCTGGTTTAACAAGCCTAGCGCCATTTTTGCCAACATGAAGGCTTTTTTGGTGAATCGGGTTGGCGACTTCGGTTTTATTATCGGTATTGGTTTGTTGGCCGCCTACACGGGCACGCTTAATTACAGTGAAGCTTTTGCCAAGCTTGGCGAGTTGGAAGGGGTGATCCTGCCCGGTACCGACTGGATGTTGATCACCGTGATTTGTATTGGCCTCTTCGTCGGTGCCATGGGCAAATCGGCACAATTCCCCTTGCATGTATGGTTGCCAGATTCAATGGAAGGCCCAACGCCAATTTCTGCCCTGATTCACGCTGCGACCATGGTGACTGCTGGTATTTTCATGGTGGCGCGTATGTCGCCGTTGTTCGAACTCAGTGACACTGCGCTCAACTTCATCCTGATCATTGGTGGCATCACTGCCTTGTTCATGGGCTTTTTGGGCATCATCCAGAATGACATCAAACGCATCGTGGCGTATTCAACGCTGTCGCAACTGGGTTACATGACAGTGGCGCTGGGCGCCTCGGCCTACTCAGTGGCGGTGTTCCATTTGATGACGCATGCGTTTTTCAAGGCCCTGCTGTTCCTTGCAGCGGGCTCGGTCATCATGGGCGTGCACCACAACCAAGATATCCGCTGGATGGGTGGCTTGCGCAAATACATGCCGATCACCTGGCTCACGTGTCTGGTGGGTTCGCTTGCGCTGATTGGTACCCCCTTCTTTTCGGGCTTTTACTCCAAAGACTCGATCATCGTGGCGACGCATGCCAGCCAGTTGCCAGCTGCAGGGTTCGCTTATTTCTCGGTGCTCGCGGGCGTTTTCATCACCGCTTTTTATTCGTTCCGTCTCTATTTCCTGGTGTTTCATGGCAAGGAGCGTTTTGACCAGAATCCTGACGCTCACCATGGTCATGGTCACGGTGATCACGGCCATGCAGACAAGCCGCATGAGTCGCCCTGGGTAGTGACGGTGCCCTTGATCATGTTGGCGATTCCGTCACTGTTGATCGGCTTTTTCACCATTGGCCCGATGCTGTTTGGCGACTTTTTCAAGGACGCAATTTTTGTCAACCTGGAATTGCACAAGGCCATGGAGATGTTGGCTGAAGAGTTTCATGGCCCATTGCAAATGGCCATCCATGGTTTGACCAGTGCGCCCTTCTGGCTGGCTCTCGCCGGGGTGGTAAGCGCCTACTACATGTACATGGTCAATCCGGCTATGCCGGCAGCCATCAAGCGCAGCGCTATGCCGATCTATATCCTGCTTGAAAACAAATATTACATGGACTGGTTCAACGAAAACGTGTTGGCTCGTGCGACTCGCGGCTTGGGGGTGGCGCTTTGGAAAGCGGGCGATCAGGCTCTGATTGACGATGCTGTAGTGAATGGTTCCTGGCGCATCGTCGGCTGGATTTCTGGCGTGGTTCGAAAGATCCAGACCGGTTACCTGTATGACTATGCGCTGACCATGGTTCTGGGTATTTTTGTGCTGATGACGTACTTCGTCTGGCTCAAATAGGAGAAATATAAAAATGGGTTTGCTGAGCCTGGCTATTTGGACACCGATTGCCTTCGGTGTGGTGTTGCTGGCACTTGGTCGTGATGACCAGGTGCGTGCGGTTCGATGGATTGCGCTGGTGGGAGCGGTGGTGAGTCTTTTGGTGACTTTGCCGCTTTACACACAGTTTGACCTATCGACTGCGGCCATGCAATTTGTCGAAACAAGGCACTGGATTGAGACCTTCAACATCAATTATCACCTTGGTATTGACGGCATCTCGGTTTGGTTCATTTTGTTGACCGCCTTTATCAACCTGATCGTGGTGATTGCCGGCTGGGAGGTCATCACCAGCCGCGTCAACCAGTATATGGGGGCGTTCCTGATTTTGAGCGGGCTCATGATCGGCGTCTTTTGTGCCCTCGATGGCATGCTGTTCTACGTCTTCTTTGAAGCCACCCTGATCCCGATGTATCTGATCATCGGCATTTGGGGTGGGCCCAACAAGATCTATGCGGCATTCAAGTTCTTCTTGTATACGCTGCTTGGTTCGTTGTTGATGCTGGTTGCCCTGATCTACCTGTATGTCACCTCGGGTGGAAGCTTCGATTTGTTGACATGGCACAAGCTGCCGCTGGGTCAGACAGCACAGACACTGCTGTTCTTTGCGTTCCTCGCGGCATTTGCCGTCAAGGTCCCGATGTGGCCAGTGCACACCTGGCTGCCCGATGTCCACGTGGAGGCGCCCACTGGCGGTTCCGCAGTGCTGGCGGCCATCATGTTGAAATTGGGCGCCTACGGTTTCTTGCGTTTCTCGTTACCGGTCACGCCTGACGCTGCCCATGAGTGGGCTGGGTTGATGATCGGCCTGTCGCTGGCGGCGGTTATTTACGTGGGTTTGGTTACCTTGGTCCAGACGGACATGAAGAAGTTGGTGGCCTACTCGTCGGTGGCACACATGGGCTTCGTCACCCTGGGTTTCTTCCTCTTCAATGACCTTGGTGTGGCTGGTGGCATCGTGCAAATGGTTTCCCACGGCTTTGTTTCTGCCGCCATGTTCCTTGGCATTGGTGTGCTCTATGACCGCGTGCATTCGCGTGAAATTTCGGCCTACGGCGGCGTCGTCAACACCATGCCCAAGTTCGCTGTTTTTGCCATGTTGTTTGCCATGGCCAATGCCGGACTGCCAGGTACGGCTGGGTTTGTGGGCGAATGGATGGTGATCCTGGCCGCCCTGAAGGTGAATTTTTGGGTTGGTATGGCGGCTGCAAGTGCCCTGATCTTTGGCGCGTCTTACACCCTCTGGATGGTTAAGCGCGTTTATCTGGGGCCAGTGACCAACGACCATGTCAGGCACATGAAGGACATCAATGCGCGAGAATTTTTCTTCCTGTCGTTGCTGGCCATCGCTATTTTGTTCATGGGCCTGTACCCTTTGCCGATCACCGAAGTGATGGATGTCTCAGTGGCTGAATTGCTGAAACACGTGGCCATCACAAAACTGAACTGATCAGTCTGTACTGACAACCTTGAGATAAGAGATTCCTATGATTGACAAAATCAGTTTGATCGCGGTTTATCCAGAAATAATCCTGTTGGTCATGGCTTGCGTGATTCTGCTGTTCGATTTGAGCGTCAAAAGCCGCACGCGCACCGCTACATTTGTTCTCAGCATGCTTACGCTGGCTGTGGTCGCCGCGATTCAGGCCAATTACGCCTTGTCAGGTCAGACAATTTATGCCTTTGGCAACATGGTGGTCAGCGATGTCATGGGCAATTGGCTGAAGTGTTTCGCTACGCTTTCGGTTATGGTCTCATTGGTTTACGGCCGCCACTACGCGGCCGAGCGTGACATGCTGCGTGGCGGTGAGATATTCAGTCTGAGCTTGTTTTCCCTGATGGGCATGTTTGTCATGATCTCCGGCAACAACTTATTGGTGCTCTACATGGGCGTTGAGTTGCTGACTCTTTCAAGCTACGCGCTGGTGGCGCTGCGCCGCGATTACATTCTGTCAGTTGAGGCGGCCATGAAATATTTTGTGCTCGGTGCACTGGCATCCGGATTCCTGCTCTACGGCATGTCCATGCTGTACGGCGCTACCGGCACGCTCAATATTCAGGAGGCGCTCGCTGCTATCCAATCGGGTCAGCTGAAGCATCAGGTGCTGGTCTTTGGTTTGGTGTTCATCGTGGCAGGTCTCGCGTTCAAGCTTGGTGTCGTGCCGTTTCACATGTGGATTCCTGACGTGTACCAGGGTGCGCCCACGGCTATCACGCTCATGATTGGCGGTGCCCCAAAGCTGGCTGCTTTCGCAGTGATGATCCGCATCCTGGTGGAAGGCCTCATGCCCCTGTCTGCTGACTGGCAACAGATGTTGATGTTGCTGGCGATTGGCTCGCTGGCCATTGGCAATCTGGCCGCCATCGCGCAGACCAATCTCAAACGCATGCTGGCCTATTCGACCATTTCCCACATGGGTTTTGTGTTGATTGGCATGATGTCCGGCGCTGTGAGCGGGCAACCTGAGGCAACTGCCAATGCCTACGGCTCTGCCATGTTTTATGTGATCTCCTATGTGTTGACCACACTGGTGAGCTTTGGCATTATTTTGCTGTTGTCGCGCGACGGCTTCGAGAGTGAAGAGATTTCCGACTTCGCGGGCTTGAACCAGCGCAGCCCCCTCTATGCCGCCATCATGGCCGTCTGCCTGTTCTCTTTGGCCGGTATTCCGCCCATGATCGGTTTCTATGCCAAGCTGGCAGTGTTGCAGGCCTTGGTGGCTTCAGGCGGAACTCTGCAAATTGTGCTTGCCGTGTTTGCCGTCATGATGTCTTTGATTGGCGCGTTTTATTATCTGCGCGTGGTTAAGGTGATGTATTTTGATGTGCCCTCCAGTACCTCTGGTCCGATTACCTCGCCCTTTGAAGTTCGCGCCATGTTGTCTGTCAATGGTGCTCTGCTATTGGTGTTGGGTATCGTTCCTGGCGGGCTGATGGCCCTGTGTGCCAATGCTGTGATGCAGATGCTGGCCACTTGATCTCGCTGCTTTTTTACGTCAACTTGAAGGTTCATGGGCAAGAATCAGTTTGACCATTTGGTCGAAAAGAAGTTAAGCAGCACTGAACTTTTCAAGGGTCGACTCCTGCACGTTTTTCGCGATCAGGTCACTTTGTCTAATGGCGATGAGGCCACCCGCGAGTATGTGGTGCATCCCGGCGCCGTCATGATCGTCCCCCTGCTCGAGGATGCAACAGGTGCTTTGCAAGTGGTGCTGGAGCGCCAGTTTCGTTATCCCGTTGGCCGGGTCATGATCGAGTTCCCCGCTGGCAAACTTGATGCCGGCGAAACCTGCTTTCAATGTGCCCGACGCGAGTTGTTCGAAGAAACTGGCTACAGCGCCAGCCAGTGGGCACACGCTGGCGTATTGCACCCGGTTATTGCCTATTCCACGGAGTTCATCGACATCTGGTTTGCGCGCGGCTTGCGGGCCGGGCAGCGCCAACTCGACGAGGGTGAGTTCCTGGATGTGTTCACGGCCACACCCGTTCAGTTGCTCGAATGGTGTCGCCAAGGACAAGTCACCGATGGCAAGACGCTTACTGCGGCCTTGTGGCTGCAAAACGTGAATATGGGTGCCTGGAAGCTCGATTGGCAAGATGCCGACTGACTTCCCTATGTGTTTTTTGCATATCAAGATGATTTGGCGCGGCATTGGTATTTAGGTCGCCTGCAGTTTCTAAAATATTGTGGTTCAAAGCAATATTTGGAGAACTGCATGACCCATGCGAACCTTGCTGACCTGCGTGCCTACACCCTGGAAAACGCCGGTGTAGCCGCCGCCGTGCTGGCAGACCTTGTCCCAGCCTATTTTGACAACACCGACCCTGACGAATTACAGCAACGCGGCCCGGCCACGCTGCTGGCCCTGGCCAGCGCGCACTGGCGCTTGCTGGACGCCGCTCCTGACGCCGCAGGCCAGCGCATTCGTGTCTTCAATCCCACGCTGGCCGAAGACGGTTTTGACAGCGAGCACACGATCATTCAACTGGTGCACGATGACATGCCGTTCCTGGTGGATTCGGTCACCATGGCCATCAACCGCAGCGGCCGCATGGTGCACTGGATCGTGCACCCGCTGCTGGCGCTCGAGCGCGATGCCGGTGGCAAGGTCAAAAGTGCCGTGCTGGCCCGTCAGGACGCCGACCGCAGTCGTCAGATTTCTTCGCTGATTCTGCTCGAATGCGACCGGATCGTGCTCGAGTCCGACCGGCGCCAGCTCGCCGCTGAACTCTCCCAGGTGCTGCACGATGTGCGCGCCGCGGTGAGCGACTGGCTGCCCATGCTCAAGCACCTGCAAGCCGTTCGTGAAGATTCTGCGCGCTCACCCCTGTCGGCCAAGGGGCAACATGAAGGTGTTGAATTCCTGCACTGGCTGGAAGCGCAGCACTTCACTTTCTTGGGTGCGCGCGACTACCAGTTGGTGCGTGACGAGGTCGGCATCAAGTTGGTGGCGGTGGCCGAGTCCGGGCTTGGCATTTTGCGTGGCGAGCCAAAGACGCCCTCGAGTCGTTTGCCGACGGATGCCCTTGAATTTCTGGATTCAGACCAACTGGTACTGGTCAACAAAGCCATGACGCGGGCCACCGTGCACCGGCCGGCGTGGCTCGATTGCCTGACAGTCAAGCGCTTTGGTGCCGATGGCAACGTCATTGGCGAAGCCCGCTTTTTGGGGCTTTACACCTCCAAGGCCTACGCTGCCGCGGTCTCGGACATTCCGCAAATCCGGCGTCGCGCCGCAGATGTCATGGCGGCTGTGGGCGTGCTGCCCGAGAGCCATGCCGCCAAGTCCTTGCAGACGATTCTGGATGATTACCCGCGCGACGAGCTGTTCCAGGTCGATACCGTCACCTTGATCGACCATGCCGTGGGTATCTTGAGGTTGCAGGAGCGCCAGCGCGTGCGCGTGTTTCTGCGCCGCGACCCCTTTGGCCGCTTCACCTCGGCCCAGGTGTTTGTGCCGCGCGACCGTTACAACACCGAACTGCGCTCCAAAATTGGCGACGAACTCTGCCGCTCGCTCGATGGCCAGTCGGTCGAGTTCACCCCAACGTTGACCAACAGCCCGCTGGCGCGCATTCACTACTTCATTCGCGCCGATCGGCAGGCGCCTGGTAATGTCGATGTATCGGCGCTTGAGGCACGCATCACCCGGCTTTGCCAGCGCTGGGAAGACGATTGCACGCAGGCCTTGCTGCACATTCACGGTGAAAGCCACGGCCTGGCTTTGGCCGCTCGTTTTGCCGACAGTTTTCCAACCGCTTACCAGGAAGAGTTTTCTGGCCGCAGGGCCGCCGACGATGTGGACGTGCTCGCCAGCCTGTCGCCGCAGCAGTCGATGGCGGTGCGCTTGTACCGGCCGCTCGACAGTGCGCCCGGCATGGTGCGCTTCAAGATTTTCAGCCTGAGCAAGGTGGCGCTGTCGGATTCGCTGCCAGTGCTCGAGCGTATGGGTGCGCGCGTGCTCGACGAGCATCCCTATCAGTTGGAGGTGGCTGCGCCCGCGCTTGAAGCCACCCAATACTGGATACACGACCTGGGCCTGCAACTACCGCCAGAGGCCGACTTTGCCGTGATCCGCGAGCGCTTTGAGGCCCTGTTTGTGCGGGTCTGGTGCAAAGTGCTCGACAGTGACGACCTCAACAAGCTGGTGCTGGCAACCACGCTTGATGCACGTGCCATTGCAGTGTTGCGCGCCTATACCCGTTATTTCAAGCAGCTTGATTTTCCGTACAGCCAGAGCTACCTGGAGGCCACGTTGTACAAAAACGCCGCCCTGGCGCAAAACCTGTACCAGCTCTTTGACGCGCGCTTTGACCCCGCGCAAGAAGCCGAGCGGGCAACGCTGCAAGCCAGCATGAACGAGGACATCGAAGCGCAACTCAGCGCGGTGGCCAGCCTGGACGAAGACCGCATCCTGCGCCAGTACCACCGGACCATTTTGGCCACGCTTCGCACCAACGTGTGGCAGACGACTGCCACGCGTGCTTTCAAGCCGTACATGAGTTTCAAGTTTCAGTCGCATGACGTGCCAGGCATGCCCGAGCCCAAGCCGATGTTTGAGATTTGGGTCTATTCGCCGCGCGTTGAAGCCATTCACCTGCGCATGAATAAGGTGGCGCGCGGCGGTCTGCGCTGGTCGGACCGACCCGAAGATTTCCGCACCGAGATTTTGGGGCTGGTGAAAGCCCAGCAGGTCAAAAACACGGTGATCGTGCCAGTCGGCTCCAAGGGTGGATTTGTCCTGAAAAACCCGCCGCCTGCAAGCGACCGCGAGGCGTTGCGAACCGAAGGCATCGCCTGCTACAAGCTGCTGCTCGCAGGCCTGCTTGATGTCACCGACAACCTGGTCAAGGCCCAGGTGGTGGCGCCTGATAACGTGGTGCGCCATGACGCGGATGACCCCTACCTGGTGGTGGCGGCCGACAAGGGCACAGCCAGTTTTTCCGACATTGCCAACAGTGTCTCAGCAGACTACGGCTACTGGCTTGGCGATGCCTTTGCCTCGGGCGGCTCGGTGGGTTACGACCATAAAGAGATGGGCATCACCGCGCGCGGCGCCTGGGAGTCGGCCAAGCGCCATTTCAGGGCCTTGTCGCACGACATCCAGACGACACCCTTCACCGTGGTCGGTATTGGCGACATGTCGGGCGACGTGTTTGGCAACGGTATGCTGCTGTCCACGCAGATCAAGCTGGTGGCGGCCTTTGACCACCGGCACATCTTCATCGACCCCGCGCCGGATGTGGCGCGCAGTTTTTCCGAGCGCCAGCGCTTGTTCCATTTGCCACGTTCCAGTTGGGACGATTTTGACCGCAGCGTGCTCTCGGAAGGCAGCGGCATTTACCCGCGCTCAGCTAAATCGATCCATTTGTCGGATGCGGCGCGCAAGGTGCTTGGCATCGAGGCCGCAGACCTGGCGCCCAACGACTTGATTCATGCGCTGCTGCAAGCCCCGGTGGACATGCTCTACAACGGCGGTATTGGCACCTACGTCAAGTCCTCGCAAGAGAGCCACGCGCAGGTCGGCGACAAGTCCAGCGACGCGTTCCGGGTCAACGGCGGGCAATTGCGCTGCAAGGTACTGGTGGAAGGCGGCAACCTCGGTTGCACCCAGCTGGGGCGCATCGAGTTTGCCCAGGCCGGCGGCCTGATCTACACCGACGCCATTGACAACTCGGCCGGCGTCGACTGCTCCGACCACGAGGTCAACATCAAGATTTTGCTCGACCGAGTCGTCGAGGCGGGCGACCTCACGCTCAAGCAGCGCAACGACCTGCTGGCGTCCATGACCGACGAAGTCGCCCACCTGGTGCTGGCCGACAACTACTATCAGTCACAGGCGCTCGACGTGGCCTGCCACCGGCCCTTGTACCTGCTGGGTGGCCAACAGCGCCTGATTCAGTGGCTCGAAGGAGCCGGCCGCCTGAACCGGGTCATTGAGTTTTTGCCCGATGACGAAGAGTTTGTGCGCCGGCGCTCGCTCAAGCAGGGCCTGACGGCGCCCGAAGGCGCAGTGCTGCTGGCCTACGCCAAGATGTCGGTGTTTGACGACTTGTTGGCCAGCAACCTGCCTGATG
>Ga0100385_1000356_pt1 | contig 57921 bp, 50 predicted proteins | sample CryGeymeta201509_FD_81543 | JGI IMG/M metagenome (GOLD analysis project Ga0100385, IMG submission 81543) | Groundwater microbial communities from Crystal Geyser aquifers in Utah, USA - Crystal Geyser metaG 2015-09 | ecosystem: Environmental > Aquatic > Deep subsurface > Groundwater | place: USA... | reverse complement strand
GTCCGAACCCGAGGTCACGGCCTTTAGCGTATGGGGCGGTTTGATCTGGATCAGCGCGATGTCGCTGCTTGGGTGGGATCCCACCAAAGTCGCCGAGTATTTTTCGCCGTTCTCAAACCCAACCATGATCTTGCGCGCACCATCGATCACGTGATTATTGGTCAGGATGCAGCCCTCAGCGTCGACCACAAATCCCGATCCTTGACCCATTTGGGGCGTCTGGATTGGGGCGTTGAAAAAACCGCGTTGAGTCACGGCCGTCGTTTCAGTTTGGATGGACACCACCGAAGCTTTTTGGGCTTCAAATAGGCTGGCAACGTCGGGCAGCTGCTGGGCCGTGGCTGCGGTGGAAAATGTCAGCGTGAATGCGATCAACGTCATCGCAAAAAGTGTCGTAAGTTTTGAGCGTCTAGGCGCATATAAAAACGAAGTCATCGGCTCCTCCTGTTGGCCACACGGCTTGGCCGTGCAAGGCTACACATCTGAATGTCGTCACATTGCGGATTTGTTCCAGAACGTGTAGACGAGCCGGGCTTTTGGTGGATGAAATGATAGAACAACGTGACCTAAATGAGCTCGATTTCGAGCTGGACCCGCAGACTGAATCGCTCTTTCTGCACACCATGCAAACCCGCAAAGAACCTGCGTCGTTCGTCGAAAAGACCGCCGGCGACTTGGAGTGGGACGCCCTTCGCCACCATGTGCTGGGGCAGGCCCTGACCGACGAGGGATTCGAACTCGTCGAAGCTCTTGGGCCCCTGCCGACCTCGGGCCTTGCCCAGCTTCGGATGCAGCAGATCGCTGAATACATGGCCGTGCTGGATGCTGGCGAAGAAGTACCCGTTCGTGGCGCTCGGGATATCCGGCGAGCCGTGGACTATGCGAGTCGTGAGGGAGTCCTGTCCGGCGAAGATCTCGATGCCATCGGTCGCACCTGCGACGTCGCTTCGCGTGTTCGTCGTTTCTTTAAACATCGGGGAGAAGTCGCACCGATGCTCTGGGCCTTGGGGCGCCGCTTGGACCCCTGCCAGGAAATCCGAGACACCCTTCAGGTCGCACTCGAGCCAGGTGGTCGCCTCAGCGATAACGCCAGTCCCGACCTGCGACGCCTGCGTCGAGAAGTCCAAAACCAGACTGAGCGCATCAAAGCGCGAGTCGAGAAATTACTTCGTTCCGAAGAGATGGAGACCCAACTCCAAGACGACTACTTCACCATGCGTGAAGAACGATATGTCTTGCCCGTTCGTGTCAGCGCAAAACGTCAGGTCGACGGCGTGATTCATGGCTATTCGGCCAGCGGTCAGACCGCATTCATTGAGCCTCAAGAACTCATTGAGTTGAATAATAACCTGCGCTGGACGCAGGTGGAGGTCGAGCAAGAGGAGCGCCGCATTCTGATTCGGCTTTCGGGCATTGTCGCCGAAAACTCCGAAGCCCTTCACGCCAACGGTGAGACGCTGGCCTATCTTGACCTGACCCACGCGCTTGGCCGTTTTTCAGTCGAGATCAAAGCCACGATCCCAGAAATCTCCGAGAGCATTGATCTTCGGGCGGCGCGCCATCCGATGCTTTACATCAAGCTCAAGAAGTCGGGTCACGACACCATTCCAAACGATATTCGACTCGATGCAGGCCGAACCGTTCTGATCGTTTCGGGGCCAAATACCGGCGGCAAAACGGTGCTGCTCAAGACTCTGGGAATGGCGGCGCTGATGGTGCAAGCTGGATTGCTGATCGCCTGTGGCGAGGGCTCCACGTTCCCATTCCTGCGGCGAGTGTTCACCGACATCGGTGATGAACAGTCGATCGAACACGACTTGAGTACTTTTTCGGGCCATTTGACCAATATCAACGGGTTCTTGCCCGAGTGTAACAGCGACACCTTGGTCATTTTGGATGAGCTTTTTGCCGGCACAGACCCGCAACAGGGCACCGTGTTGGCCGTTGCGCTGCTTGAAGAGTTTGCGAGTCGAGGCACACGCACGCTGATTTCGACCCACCTTGAGGGCATGAAGACGTTGGCCCTTGAATCGGCGAACTTCATGAACGCGTCGATGGGATTCGATGTCGCCAACATGCAGCCCACGTATGAATTGACGCTGGGCGTCCCAGGAAGCTCTTTTGCTCTGCGGATCGCCGCACGGCTTGGTTTCCCTTCTGATCTGGTGGATCGCGCGACTGAATTGTTGGAGGGCGACGGCAAACTCAGCGTCGACCAGGTGTTGACGCGGCTTGAGGATCAGGCAACTGACCTGCGCAAAGAACAAAAGCGCTACGAACACCTTCGCGGGGAGGCCGAACGCTCCAAGAAACGCGCCGATGACCGATACCAAGAACTGCGTCGCGAAGAAAAAGAGCTGCTTCACGAGGAATCAAAGGCTCTGAAGAGCAAATTGGACGGAGCGAAGGAAGTCCTGCGCGAGTACCTCAAGAATTTGAGTCACGCCGAAACCGTCACCCGCAAAGGGGTTGACGAGGTTCGCAAGGAGCTTCAATCGATCGAAAAGGTCGTCGAGGACGTCCGTGACGCAACCCATTCCGTGGCCGCTGACGACAGCGGATTGGTCCCGGTGCAGCTGGCCGAGATGGACGATGGACTCACGGTTTACGTTCGATCCTTCCGACGAGCAGGCGTGATCGATGGGAAGCCACGCGCCAACGAAGTTTTTGTTCGGATGGGGGTGATGAGGGTCACCGTTAATCCATCCGAAATTTTCTACCCCAATGAACAGGCCCGTCGTCGCCATCGCTCCGGCGCGTCGACCCCGGCGTCGAATCCTGTGCCGGTGATTCTGAAAACCGTCGACAACACCGTGGATTTGCGCGGTGAACGGGTTGATGAGGCTCTGGAACGCTTGGATCTGTTTTTGGACTCCGCCTACCTTCGGGGGGACGGGTCTGTCTTTGTGATTCACGGCCACGGCACCGGCGCCCTCAAGAGGGCTGTGCGTGATTGGCTCGCCGGGTCTGCTTACGTTCTGGAATACCGCCGCGGCGAACGTGACGAAGGCGGTGACGGAGTGACCGTGGCCTACGTGGGCGACAAATGACCTGGTTTTCGTGGTTGCACCACGTCTCGCTGCACGTGCCCCTCGTGATGACGATGGTGTTGGGTGTATTTGGGGTCTGGATCAATCGCCGGTCGAACGCGCCAGGTGAAGCCAACGATATTCTTTGGAAAATACTTCGTTTTGGTGGATGGGCCACAGCCGGAGTCACGCTGATCGCTGTGATCAGCGGCATGATTACGGCCGAAGATTTTTGGACCCAAGACGGCCCGATGATCCTAATTCATCATCGAAATCTTGGTCTGACCGGATTCGCGTGTGTCTTTACGGCTGTCGGTGCTACGGAATGGGGCATCCGTCGTGGCCAAGAGCGCGTCCGGAGATTCGGTGCCCTGTGTTGGCTTGTTGCCAGCTTTGCGATGATTGGAGCCGGGCATTGGGGCGGGTCGGGCGTTCATTCCGACCGCATCCCCTGGCAAGAAGAGCCACCTGTGCTTCGTAGTGGAGATAAGTAATGGAATACCGTGGTTACACTCTGGATCACTTTCAGGCGCAAGCCATCGAAGCGATCAATCAAGGCCGCTCAGTTTTAGTGTCAGCGCCAACAGGCACGGGCAAAACACTGATCGCCGACTTCTTGATCGATCAGGTGGTCAAAGACGGTGGAGACATCATCTACACCGCTCCGATCAAAGCCTTGTCCAACCAGAAGTACCGCGAGTACACACGCCTTTTTGGCAAAGAACGAGTCGGTCTGGTCACCGGCGATATCGTGATCAATCGCGATGCGCAGATTCGAATCATGACCACGGAAATCCTGCGGAATATGCTGCTGCAGGGAAATCCCACAATCGATGAACACCTCGAGGACGACGAGCGCGACGAGTTTCTGGATACGGCTCCCGGAAGTCATAGCGTGCTTCCGGAGTTGGACCGCCTCAAGGCCGTCATCATCGATGAAATCCACTTCATCGACGACCCCGAACGCGGCACGGTCTGGGAAGAACTCCTGATCTACCTGCCTCAATCCGTTCGAATTCTGGGCCTCTCGGCGACGTTGTCTAACCTCGAAGTCTTTGCCGATTGGCTGTCGCAAATTCGTGGTGAAGAAATCGCGGTCGTCAAAGAGTTCAAGCGCACGGTGCCGCTCGATTTCTTCCTGACGAATAAGTCGACGCACTTGCTCGAAGATGGCGCTTTCAACAAGGCGTTCAAGAAGTGGAGCAAGAGCGAAGCCGGCAATAAATCCAAGAGTCGTGGCCGTGATTCCGGTCGAAGCTCAAGAGGCCGCGGTGGGGATCGTTCCACCCATTTGGACGTCTTTGACCAGCTCGACGTCACGCAATACCCGGTGTTGTTTTTCATCTACAGCCGTAAGCTCACCGAGCAGTTTGCCTTCGACCTCGCCCGTTCCGATACCGGTCGTGCCATCGGTCGTCGCTCCAAACGTGACGAAATCGACGAACATTTGGATACGTTTTCCGCGAATTTTCCGGGCGTGCTGACCTCAGCGCTTCGGGGCTTGTTGTCGAAGGGAATCGCCTTTCATCACGCAGGCTTGCATGTGGGCCTTAAGGCGCTGGTCGAAGGGCTTTATGAAGCTCGGCTGATTCAAGTACTCTACTGCACCTCAACTTTTGCGTTGGGCATCAACATGCCGGCGCGCTCGGTGATTTTTGACAGCCTGACGAAATTTAATGGCGTGGACATCGTTCCGCTCTCGGTCCGTGAATTCATGCAGATGGCGGGCCGAGCAGGGCGTCGAGGAATCGACGCTGCAGGCGACGTGATCATGAAGGTCGATTTCCAGGACTATCTGGAGATTCAGCCCACGCTTCGCATGCTGCTCGACGGCAAGAGCGAGCCGGTGACCTCGTCGTTCAATCTTTCGTTCAACTCGGTGGTGTCTCTGATCGACCGCTACTCGGAAGACCAGATTCGGACGCTCCTTGAACGCTCGTTCATGGCGTTTCAAAGTGCCGGGAAGGTCGAACAGCTTCAGACACAGCTCACCAGCGCGCGCAAGAGCCTCGCCAAGGTCGTTGATCCCAATCGACAAGAGCGTCGCAAGGTCGCCTACCTGGAACGCCAGTCGGCGGAAGCTCAGCGGCCGCAACTCTGGGAGAATTTCCAAAGAAAACTCTCGTTTTTGCGTTCACACGGCTACCTCGGGGCCAATAATGAGCTTCAGTCTGCCGCACGAATTCTGAAGAAGATTCAATTCGAGGAAATCTTCATCACCGAACTCATGCTCGCCGGGGTCATCGAAGACCTGAGCGGGGAAGAGTTGTTTGGCGTGATGTGCGGATTGGTCCAAACACTGCCGCGTGCAGCGCGCGTCTCGAAACCCGACGACGATAAATGGTGGGATATTTTCGACCAAATTCGCGCTGTTTTCGAGTCTGGCATCGTGGTCGACGCCCAGCGGATCGTGGCCACCGAATATACGTTCACCCCGCAACTGATGTTCTTGGGCGAAGCGTGGGCCAACGGAGCACCGCTGGCCGAATTGCTCGGGCATATCTCGAACCCGACCGATTTGAGCGGTGACCTCGTCGGAGCCTTCCGCCGCGCGAAAGACTTGGTCGGTCAGATTCGTGATGTCTACGAAGATGATGCGGAGCGTCGCCGAGAACTGACTTTCGTGCTGCGTGCCGTGACCCGCGACGAAGTCGAAGTCATCGACTAGCGTCGACGCCGCACGAGCCCAAATGCTGCCAGGAGCAGGAGGGCCAAGTCAGGACCTCCGCCACCCACTGAAGAACATGCCGCGCCGCTGGCATCTGGACTCGGCTCGGATTCAGCAGCGCTCTCTGGCGCTACACTCATGTTGGGCGCTGCGACGAGGCCCTCACCACACTGACACACCGGGCTCCATGCAGCATAGTACTCCGCTGGGGTGGTTCCACTGTGAACGTCCGTGGCGCCGTTTGGACATATGCAGGTGTCCAGACGATTGCAGTCGATCCCAACGCTTGCGGCCGGTAGCTCGTACTGTGCGCCGGAGAAGTTGGGCCAACTTTCCGTCATATTATCGACCGAGCCATCACAATCGTCGTCTAGACCATTGCAGATCTCGGGCATTGCCCCGGCACTCGCGACACAAATATCGACCGAATTAATGCACTCGTAGACGCCTTTAGAACAACGCATCACCGCGAGTTGACTGGGCGTGTAGGCCCCGACAGCAAGGGTGCAGGGTTGGCCAGTTTGAGTGCATGCGCACGCCAATTCGGTGGTCACTTTGGTGATGTCACCCGTCTGAACGTCGGCGCAAAGGGCCGGGGTGAGGCGGACGTATTTTCGGTCGACGCCGGTGAATTCCCACCCTTGGTCGACATAACCTGCCGCTGTCGTAGCTGAGACTCCCCAATTGGTCATGAGGTCATCGGGTAGATCGTTTCCACGACCGGCTGGTGGGATGCGAATGGGGCCACCCAGGGCGTGGTAGATTTCGACTTCCGTCGCGTCTGGATCAGCATTGGCGCCGGTGGACGGATATCCGGGAGGAACCTCCAACTCGAAAACACAGGTCGCGCTCGCCAAGACGCTCAGTAAAGCTGTCTTGATGTTGCTCCCTGTGGCCTCGAAAGAGCCCGTGCATTTGTATCCGTTTGTGAGCGAATTGGTGGACGCGATGATCGCCGCTCCGCCAAGCGCGCAAACGTCAACCTGATTGGCTGCAGCACAAGGGGGTGTCATGCCACCGTTGCAGCATTCACCGGTGCCACCCGCGGCCGCCAAAGCCGAGTTGATCTGCTGATTGCTCGCCGATCCAAACCCGACCATATACGTCGTGACTGGGTTGCTCGCGCGATTGCGAACGGCACAGGCGTTGTTGATGGCTTGCTGTCCATATGAGGTCTGACTTGGCTCACCATCGGTGATCACGACAGCGAGGTTGGGCCGCGAGTTGTCGTCGAGCGTCGGCGTGAGATCGAGAAGCTTCATCGCGTCATGAGGTCGCGTGCCCGTCCCTCCAGGCGCTGTTTGCAAGTTCACAGATAGGATGATCGCTGGCGCCGTGTCTTCTCCGCATGCGACCGCCACGCGAGCGTCGATGCCGTAGGGGCTCAACAGGTCCTGATGGGAGCCGAAATAGCCAATGCCCAGACGAACGGCGTCACAACCTGGGTCGCCAGCACCCGAACAAGAGCCGGGAGTGTAGGTGCTGTTAGCAACATCGGTAATCGCGAGTTTGGCGACTTTCAGCAGCGAGTCGTTGGAACCGTTTCCATCAACGTCTTCGCCACTCGAATCCAACATCGAACCGGTGACGTCGAGAACCGTCAAGACATTCGGAGCCTTGGGGCCGATATTATGTTCGGTTGGAGGAACACACGTGAAGACGTATTGCGCGAATGCCGGCGAGGCAAGGAGTGAGGCGCAAATAATTACCGTTGCACTCAAGAGATTGCGTTTCATATCCGGACCTGGGCATGCGTCAGCTAAAACCGAGATCCTACCCTCCCAGAATGAAGACGAAAGCACCAGACTGCAGACGGTCTGGTGAGTTGACGGTGAGACTCAGAAAGAGCTCAGGACCGTCTTCTGGGGCGCATCAAACCGAATGCAGCGAGGAGCAAGAGGGCCAAGTCCGGACCTCCTCCACCCACTGAAGAACATGCCGCGCCATCGGCGTCGGCATCCGAACTCGGCTCGGTTTCCACCGCGGCATTGTCGGGGGCTGCGCTCATGTTGGGCTCTGCGACCAGACCTTCACCACACTGGCATACCGGACTCCATGCAGCATAGTACTCCGCTGGGGTGGTTCCACTGTGAACGTCTGTGGCGCCGTTTGGACACATGCAGGTGTCCAAACGATTGCAGTCGATTCCAAGGCTTTCGTCCGGCAACTCGTACTGTGCGCCGGAGAAGTTGGGCCAACTTTCCGCCATATTATCGACCGAGCCATCACAATCATCGTCAAGGCCATTGCAGATTTCGGGCATCGCGCCTGCTGATGCGACACAGACATCCGTCGATCCATTGCATTCATAGATTCCGCCCGAACAGCGCATCACCGCGAGCTGCGATGGCGTGAAGGTTCCCGGGTTGATCGTGCATGCCTGACCCGCCAACGGGCAGGCGCAGGCGACTTCGGTGGTCACCTTGGTGACATCATTATTCAGAATGTCGTTGCAGAGGTTAGGCGTCAGCCGAATAAATTTTCGGTCAGCGTTCGTAAACTCCCAGCCTTCGTCGATATAGGCGTCTGCGATTGTGCTGCTGACACCCCAATTATTGACCAGGTCGTCGCGCAGGATATTTCCTCTATTCGCGGGAGGCACGCTGATTGGGCCGCCGAGCACATGATAGATCGTCACTTCTGTCGCGTCCGGATCGGCGTTGGCCCCTTCGGTTGGGTATCCCGGAGGGATATCCAGTGGGAAGACGCATCCAGCGCCCGCAAAAACCGTCAAGAGCGCGTCTTTGAGGTCAGATCCCGTTGCTTCAAACGAGCCAGTGCAAGAATACCCAGGTTGAAGCGTGGTGTTGGTCTTGATCAAGGCCGCGGCGCCGAGCGCACACACATCGACCTGGTCGGCGGGGGCACACGGGGCAGCGACTCCTCCTCCACAACACTGACCGGTATTACCAGCTGCGGCCATGACCGAGTTGATCGCCGGAAAACTTCCGGATCCAAATCCCACCATGTAGATCGTGACAGGATTAACGGACCGATTGGCCACCGTACAGGCGTTTGTGAACGCGGCTCGCGCGACCGCAAGGTCGACCGGTCCGTTTTGATTCGTAGATCCAGTAGGCTCCCCATCCGTGATGATCACGGCAAGATTGGGTCGAGTGTTGTCGTTCAACGATGGCGTGGAATTCAGGAGTTCCATCGCTTTCTGAGTAGGTGTGATGCCAGCCGTGCTGGGTGGGAGATGCCCCTTGATGGCTGGAGTCGTGTCCTCGCCACATGCCTGTTCGAGCGAAGCGCTGCTTCCGCCAAAGAACCCTAATCCCAAGCGGATGGAATCGCAGTTGGGGTCAGTCGCACTCGTGCAGGCACCTGGCGTGTAGATGCTATTGGCGACATCTTTAAGCGCGAGCGAGGCGACTTTCATTTTTGAATCGTCGCCACCTCCATCCACGTCCTCACCGCTCGTGGCGCCCATCGAACCGCTGGTGTCGAGAATGGCCATGACGTTTGGAGCCTTCGCGCCGATTGCATGCTCGGTCGGCGGCACGCACGTGAACACGTATTGGGCCATCGCGGGTGTCGCTGCCAACAAGGTTCCCACGGCGAACGTCGTACTCAAAAAAGTGTGTTTCATGAGGATCCTCATTGGATATCAACCGAGAATGAAAATGAACCGCTTTCGTTTCGTGGTCGGTCGACCACGATGAAGTAGTTCCCTGAAGTGGCCACTGTCCATGTCATCAGATCGCCAAGGTCCACAAAATTTTCACAGGTTGGGGTCGGGTCACACGTCGGAAGCACCGCGATCACGTCATCCTGAGTGTCCATCGAGGCATCCACGACGACCGTTTGACCGGCTGTCAGATTCGGAAGCGACAAGATAATGTCCTGACCCTGCGTTACGGTGCCGTTGCCGTTGGTCGAACACGATGCGATTCCAGCGAAGTTGAAGGAGCTGGTGTAGGCTTTGATGTCGCCACCAAATGTTGTGGAGGCAGTGACTTCGATGGCCTGCGCGCAGGTTTCACCGTCACAAGAGGTTCCGTTGCACGAATCTGCGCAAGCATATGGGACTTCCGACGTTCCACCAAAACACGTCACGACGCTGTCCGCGTCGCATGTGGTCTCACCGGGAACGCAAACAAGTGGTGCGAAGCTCAAGTCGATGTCGAAGGCTCCCACATCCAAGCCCACGGCTGGCTCGACGATCAGATAATAGACCGTACCCGCGCTGGCATTGAACGAGAACGTTTCGGAGTCGCTGCAAGTTTGGATTTCTGCGCCAACATCGCATGCGCCGCGCTTGAGCTCCATCAACCAGTTCACACCGGCGGTGGTCGTCAAATTCACGGTGACAGTCGCGGGGGCTGAGACTTCGAAGCGAAAAGCGTTTTCGGGACCGGTGAAGGTCGTCCCTTCACCACACGTCGAATTGAGCGTGTCCGCAAATCCTGTGGTGTCCCCCGAGAAGTTCTTGGATTGAGTGATGTCGAGTGTCCCCAAATCGGTGACCTCGTCGCAGGCCAGCTTGGCGGCCAAAGGGACACAGTCCCCCTTTACACACTTGGTGTTGCCCTCGCAGAAACCAAGGGTCCCGCACTCACTGGCCACGCCCGCGTCTGCATCCTCTTCCGTCGCGTCGGTGTCCGACGCATCATCAACGACACTCGTGTCCGTTACGCCCACATCGGGAATCGTCGAAACAACGGGAGGGGTGTTCTTGTCGTCCTCTCCACAGCCAAATAAAAAGAGGGCTACGCTGAGTAAAACCGCGGTTTTCATATTCTTCCTTAAGTAAGCACTGCATCCAGTTGACCCGAATGCGGTGGGCTGGTCAAGCGGTGCAGGCCGACTTAAAGAATTAGCGTTCGATCGCTTCGAAGCGGCGAATCGAAAGATCGAGATATTCGGTCGACTGGTCGATTCCCACGTATCGACGACCCTCTTGGGAGGCCGCAACACCGGTTGTTCCTGAACCGCTGAAAGGGTCCAAAATCAGAGCGCCCTCGTCGGTGGATGCACGCACGATTCGTCGAAGCAGCTCGATCGGCTTCTGCGTTGGATGCTTGCCTTCCAACTTTTCGGCTTTGCGCGGAGACATGATGCTCCACAGATTCTTCATCTGCTTTCCACCGTTTTCTTCTTTCATGTCTTTGTAGTTGAACGTGTGTTTCGACTTATGGTCGCGCGCAGCCCAAAGAATGGTCTCAGTCCCATGAGTGAAATAACGGCATGAGAGGTTTGGTGGCGGGTTGACCTTGAACCACGCAATATCATTCAGGATTTTGAAGTCGAGTGACTGGAGCGCAAATCCAATGCTGTAAATCACATGGTGGGTTCCTGAAATCCAAATCGTTCCGTTTGGCTTCAAAAGTCGCTGACATGCCGCCATCCACCGCACATTGAAGGCGTGGTTGGCTTCGATGCCCTGTGAACGATCCCAACGCCCTTTGTCGACCGAGACCATTCGTCCCGATTTGCAGGTCGTCCCGCCATTGGACAGGAAATACGGAGGATCGGCGAAAATCATGTCGAATTGCTCAGGCTCCATGGCCTCAAGGATTTCGAGTGAATCGCCCTGAAAAAGCGTGAAATCTGGATTCTGGTAATACGCGTCGAAGGACTCGACTTTAAGTGCCGGTTGCATGACATCCCTGTGGCCATCCTGGCCAGTTGTGCGAACCCAAGTCGTCTGTTCTCTGTGGAGCCCGTCCTGGGCATGCCACACAATGAGAATCTCAAGACGAAAGGGGCGGATCGCGTGTCTGCAACGAAGTTACCCCGGGGTCGGGGACGGTCAATTTTTTCTCTAAATTGAATCGAAGTTAACCAAAACCCGATGTGAATGATCACCCGTTTCTGGGTTTCCGGGGCGGTCCATCACAACCACCTTCATGCCGGCCTCAAAGGCGGCGTCCGCCTCAAGAACATTATCCGTCGCGAATACAATTTCACTCGGGGCCAGGTTCAATGCCTTTGCGATGTTCGTGTAGCTCTGTGCCTCCCGTTTTCCGCCGATTTCAGTGTCGAAATGACCCGAGAGGAGGTTCAGGAGGTCACCTGCCTCGCTGTGCCCAAAAAGCAGTTTCTGAGCAGCGACACTTCCCGATGAGTAGATGTAGACAGGGATCCCCGCATCGTTCCATCGCTTCAATGCAGGTGCGACGTCTCGAAACAGGTGGCCTTTCACTTCGCCAGATTCGTATCCTGCGACCCAGATGCTGCCTTGCAGGCTTTTCAGTCCTCGGTTTTTGCGGTCCAGGTCCATCTGGCTCTGCACGCTCTTGACGACGTCTTCGATGGTGCACGACTCCGGAATCGTCGAAACGGCCAATCCCGCTGCATGATCGGCCCGGGCATCTTCACGGATTTGTTTGATCACGGTCTGCAGACTGGCGCTTGACCAGTGGGCCGCCAGATACTCTTGACAGTGTTCGCGGGCGTAGGGAAAAAGCACCTCGTAGACGAACGAGATGCTTGTGGTTGTGCCTTCGATATCCAGAATGATCGCAGTCATTTTATGCCTTTGGGGCAGGGGTCTTTCAAGCGCTCTTCGAATTCCTGACGGTTTGTTCCAGTGCGCTCGCGACCACGCTCAAGCAACGTTTTTGCTGCTCGCTCATCGCCCCGGAGGCACGCGTCATCACTCCACGCGAACCACTGGCTCGCCGGCACGTCGTTTGAGTGGCCTTGATGCGCGTAGCACGACGTTTGCAGGCAAAAAATACCCAACAAGAAAACGTTTTTGGAACTTAATATCATCACAACGAGTCGATTATCATGCGAGGTCGGTTGAATCGATCGAGCCAGATTAACGTCTAAAGCACTGTGGACTCTATTCCAAGCTGTAGGAGTCGAATCTTGTCACATATAATTGGTTATCGGTGTTCTGACCCGACCGTGAGCTCCCATCTTCTGAAGGCGCTCGATGACGAAATGGCGTTGCATCCACCGGGTGCTTCGGGTGGCGTGGGCTTGGGCTGGCTCCAAGATGAGCGATCCTTGTTGCGAAATCACCCCAAACCGCCGGTCGACCTGCCATCTTTGCCCACGATGATATCTGATTTGCCCGCTCGGACTGTGGTTGGACATGTTCGAACCCCAGGATTGGCGCCGCTTTCGGCCGCGAATCTGGCTCCATTTCGATTCAAGAAGTGGCTCTGGGTAAGCCCCTCGTCGGATGAGTTGCCAGCTGCAACGACTTCCGAGATTCCTGACCATATCTCTCAAAATATTCGCGGGACCTCACAATCCGAATGGGCGTTCCATGTGGTCCTGTCCGAACTCAACCGGCTTGAATTGCTGGATAATCCCGAACGCGATGTGAAGGGCGTCGTGTCAGCATTCTCGCGCTCGATGGCCTATCTTCAAGATTCGGGGATCATGGTTAGCCCCGTAATCTTGGCCACCAACAAGTGGATGTTGGCGATGTCGGGCGCTGAGACCCTAAAATTTCGTACAGTGAATGGTTACGAGATTCAGGAAGAACCTCTCTTTGCCGGGCATAAGCCGCGCACCCAAAACTACCCGGCATTTCGGGCGATGATGATGACCACTTCCCCGGTCATTGGGACGCAATGGCAAGAGGTTCCCGCAAATCAAATCGTTTGGTTTGATGCTCAGAATACCCCGAACTTCCACACGATTTAGGTCTTCTTGCGGCGCACGAAGACCAAATTATCCGTGGCTTCCACTGGTTGCATGTCCTTAAGGCGAGACGGGTCAGGCTGAGCTTGCTCCATCTTACAACGGTCGCAGACATGATCGCCTTTGGGCCTGCGCGACATCATGTCGATGCCTCCGCATTCCGTGCATTTGACCCGAAATTGACTTATTCGCGTTTCGTTGAATTTCTTGTCACGGATCAGCTTCCACCGCTCGGATCCTTCTTGAGCATTCATGCATTCTTCGCAAAGCATGTCCGTCAGTGCGACACCGCGAGGTTTATAGTCTAGCTGCGATTCGATGCCGCAGCCTGAACACATAAACGTGATGAGGACACGGGTTCCATGCTTCTTGCGTGGTGCATTGAGGGACTTGGAGACGTCATGGCCGTTGGGGTCCAATTCGTCTTCGAAATCCTGTTCGTTTTGGTCATTCATGAAAAAATCCGGAAGCATGGTCGGTCAAGAAGACATGAGGGCAAGACGTTATTCCCGTTTAATTCGGAATCGGATTGTCTTGCGCGGGTGAAGGCGTGTTCAGGTGGAAGTCGACCGAATTGTCGTTGGTGTCGTTTTTGCGGCTTGCGTCGCTGATCGGCCACCTTCCAAGTGACTTGCCTGCGCTCGAAGTTGAGAACGATTTTGAAGTGCCTTCGCCAACGAAAAACTGGGTCGGGCTAAACGAGCCGTATCCAATCGCATCGATGACGCGTGTTTTATACTCTAAAACGAAATTATCGGGTCCATTTTGAAAATCAGTGCCCTCAAACGGGACCGTACACTTCTGAAGCAGGGCCGCGTTGGCCGTGTCGATATTGCATACCACCACCAATCCGTCGGTTCCTTCGTTGAGCATGGTGCCGGTGAAATCAATCCCGCTGATCAAGCCCGTATTGATATAATCCGTGCCGTTCAAGCCGTTGATGGCGTGAAGTACGTAGCCATCAAGTGAGATGTCTTCCCAACCCAAAATTGGGGCGATCACCTCGACAAAAGTCTCGGTTCCGGTGTCCGACCCAGGTTGGTCAAAATAGATTTCGTTGATGATCAAGTCGGCATTGGGCATGCCTGGCGTGGGATAATAGGACACGAAGTCGGCCAGATTGTCGTTGGTGTCGACGCCGTTGACTCGCCCAAGCGAGCGTCCAGAACCGGACGCGGGGGCCGAGTGGCAAGGACCGACGCCACAGGGACCCTCGCCCTCAAAAAATTGGCTGCCACTAAACGAGCCGTAACCCAAAGCATCCACCAGTGTGCCTGCAGCATCACTCAATTTCACGTTGTCTGGGCCATTTTGAATGCCGTCTTGGTTCGCGATGTTGGTCAGGATGAAGAACTTGTTGCCCGGTGCGGCAAATTTTAGGAACGAGTCGCTGTCTGCGATCGCAAGAATCGCATACCCATTGCCATCCAACCGTGCGTTTGCTGGCAAAGTGGCGGTGCTGTAAACCGCGCCCCCCGAGCCATTCACGAGCTCGACCTTGTACCCCGTGATGTCGAGCGCAGGTGGGCCAAAGAGCTCGATGAAGGTTGGAGCGGCACCATTGCGGTAATCATCCGATCCCAACGCATCGTAAAACACTTCATTGATGACCACGGCCCCGCTCATGGGTGGCGCCTTGCACTGAACGGTGCCATCGTTAACGCAGAGGTCGGTCCCTGGACACGCCGCGGGCGGGTCAAACGCCCGGCAGCCATCGGCTTGGACAACGCAGCTTGCGATGTCGTTTCCGACGCAGACCTTCTCGTTGGCCAGACACAGGTCCTGACACGTAGGAATCGGAATACAGGCGCCCTCACGGCAAACATCAGTGCCGGTACAAGCGACAGATGGGGAAAGCTCGGTGCAGGTGTCGCCATCGAGATTGCCGCAGGTCAACACGCCGCCGTCCGCCCCGCAAATCTTCGACCCGTCGACGCATTCGTCTTCACACGCAGTGGAGGCAACACATTGGTCGACTTCGCATGCCTTCGCAGCGCCGCACTCTTCACCAGGACCATAGGTCAAGCAGCCCATATTATCCGCGACGCAGGTCGAAAGTAGACCTTCCTGACACACCGTTGCGGCCGCAGTGCAGGTGTTTTCGCAGGTGGGCGCCTTGCACAAACCATCAGCCTGATCGCAGAATTTGCCGTCTTCGCAGGCGCGGTTTCCTCCAAACTCAAAACACCCGTCCGAATTATGATCGGCACAGGTTTCGGTTTCTCCGAGCGCATTGCATCGCGAGGTCGGCGGAGTGCACGTGTCCTCGCAGTTCTTGGGTTGATCCAGACAATCACCATCCGAGCACAGCTCGGTGGCGAGGCATTGGACGGTCACAAGGCGAAAACACCCGTCTGTTCCGCGTTTGCAGGTCTGAAGGCGTTCTTCGTCCAAGCACGTTCGATCACCCAGGCCGCACTCGTCGGTACACGACGCATTGTTGCTTTGGTTATTCGAAGCAATTGGGTCGTCTGTGCCGCAAGCCGCAAGGACACTGGCAAATGCGACGAGCAGAAGCCCCGGAATTCGTAGAAAAGACGTCATGAACCAACCTTTTTTTCAATCTCAATGGCCCCAGCTTCGTTTCTATCATAATGCCGAGGCCGATTGCGAGATTCCACCTCGAAGAGTCGAAGCACCTGTTAAGTTGTGTGAGTGAGGTGCACTTGATATCTTACCCGAACCAATATTCTGTGGACTCCTTACTTCCTATGCCAATTTGTCCTAAATGCGGGCACGCAAGTTCAGAACTCGGCGGAAAATGCCCCTACGACGAGTACTATTTCGTTCCTGAGGAGACGGCCAACGACTCCCGCAACGACCCGATGATCGGCACGATCATCGCGGATAAGTACATCATCATCGCCTTGATCAATGAGGGCGGGATGGGTGCGGTCTATCGTGCGCTGCAAACCCCTATCGGAAGAGAAGTCGCACTCAAAGTCTTAAGGGCTGAGCTGCGCGAATCCGAACAGGGAGGCGATCGATTCATTCGGGAAGCCCGCGCCGTCGCGCGCTTGCAGCACCCCAACATCATCAATCTCCACGACTTTGGATTCGATCACACCAAACATCCCTACATGGTGATGGAATACGCACCGGGCGTGTCCATGACTCGATGGTTGCTCGACGAAAAGCTTACGTTTGACCGGATTCTGCACGTGATCCGTCAGATCCTCTCGGCGCTGCAAGAAGCCCATGAGTGCGGAATCGTCCATCGCGACCTCAAACCTGAAAACATGATCATCGCGAAATCGGGCACCGACAGAGACTTTGTGAAATTGCTCGATTTCGGCATCGCGCGGGTGATCAACGAGGGCGCGACCAAGAGTCTGACCCGAGAAGGCGAAGTCTTCGGTACGCCGCATTATATGGCGCCAGAACAGGCCCGTGGCGAAAAGAATATTGGGCCTCCAGCGGATGTGTACGCCGTGGGCATCATGTTGTTTGAAATGCTGACCGGCGAGCAACCCTACGACGCACCGACTCCGCTCGCCGTGCTCTTCCAGCATATCAACGAACCGTTGCCGCCAGTGACCCCGCGTCCGGGCGTGGCGTTTCCACCCGCTGTCGCTGAGGTTGTGCGCATTGCCACCGCAAAGGAAGTCAAAGACCGTTATCAGTCGTCCGCGGAATTCCTCAATGCACTCGATCAGGCCGCACCACACGGCAGCGTGAGTATGCACGCGGTGCTGAATGCGGTGATTCAGGACTCTTTGAATCCAAATACGTTGGTTCCTGGTTCCCAGCCTTTGGCCACGCAGCAACTCGCAGCGCGTGTGCCGATCATGACTCCGACGGGTCCCTTGCGGAATGACGTCTCTGTCTACGACCCAGACCCCAGCATCGAGGTCGAGGCGCCACATCTGGCGGCTATTTCAGCGAATTCAAACGATCGGAAAGTGACAGCACTCCTGCTTACCGGAGTGGTGGGTCTCTTGACGTTTCTTTCGGTCCTTTTCATCTACAAACTGAGTGCGGACCCAGAGGGAGACGTGCCCATCGTTGATGCCGCGACTGGCGCTGAATCACCCACGCCACCCGACCTTCTTGCCGAGGTCGAGCCCAAGGTGCCCGTTGTACCGGTGACGGTTGAGCCCGATGCGCAAAAGATCGACCCTGCAACCGACGTCGAACCTATCGAAAAGCTCGAACCTATCGAAAAGCTCGAACCTATCGAAAAGCTCGAAAAGCTCGAGCCTGTCGAAAAAGTCGAAAAAGTCGAGAAGGTCGTAAAAGTAGAAAAGGTCGAGAAAAGTCCGACCAAGCCGGTCAAAAACCCTGACAAGAAGCCTGCAACCACAACCACTAAGACCGACCCAACGCCGGTCGACACCAAACCGGCAGTCATGAAATGGGAAAAGAAGCCTGACGCTCCCGTGAAATGGGGACAGTAGAAGGGTTACTTGACGGGTGGGAGTCTTCGTAGGAATCTAGCGGCCTCACACACCCTAATTTATCGTGGCGCATTGTCCGCGGGATTCGCGCGTGGAATGGCTCAAATGAATACAATGTTTTTTCGTACCCGATTCGTCGCAGCTGCACTCGCAACAAGCATGGTTATACCGTCGTTCGCCTGGGCCACGCCCGAGAGAGCTGCGGAGTACTATCAGCAAGCCAGCGCCGCCTATCAGCGGGGTGATCTCCAAGAGGCCGCCGATCTGCTTGAAAGGGCGTACGCCGAAGACCCAGATCTCGTCTATCAGTACAATCGCGTTCTGGCGCTTGAGGGGCTCAAGAAATTCGATGAGTCGCTGCGAGTGCTCAATATCTACGCCGATCCGATGCGCCAAGATTCACGCCAGCGATTCACCGATGTCGACGTCATCAAAACTAGACTGCAAGAAAACGTCGCGTTGAAGAAAAAAGCCGATGAGGAAGCAGAACTGCAACGGCAGAAAGACGAACAGAACAAGGTCAAAGAGCCCAAGAAAATTGAAGACCCCGTGGTGGTCGCTCCCGCGTCGTCCACGCCTTGGCTGGCGATTGGACTGATCGCAGGAGGTGGCGTGGCTCTGGGAGCTGGCGCGCTTTTCGGATCCGGCCTTTTGGTCGGCAATGAGCTTGATGATACGCAATGCGTCAAAGATAACTTGGATCTTGGACTTTTGGGTGATGACGTTTTTCAGAATTGCCCATACGAAGACCAGTCGACTTTCCTGGCGAAGAAGAATTCCTACGATGATGATGTCGCTGCCATCGAAACCCAACAAACCTTGGCCATCGTTTTCCTGAGCGCTGGCGCGGTCATGGCAGTTGGCGGAATTGTGGTTTGGGCCCTCGACGACGGCGGCTCAGAATCGACACCCCCACTTTCGGCTCAGATCACGCCATGGATTGGTGGTGGTGGGGCCGGGGCGACTCTGGACGTTTCATTTTAATGGCGTCCCCGACCAGCCTTGGCATCCAAGACCTTTTGCCGATCGACGAGCCTGAAGAGGACGCGAACCTTCCCGCGCTAAGCGAGCAGGGGCCATGGCGCCTGAGGCTTGCGCGCGAGGCCCATCCTCACGGTCAAATCGAGCCGATGAAAGCGCTTTTTGACCACTGCGAAGCAGCAGCAGTCTGGCCCTCGGTGCCGGCCTTTGAACGCTACGACGACCCCCTTAAAAATCTTCGTAGCGCACTCGCCGGAGAGACCACCGCGTACGAGACTCTTGCGGTTGAGCCTCCCAAGCCAGTCGTAGTCGAACTTGAATCAAGCCCACTTGAGGCACTTCTTGGTCGTGAGATGTTGGAGATCGCTCGGTCAAGCGCACTGGCGCCAGAACGGCGCCTGGAGGCGGTAGAAAAGGTGGCCATCGCGCTGGCGAACCCGACACGGGAAAACGTCCGCGCCATTCTGGTCTCGCTACTTCGAGACTGATTATACCATCCAGTTGCGACCTTCGAACTCAGCCGAAGGCACTTTCAAAGTAAGGCGGGCGTTTGGTGGATGGCGTTCGAGCTCCATTCCGTCTCGCGAAATCACGAGTTGCAAAAGCACGTCAGATCCCTCGGTGGCCTCAATATCCTTCAAAGGAATCGCCAGTTCGAGTTCATGCTGAAGCGCGAATTGAAGATCATGAGGGCCTGGATTTCCGTCAAGCTGCGCGCGGTCCTTCGAGATATTGACCGTCCAGACCTTTCCACTGCTCACGATGGAAAATCTCAAATCGCAATCGATAAACCCGTTCTTCAGGTCCAGCCCAGGTATCAAGCGCAGGTACAGGTTGGCTTCGTCAAAGCCAATCAACATGCGGTCGAAAAGCCGAGTGGTCTCGAACATCGAACCCCTCGATCCGGTGTTGATATAATAACCCGCGTCGGTCCATTCGTAGAAGAACTCCGTGCGTCCATCGATTCGCGGCGAAATCAAACCGCGTGGAGGCGTGAATGCGGGAGCTCCCGCTGAGGTGTGAATGATGGGAATATCCAAGTCGGCTGGCACCTCCAACCCAAGGAACCAGTAGACGCACTTCAGGTTTTCGCGAAAAAGACGGTCGAAATCGGCGTCGTTTTCGGAATCAAAATCGTCGCCGTACCACCAGAACCAATCGCTTCCCTCGGCCGCATAAAGAGCCTCCCACGCAAGCGTGACCTTTTCTTTAGGACACGAGGCCTCGTGACTCAAAAGCATATTCCTTGTCCGACCCAGCAAATCCCACCCACGATTCTCTTCGGGGTGGCCAATCCAGATCTGGTAATTCGCCAGAATCCAAGAACCTGAATGCAAGTAGTGCAGGACTTTCGGGGTCGCGTCCTTCAAGACTTGTGACGGTGTGGTTGTCTTGATGTCACTCGCGTCTTCGAGACCCGTATAGAGCGCGTCTAGGAAGCCCTGGCCGTCATCTGGATAATGCTCCCAGGCGTTTTCACCATCCAAGATCACAGAGACGACGTTTGGGCCGTCAGCGCTCGGCACGGCGCGAACACGAGCGATGAAGTCCAGGGTGGCGTGCTTGGGCGAGTTTTTCGAGTACACAAACCCAATCTGGTCGCTGAGTGAGTGGTCCCGAAAGAAGATCGCGGGGGAGTCCAGCGTGTCCAACTTCCAAGGTTGTGTGATGTCGGATTGTGCCCAGGCTGAGCCACGAGAAGCCCTCAATACATCCTCATCTGACGCGATCCATTGCACGCCTTCGTCGGCAAAGACCTGAACCGCTTCCGGCGAGATGCTGCCCTCGGCAGGCCACATTCCCGAGGGACGAACGCCAAAAAACTTGGTCGACATCTCGAGAGCGGCTTTGACTTGATGGTGTGCGTCGCTCTTGGCTTGAAACCTTTCAGGACGTGGGCGATCAGGCGTGGCCCGGGCCGCAGCATCCGTGTCGATAATCAGAGGTAAGATGGGGTGGTACATCGGAGTGACACTGATCTCGACCTGCCCACTCTTTGCCAGGCTTCGATAGAGGTCGGGCAGGTCCTGCATCACTCGGATATGCAGATCTAGGAGCGCCACCTTGTCTTCTTGTGTGAAGTCGCGGCCTCGCGCCAGAAGCTCTTGAACAAGCGTTGATTCGGCCCTTACAGAAAAACCACACCAACCCAGGTTGAACCAGACTTGAAGATCCATCCAGTCTTGAGCCTGAAATCGCGTGATCGCATGCCCTTCGTTTCTCAGGTCCAAGAGTTCGGAGAAACGCGCACGTGGCCGGATGCAATGGTCCCAGTCGAGGCTGAAAAAGTGCTTCAGCAAGTGGCGTTTATCGGTGTCACTGAGGTTATCAGGAGATTTGAGTGTGAGTTCCCACCAGGTGTCGCGCCGTCCTTCAGAGACATACTCGTGCAATTGCTTGAGCAGAGAGCCACTGAAATTCACGGTGCCACGAATGGTGGGGTGTCGCTCCATCATCCGAGCCATATCGTAATACGACTTCACGCTATGAAGACGAACCCACGGGAGGAAGCTCGTACCGCGGTCTGGAAGCCCATAATAGGGCTGGTGCATATGCCAGACGAATTGAATAAGGCGAGTTTTCATGGGTCACTCTTAAAAGACGGTGCCTTTCGGGATGACCACGATGCCGTCCGAAACGGTGAAGCGCTTCGCGTCTGCCTCAAGGTCATAACCAATCACAGAGTCAGGCGGGATTTCTACATTCTTGTCGACGATTGCTCGCCGAACGCGCGCGCGCCTTCCGACATTGACACCCTCGAAGAGAACGCACTCCTCGACGTGGGAATAGGAGTTGATCCTTACCCGTGGGAAGAGAACCGACGAACGAATCATACCACCGGACACGATCACGCCCTCGGCCACGATTGAATTCACGGCCGTTCCTACACGGGCATTACGAGGATCATCATGCACAAATTTCGCTGGGGGATAGTGCTCGTAATAGCTGCGAATGGGCCACTTTCGATTATAAAGATTGAAAGCGGGCGTCAGCGAAACCAGCTCCATCGATGATTCCCAATACGAGTAGATCGTCCCCACATCTCGCCAATATCCCTTCTCTGCGTCGGTTTGGCCTTCGATGAAATTACGGGAGAAATCGTACACGTACACAGGATGCTCCCCCTTGGTGACCATGTTCGTGATGATGTTTTTACCGAAATCATGAACGCTCGTGGAATCGCTGGCGTCCTTGAGCAACTCGTCAACGAGCGTGTCTGCATCGAAAATATAATTGCCCATCGAAGCCAAGGCCAACTCAGGATGACCGGGCATATGCGGTGGCTTTTTCGGCTTCTCCAAAAAGCGGACAAGCTTCCAGTTTTCGTCCACTTCGATCACCCCAAAATTATGGGCCTCTTCGATCGGCACTGGAATGGCTGCAACGGTCAGACCTGCGTTTCGTTTACGGTGAAAACGCAGCATCTGAGAGACATCCATTTTGTAAATGTTGTCGGCACCAAAAACACAAACATCCCGCGGGGTCTCATCGGCGATCAAGTTCAAGTTCTGGTAGATCGCGTCGGCGCTGCCGATGTACCAACCCGGGCCGGTACGCTGCTGGGCTGGCACAATTTCGATGTACTGATCGACCTGTGAGGTCAGGTGCCATCCCCGAGAAATATGCTGAGCAAGCGACTCGCTCTTGTACTGCGTGAGAACCTTGATCTTGAAGAAACCACTGTTCACAAAATTCGAAAGCGCAAAATCGATGATTCGATAACGTCCGCCGAACGGAACAGCAGGTTTGGCGCGTTCTGCAGTCAACGGGCGCAGCCGACTTCCTTCGCCGCCTGCCAAGATCATCACCAAAACGTCGTCATGCATCGCTAGAACTCAAGTTAGAAGAAGGAACCCGGCCACGGCCAGGAGCACCAACACGACCACAACCCCTACAATCATCAATGCAGGTGTCTTCTTTTCTGGTCGATTCGGCGTGGGCATCAGGAACGCCGGCATCTCTCCCGTTCTATCCGCTCGGTTCTGCGCAGCCGGCAAAAACTCCGCCTGCCCGGCAAAAGACGCGTCAATCTCTACCGAGTTCGACGAAATCTTATTGTTTTGCAATCGCGGCGCGTTGGGCATCGCGCCTGGAACTGCTCCTGCCTGAGGAGCCGATGGCGGGCGGTCATGCAAGGGCACGTCTTCGCCCGGTCGACGTTCGTTTCGAATCTTTGAAAGAACGTCCGCACTGAGTTCCGCCGTCCGGTCATGTTCAGCGACAACCTCGGCCTTGGGCGCCGCCGCGTGACCACCTGGGTACGTCTGCCGCCGCCGCATCACCTCGTCCAAATTTCGTGACTGCCAATCTTCCTCTTCTTCAAGTGGAGACTCGCGGATGGACACGTCGTCCATTCCAAAATCAGCCCATTCACGGGGGTCTTCGAAATCGCCGTCCTCGTCCCATTCACCAACGCTATTCTCGATTTGCCCGTACGTTTCGGCCATGTAGAGGTCGAGGTCTTCGACTTCTTCAAGTGAGACGATTCGATTGACCGCCTGCTGTACCGCTTCCTCGACCGCAGCGTCTTTTTCGGTGTGCGGTTTCGGGCGAGCCTGCTGACGCACGGTGCGTACGTAGTGCGCGATCTGGAAGTTGGTGATCGGCTTTCCGTACGAGAACAAGAACCCGGCGAGCGCCATCGCTAGCTCTTCCGCGGTCTGATAGCGCTTCTCGATATCGGTCGCCAACGCCTTTCGAATGATCGCTTCATACGCCGGTGGAACGTCATTTCGGTATTTCGCGAGGGGCTGGTTCTCGTTTTTTCGCACCTGCTGCAGAGTCTCGACGTCGGTCTCACCCAGGAAACGCCGCTCTCCAGTGAGCATCTCCCACATCATGATGCCGACCGCAAACACGTCTGTCCGGGCGTCCACTTGCTCACCAAACGCGGCTTCCGGTGACAAGTAGCCGAACTTGCCTTTCACGATGCCAGGGTCTGTGGTTTCCACCTGGCTTTTTGCTTTGGCCAGCCCGAAGTCGGTGATTTTCACCTCACCTTCGATCGAGATCAAAACGTTGGGAGGGCTCACATCGCGATGGACGATGCCAAGATGGTGCTGCCCCTGATCCTTCTTGTTGTGCGCGTGGGCCAACCCTTTGCACAACTCCAACGCGATGAATCCTGTCTCCTCAACCTTGAGTTGTTGTTTGGTCGACTTCAGCGACTCAATGATGTTTTTGAGGTTCGTCCCATCAACGAACTCCATCACGATGAAGTACGTTCCGTCGGCCAAGCCGAGGTCAAAAACCTGAACGCAATTTGTGTGATTGAGGTGGAGGCTGACTTTCGCCTCGTCCAAGAACATCCTCACAAAACGCTCATTTCGAGTCAGTTCTGGAAGGATGCGTTTGATCGCGACGAGCTTCTCGAAGCCTTGGAGACTGGTCGAATTGGCCTTGAAGACCTCCGCCATCCCTCCCGCATCAATGCGCTCGAGAACGTGATAACGCTGCTGGGCCATACTCTAATATCCGTCACTGCACGTCACGACTGCGTGAACCGCACTGAATTACTTGGGAACGCGGCACATTACTGCGCCGACTGAGCGGAGTATATGGCCGGTAGGCCGGGGTGTCACGTAACCTGTCTCTGTCGCGTCTGACCGTCCACGGGTCGGGTCTCCGTGGGGTCAGAGACTTGTTTGATTCCAAGCACTCGGAAAATATCCACGTGATCGGCTTTCCCTTTGAGTTTGGTTGGTGGAAGTCGTTCTGTTTCAAGGAGAAATCCGACTTCTCGGAACGTCATTGGCCCGATCAGAACGTCCCTTGGGTCCGCCTGGCCACACAGTCGGCTCGCCGTGTTTACGGTGTCGCCCATCACCGTGTAGCTCATGCTGCGTGTTGAACCCATATACCCAGCCACGATTTCTCCGGTGTTCAAGCCGATTCCGATTTCGAAACGGTGCTCTGCCGGAAGCGACTGATTGAAGCGGACCATCGCTTGCTGCATTTCGACCGCGGCACGAACAGCGCGCTCCGCGTCGTCGTCGCGCGAAATTGGAGCTCCCCAAATGGCCATGATTTCATCGCCGACAAATTTGTCGAGCGTGCCCTCGTACTTGAAGATGATATCCACCATCAGTTCGAAGTACTCGTTGAGCAAATTGACGACATCCTGAGGTGGCATGCGCTCGGTGAGTGTCGTGAATCCACGAATATCGGCGAACATCACCGTGGCGCGACGCAGTTCACCACCTTTCTTGATGTCGAGTCGTCCACTCACAACTTCTTCAACCAACTGCGGAGACAAGAGTCGATGAAGCTTCTCGCGGGTCAGGATCTCTTCTTCGAATTTTGTAAGCAATCGCTGGTATCGAATCAAGATCGCGGCTTGCCGCGCAAATCCGGCCAGAATCTGAAGGTCCTTCTCGGTGAACGCTCCGGAGGCAATCTTTGAATCAAGGTGGATCACACCCAGAACTTCATCGTCATGCAGAAGCGGTACGCTCATCGTCGAACGAATTTGCTCCAAAATGATCGAATGGGAGCCCGCAAAACGCGAGTCCATCATGGCATCAGACGACAGGATTCCCTGCTTCTCGTTGATGATTTCGTTCAGAATGGTCTGCGAGATTCGAACGTGTTCGGGCTTCTTCGTTTTGTCGCTCGGATCCCGGGACTTCACGACCATCGGAACCAGATGGTCGACATTGGGCATGCGCAACAAGATCACGCCGCGATCGGCCGGAAAGATTTCGAAGGCTTTATCCAGAATCTTATTGAGAAGCACCTCAAGGTCCATCTCGAGTCCGATCGTCGACCCCAATTCATGGGCAATTCGCAGCTTTTCGTAGTCTTCCCGAAGCTGGCGCTCCTCGACCTGATTTTCGGGCAAAAAGCGCGCCTCATTATTCGACGCCACACGGCTGCGAATATGGGTGTCCATGTTGTCGGCGTGAATCGTCACCCGGCCCGCAAGCGGATCGGTCTGGATGTCTTCTTGGTACACGATCTCGGAGGAGCCAACCGAAATCCTATCCCCGTTGACAAGAATATGACTGCTCGCCACGAGGTTGCCGTTCACAAACGTACCGTTGCGGCTGCCGGCATCACGCACAGCATACCTGCCGTCGGCCTGACGTTCGATGAACGCGTGCTCCTTGGAAACCACACGATCCAGCACTTGAAGTGTCTGGTCTGGGTGGCGGCCAATAGAGGAAACGGCACCAAGTTCAACTTCGTGCAATCGTCCCCGGGTGTCGACGTAGCTCAGTTTCGCCATGAGCCCTTGTGGTCTGGAATATAGTGGTCTTATCCTGAGATTAGGTTAGCGTGCGAGAGCTCGAATCTGCAAACGCAAACATGGTTTGACCTTGGCTGAAGCCCCTACAGTCCTATTGGTCGACGACGAAGTCGCCCACCTCAAGACACTTGAACGCCTTTTTTCCAAGGAAGGCCTGCATGTGCTCACGGCCGAAGGCGGCCAAGCTGCCATTGAATTGGTCCGTCAACATCCGGTCCAATTGGTGATCACCGACTTGATGATGCCAGATCTCGACGGGATGGATCTGCTGAAGGTGGTCCGAACGTTGCGGCCGGAAGCCGAAGTCATCTTGATGACCGCATTCGGTACGGTAGAGCGCGCCGTGCAAGGCATGCGCGATGGTGCCTACGACTTCATCACCAAGCCCATCAAACGCGCCACGATCTTAAAATCAGCCCATCAAGCGCTCGAAAGACAGGCGCTCATGGCCGAGAACCGGGAGCTCAAAGCCCAGATCGCTCAGCTGAGAGGGGAACGCGGAATCGTAGGGCAATCTGCCGCTTTGCGAGAGTCGTTGCGCCTTGTGGACCAAGTGGCACCCACCGATGTCACCGTGTTGCTGACCGGCGAGTCGGGCACAGGTAAAGAACTGTTTGCCAGGATGCTCTACGAGCATAGTGACCGTCCGGACAAACCCTTCATTACCGTGAATTGCGCCGCCCTTCCGGAATCGATCTTGGAGTCGGAGCTCTTCGGCTATGAAAAGGGCGCGTTTACGGGCGCGAACCAGCGCCGTGTCGGCCGATTTGAAGCCGCCGATGGTGGAACGCTCTTTCTGGACGAGATCGGAGAGCTGTCTCCACAAGTTCAGGTCAAATTGCTGCGCGTCCTGCAGGAGTCCGAGTTTGAGCGTCTAGGTTCCAACGAAACCGTCCACGTCGATGTGCGGATCGTGGCAGCCACCAACCGTGATCTCGACGAAGAGATGCGCGTGGGTCGCTTCCGCGAAGATCTCTTTTGGCGTCTCAATGTCGTCAATATCCACATTCCACGCCTTCGAGATCGCCTCGAAGACGTTCCCCTTCTTGCGGAACATTTCCTGAACCGATTCCGGCAGAAGAATCGACGGGATATTCAGGGCATCAGCCGCGATGCGATGCAGATCATGGCGCGCTATTCGTGGCCAGGGAATGTGCGTGAACTTGAAAATGTCCTCGAAAGAGCCGTGGTCCTAGACCGAGACGGCGTGATCGATGTCGACGATTTGCCCGAATCCGTGAGTGCCACTCCCGCTGAACAGCGGTCGCTGACCATTCCACTTGGAACGACTCTCGAAGAAATCGAACGCCGCGTGATCGAAGAGACACTCCGAATGACCGGCGGCGACAAACGATTGACTGCGAACCTCTTGGGCATCGCAACTCGGACGATTTACCGCAAAATTTGAGTCGTTATCGGCTGTTTCCTTGGCTCACGCGCCGGTCTTGGCTATTGTCGCGGTCATGAGGCGTTCTTGCCGTAAAAATCTGGAGTAAAAAATGTCTAAAGTATTGATGATTTCGTTCGCCACTTTGTTTGTGTTTGCATGTTCCGATGATGAAGCCACGACGAACAACGCGACAAACAATTCGACGACCAACACGACGAACAACGCGACGACCAACACGACGAACAACGCGACGACCAACACGACGAACAATTCGACGACCAACACGACGAACAATTCGACGACCAACACGACGAACAATTCGACGAATAACACGACGAATAACGCGACGAATAACGCGACCAATAACGCGACGAACAACTCCACCAACGGCGACAGAAGTTGCGCCGAACGCAGCATGACCGCTTGCTTCGCCAACGACGATTGCGCGGCAACTGAGCGCTGTGAAGACGTGGGTACCAACGTGGAAGTTGCATGTTGTGTTGCCGGTGCACGTGGAACTGGAGTCCTGGGCGACTCCTGCACCTCGGAAAACGACTGTGCGACAGCGCTCTGCGTCCAGAAAAACGACGAACCTCGAATCTGTACACAGTTCTGTGACGGCGGAAACGTTTGCCCAACCGATTACACATGTAACGCCGTGCTCGCCATGTGCTTCCCAACAGCCCTTTAATGATTCCGTGGACCGACCACGTCCTTTCCATAAAAGGAAGGCCGTGGTCGTCTGTCGCCATTTCATCGCCTGATGGATGGCTGACCCAAGACCCCGTGTGCGAAGCGATGTTGCGAACAGAATTCCTGTGTCGCCTCGCCTCGCTTCACGGCTGGGAGATGATCCCTGTTGCAGAGCTGCCCCCGCGATTCGATCTGCAGCTCAGGGCACTGCTTGCGGCTCCGACTTCGGCTCCGATACAGCGAAGCGTCGAATTGATCATGTACGAGATTTACGCGCTGCCTACCGCGCTGATTTGGGAAGTGGAAGCATCATGATTGAACTCTACGTCTCCTATTTGAGCCCCTATTCCAGCAAGATCATGGCGCTGCTGGGCTACTCCGAAATACCGCATCGGATCGTGGTTGAGACGATCGTGAATCGATTCTCAGTGCTGAAGCGCCTAACAGGAAAGACCATGGTCCCCATGTTGCGCAACGGCGATTTGGCCCTGAATGATTCGACACGAATCGCAAGGCTGATCCTGGCGCAGGTCGGGGCCGACGAGATGACGTCGCCCTTTCTTGCCTGGCTCATCGAAGATTTCGCGGATGAGTGGATCGTCAGGTGGTTCGCGCAGGCCCGATGGTCTTTACCCGAAAACCGGTCGAGCATGGAACGCAGAATCGGTGCCGAAATGTTTCCAGGTATTCTGTCGACCAAAGGCGGAAATCTTGCAGCCAAGACCATTCACGACAATCTGAAACGAGCGGGGGTGCTGGAGCGAATCGAGTCGTTGGAGCGCTCGCGCGATCGGACCTTTGCGATTCTCGAGGAACTCTTTTCCGACGGCCTTTATGTTTTTGGCGGCCAGCCCACCGTTGCAGATTTCGCGCTCTATGGGTTTCTTTGGCAATTTGGCAATGATCCCCTTGGTGCACCCGTCGTTGCTGGCTTCCCCAACACGTGGCGTTTTGTAGAGCGTGTGCATGCCTGGACCACCGGATCGGGCGAGGTCAGCACCGCTCGTCGCCCCCTGGCAGAGTTGAGGCCCTTGATCGGGGAGATCTTGGGCACCTATTGGCGATTATTGGCTGCGAATGATGAGCTCAAGCCCGGTGAATCCGTTGAGCTGACTCTGATCGACGGAACGTCGATCGACGTCAGGGCCTCCCGATGGGCGAAGTCTTGTTTCGAAGCGCTCAAGGCAGAGGCAGTGGCTGCGCAGGCGGCCACCGGCCGTTATTGTGACGACGAATCCCTAAACCAGGCGATCTCCGCAGCATTGGCGAAGTGAGCCAGACAAAAAAAAACGGCATCCATGGGATGCCGTTTTTATGCGGAAGGGGGGACTCGAACCCCCACGGTGTTACCACCACTGATACCTGAAACCAGCGCGTCTACCAATTCCGCCACTTCCGCAGATTGGATGCGGAGAAATAATCGCATCTTGAAGACCTGTCAACTAGTTCCAGCGGAACGGAACCTCTTTCGTTGAGTCTTGAGGTTTATATCCCACTCGAGCGGGCATTACACCGCTGAAAAGTTGGCTGAAAATGGCATTCTGAAATGTGACGACCGTATAATTCTGTTCCGGACGTAATTCGATCGAAAATCGAATCGGCAAGTCCACGGCGCCGATCGTGTATCGAACGACATTCCCGGTTTGCATGCCCAGCACCAAGGCGTCACTCACGTTTGCATACGGGATCGCTCCAGGACGAAACGCCTTGATGGTCTTGCGCTCCTTATAGGCCTCGTCGAAATACTTCACGAGTTCCGTGAACTCGACGTCATAAACGTGTTCGAAATCCAATCGTGTACCGGTCACGACACGTCGCTTTTCAACTTCTCGAAACTCAAGCTGAAGTGGGCTCTCTTTGAAGCTGGCAGGCTTCAACAGCGACGACCAATCTGATGGCTTGGGCGAGTAGGGCTTGTCTTGCGCAAACGCCGTAGGGGCGATGGCAAGCAATATAAGGACTAGAAGTGCTCTCATTGGGACCTTCATGGGGTTTTTCTCAAGACGTGGTTCGCTGCTAGATTATTCACAATGGGTATTCCGCATCAACCACGTCGATGGCCTTCTGCAACGCCTGCGTGTATTCGTAATGGGCCTTGGCGGTCAGGCCAACCTTGCCGAAGAACTTCGTGCGAAGTTCGTCATTTTCGGCAGCACCCATCCCCAAGAGGGCTGCGGAGATCTTAGATTTCAACTCGGGGTCTAAGGTCGACTTCGAAGCAAAAGCAGCTCTTGGGACCGGGCCCTGTTTGCTCAAGATGCGCAAGTCCTTGGCTTCTTTGGGCCAAGCGTCCCCAGAAATTGCGACCGCGTCGTACTTCTTGGCGCGAAGGCCTTCGAGTGCGGCTGTGTCGCTTCCCGCGAACGCAACCAAGGCAAAGACTTTTTCAGGGTCATCATCTGGGCTCAGCACCTTGGCTTCCATCAAACTGGCCAATGGAAATAAGAATCCCTCGGCCGATGAAGCGTACGTGAAGGCGATCTTCTTGCCTTTCAGGTTCGCCAGACTCTTGATTGGAGCCTTGGCCAAAACCACCCAAAGCGAGTCAGTTTCAGCAGTTTCCGCCACGGTTGCGACCGCCTCGACCTCCATGTCTGCGCGCTGATGCGCGATCATGAATGTCCAAGCTGCTGTGTACGACATTTGAGCCTCTCCCTTTCGAAGAGCCTCGATCACTTGTTCGTCCGCAGGAACCACTTCAACGATCACTTTTTTGCCGATCGCTCCACTGAGATAGGCCTCAAGGGGCGCCACATCTCGGTCCAAAATCATGTTTCTTTCCACGACCATGACCAGCTTATCGTCCATCGCCGCGTGGGGATCGGGTATGTCGGCCTGAGCCGCAGTCTGAGCGCCGGTTTGGGTGGCCTGGTTGGTAAGAGGGACCACCGGAGTGTCGCCCTTTTTCTCACAGCCCATCAGTGCCAGACTGAATACAAGTGCGTAGATGAACTGGTGCATCGTGTTGGTCCTTATTCCGTGCGGTTAATCGCCGGACGATAGGGCAGGCCGGCTCTCGCCGTCAAGCGCGTGGACGGTCAATCGATCGTCGTGATAATGCTCCAGATCTCCTATTTTGCAGCACTTTCATGACCAACACCGACGAAATGATCCGCTTGCTCAATCGAGGTGAGCGCCTCGAGGCATTGCCCCGAACGGGATGGCTCTTTGCTGGCGTGACCTCACCCGAGAGTGTCGCCGCCCATTCCTACAACGTGACACTTGTCGCGCTTTGGCTGGCGACAAACCTGGGCGCAGACGTCGGCAAGACGGTTCAAATGGCGATTTTGCACGACCTGGCGGAATCCGAGACAACCGACCTCCCAAAACCGATCAAAGGCAAGATAAGTGGGATGAAAGCGCTGGAATCCAAGATCACGAATGAGATCTTGCAGGGAATGCCTGACGCCCTGCGAATCTACGAAGAATACGAGGCGGCGATTTCGCTTGAGGCGAAGATCGTAAAGGCCGCGGATTCGATCCAGATGGTCGCGAAAGCCTGTCAATATCACAGGCAGAGCCGCGGAGATGTACGACGTTTTTTGACTCCCAAACTCACGGGTATCGACCTCGCGGACGGAGTCATCGCTCGACTGCTCGAACGCCTTGAGAACTCCGACTGGAATGACCTTGAGTACGGCGCTTCCTGACTGGACCACGCGAAAACACTCTGTTACTCTCCCGAAGTTACCAAATTACGAAGCCTTTTACTTGTGACCAACAATGTTGGTCAGATCGAGGGAGATACGGCATGGCTAAGAAGAAACTTCTAATTGCCGCAGTTATGGTCGGCCTTTTCGCTGCCGCGCTGCTTTACTTGTACGCAAGCCAGCTTGAAAAAGAAAAAGACGAACTGGTGCGAGATCAGATCGAGGTCGTCAAAGCCGCTCGAAACATTCCAGCAGGTACGCCTTTGTCGAAAGACAAGATCACGACCGAGCAAGTTCCGCAGCGCTTCCTGCCACCTAACCCTCTTCTTGAAAACGATTTGAACATCTATCTCGGCACACCCCTCGCGGTGAACGTCGAAGAAGGCGCGATGATCCTTACCTCTGACTTCAGTGTTCAAGAGGTGTCGCGAACGCTTTCGTCCAAGATTCCACCTCAGGAACGCGCGATGTCAGTCGCGGTTGATGCCATCAGCGGTGTCTCCGGTTTGCTCCGTCCAGGCGATCGCGTCGACATCTTGGGAACCTTCCCAATCGGAACCAAAGATCAGGTCGTGACCGACGAGAAGGGAGAAGAAGGCGTGGGCTACGTCACGATGACCATGCTCCAAAACGTTACGCTTCTTGCCACCGGTCAAGAATTGTCGGACGTGACCAACGCCGAGAATCAGCAGCGCGGAAATTCGTACGCGACGGTCACACTTTCGGTGACGATCGACGAAGCTGAGCTTCTGACCATCGCGCAAACTCGCGGAAAAATGACACTGCTCCTTCGTAACCGTGATGACGTGGATGTCAGCACCGTTTCGAAACGGACCTTGCGCGAGGTTATGCAGGAGCTGGAAATCATTCAGGCCATCCGCACCAAGCGAATCGTGAAGACTGTTAAAAAACCAGATGCGATCATCATTCAGCACGGCGACAAATAGGCCACTGTTGCGATTGCGAAAAAATCACCGACTTAGGTCGGTTTTTTTTTGCCTAGAATCCGCTCAGAACTAGGTTGCGAAATCCGCCAACCCGGTCAATACTGCGCTCATTCAAAAGGCATTAAGCTCGTGACCGGTGGGGGATTATCCTGCTCGGTCAGTGTTGCCAAATATTTGAGGCGAGGAGAGATATGAGTACGTGGAAACGGATGGGTGGCTTTTGGACCATAATTTGTGTTCTCCTGACGAGCCTGATGATTTCTGTGCCCGCTTGGGCACAGGCGCCTGACAAAGAGTTCACCATCTCGGTGGGCGAGACGCTCACTTTCAGCGCTCGTGGCATTCAACGCGTCACCATTGGTCTTTCGACCATCGCCGACGCTCAGCCCACTAGCGACCAAAAACAAATCATCCTCACCGGTAAACTTCCTGGTGTTACGACGGTTAATATCTTCTCGGACAAGGGGCAAAAAACCCTTCTTGTTCGCGTTGTGACGGTGAACCCAGAGTCTCTGGCTGCTGAAGTTCGCGACATTTTGGGCGAGCGCTCGGGTGTTGATGTCCGCGTCATCAAGGGCCGCGTGCTTCTCGAAGGCGAAGTCGCCAGCGAGATCTACAAACGTAAGATCGAGAAACTCGTTGAGCTTTACCCTTCGCAGGTCCTCAACTTCACGACGTTCCGTGAGGCCTTCGTTGAAGGCGCGCGAATGGTCGCCATGGACCTGTATTTCGTTCAGCTGGCGACACGCGACAGCGACAAGCTTGGCATGAACTGGGGGCAATTCCTCGGTGCAAACATGACGTTCGGCTCAGGCGATGTGCCACTCTTCTACAACTCCGGTGGCGGCACGCAGCAAGGTGCGTTTGGTACAGGAATTCTTCCTGGCGAAAACAACCCATCTCGTTTGCCTAACGCTGTGCCCCTTACTGGCGGCAGCGGAACTGGATACTGGAGCCTCATCGGCAACCTTAATCTCGCGATCGACCTTATGGTCGAGCATGGCCTGATCAAAGAAATCAAGCATGGCGTGGTGGTCACTGAAACAGGCACGGAAGCTGAGTACCTCTCGGGTGGATCGCTTTTGATTCGAGTGGCCGGTCAGGACGCCGTAACCGTCATCGAAAAAGAGTACGGCTTGAAAGTGAAACTCAAGCCCATCCTCGACTTCGAAAATCGTGTCAAGATCCGCGTCGACGCTGACCTTTCAGAACTTGATTACGCAAACGGTGCAGGCGATCTTCCTGGCATCCGTCGCACCAAGGTCACGAGCACGGTCAACATGCAGGAAGGTCAATCTGTGTTGATCTCAACGCAGACAAACACGATCAATACCTCCACCGAGTCGGGCTTTTGGATGTTGAGTCGGATCCCCATTTTGGGATGGCTCTTCAAATCACGAACCTACCTTGGCACCGGCCTTGATAACGCCATCTTCATCACTCCTCGACTCTACGAGCCAGGCGGAAAGACTCATCGTACCTTGATTCAGGGTGCGTTTGAGGGACTGCTTGACCGTGGTGCTGAGGCTGATGATCTTCCAGAACTTTCCAACGCGCAGGCTGCTCCTGCGACAACCAAACCAGCTCTCAAGTCCGACGAGAAAAAGTCGGACAGCAAGAGCGGTGAAGAGTTGCTTGACGAGTAAAGATGAAGCAAGTCCGAGTCGTTGATAATTTCGGGAACGAATACTTCTATCCCATCGAACAGGCCGTGGCCGAGATCTCGATTGGTCGTTCTCAAGGGAACGACATCATTCTCGGTAGCAAGACGGTTAGCCGCAGGCACGCGACCCTCAAAGTGATGGGGGATCGTGTGTTGCTCGTTAACCAGTCTGCGAACGGTTGCATGGTTAACGGCGAACGCGTTGATCGGGTTCGCGAGATGCGAGTGGGTGAACAAGCCCAGATCGACATCTATTTGGTGAGCGTCGAAGATTCAAACGCGCCACAGGCCGCTGCTCCTTCGCAGTCGGCTCCAGTTGCGCGCAGCTTCCAAGACTCTGCACCTGTCCCGGTGCGGGCCGCAGCCCCTAAACCAACAGCGGCACCTGTGGCCCGAAAACCAGCGCGCTCGACGAGCGGCCGCGATATGGGCACTCGGGACATGAAGTCTACCGATCCCGAGGACGTTCGTGCGTATCTCGGGTTCCTGCATCCCGATAATCAGCCTGAAGAGCCGCGCGTCAATCTGACCGGGGCCAGCGTCGATCCTCTTCCTCGAGAAAAACGTCAGGAATTGGTTCGCTTCAAATCGCAGCTCCACGAAGAACTCAAAGAACGCCTCGATTTGCATAGTTTCGAAATTACCGACTACGCCTCACCGAGAGTGGTTCGTCAGGTTTCGGAGAAGCTCAAAGAACTACTGCAGATGAACGGAAGCCTGATTCCTCCGCCATTCACGCGGGATATGGTTTTCAAAGAGCTGATGGACGAGGTCTGCGGACTCGGTCCGATCGAAGATTTGATCAAACATCGCAAGGTCTCCGAGGTCATGGTCGTAGACCGTGACCACATTTACGCGGAAATGGCAGGAAAGCTGGTCTTGACCGACCGCTTCTTCAACGACGAAAAATCGATGATGACCGTCATCGAGCGAATTGTGATTCCGCGCGGTCGGCGAATCGATGAATCGACGCCGCTCGTCGATACTCGGCTTGCGGATGGCTCGCGTGTCAATGCGGTCATTCCACCGTTGGCCCTGAAAGACCCTTGTTTGACGATTCGAAAGTTCCCAGAAGATCGATTGGGAATTGGCGACTTGGTTCGCTTCCAGTCGCTTACTCCCGAAATGGGCAAATTCCTTGCTCGCGCCGTGCGCGGACGAAAGAACGTCATCATTTCTGGGGGTACCGGCTCGGGTAAGACGACCCTGTTGAACATCCTCTCAAGTTTCATTGGGCCCACCGAACGCGTGGTCACCATCGAAGACGCGGCCGAGTTGCAGCTCCAGCAGGACCACGTGGTCAGCTTGGAAACCAAGCCGCCCAACCTCGAAGGCTCAGGTGCCATCGAGATTCGCGACTTGGTCAAGAATGCGCTTCGAATGCGTCCTGACCGTATCGTCGTCGGTGAGTGCCGTGGTGGAGAGGCCTTGGACATGCTCCAGGCCATGAACACCGGCCACGATGGTTCCATGACAACCGTTCACTCCAACAGTCCTACCGAAGCGATTTCTCGTATCGAGACGTTGGTGTTGATGTCCGGTATGGACCTTCCCACCCGCGCGATTCGTGAACAGATCGCGAATTCAGTGAACTTGATCGTGCAGCAGACTCGGTTCAGCGACGGCTCGCGTCGAATCACTTACATTTCCGAAGTTATCGGTATCGACGACGATGGATTTGTTTTGATCGAAGATATTTACCGCTATAAGCAAACCGGCGTTGACGAGAAAAACAAGGTCGTGGGGTACCACCTCGCGTCAGGTTATCTGCCCTCGTTTGTGCAAGAGTTCATTGTCAAGGGATTGGCCTCGGCCGAGGACTTCTTCTAGCGCGCTTGCGCCCTCGGCACGGCGTCTGTAGAGTTTCCGAAAGTGACGATTTTAATTAGAACGCGGAATTTCATATTTCGTTGTCGTATAAGGTGAGGAGTTCCAGTGGTTAATGCAACCGTTTGGGTCGCCATCGTGCTCGCATTTATTGCATGCATCTTGGCGGTGGTTGGCGGAGGGGAAGCGCTGGCGAACAAAGTTGCGCGTGAAAAGGGGCTTTATGAGCGCCTGATCGGCAAGGAGCTTTACCGCCTCTTCCTCGACATCTCACCTCAAGAATTTTTCCTTCTGCATATCCTCTTTTTGGTCATGGCAATCGTCATTTCCGGAATCATGATCGAAGACTGGACGATGGGATTCATCGTCGGCGGCGTCATCGGATATGTCGGCCCTAAGATGTACCTCAAGCGGGCATGGAAGAAGCGAATCAAGGACCTCGACGCACAGGTCGAAGAGGCCATGATTTACATGTCCAACAGTTTCAAGGCCAACCCAGCATTGCCTGACGCCATTCAAGATGTCGTCAATTCAATGGGGCCTCCCATCACTCAGGAACTCAGCGTTCTCCTGAAGGAATACAAGCTTGGAACGCCGCTTGATGCTGCTTTGATCAACATGCAATCCCGAGTTCCGTCGCGAAATCTTCAGCTTGCGGTCTCCGCTCTGATCATTGGCCGAACGGTCGGTGGAAATATTCCGAAGATTCTCGAAGATATCGCCAACACGATTCGCGAGAGTTTCCGTTTGGAGCGTGTGATTGACACGCAGACGGCGCAGGGAAAGATGCAGGCGTGGGTGATCGGTATGATGCCGATCGTCGTTATTGTCATGTTCTACCTGATGGACCCAGAGCTCATCACACCACTTTTCGAGACGATTCCGGGTTACGGTATTCTTGCGATTGCGGCGTTGTTGAATCTTGTCGGCGTGGTGTTCATTCTCAAGATTATTCGAATTCAGGTCTGAGGCGCATCGATGTTCGGTATACCACTTGAAATAATTCTGCTTACTGCCGTTGTCGGTATGTTCCTCGCGTTCTCGATGTTCGTTTACGGTTTTGTGCCGGACGAAGTCGAAGAGGACGAGATCTATGGTTATCGATTGACCAAGAGAAAACGTCTCTTGGAAGAAAACGATATGTATCGGATGACGATGCCGTTGATCAAAGTGTTCGCTCACTATTTTCGACGCATGTCAGACAACCGCTTCTTCCAAATTTCTCAGCTACGCACCGACCTTCGAGACAAGTTGATGCGGTCGGGCTTCATGGGCGCATACACGCCGAACGAGTTCCTGGGCCTGTGTTGTGTGTCTGCGTTGGGCATGTTCCTGGCCCTGTGTTTCGTCACCATGCTGGCAACGGGCTTCCCACAGATTCCTGTGGGTCTGATTGCTGCGTTTGTTGGCTTTTACATGCCTTTCATTCAGCTCAATGGCGCGATCATTGACCGTCTTATCGAAATTGACCGTCGTCTTCCGTACACGGTGGACCTTCTGGTTCTTTCGATGCGAGCTGGTCTGGATTTCATGACCGCCTTGGATCGCGTTGTGACGCGTGGACAGGAGCAAAATCCTGACGACCCCATGGTGCAAGAACTCGGTGTTGTGCTGCAGGAGATGCGAGTCGGAACGGCTCGTTCCGATGCGTTGATTAATCTATGTGAACGGGTCAAGTCGGACTATTTGCAGTCGATGGTTGGTTCCATCCTCCAGTCCGAGAAACGTGGTAGTCCACTGGCCAACGTGCTCGAAGTTCAGATCGACACGATTCGTAACAAGAGAACACAGAAGGTCGAGAAGATGGCGAGCCAGGCGGCCGTCAAGATTCTGCTTCCGATGATGTTCATTTTCAGCGCCGTTATCGTTGTGGTGATGGGCGCCATGATTCTGAAGATTCAGAATCAGTAGTAGTAGTTCTGGCCTCCTGAGAGAAATGAAATGGCTTCCTTTTGGCTAGAGTTTGATCAAGACGGGCGTCGTCAACAGTACAACTTTGACGCGCAATCGGTGACCGTCGGTCGCGAGCAAAGCTCCGACCTGTTTTTGGATCACCCCACAGTGTCGCGTCAGCATGCGGTTTTTAAAGCGGACATGCGTGGTATTCGTCTGGTTGTGCTCTCGAAGAGTGGATTGACCGCCGTCAACGGGGCTCCCGTGCAAGGCGAGGTTGATCTTGCCGACGGGTCACAGCTTCATTTCGGTCAGATGGCGTTTGTTTTTCGTGCAAATCAGGCTCGGCCCGCGACAGGAAACTTCGGCTCTGCGCCGGCTGGCTTCGGTTCGACTCCAGCTCAAGGTTTTGGCGGCCCTCCTGCGGCTTCGCAAGGTTTCGGCTCTGCGCCTGCACCCTCAGGATTTGGCGCAGCACCTGCGCAAGGTGGTTTTGGGGCGGCTCCGGCACCTGCACAAGGTGGTTTTGGGGCAGCACCGGCACCAGCCCAAGGTGGTTTTGGTGCGGCACCAGCGGGTTTCGGCGCTCCGACGGCGGGTGGTTTTGGAACGCCAGCGGGCGGTTTCAATAATGCCCCACAGCCGCAGCAAGCTTTTGGTGCTCCGGCGGGCGGAGGCCAAGGCGGCTTCGGTGCTGCGCCAGCTGCTCCAAAGGTCGAGAGTGAACACGGAATCGTGTCTTGGGACGATATCGCATTGAGTGCCGATGCCGATGATCGCAAGAAGGCCTCTGAGGCCACAAACTACGAACGACTCGAGGCTGCGGCCAATAAGGGTAAGTCGAAAGGCAACCCGCTTGTGATTGTGGCAGCGATCGCGATTGCTGCGATGATGGGTTATATTTTCTACGAACCCGACGCCCCAATGGCGGAAGACGGCGCAGGCGACATCGCGGTTGCGCCACCCATCAAGCGATTGGCGAACGAAGTCGACTGCGTAGGGGCCGCCGAATGCCGCTCCAAGGCGGATCAAAACTACCGGGTGGGCTCTGAGTTGCTCGACAAGGTAGAGGCTGACGTGCAGAACCGGTTTGAGGGGTATAATCGCCTCTCCTTGGCCGAGGAATACCTTAACAAAGCCGGGATCGAGAAGATCCCACCCGAGTACGTGAATCTCGTGGCGCGACGGACCCAAGCGCGCGATGAACTTGACGTGATTTTCCGGGACCTTCGTGTGCGTCACCATACGGCGGCACAGCGAAAGATGTACGTCGACATGGCGGATGCTCTAAACCAGATTATGGCACTCTTCCCTCATAAGGGGGCACGTGAGTACATCTGGGCTCTCGAAAAAGAGCGCGAGCTAAAAGATGCCGGAAATTATCCACAAGTCCTGCGCTGAAATCATGAAAAATTGGACCTCCTTTTGCCTCGTTCTGGCCTTTTTCATGACCGGGTGCATGACTCCGCGCGACTACGGCGATCGAGCCTACGATGCTGAGCGTTACAACGAAGCGCTCGATTTCTACGAAAAATCCATTGGTGAAGGGACCAAAGACGTGGAGCTCTTTCGTCGCGCCGCGAAGGCGTCGCTGATTACTGGCGATTTTGCGAGCGCTGAGCGTTATTACTCTCAGGCGCTGCGATACGGCGCTGGTATCGAGGTGGCACGGGAGCTTGCGGAGTTCTACGTCAAGACCAACAATTTCGTGAGCGCCATTCGCGTCTACCAATATTTATTGGATCACGAGACCGACACGCAGCCTGTCTACAATAATCTGGGCACGGCATTGATGTACGCAGGTAAGCCCTTCGATGCTGAAGCATACCTGTTGGTCGCACAGCAGATGCGACCCGACGACCCGATTCCTTACTTGAATCTGGGTATCTTGTATGACCAGCACCTGCGCCAATCATTGCGTTCTGTCGGGTTTTATCAGTGCTTCCTTCAGATGAACCCGACGCGGGATAAAACCTATCAAATGACCGGTCAACGCATGGCGGAGATCGAGGAACGTTGGGGCGATCAGGATTCGGTCGTGAAATGCGGTGAGCCGTATAGTCCCACGGCCGAAGAGCCGGTGAAAGACCTGGCGGAGATCATCAACGGTGAAGGCGTTGTCGTGGACCTCGGTCTTGAGGGCGAAACAACGGGGCCGATCGAAGTTCAGCGCATGATTAAAGAGCCGTTAGCGCCCGTGAGTGAGCCCAAGAGTGGTCACGCTCAAAACGGCGATGACGCCTGGAAAGCTCGGCGCTGGGCTGACGTGGTTCGGGCCTATTCGAATTTGACGGTCATGGAGCTGGATGCCAGCCGCCGTTATCGGCTTGGGGTGGCTGAGTTGCAGCTTGGTCATGGGCCAGCCGCGGTATCGTGGCTGCAGCTCGCATTGGGGGCCAATGAAGACCCGGCGACCGTCGAGATGTTGTTGTCGGCCTACAAAGCGACAGGCGATGAGCCTGCAGCGGATCGACTGTGCAGCAAGTATCGCGGGAGCGAAGGCTTTGCCGATGCACTCCGGGAATGTCCCGTTTCGAAATTGAAGGCGCCGGTTCAGCCTTGAGCAAGGTTTAGAATGTCCTTTTTCCTGTCGGATTATGATAACTTGACGATCGGACTTGGTTTTTGGATTCGCTGACACTATCGAGAGACACATGATTGCATCGTTAAGGAATCGCCGCGGAGCGACCGCCGTGGAATACATCGTGATGTTGATCCTCACAGCGATGGTGATCTTGGCGATCATGCGGGTTTTTGGATCGACGATCGAGGCCAAGTACAGCGATGCTCATGATGAGTTGGCTGGTCTAGAAAGCACTCGGTCGAAATCGGGAAGTAGCAGCAGCGGCGGTGGTTCGCATGGTTCCCATGGTTCGCATAGCGACGAATCAGGCGGCGACTCCGAAAAGGGTTCACCCGAGGCCACGGCCGAGAATTCAGGTCCAGGTGCCAATGGCCCAGGCGGAACGGGCGGAGAGTCCGGCGAGTCTTCTGGCGGTGGCGGCGGCGGTAAATCTGGAAAAGGTGGCGTTTCCGGCCCATCAGATACCTCAACGGGCAGCCTCTACGTGGGCGGAAAAGCCAAGCCGCCCGAAGAGGAAGGCCCTGGGTTCAACCCCATCATTTTGTTAGCTGCGTTGGGACTGGTGGGCCTTTTGTTCTTTGTGATGTCAAAGGGCAAGGATGGCTAGCCAGCAGGAGCGGTCCTTTGCGACCACGCTGCTGCCGATTTGGTTTCTGCTTCCATTGGTGGGCGTGATCATCGCTGCCACTTTGGAGCCCATTCCGCCACACGACTATTGGTGGCACTTGGTCATGGGACGAGAAATCGCCTCGACCGGCGTGGTTCCTTCGTCGAATCTATTTTTATACACGTTGCCCCAGAGTCTTCCTTTCGTGGATCAACCCTGGCTTGCGCAATGGATTCTGTATCAAGTGCATGGTGCCGCGGGCTATGCCGGCGGGGTTTTGCTGCGTAATTTCCTCGTGGTCATGTCATGGGGCGTTGCGCTTCACGCCATGTGGAAACGCGCTCCAAACCCGATGGTGGTTGGCGCAACGGCGCTGGTTTTGATTCTGCTGACGGTTCCAGTGCTTACGGTACGAACCCGGATTTTTGCGTTCGTACCGTTTGCGATTCTCCTATGGAGCATTTTCGGCGCGGCTGAGGATCCAAAGCGGGCCAAATGGCTTTTCCTGAACGTGGTCAGCACCGCGTTCTGGGTGAACGTTCATGGCACATTTATTTTGGCGCCGGTGCTCTTGAGTGCTGCGACGCTGAGCATCATTGCTGAACGAGTTCTACGGACCCGTGAGCACTCCTGGCGCGAATTGGGGATATGGATGTCGGCCACAGCGGCAACCGTGCTCAGCGTCGCTCTCTCGCCGTCTGGGCTCGGAGTTTACGACTACGTGTTGTTGCTTTCGGTGCGTTCCAACGTCTCGTCGTCTGTTTCGGAGTGGAGGCCACCATCCATCGATGAACCGATCGGCCAATTCTTTTTGGTCGTGCTTTGCATTTCCGTCGTCTTGTTGGCGTTGAAACGAAAGAACGTGCGGATTTTCGAAGCGCTCGTTTTTGCGGCTGGTGTTGTCCTTGCGAGTTCAGCAGTGCGCAGCATGTTCTGGTTCGCGATGGCATCTGCTGTGGTGCTGGTTCCGCACATCGCAACGCTCGTTCCTAGACAGACGTCGGAGGCGAGACGACTCAACACTTTCATTCTGGTCGTTTTCCTTGCTGTGGGTTTGATGGTTCAACCTGGTCTACTGCACGGTTTTGCCGTCGAGAACTCCACGCTGGGCCTTGCCAGGCGAGGTGGTGATGGCGCCCTGTACCTAGGGTACGAAAACGCCACAGGTGCGGCATCGGCCATCAAGGCACGCTTGCCAAACGAGAGGATCTTTCACGACCAGACGCTTGGCGGTCTACTTGAGTGGACTCTGGCAGACCAAGGGCCGCGGCAGGTCGCGTTTGTTGACCAGCGCATGGAGATGATCACCGACGATGTTTGGGCGGACTATTTTCAGGTGCTGACGGGAGACGAGTGGCGAGCGGTCCTGAACCGATGGGAGGTCAATGTCATCATCGTCAGGTGTGATGAGCAATGGCCGCTGGTTCAGCGTTTAAGCGCGGACTCGCAATGGGTTGGGGTTTACGCCGACGAGGTTCATCTGGTGTTTGTCCGGCGAGGAGAGGCGCTCACTCGATGGCGCTCAACACCCACCTAAAAAGGCCCCACGCCATCAGGACGTAGATCAGGTCCCCTGCGGCGATGGCCTGAATCCAGCCAAACACGTCTGCCGGGGGCGCTCCCATGACCAGCATCGAAGTGGCTTTGACGCCGCCGATGAAGAGAGGAATGGCCATCGGATAGAGCAGGATGGGTAGCATCACATCGCGCATCTGACTGTGAACCATCATCGCTGCCACAAGGGTTCCCATCGCCGAAAATCCAATGCTGACGCCGATAACGAGCGCGGCAAGCTCCGGGTATCGACCCGTTAGCTGAACATCGAACATCAACGATAGCAGGGGAATGAGGACGATTTCGAAGACCGCAATAAAGAGCAGGTTCACCAGGAATTTAGCGATGAAGAGGCTGTTTTCGCTGCCGGGAATCAACCCCAATGCGCGCAAGCAGCCTCCCTGTCGCTCCACGTCAAAGGCGCGCGTGATCGCCAGTGTGCCTGTGAAGAGGATCGAAACCCACAAAATGCCTGGGTAGACATAGGGCGTGATGTTCATGTCGCTGCGGTAGAAACCGAAGGCAAATAACACCAAGAGCATAATGCTGAACGACACGGTCGTGGTCGTGATTTCACGGGTTCGCAGTTCGCGTCGAAGGTCTTTAAAGACGATCGACTTCACCTGCCCGAGGAGATTTGGCCGCATGATTTGCTCAGTCGTAGTGTGCGAGAAGACTATCTCGGTCCAGCATGGGTCCCAAGTATTTCACGCGACCGCGTTCCAGCACGACGACTTGGTCCACCATCGCGTCGGGGAGATCAAGATCGTGAGTGATCATGACCAGGATACGCCCTTGTCCTTTCAGTTGGTCGAAAAGTTCGAGCATCGATTTTTGCCCTGCGGGATCCAAGCCAGTCAGCGGCTCGTCCAAGAGAACCAGCGGAGGGTTATGGAGTAGGGCTCGCGCGATGCTCAGACGCTGTCGCATTCCTCGAGAGTATTGCCGAACCAGTTGGTCGCCTGCATCTTCAAGTCCCACACGTTGGAGCCACTTGGTGCAGGTCTGCCGTTCCACACCATACATGTCTGCAAAAAAAACGAGATTTTCGATCCCGGTCAGGTCGTCGTAAATCAGGCCTTCGTGTCCAACCCATCCGATATTTTGACGACCTCGGCGTGAGAACTCGTCGAGATCGAGGTCTCCAAACTTCACGCTTCCCGACGAAGGGCGGTCAAGAGTTGCGAGAATATTGATGAGGGTCGTCTTGCCTGCGCCGTTCGGGCCGAGGAGCACAGTCAGTGATCCGCGGATAAACCGCATCGACACGCGGTGCAGGGCAAAGGTACGGCCGAAGGCTCGTGAGACTTCATCCAGAACGATTTCGTTCATGCCGGGTCGTTGATGGACGATAGTTTCTTGAGGATCAAGGCGAGGCGTTCCTGCAGTCCGACCATGAGCGTGTCGTGTTCATCTTGAGTGATGGTCTGCGCCTTAAGGTCGACGCGTAATTGCACCAGTTGGTCGAGCAATTCATTTCGCTCCAACTCCAGTGATGCTTCGAGGTCCTCGAGGCCGCCGGCCCCCTGCACGCGCCGGGCTTCTCTGCGTCCCATAAAGCCAACAAAGATCGCCGTGAGGACAGCAAGACCTAGAACGAGGAATGGAACCCACGAGCGATGATAGGGAAGGCCGTCCAATTTAAATCGAAGGGTGTCTCCCTTTTTGGCGCCCTTTGAGCTGCCTCCGATAAACTCCATGTCGTCGCGCATGCCAAATAGGCCTTTGCCCGATTCCATTTTGAAATCAGGAGCAGCGAGTGTGACGCCATCCAGGCGAGGCAACTTCGGGAAGCGAGTCTGAAGTGGAACCAAGATTTCCAAGTTATTGACGTCGTATGCGAAGTCTTGTTCGTACACAAAATCTGGCGAATGGATCGCCATCGAGAAGCTGATTTGAATCGGCACTTTCTCGGAAGGATTTAACGTGCCTTTCCAGTACACGAACGAGTCGACAACCGTGGTTTGGCCTGATCCGCTCGCCCTAATCCCCTTGGCTTTCGTTGGAAGTCGAATAGGGATGCCTCTTTCGAATTCCTCACCTGGCAACAAGCTCAGGTCTAACGCCATCTTGGATGTGTTGGTCAGCATGTAGAATTGGGTGATGACCAGGTAGCCTTCCCACGGTTCCACAACGGTTCGTACGCTTTCGAATTTCAGTCCCGAGAGGTCGATGCCCTTCTCGTAAACTGCGATGTCCAAATGAAGTGAATCCGAGGGGGGCACCGCCGCCGATTTGAAAGTTAAACCGTGGTAGGTGCTCGCCGCATGAAGGCGAAGGCCCGAGGACGCGAGCGTGTCTGGGAGTCCTTGAAAGACCGCTGTGCCGTCTGCGTCGGTGACCGCGGTCCATTCCTGTGCGGGTTCAGGATCGGTGGGCTCAAACGGGCCCTTAGGTCGCGCGGCGCGAAGAAAGACGACCGCATTTGCGACACCGGATTTCGTCAAACCATCGGTGACCTTGACGGAGGTTTTCCAACCTGCCGGTCGATCGTCTGATGCGGCAGCGCCATTGGTCTGGGCGCCATTGGTCTGGGCGCCATTGGTCTGGGCGCCGTTGGTCTGGGCGCCGTTGGTCTGGGCGCCGTTGGTCTGGGCGCCGGCCGACGAAACACTGAGAGTGATCAGAATTACAAGTAGCCACCTCATGCCGTTGCCTCCGAGACCGATGCCGTGACTTTCAACACCGGAGTGCCGCACTGGCTACAAAACTTATCATCAAGTTCCAATGGACCGCCGCAACCTGCACAGGGGGTTGCCCCCTCGTGGTCGGCCGCACTGGGTTCATCAAGTGGGTTCGCGGGCGTCTGGCCCGCTTGCGATTCTGTGGGGACCGCGGGCTGATCATCGTCCGCCAAGCCCGCTGCAGCCAAACGAGCCTGAACCTCGTTTTCGATGCTCTCCTGCCAACCGCGACCGCCATGAATGGCGTCGAGTTCACGCATCACGCCGACGGCTTGTCGTTCATAACGCTTGCGAAATCGTTCGTAATCTTCGTCGGCTATTTTGTTGGTTTGATGATCAAATTCCAACTCACGTAGCGAGAGCAGTAACGACGATTTCCTGGCAGCTAGGAGTTCGACCTGACGAATCTCATCGTCCAGAAGATCGGTACGAGCTTGGTCGCTTTTCGATGCCAAGAACGGCGCAACAGCGAAGTACAGGGTTATGAATGCTGCCGCGGCAGCCACAAAAACAATAATGAGGCCCATCGGATCAATTCACCGAACGAGTTACGGTTGGTATGTGATCCCATCTCAGAGCTGAGCCCCATGATGTCCACGACTCAAGTGCGAGCAGCCCCAGTGGCGCGAACGACATCATGATGATGCCCGCGACACCGGCAATTCGGGCGATCGAGGCTGGTGACCATCGAGCGCGTTGAACGGCTTCGCGGGTCGGCCACATCGCGATCATCGTTCCAAGGCAAAGCAGCGCGCCACCGAACCAGAACCACCACGTGAACGGACCGACGAAGACCTTGAACGCCGCACGTTCTCCAGAGGGTTCGTAGTTCACGAGCGCCACATAGAAGTCTTCCATCGGCGAGGATCGGATGTCGATCTCGCTGGTCGGCATATTCGGTGAGACGTGGAAAATCGCCTTACCTGGATGAATCGTGTACTGGAAGTCACCACGTCGAACGACGTCGAGGTCAGCAATAATCAACAATTTATCCGGGTCGTTACGCTCACGAAGGCCCTTGTAGGTCATTTCGTAGTCGCCGATGGTCATCGTTTCGCCCCGAGCGATCGACACGTCCTTTTCGATCTTCAATGCATTGCCAGCAAAGGCCAGGAACGCGCAAAGCATGGAGATATGAATGATGTAGCCACCATATCGGCGCCGTTGCTTCGCAAAGAGGCCCATGATCGCTTTCACGACGGTTTCGGAGTGCATGCGTCGTCGAGCGCCTACGCCTCGGGCAAACTCTTCGATGATTGCGGCGAGGACAAACACGATCAGCCCGACGGCAATAACGCCGTAGGTAAGGTCGTTTGGTGCGATCTCGACGCCCAGATATTGAGCGCGTCCGTACCAGTACGCGGCAAGCAGTGTCGGCGTACCAATGACCATCGCGGCGATGGGGAGAATGAAATTTCGTTTGAAATTCTTCAACGTCGCACGGCGCCACGAAATCACTGTCCCAACGCCCATCAGGAACAACAGGATGAGGCCCATTGGAGCCATCCAGCGGTTGAACCAAGTGGGTCCGATTGAGACTTCCTGACCAAAAAAGCCTTCCTTGATTCGCGGCCACATCGTGCCGAACCAAACGACTGCGGTCATGGCGATGAAGAGCCAGTTGTTGAAGATGAAGGCTGCTTCTTTGCTGAGCGGGCTGTCGAGGCGTTGCTCAGGTTTCATTTCGCGCCAGCGCAAAATGAACATTCCAACGCCGAATGCGGTCATCGTAAGTAAGAGAATGAGGAAATAAGGCCCGATTTCGGATTGGGCGAACGAATGGACCGATTGGATCAACCCACTTCGCGTGATGTACGTCCCGAAGAGTGTGAGCAGGAACGAGCCGATCATCAGTCCCAGGTTCCAGCGTTTCAACATGCCCCGGCGTTCCTGAATCATCAGCGAGTGGAGCAGGGCAGTGGTCGTTAACCAGGGCATGAATGCTGCGTTTTCGACCGGATCCCAGGCCCAATAGCCGCCCCAGCCGAGTTCCTCGTAGGCCCACATTCCGCCCAGCATGTTGCCAATGGACAGGAAGAACCATGGAATCAAGATCCACTTACGTGAGGCTTCCACCCAGGCGTTGGAGAAGTTTCGAGTGATCAATGCCGCCATCGCGAACGCGAATGGGATGGTCATCGTCGCCAGTCCTGCGAGGAGGCTTGGCGGATGAATGACCATTTTGGGGGTTTGGAGCAAAGGGTTTAGCCCCTTGCCGACCATGGGGTCGTCGATGATGGAAAATCCATCAAAGGGATTGGTTCCAAAACAAAGGATCAAGAGCAGCCCGAGCTGCACAAAGAGTGATACGAAGATCACCCATGGCATCATGTCTTGGTATTTGTTTCGGTTCAGATAAGCGACGGTTGTCATTGAGAACGTCACGATCGACGTCCAAAAGAGCAATGACCCTGCCTGACCGCCCCAAAGCGAACCGATCAAGTAGAAGAGATGCATCGAGCGGTCTGAGAACGACGCGACGTATTGAATGCTAAAATCGTGCGTTAGAATTGCATTCTGAAGCACTGCACTCGCGGTTGCGATGAATGCCGTCGAAGCGAACGCCGCGTAGCGACTGCTCTGAAGGAAACGCTTAGACTGAGTCATGCCGGCGACCCAATTCAGGGCCAGACCGACAATCGTTACGAACAACGCGCCATAGAGCGCGATCGTGCCAACGAATTTCATAATGAACTCACAAAGATGCTTGTGGTTTTGAGGGCATCGCGGTGGGCGGTGAGCCCTCGTACTTGCTCGGGCATTTGACGAGAACCTCGTCGGCCTCAAGCACTAATTGGTCAGTTACGGTGCCGTGGACGACGACTTCGCGGTCTTCCGCAAAGGTATCGGGCATGGCGCGTTCGTATGTGACTTGAAGGGATTTGCCGTTTTCGGTGACTCGGAACTTACGACCGAGTGTGCCGTTTTCGCCGACCACGGTGCCTGGCTCGACCTTGCCTTTCACACGGACAGTCTGGCCTGCAAGGTCAGAACCTTGAGCCACTGCTTCGTCGACCGTGTAGAAATAGGTCTGGGATTTCATTCCGTCGAGTACGACGAAGGTTACTCCCACCATGACGACCAAAAGGCCGATCACGAGGGCCCAATTGAAACCGCCTTTTTCGGGGCCATCCTCAAGTAGAAACTCGGGGCGTCCGTCAAGGTCGTCAAACGAATCATCAATATGGGGTTCTCTCATGACTCTCCCTTGTGTTGCGACTCGGAGTCTAGCCGATCGCTTCACGTAGTGCGAGCCACCCGTAGCATGTAAGTGCGACGGGGCCAATTAAGGCGCGGCTCAATCGGTGCCAAAAGGCACCAGAGCCGCAAGAAAATTCCCTACCTGACGATTTTGATCAAAAGAGTTCGATCACGTCCGGATCTTTAGGTTTTGGTTTGGGCCTTGGTTTGGGTTTAGGCCTGCTGCTTCTGCCACTCGATCTTTGGGGCTTATGGGAGAGTGCATTCGTGAAAGTCTCTTCGATCACGTAGACTTGCGGCTCAAGGTCCAAAGTAACGTTGTAAGTGGGATCGGCGGGCACCGCCATCACCGTGTCGGTGAGGGGATTCACAGTCGGGGTATCGATCATGATTTTGGCGATGGCACCTGGCACGTCGTTGACCAAGAAGTGGGCGTATCCGAAACCGTCGGTTTTTGCGCGTTCTTCCCCATTTACGCTCACCGGACGTCCGATACAGAAATCGCTGGGCATGGTCTTGTCGCAAACGATCTTGACCCAGACCATGTAGTCTTTGAGTCTTGACTCCGCGACCGCTTGAAGGCTGACAGGGATGGCCTTTTCGGTGGTGTTGAGCTTCAAAGTCTCGGTGATATTTTCACCTTTTGCCCAATGATAGCCTTCGAAGGCGGCCACACCGAGGGTGACTTCCGCTCCGGGGCGTTCGGTCAGTGTAGCGGCAAATTTGCCGTCTGCGCCGGTGTAGCCGACAACTTTTCCGTCGATCGTGACCCCCACTTTCGCAAGCGGTTGTCCGTCGATATCGAAGGCGGAGATGTCCAAAGGAAATTGAGCCCGCGCTGGTGGAGGCGGGGGACCATCGTCACCGCAAGCGGAGAAGAGAAGGGCGGCTGCGCCAATCATTAGAGTTCGATTCATAGTATCTCCGTGCGTCGAAGTGGTTCAGGGAGCGGGCACTTCGTCGGTTCGGGTGAGTGGCCTGATCTTGACCGTCTTGTTTCGATTGAAGAAGCCCACGTAGCTTGCATTGGGGTCGATGGCTTCCAATCCGGTGTATCCGGTCTTCGTTGAGCCCACGTTGCCTTTTTGAAGGGCTTCCTGGACTTCCTTCAACTTCTGCTCCCGAAGTTGTTTAACGAGCTTCTCCTCACTTAGACTTGAAAGAAACGAACGATCTTCGTCTGTAAGTTCTGAGGCTCGAATTGCAGCGACCATTTTGTTGAGCGATTCTTTGTACTTGGTGCGTCTACCGTCATCGTTCAATCGGTCGATTCCTGTCAGCGCCGCCCGCGCTTCTTTCCGAAGGGCCTCAGCGGTTTCAGGACTCTTGAACTCGGTGCCTTCGGTCACAGGCGAGGTCCGAATGCCGGCGACCACGGTGACTCGAGGATCGGACTCGACTGTCAACCCGTCGGGCAGAGGAGCGAGTTCCTGAGCCGCGGTCGTGGGTTGTGCGGCCGTGGCGGCCACTTCGTTGGGAGCGACCGTTGGCTTAGAGGGGCCCGTGAGGACTGCGAGCGCGCCTAGGGTGATGACTCCCACAGCAGCGACGCCGCCGATCAGGACTTTGATATTCGGCCCTTCACCCTTTGCGCCGGCGATTTTTCCGGCCTTTCCGGCCTTTCCAGCTTTTCCAGCGATGGCCTCAGCAAATTCAGCTGGCGTTGCGACACGTTCCAGCGGGTTTTGTTGAATCGCCTTTGCGCACGCATCCGAGAAAGGTTTTGGAAGCTGAGCGACAGCGCCCAGGTTCAGCGGAAGGCCTGAGAGGGCTGCAATCGTGATCGCCGCCAGCGAGTAGACGTCGGTCGATGGGAAGACCTGCCGTTGCTGCGGCGGGTAGTTGAGTTCGGGAGGTCCGAACGGACCAAGATTTCCACGATTTTCGAAGGTCAAAATATCGAAAGGCTCAACAAAGATGTTCCCGTCGTCCTGCACCCAGATCGCATCGGTCGTCATATTTGCGTAGACGAATTGAAATTGGTGAACAAACGTAAGGACTTCGGCGATTTGTTGGACCCATGTCGCCACGAGTTCTGGAGGTTGCGGTCCACGTCCCGCCAGAATATCGGTGAGTCGGTATCCTGCTGGCCGAGGTAATTCCACCCAAGCGCCGGTCGGTGAAGCGAACATTCCGGTGAGGCCGATCAGTCGTGGATGCCGAATTTGGTCGAGCATTTGCACGCGTTGACGCAATTCAGCAGGCATCGTGTTTACGTCACCTTCCCAGATTCGTTTCAATACAACCGCACGTCCCATGGCGTCGTTGGCAAAGATGAGTGTGAACTCACCCTCTTGCATCGACTCAGGGCCAAACGCGTAGCTTTGGTTCAGTACGGGGTCTTGATCGATCGACATCGCAGAATGAATATTGGCTTCAGACTGGAGTTGATTGATGTTGATAAATTGCGTGCTGCCTTCGTCTTCGACAGCCGCAGGGGGGCCGCCAGCGGCGAGCGCCGAAATGTCGATGAACGCGGTTGCGCCTTCGCCGACGGGCTCACCGATAACCACCGAAGCGCGTGCCGGAGCTGCGGGTGCAGTGGCACGATGCGGTGCTGGCGCCTGATTGTACGCAGGACTTTGTGTTGGCTGCGCCGCAAGGGGGGCATGTTGGGCATGGCCGCCTGACCTGACGGAGCCGAGGTCCACCATACCGGTGGCCTCGTCGTCAAATTCGTCGTCGAAGCCACTTGGTTGTTGGCTTTGACGGTCTAGGAGGCTTCTTCGAGCTTGTTTGAATCGATCTTCGGACATGTTGTCGAACCTAGGTTCAGGTCAGAGTACTGAGTATTGCCTAACTTGTTGCCCGAAACCAATTTTCGTCGCAGTGCATTCCGCGCTCTCGAATGCCGGCCAGGAAAGTTGGGAGGTTTCCGGTGGCTTCGAGCTTGCCCAGAACCTTGCCCGTGCCTTCCTCATAACCGCGGTGTTTGAACACGAAGAGAGGGTGAAGTTTGTATTCGCCGATTTCGTCGAGGCCGAGGGCTTCGACGATATGGGTGAGTTTACGGGAGCCGTCGTTGAAGCGGGCGGTTTGGACGATGACTTGGATGGCGGAGGCCACCTGAGACCTGAGGGCCGAGAGTGGCATGTTGATGTCGGACATCATGGCCATGGTTTCGAGGCGGCGCAACGTGTCGTCAGGATAGGTTGCGTGTGTGGTTGACATCGAGCCACCGTGACCTGAGGTCATGGCTTGGATGAGGTCAAGAGCTTCGCCGCCGCGAATCTCACCAATCACGATTCGGTCTGGGCGCAAACGCATTGCGCTGCGGAAGAGGTCGCCGATTTCGACTTTTCCGCGACCTTTCGAATCGGCCTGTCGTGCTTCGAGCATCACGACGTGGGGCTGTTGCAGCTGCAATTCGGTCGAGTCCTCGATCACGATGATGCGTTCGTTGGGGTCAATCAATGTCGAGACGCAGTTGAGGAGTGAGGTTTTCCCCGAGCCGGTTCCGCCGGCAACGATCATGTTGCGCTCCATGTGCACACAAAGTTCTATGAACTTCGCGGCTTCTGGCGTGATGCTTCCGTAAGAAATCAGCTTATCGATGGTCAACGAGAACTTACCGAAGCGCCGAATCGCGATCGAGACACCGTTTCGTGCACAGGGTGGAATCACGATATGAACACGTGAGCCATCTGGCAGTCGCGCATCGAGCCTGGGATTGAGTTCGTTGAGCGTCTTGCCCACGTATTGCGCAATATTCTTGGCGCCTCCCATGAGGTCGTCTTCATTTTCGAAAACGGCTTCGGTCTTCTGGAGTTTACCTTTGACCTCCAGCCAGATGTCGTTGGGTCCGTTGATCATGATCTCGGAGACGCTGTCGTCCTCAAGGTACGGAACGATGCACTTGAAGTACCGTTTGATGGACTGATCAAAAATATCTGGAGGGATCATTAAACGTTCCGTGCGTCGCCGCGCGAGGCGGGTACTTCAAACTCAAGAGGGGAATTCATGAGGGCAGTATAGCCGACAAGAAAAAGGACGGTCAATCAGGCGTATTGTCAGTTCTGGACTTGCGTCTCGCCTCGAAGCGCTGTTGAGCTCTTCGCTGCTCCCGCAAATCTTCCTCGGCACGCCATCGACCAATGAAATAGCCAGCAAAACCGCCAATAAGCAGAAAGATCGGCAGATAAAAAATATGGGCGGTAGACATCAGTCCTCGATGCCGAGCATGTCGTCCATTCGTTTGCGCAGGGTATCCAAATCATCCTCGAGCGAACTTTGTCGTCGAGCAAGGTAGGCGAGGTAACCCAAGAGAAGCGCCCAAAGAATGAGGTATGACACGAGCATGAGTGCGCCGCCGGGAACTTGAACGTCCTCGGACGGGGCTCCCTGTGCGAAGGCAACACCAGGCATCGCGATGAGCCAAAAGGCGAGTAATTTCAACTTCATGATCGACTCCGTGCGAGGTCTTCGACGTCGAGGTAGAGTTCTTCGACCCGGGTTTCGCGCATTTTCACGCGGATGGAAAGCCAGATTAGAACGGCAAAGAGCAGCAGAAACGCGAGCATTGAAAGGCTGAAGGTGGTCTTCATGGCCGGGGCAAGTCCTCCGCCGCCCTCACGCTCAACGGTGGGGTGAAGTCCGCCCCATTTTTGAACGGAGTAGTGAACGATGGGGATATTGACGACCGCGAAGACCGCAAGGGCTGACGCGATCTTTCGGATCCGTTCGCCTGGGGGCGAAAAGACTCGGAGCAGGAAGTAGCCGCCGTACATTAGAAAGAGGACAAAGGTCGCGGTGAGCTGAGGATCCCACACCCAAGCTTTGCCCCATGCTTTATAGCCCCAGATCGGTCCTGAGATCAGAACGTAGACGCAAAAAAGCAGTCCGACTTCGACGCCGGCACGGGCAACAGCGTCAAGCCCTGCGCGGGGGCGCAGCAAATAGCCCATGCTGGCTGCTGAGGCCACGATGAAGCCTGCGTAGGCACATAATGCGGCGGGTACATGTGAGTAGAAGATCTTCTGGACGACGCCCATCGTCAGCTCAGTCGGGGCGTAGAAGAACGTCAATCCGAGCGCGGCCAAGGTCAAGACAGAGGCGGCAGCGGTCAACGCGTAGAATGCTAGTTGGCTAGATTTCACCAAATCTCCTGAATCATCCGCCTTGGTCTATCATGAAAGACCGGGGCCCAGCACGTCAGGATTCCCAAGCCTCTTTGACGGGCTGAAACGATTTCTTGGCGACAGCTTCGCCGAGTCGGTTGCGCAATTCATCGAGATTGATATGCGCAGCGGCCGAGATCGCGACAAAAGGCAGCCCGAGTTTGTCTTCGAAATGTGCACGCAGGGTCTCAAGCTCGTCGGCCGCATAGGGCAGATCAACTTTGTTCAGAACCACCAATTGCGGTGTTTCTTTGAGTCCACGAGAGAACTTTTCGAGTTCGGCATTGATGTGATCGAAGTCGGCAATTGGGTTGCGTTCGGTCTCATGCCCTTCAAGTTGGGGGGTGACCTCAATCACGTGAGCGATCAGGTTGGTTCGCTCGATATGTTTGAGGAACTGAATTCCGAGGCCATGGCCTTCGTGCGCGCCTTCGATGAGCCCTGGGACATCCGCGACGACGTATTCACCGTAGTCGCCGAACTTCACAACGCCCAGATTGGGGACGAGTGTGGTGAACGGGTAGTCGGCAATTTTAGGTCGTGCATTGGAAAGCACGGAGATGATCGTGCTTTTTCCAACGGATGGGTAACCAACGAGGGCAACATCGGCGATCAACTTCAATTCGAGATGAAGTCGACGATGCACGCCCGGCCAGCCCGCGGTTGCCCGTTTGGGTGTGCGGTTAGTGGCCGTGGCAAAATTAGAATTACCCTGTCCACCGTCGCCCCCACGAGCTGCCAGAAAGCGCTGCTCTGGTTCGTCGAAGTCGATAAGGACTTCGCCGGTTTCGACATCGGTGATGATCGTTCCGACAGGAACGTTAACCACGATATCGGGGCCACCGCGTCCCGACATATTATTGGTGCCGCCATCTTTGCCATGTTCGGCGCGCAGGTGTCGCATGTGACGGAAATCACTCAGCGTATTGCAGTTATTGGTGGCGACAAAAATGATGTCCCCACCTTTTCCGCCATCACCACCGGCTGGACCGCCACGTGGAACGAATTTCTCGCGTCGAAACGCGACAGCTCCGTGTCCACCGTCACCGGCGGTAATCTCAATTTCGGCTTCATCAACAAACATATTTTAAAACGAAAAACGCCCCAAATGGGGCGTTAAATAGTGGGGCAAGCCGCCGTTTATTCTGCTGCGCTTTCGAAAGGCACGATGGCGACTTGTTTACGGCCCTTGGAATCGCGAAAAGCCACGACTCCATCGATGAGGGCGAAGAGGGTATGGTCACGACCCACACCAATGTTCAGGCCAGGCCTGACTTTGGTGCCGCGTTGACGAACGATGATACTTCCAGCGGTAACCGCCTGACCACCGAATCGTTTCACACCGAGCCGTTTGCTCTGTGAGTCACGACCGTTCCTTGAACTACCTTGGCCTTTTTTATGTGCCATGATTCAACTCCTTGGGGCGATTAAGCCTTAATTTCGGTAATAAGGACGCGAGTGAAATGCTGACGATGTCCGCGCTTCACCTGATAGTTTTTGCGTCGCTTTTTCTTGAAAATCACGATCTTACGGGTGCGGCCGTTGGTAACAACTTTGCCTTCCACCGTTGCGCCTGCCAAAAATGGCTGGCCGATCGTCAGACCGTCTCCGTCGCCGACAGCGAGAACTTCTTCGAAAACGATCTGTGCGCCTTTTTCGGCACCGGGAAGTTTTTCGACATTAAATTCGTCGCCGGCTTGTACACGGTACTGTTTACCGCCGGTTTTAATTACTGCGTGCATGGCATATCTCCTAAACGTCATCTAGCTTTTGAAGCACCCGCTAACATTCAGTAAGCAGCCAGCCTCAAAGGACTGGGGAAATTACAGATCGAACCCCCTGACGTCAAGCTCCTCCGGCATTTTTGTTGTCATGTTTGCGTTGAGCGGCCAGAATCGCCCGCGCGCTGCCTAGGGATCGCAGGTAGTACTCGGCTTGAATCACTCTTTTTTGTTCTTCCGACAGGTCGGAGTGCATTCCTGCCCGATCGCGGGCCAAACGGATGTGATAAAGCGAGATCGCCGCAGCCACGCTGATGTTGAAGCTTTGTGCGAAACCGGCCATGGGGATGATCGTGTTGTGATCCGAGTAGGAGAGCATCTCCTCTGACACCCCTTGTTTTTCATTTCCGAGGACCAGTGCGGTTGGGACGGTAAAATCGATCTCATCGATCGGTACGGCTGCATCGAGGTGTGTTGTGACGATCTGGTAGCCGAGTCCTTTGAGGTGCTGAGCGCATTTTCCAGGCTCTTGCCAGAGCGAGATATCGAGCCATTTGTCGGATCCCTGCGTGACTCGGTTGGCCTTTTTGAATCTGATTTGGCTTTCGATGACGTGGATGGGGGAAAACCCAAGACCTTCTGCCGATCGCATGACGGCAGAAATATTTCCGCGGTCGTAGAGGCCATCGACGACGGTTGCGATCCCGAAGGAGCGACCGCGGGCGACTTCGTCGACTCGAGCACGACGAGCAGGGGCCAACATTGGGCCGAGGGTATCGAGGACTTGCTGGGCAGACCAAAGCTCACCGTCGATGGTGAAATCTGACGGGTATGGAAACCATCCGTCATGGGGTTCGGACGCTAATTTCTTCACGATGGCGACATCCTTTGACGGTAGAAGGGCATACGTTATGATACGCCCCGTTTACGACTAGTTGAGGTCATACAAATGATTCGCGGAATTCTCCAGAAGGGATTGATCGTGGCAACCGCGTTACTTGCGGTGTCATGTAGTGATGATGAGGCGGGTAAAGCAGCAATCGAGTGCCCCGTAGGGCAAGCGTTGAATCCGATTTCGGGTGCCTGCCAAGCTTCATCCTTAAATAACGGCAACAACGAGACGAATAATTCGATCGCGTCGACCAATAACGCCACGAATAATACGACCAACAACGCCACGAACGGTTCGTCGAATAACGCGACGAACGGCTCTACGAATAACGGCACCAACACGGGTGACCTGCGTTGTAGGGCTGGAATCGACTCGGACCTGGACGGGTTGAACAACGATTGTGAGTGCCAGCTTGGTTCAAATCCAATGGTTGCCGACACAGACGGCGATGGTCTGACCGATTCGGAAGAAGATGCCGATGGCAATTGCCGGCTCTCTCCCGGGGAGACCGATGCACGGCAGGCGGATACGGATTTGGATGGCGCAAGCGATTTTGACGAGCTCGCCGCTGGCACCAATCCATTGCTTCAAGACAGCGATCTTGACGGGATCTTAGACGGAGTCGAGCTGGCGACCTGCAGCGACCCGCTGAAAGCCGATTCGGACATGGACGGACTGCCTGACGGTGTCGAGGATCCCAATGGGGACGGCATCATCGGCGTGTGTCCAGTGAACACTTATATGGACGCGTGCGCTCAGGGGGAATCCAATCCTTGTTCCGCCGACACCGATGGCGACGGGACTCCCGATTCGGATGAAGCTCAGTATCGCGCGTGTCGTCCGGAGGACTTGCTGAACCTTGTTACCCCGCAATTGGTGACCAACGTGGCGGCGGATTATAAGCTGGCGTTGGAGATGGGAGTGGTTGCAGCGGCCGTGACGGGCGCGTCGGCCCCACAGGCTCACGTGTTTGAAGACGTCGGCAATCATTTCACGGGTTTCGTGGTCTCATTGACGCCAAATGGCGGAGAGACGAATCCATCGTTGATCAACGACGCTCTTGTTGGGCAGCTTCAAGCGGCCTATCCGACGGCTGTTCGCCGTGTTTCTGGTCGTCGCATCACGACACATGATGGGCACAGGGCTTCGGTGGGCGCGGTTGTGGATTTGCCAGCCAACACCTCGTTGCAATCGGCGCGTGATAAGGTGCTTTCGAGCGTGCTTGGCGTCTTGCCAGCAGACATCACGCATACCCTTACCGGTGCTTTTCCTGGGACCGCAACGGGGCCCACACTCTTTGTGCACGAGGTTGTATCACGCTCGCCGACCCAGTTTCTTTTGGTGGGCGCGTTTGTGACGCTGGCCGACTACCAGAACCTGACGGCTCGCACAGGCTTCCTTGTCGATGACATCACAGGTGGCACAAGTCTGGCGTCTTCGATGGAAAGTCTGGTGGACGAGTGTGTTTCTTACGACGTCACGGTTCGGCCCAAGGTCGATATCATCATCACGATCGACGGCTCGGGCTCGATGAGTGATGAGCAGAATGCGCTTCGCAACTTCGCCGTC
>Ga0100385_1000355_pt1 | contig 57957 bp, 45 predicted proteins | sample CryGeymeta201509_FD_81543 | JGI IMG/M metagenome (GOLD analysis project Ga0100385, IMG submission 81543) | Groundwater microbial communities from Crystal Geyser aquifers in Utah, USA - Crystal Geyser metaG 2015-09 | ecosystem: Environmental > Aquatic > Deep subsurface > Groundwater | place: USA... | reverse complement strand
GGCTCAGTCGAATTTGGATTGGCGCGCGGGTGTAGCGCGGCCTGATTGTTCCGATAATACGGGGCTTTCAGCCGAGATGACGGCTCTGATGAATCAACATTGTTCGGCTGTGCCGATCACGATTCCAGGTTTTCCGTTCCCAGGATTTGGCGGGAAAACAGGCGAGCTTGTGGGCGGTGGATTCACCTCGGTGCCTGCGGAGCTGCGAACTCGCCTCGATCCAGGCACTTTCGACATGGGCGGAGAGTTTACGATTTCTGCGCTTGCTGCGGCAGCCGATCGTGCGCTGCCACGTACCGCCAATGACCCTCTTAAATTTCGTCCGGATGCAGCCGTCATTCTGGTCGCGATCACAGACGAGGAGGATGAATGGTTCCAGGATGCGCTCTCGTTTGGCAACACCAACAGCATCAATTTGACGGCCGTTCAGCAGACGGAACTGGAGACCAAAGCACAGGCCTTTATTGATTATTTGCTCAAGCCTGAGCTGGGTGCGACGGGATTTGGCATCGTTTGGCCAACGGGTGAGACCTGCTCACCTGGTGGTGCAGCGGTTGCCCACGCCATCTCACATATCGCCAATGAAACGGGCGGAAGTGTGGGGTCGATCTGCCAGGCTGATATCACGAACACGTTGAGGGTGATTGCCGAGGCTTCCGCGGGCATCGCTTCGGGCTTGCGCATGCGCGGTGTGCCTGTGGCACCAACCGTAAAGGTTGTGTTGGGTGATGCCTCGACGGGAGTCGTAGCCGACATGTTGCGTAGTAGGGCGGATGGGTTCGACTACGATGCGATCGTGAATCGAGTGACGTTTAAGGGGCCTAATCCGCCCCAGACTGGAGACCGAGTCGTGATCCCATACCGTCGTTGGGAGAACAGCGTTTTCATGTGTGTGAGTACCGAAGACTGTCCCGCGGAGCAGAAGCTCAAGTGCGTTAGCGGTGAGTGTCGATAAGTTGGTCTCGGAGTTGAACCCGTGTAGGGTAGGTCCTCCAGTTTGTTGTTAGGAGTGAAAGTGATGTTGAAGGTGAAGACACTCGTATTTTTGGCGTTGCTGACGGTGGGTTTTGGGTGCACGCCCGAGTCGCTCGAAGGATTCGACGAGCCCCAAAATAACAGCACCAATAATGCGACGAATGGCGCGACGAATAACACCACGGGTGGTGGCACGTTCACTCCTGAGTTCGTCGAAGTCACGGGGATTCTGACCACAAACTGCACGCAAGCGGCCTGTCACGGTTCTTTTGCGAGCAACGCATTCACGGTCCCAACCGACCAGAACGCCACTCCATCTGAGATGCGAGCCGCCCTGCAGAATGTGAATGCGACGTCGGGCAAGCCACTCTTTCTGGCGTCCAACCCGGATGGTTCAGAGATGTGGATTCGGATGACTCTTGAGACTTCTGACGCGCTCTACATGCCATCGACAAAAGTTGTGTTGAGTCCGGCAGAGTACGCCGCGATTCAGGCATGGATTGTCGCTGGCGCGATCTACGCTCAGTAGAACACGCTCTAGCGCGCAAACCGCTTTAATATCCCAAATCCAAGGGCGACCGTCACGACCACCAGGGTTGCTGTGATGGTCGAAGCCATGCCGCGTCCGTAGGGGCCCGAGGCTGGCAGTGTGCCCACCATCAGCGTGTCATCGGATAGGACGTACACTTTGCGCCGGTTGAGTCGCATCGTGCGGATATCCCCAATGCTAGAGCCGCCTGGCCACGAGATGAAAAGGCGCTCGACCTGCGTCATGTCGTCGACCGACGGTATGTCATAGAGCACATGCCTCGCGCCTGATTCGGCGAGGATAAGCCCGTGCCCTTGCTGCACGTCCATTCCAACGATTCTGGAGGAGCGCCAGGGGCCGTCGATGACCTCCCATCGCTCTCCGTCACGGCTGCGGGCCAAAACATTATTCTGCGCAGAGTAGAGTGGTGGTTTGCCTTCGCCTGCCCAGTTCAGCCAGACCCTGCTCTCATCATCTGCGTGTTGAAGGCTGCGAACCGCAGACCACGATGCACCACTGTCGGTCGAACGCCATAGCTGGGTTGGTGTTCCGCGCCGCACTGACGTCTCGGCGAGATAGAGGGTTTGTCCCAACACTCCGAGCAGGAAATGGGTGATGGAGGAAGAACTCAGCGTCGAAATCAGGGCTGATGCGAAGTCATAGACTTGCCAGGTCATGCCCCCATCAGAAGACACGGCGGCGCCGTCGCGATGGGTCACCGCGAGCGCAAAATCGCCAATGCTTCTGATCTCGACGACCGCCGAGGAGGGAAAAAGTTCATGGTCAGGTTCTAACTCGAAGACTGGAGCGTTTTTCGACAGGGGAATCGGGGTGGTTTGGGGCTCGTTGCGAGAACCCGTGAGGATGTCTCCAGCGCGCGTTCCGACCAGAACTTGGCCTTTGGACGTCACATCAATGCTTGTTGCGGCTCGGGAATGAAGTCGGGTCCATTCCATGTCATCCTTTGCATCACGAGGTCGTTCATACGCGCCTGAGCTTGTTGCCAGAACGACAGTGCTCGGCCCGAAAGCGAGATCGTTGATCGAGGTGTTGTTCGCGCCTTCATTGGCCAGATCCCACGACACCCCAAGATCATCCGAACGAAGCGCGCCTAGACCAAGCGTGGGCGCCCAGAGGGTGTCTCCACGCCTGACGAATGACACGACGCTACGCGCGTCCGTATCGACCGGTCTGGGGGTTGTCCACACGCCGTCATGGCGCCAGATGGACCCGGCTGTTGTTCCAGCGAGCAAAAACGAGTGTGTCTCGTCGGCTCGAAACGACTCAAGGGTTTCGATTCCGCTGAGTTCTTCTGGAGAAATTCGGTACCACTGTTCGGCTTGATCGTCGGATTGGTAGATGGCTGTGGGCGTGAAAAGCCACAACACAGCTGAGGTCGGACTGCCGATCAAATCACGTTCGGCACTGCCGAAGGTGCTTGTCAGGATCCACGGCTCTTCAGGGTCGTTTCGTCGCCAGAAGTAAAGTTGGTCACTTAAGAGGCTCAACACCTCAAACGGGCGTGTCTCGGTTCTGGGCAAATACGACCGGATTACGGGTGGGAGGCCGGTGTCGTTTTTGAAGTCGACCCCTGTGAGCGTCAGAGGCGTCCAGGGTTTGTCGACGTCGGTGCCATAAAGCCAGACGTCGCGTGAATGCAGCACGTACATGTTTCGGTCGACACATCGGATCCAAAATGGGTCGTTCGGGATGATTTCCTGATTGTCATCACTTGGTCGTGGGACGGGCAGTTCCGCCGGATTGAAGGTTCGTCCAGCGTCAATGCTTACCCAAAGCTGTGGGTCTTGCTGAGGAATCGGCCTGCCCAAAAACCACAGGCGTCCGTCGGCGGCACAGAATGAACGGCTGCGGGGAAACGGCGACGCCCAGAGTGAGGAGCGCAAAGACTCGAACGGCGCCATCTGGAAGGAGGGCAGGAGTTGTGAGTCGACGGCTTGCCATGAGCCGGTGTCGCGGACCAGCAACTTCTGAGGGGTGGGCGCCACCAGAACATCAGCTCCGCCGAGAGTCACGACGTCCATTGTAAGCATTGCAGCCCCAGGCGGGCTGGCAACGACGTGCATCTCGACGACGGCCACTTCGTGGTCACAAGCAGAGAGAAAAAATAAGGCCGCCAAACTGGCGGCCTTTATGGTGGTTTTCTGGGCCATCAGTACCCGCGCATTTCCAGAATAATGAACTCGACGCGTCGATTATACGAACGACCTTCAGCCGTTTCGTTGTCTCGGATGGGGCGAGTCTCGCCGAAACCAACGCCTTCGAGTCGGTTCTCTGCGACGCCATGATCGGTCATGAATTTGAGCACAGATTCGACACGGCCCTGGCTGAGCTTGAGGTTCATTTCGTCGGCGCCGCGGTCATCGGTATGACCTTCGATGCGAATTTTGACGATTTGAGGGTTCTCAAGCATGACCTTCACAACGGCTTCGAGGATGTCGAAGCTCTTCTTCATGATCGTGGTCTTGCCAGTATCGAAGTAGACCTGCTCGGTGATGATGATGCGGTCACGTGCGATGTGGACCTTGTCGTTCGGGTTATCCGGGCAACCGTCATCGTCGAGGAAGTCATTGAGTGTTTCAGGCTCCATGGGGCAATTGTCGGCGGTGTCTGGAATGCCATCCTGATCGTTATCAGGATCCGGGCAACCGTCTGAGTCTTCGAAACGATCGATGTCCTCGGGGTCTTCTGGACACTTGTCGAGGTCGTTCGGGATGCCGTCGCCGTCGAGGTCGTTGTCAGGGCAGCCATCGATGCCAACAACCATCCCCTCGGGAGTGTTGTCGCATTTGTCGAGTTCATCGGGGATGCCGTCGCCGTCGTTGTCGTAATCGGGGCATCCGTCCAGGTCTTCGTGACCGTCGAAATCTTCCGCCGCGTCAGGACACTTGTCGTATTTGCCGTAAATTCCATCGTGGTCGTAGTCGTATCCCCAGCTTCCGCCCGAGACCCAATAACCACCGACACCGATGAACACGCGGAAATCGGGTGTGCCCACGGCTTCTTCGTTCATGCCGTAGCCAAAGCCTCCGGTGAAGGTCCAGGCTTCGTGGAGTCTGAAACGCGCCGCAAGTTTGAATTCGGCGGGCACTTCGGTTCCGCGGATGCCTTCGCGTCCTGCGGGTTTCTCGGCGATGCCGATCGCGCCGTCGATTTCTGGAATCAGGTCGAGGTTGTCGACAAAAAGCGGAATCTGGACAGCCAATCCCCAAAGGATGGCGTCGCTGATGTAGGCGTCACGCAGCTGAACGGTGTCGGCGCGGAAGCGATACCCAAGGTTTCCACCGAGTCGAACGCCGTTGAAGAGGAAGACGTCACTTGCCAGAAGGGCGTCGATTCCAAAACCTTCGTCGCCAGTGAAGCGGTCATCTGTGCCAATGGGGATATATCCGGAGACAACAGCCGCCAGTCCCCACTGATGCTGCATCAAATCGACCAACTGTGATTTGACGGTAATGCGGAGATCGTTGAGTCCAGCTGCTCCGATTTTGGCGTTTGAATCGGCACCGGTGGGCAGTACGGGCTCAAGGTCTCCCGAATTCTGTCGCAAGGTCACGGGCACCAAAAGGCTGACTTCAAAGATGTCGAAGAGGCCAAGATTCGCCATCAACGACAGCGTGAGTTGGTCTTCCATTGCGGCGTTGTATTTCTCGCCGGTTGAAGCAACTTTGAGCGGATTATTAGCGTAATCGAGATAGAATCCGAAATCTGGGTCGAGGTGAGGAGCTACCTTCGAACCGTAGACGTTGAGATAGTCTGCGGGGCCAGCCGCTGGCCTGAACTGCTGGAGCTGCAATTCTGGAAGGTCCTGCGCAGCAGCCTGCGTTCCGATCAGGCTCAACGCCAGTGCACATGCCGCAAAGGGCAGAATCCGTTTCATTGAGAGTCCTCAGTCAGGTTCGTTCGTCAAAGCTTGCATGGCGCGTCGCGCCTCGTCGATTTCGGGTGGTAAATGTTCCAACCCGTCCACGATTGCGAGAGCCTGTGTGTAAATAATTCGAGCGTTTTCTCGATCGCCCGAGACTGCAAAAAGCGCCGCTGATTCGACCAGGTTTCCAAAACGATCCAGAGGATCGAGAAGTAGGTCGGCGTATGCCTCGAGGTCTCGTGCAAGGTCGAGATCCTGCTTCAGATGGCGCCCAAGGTCAATCCGGCGTTCGAACGCCTCCGCATGTTCGGGCAGAAGGTGCGTGATTTCGCCCCAGAGTCGCCACGCCATTTCGGAATCATGAAGCTCGTCTTGGGCGACTGTGGCGAGGTCTGAGAGGATTTGGCCAGCGGGCATTCGCAGTGACGCGGGGACTTTTTCGAGGTCCAGATCGTTGAGGGCTGCGGTCGTCAGGTTGGGGCGACCAAGGAGCATGCCAAGTTCCAGACACAGGCTTTGGGCGTAGCCTTCCCAATCTCCAAGTGCAGCCTGACCCTGTTTGACCGATTCGAGTGCTCCCGAGTCGCCCGGCGCTGCTTCCAGAACTTTTCGGAAGTGGGCGATGGCTTGTCGAGGTCGGTCGAGCTTGGTCATCAGGAGTTCGGCGAGTTCTCGTTCGACTTCCACGGTATCCAAGCCGCCGGTCGATACAGCCAGCACTGTGCGCAAGTGTTCGGCTGCCGCGTCCCAGTCCTCAACATCCATCGCGATGTCAGCCAATAGTCGGTGGGCGGCTTCATGACGGGCGTCTCCCGCGAGGACTTTTTCGAGCCATTGAATGGCGGCGGCACGATCTTGTTTTTCGTCCCAAACCAGCTGGGCGAGCAAAAGGCGATAAACCGTGTCCATCTCGCGAGATTCTGCGCGCGCGAGGCGCTCTTCGAGGATCTTGATGCGTCCGTCGATCCGTCCCTGATCTTCGTAGATGGACTCAAGTGCGTTCAGAACACCGGGTGATGCGCCCGCGCCCTGAGGGTCGTGTTCGCGGACGAATTCCAGATGAGGCAATGCGCCGTTGGAGTCTTCCAGGTCGTAATAGAGCAGCTCACCGAGCTGTCTTGCGTAGCCAATCTGAGCGCTGAGATCGAGTTTGAGTCGACCCTGGCTGGCGGCTTCTACAACCTCGGAAAGGGCGGCTATTTTGCGATTCTCATCGTCTGATTGCATGGCCGCTGCAGCTTCCTCCAACATCGCTTGGTTGGTTTCGGCGGCGGGTTGAGGCAGTGGAGTGACCTGAATCGTTGGTTCTGAGGATTCGAATTGGTTTCGTCGCAGAACTCTTGAAAGCGCAGTTTCGGGCTCAACGTCTTCTGGTTTGGGCACGGAATGATGTTGGCGTGAGCTCTTGTCGAAGGTCTTTCGAAACGCAGCCAACGAGCTCGCTTCAGGGGTTGCGTGGGAAAATGACTCGTCGAGGATGTCGTCAAGTCGGGCGTCGACGTCGACAGGCGAGGCTGCCGGCGTTGTCAGTGCGTCGGCCCGCCGCCTTGCTTCTGCACCAGCCGCGGCATCGCCTCGGATCGTGGCGAGTTCGGCAACTCGGACAAAGGCCTCAACCTGTGTTGCGACATCGGGAGCGACCTCGCCGATTCTGCCTGCGAGCCTTTCCAGCAAATGAGCCGCGGAGCCATCGCCTATCGGGCTCGCCACGTCGTGGGACTTTTGCGAAATCAACGCTTCAAGCGCATTGCGTGCGCCAAAAAGTCCGTCGAGTTCGGCGGGGCGAAGTTGGATCGACTCCATGAAATTTCGGGTCGCTTCCGCGAACGCGTCCAGTTTCATATTGGCGTTGGCCAACGAGATCGACGCAGCCCAGCGAGCGTCACGTTCTGTGATTCGTGGCATCAACGAAACCAACACGTCGCGCCATCGATCGAATTGACGGCTGGCGGTCATCACAGATTCAAGGGCGTCGCGCGCTGGAATGCTGTTCGGGTTGAGGCCGATGGCATCGATGATGTGCTGGGCGGCCTCGTCTTGAAGCGCCAACGAACGGTACAAGTCTGCCAGACGAAGGTGGTGTTCGACCTGCGCCTCAGGGGTAAGCGCGGCCTTCAAAAGATCCTGATAGAGCGTGATCAATTGCTCGGGACGTCCGCCCATTTTGTAGTGTGCTTCGAGGCGTGTGGCTGCTTCTTCATCGCCAGGGCTTGCGTCGAGCACGCGGCGCCAATGGGCTGCCGCGGCATCGGAACGTTGGCGAGACTCGTAGGATCTGGCGAGGTCGCGGTGCAGGCGAAGTGCGCGCTGCAGATAGCGATCGCGATCTTCGCCTCGGGATTGTTCGACCAGAATTTCCAACATTGGGATGGCGTCGACGCGATAGCCAACGGCTTCTTCCCAGCGTTCGCGCTGTTCGCAAAGCTCAATCGCGGCCTCAAAAAAAGAGATTCGTTCCCCGGGTTTCAAGCCGTCATCGGGCAGGTTCTCAGTCAACGAGATTGCGCGCCGAACGCTCAAAAGCGCCTGAGTTGGATCCTCGACGGCCTTTTCCCAAATCGTCGCCATGCGGATATGCAGTCGCGCGGCGCGAGCGGGCAGCTGTCTGGCTTCGGCGGCTCGTGCGGCCGATCCAAAGGCCTTGAGTGCGCGCAGCGGTTCTTCGCTGACCAAATACGACTCGCCCAGAATGTCCAGAGCTTCGAGTTGGCCTGGATCCAGACGCAGAACCCGTTCGAGATAGATTCGGGCTTCGCCGACCTCGCCTTGCCGATCCATCAGGTGCTGGGCGAGCGTGAGGTAGGTCAAGGTCAACGACTCGCGGTCCGTGTAAACACCTGTGAGGCGCTTGAGGACTTCTTCGAGCCCGGAGACATCGCCTTCGCTTTCGTAGATCGCGCGGAGCATTTCCAGCGCGACGCGATTGCGTGGCGAGAGCTTTAGGACTTCGCGCAGGTGATTAGCCGCAGCAGATGGTGCTGAATCGACCAAATAGTCGGCCATCGCAAGCTGCGCCAGGATCCAATCATGCGTATCACCGCGTTCCCGCAGGCCCTCGGCGAGGCGTTGGAAGGCGGGGATGACTTGCTCGCGGCGTCCATTGAGCTGAGCCAGCAAAGGCCGTGCAAATCGAGCACGCAGGTCTGTGGGGTCGTCGGATTCGAGCTCACGGCAGACGGCCTCGGCATGCGCCAAATTCGAAGGCGTTGGATCGCATAGCAATAAGTCAAAAAGCCGCGAGACCAGCTCTGGGTGTAGTCCGTAGATGTCTCGATAACCGGAGTAAAGTTCCAAAGCCTGTCGCATTTGCCGGCCGAAAAGCGCCTGGTCTCCATGCGAAAAAAGGTCTTTGGCTTCGTAGGCGGCCAGTGCCCGCGCGCCTTCGGCGGTGGCGCTGACGTGGAAGGCCTGAGGTGTATGCGAAGTCCAGCCTGGATCGTGGGAGGCAGCGCGCAGCGTCATCAGCCCAGGCCGAATATGGGCGCCTTCGAGCGTGACATTGGACAGGTTTGGAAGCTTCCAACCGACGCCCGGGAAAATGTGGAGCAACATCAACTTGAGCGGACGAAGGCTCAGGATGTCGCCCGCGATGCCGACCGTAAAACTCTGGCCTCGGCCCGGCGGGCGGAGGCCAGGCGAGTTCAGAAGGCGCGTGATGAACTCGAAAGCGAGCAGCCGTGCAGGGAAGGGCAGCGGCCCAAACGCGCGATAGTCGTACACGCTGAGGTGGACCTCGTCGGCGCGAGCAGGCTCTGGTGGAATCAGCGCAAATTTGAAGCTGAGCCAGGTGTTCGCGCCTAAGGAGCGGACGCGTGTCGTGACATGAACCGCGCCGTCCAGAAAGTGCACATCGAGGGCATCAAAGCCCTGAATCGCGGTTGAACTCTGGCGAAGTAGGTCGCCCAGGCCGACTTCTGAGGTAGAAATTTCGAGTTCACGAACGAGGCAGCGTGTGTTGCGGAAACGATTTAGGCCACCGCGCGCGTCGAAGGGGAACGAGAGATCTGGAATCTCCATGCGCAGGTGATCCAGATTAATCCAGTCCGATAGCCGTTCGCCTCGCGCCCAGAGGTACCCTCGCCCGAACAAGAAATCGAGGTTCAGGCCAAGTGGGTTGGCATTTGTGGTGTTGGGTTCCATTCGGTCACATTCTGGACCGGGAAGGCGGCGATGGCAATTTTGCTAAGCGTGGCTCAGAAACAGAGCTCTTCGCAGTTGTCCCGGCCGGTGCGAGCACAGGCTATTCCTTGCTCTGCAGCGTGTACCTCGGTCCACGTCAGAGTGTCGAGACCAAAGCGCCACGTGTCGTCCATGTAGCCGCAGTCTCCGGTGCCACCGAAGAGGATCAGGCTGCCGTGACCGTCGTTCACAAAGGTGTGGTACTGGCGCCGTTCTGGGCTGTCGTAGTCATACTCGACGAAAGTGTCGGCACACTGGCAGAAGCTGGGGCAGCCCGCGCCCGTGTAGATGTCACCTTGGCGCAGATTGACCCAGGCGTTGTCTGGGAAAAACGCCCAGATATCGTTGACGTTTCCAAGAGCCGTGTCGTCGTGACCCCCGAACATTAGGACCCGATCATGGCCTGGATCGTCGACGAGGACTGCGTTGATTCGTGCTTTAGGCCCGGCGATATTTGCTCCGTCCCAGACTTTTTCGAAGGTGAAATTATCGACTGGCGCGGCCCAGAGGTCCGCATAAAACGGACCGAGGAATGCGTTTTCGTCGCCGCCAGAAAAGACCAAGAGCCGGTTATTGGTGGTGTCGATCGTCATTCCGTGAAAAAGCCGACGAGTGGGAGCGTTGGTGGTGAGCTCGTGTTTCCAGACGAGGGTCTTCATGTCGAGGGTGTAGAGGTCGTTTTGGGGCTGGAAGGTCAAACCGCTTGGGTCGGTGCTTCCACCAAACAAGATGAGGCGGTCTCGCGGACCGTCAAAGACCATCGCGGTGTTGGCACGAGCTGAAGGGATATCGCCGGTCGTGACCAGTTCGGACCAGGTGTCGGTGTTCACATCAAACGCCCAGGTGTCGTTGAACATCCGATAGTTTCCGGTGGAATCCGGGGCGCGATATTTGCCGCCAAAGATCATCACTCGTTTTCGAATGGGGTCAAACGCACCTGCAAGTCGGCCTCGCGCGTCGGGAGCATTTGCCGTGGTGACGCGGTACCAGTTTTCGAATTCTTCGGAGTATGCCCAGGTGTCGCCGAGGTAGTTCTTGGGGCCGAAACTCGCGCATTGTGCGGGTTGCTGGTCGTTTCCGCCGAACAAAATAATGCGGTTATTGCAGGGATCAAAGACGCCGCCTTGTTCTCCGCGACCGGTGGGGTTGTTTTTTCCGCCAGCAAGAATCGGGGCTTGGGCTTCGTACGCGGTGTTTTCGGAACACGCGACAAGCTCACCTGGGTAAGTGAACGCGGGTTCGACACTGGCGTCGGATTCGGTGTCAGTGCCGGCGTCGCTCTGTGTCGCGGTCGAAGTGTCGCTGCCAGAATCGGCGGTGTTGTTCGCGTTGTTTGCCGGCGTCGAAGTGTCGTCGGAGCAAGCGATCGCGGACAAAATAATCAATATGGGAAAGAATTTCATTGGGGAAACCTCAAGGTACTACGAATTCAAAAGTCGCGTCGGCCATGTCCACGATCGGGATATCTCCAACGATGGCGTTCGGGTCCAGGTAGCCGTCATCGACGAGATCTTGGACCAGAAATGGCGGGAAAGTTCGGTATCTCAGTGTGGCATGTGCGGTCAGTTGTTTGCCGGAATACCCGGCGGGGATGTCGAATTCACGCCAACCAGATTGTCCGGGCTGGAGCAAGAAATCCTGACTTCGTTTGGCTTGCCACGGAAAAATTACGTGTTCGCCGAGCTCGTCGAAAATGAACGACCCGAAGGCCAAAAGGTCGGGGTCACCATCTGGTGTCAGGCTGTGGCCTTCGACCCTATCCATGAGGTCGCCATTGGCGTCGAGCATGCCGCTTTCGAGGATTATGGCGCCGGTGTCGTCGGTGACGACCAGATGGACCCAAACCTGACGGTCGGCCGTCGATCCTGAAGGCAGTGCGTGGCCGTTATTGATATTTGTCACGCTGACACGGATGCCAGGCGTTGTGGTGTTGGCGCTCGGTGCGATCTTGAGGTCACCGCACGATTTCAGAAGTGCGGTGACCAGCGCAAGTTGACGTTCCTTTTCGGGGAAGTCGGCGGTGAGGGCGAGGTCGACACCCACGAAGGTGTGTTCGTGGATTTCTCGTGTTTTGCCGTCTACGATCTCGCCTGTGTATTGAGGCATATGGCAGTCTTGGCAGCTTTTATCTACGCCGATCCCGTCGTTAAACTCGCTCGCGTACCACTCGCTAAATGTGTTCTCGAGCAGCGCGCCTTTGGGATTGACGACGTTATGGCATGAACCACACATGTTGGAGCTTGTAAGAAGGGTCGAAGCCTTGATTTTATGGGCATCTTGACCCGAGTCGCCTGGACCATAAAGTGTCTGCTCGTTGAGCGTAAACGCGGCGTTTTTGGTGGCTTCGACCGACTCCATTCGATGGCAAGTCACGCAAACCACGCCGTGCCCGATGGTTGGTTCGCTCATGTCGAATTGGACTTTCCAGGTCCCGTTATCGTCGTAGACCGGTGTCAGGCCGCCTTTTGAGGCGATCGGCGCGTGGCATTGGATGCAGAACTGGTCGAGTTTGCCCTGAGTGTCTTCGGTGCCTTTATCGAGCATCGCACGGTAGATCGGGTCGACCGTGGCATACGCATGCATGCTGCCTTTCCAGTCATTGAAATGCTGTTCATGGCACGTCCCGCAATACTCGGGACTGTTTTCGGCATACATCGAAGCGTCGGCCGAAGCGTCTTCAGAGGTCTGGTCTGAGCCGGCATCGACGACTGTTGGAGTCGCATCTTGGGAGCAGGCGCCCAGCCCGATCACTAGGAAAAAAAGTAAGACGTTTTGCATGTATCGCTCAAAAGGGGCTGGATTCTGACGAAATTGTGTGAAAATTGCAACGGACCGGCGTACGCCGTGCCATCACAAACGAGAAACCTCATGAAGACTTGGAAATTTCTACTTATTGCTGCCGTCGTGGCTCTGGCTGCGTGCGAGTCCAAACAAAGTGAACCCGCCGAACCTGGCGCATCGGTCGAAGTCAGTGCTCCAACTGCTTTCAGCGTGGTTCGTGGCGGACAGGCCAAGGAATTGGTGGCGAAAGGCGCCAAGTTGCTGGATGTGCGCACTCCTGGAGAGTTTGCCTCGGGCCATATCGATGGCGCGGTGAACATACCGGTTCAGGATCTAAACACGCGCCTTGGTGAGCTCGATAAAGCGCAGGCCACCATCGTGTATTGTGCCAGTGGAGCGCGCAGTTCATCCGCGATGCGAACCATGAAGGCTGCGGGATTTGCGCAGGTCTACGATCTGGGCGCCAAATCCAATTGGTGAGCCTCAGGGGCAGGTTTCTGCGGCGACAACAATGTTGCCGGTCGCAGTGAGCGTCCAGTTGGCGCATACACTCGAGGAGACGTGTTGCACCTGAAAGTAGACGTAGAAGTCATCATCAGCGCCGAACGAGTCGTTTCGTCGGACTTTCACGTTGTCTGGGCTTGACGCCGAAGTCGACGAACCTGCGAGGGTGCCTCCGCAGGATTCGCAATAGACCAGCAGGTCGAAGTTGGTTCCAGCAGCACTGTTCAAAACAATGTTGGCGGATAGATAACTTAAGGTGAGATCGTTTTCTTCTGTGATGAGCACACGAAACCATCCCTCGGAATAGCCGGTAATCGTTGCGAAAGTATTGCCACCGTCGCCGGCAACGGAGCCCAAGTCGGTGAACGTCGTCGCACATACTGGGTTTGTGTCGCGGTCGAGGCCCTCATCGATCGAACCGTCGCAATTATTATCGATTCCATCGCAAATTTCGACGGAATCGCCGGTGTTGTCGGAGCACGCGATAACGCCAGCGTTGCAGGCTTGGGCGCCTTCAAGGCACGTGTCAGAATCCGGTCCGTCACAGGCTATCCCAACCAAGGGATCGGAGGCTCCATCAGCCGTGGCCGCGTCGCAGTCGTTGTCTAGCCCGTCGCAGATTTCAGCCGAAGGCATTAGGTTTTGAACGCATTCTAAGCCTCCTTCCTGACACGTTAGCGTACCGACTTGGCAAATGCCCTGCAGGCCTGTGTTGCAGACGGCTCCGCCACCCGGGTTGCCGTTGTCTGTCGCACCGTCACAGTCGTTGTCGAGGTCGTCGCAGGTTTCAGCACTCGGGATTGTGTCACCGGTGCAAGGGCCCCACTGGCTGTCTTCGCAAGTCTGAGTGCCGTCGGCACAAACGCCAACCCCGCTGGTGCCAGGTGCTCCGCTATAACAGCCCTTCGTGGCTCCGGTTACGCACGCACAGCCCTCGTCAGTTTCGCCGTCGCAGTCGTCGTCCAGCCCGTTATCACACAGTTCGACTGGATTTGGCGTCCCAGGGATGCATTCGCCGGCTTGGCCATTTTCACAGGCCGCGCCGAGCGAGGCGCAGATGCCCATGCCGCAGGTGTTTTCACCCAAATCTTCGTCAATTTCATCGTCGCAATCGTTGTCGAGTCCGTCGCAAATCTCTTCTGACGGCTGGCACCCCGCGTCCGAGTCCGCGTCCCCGCCCATGTCCGCAGAGTTGTTGTCGACATTATTAGTCGAGTTATTAGTCGAATTATTATCTGATCCCTTCTTCTGTTTTGATGATGCGTCGTCACCGCATCCAACAAGGCTTAGAAGCGCCAAAACACTCACTAGATTCATCGTCCATTTATTCATTATTTTCCCATTTAATTCGGTCAAAATCGACCGTTTTTCGCTGCTTTAAAATTTATTTATTTAATTCAAAGGTAGGCCGAGCCATCGTCAAGGGCAGGTCTCGGGGGTGGTGACTGATGTGTTGCCGCTGACACTCAGAGTCCAATTTGCGCAAACGGTCGACGACGCGTGGCGGACCTGAACATAGACGTAAAAATCGTCGTCGAAGCCGAAGGAGTCATCACGTCTGACTTTGACGGTGTCGACGCTGCTGGTGTTCAGCGAGAATCCCGAAAGAGTGCCGCCACAGGATTCGCAGTACACCAGCAAATCAAAGTCGGTGCCCGCCGCACTGGTCAACGTAATGGATGCCGACAGGTAAAGGCTCGATGTGCTGTCTTCGGTGATTCCAACACGCAACCATTTTTCAGCGTAGCCTGTATCGTTAAGCACCACGTTGCCCGTATCGCCGCCGACGGTGCCAAGAATCGTATAACTCGACGTACAAACCGGATTGGTGTCTTGGATCCCTTCGTCGATCGAGCCGTCGCAATCGTTATCGATGCCGTCGCAAAGCTCGACGGAATTGCCGGTTGTGTCCGAACAGGCCATCGTGCCAGCGGTGCAGGTTTGGGTGCCTTCCAGACATTGGTCGGTGTCGAGCCCGTCACAGGGCGTACCGATGAGCGGATCCGCAGCCCCGTCGGCCGTTGCGCTGTTGCAGTCGTTATCCAAGCCATCACAGATTTCAGCGGAGGGCATCACGGTTTGAACGCATTCGGGAAGGCCGTTAAGGCAGGCGAGTTCGCCGGTTCCACAAATACCGGGCATCCCGGTGCTGCAGGCCGCTCCGCCGCCCGGGTTGCCGTTATCCAGCTCGCCGTCACAATCGTTGTCGAGGTCGTCGCAGATCTCAGTGGTGGGCAAGGTCTCGCCGGTGCAGGCTCCCCATTGGCCACCATCGCAGGTCTGCATACCGTCAGCGCAAAGACCGACGCCTCGAGTGGCCATGTCTCCGGTATAACAACTCTGCATGTCGCCGGGAGTGCATGAGCAGCCTTCGTCGGTTTCACCGTCGCAGTCATCGTCCATGCCGTCACAGAGTTCGACGGGGTTCGGGGTTCCTGGGATGCAGGCTGTCGGTTGGCCGTTCTCACACGCTGGGCTGAAGGCCGCACAGATGCCCATGCCGCAGGTGTTTTCGCCTAATTCTTCGTCGATTTCCCCGTCGCAATCGTTGTCGAGGCCATCGCAGATCTCCGCGGTTGGCTGACATTCGCCTGTGTCGGTGCCGTTATTCGGCCCAGCATCTATGCCGGTTCGAATATCGGTGTCCCCGTTTGCGCTTGATTCGATGTCGCCCTCGGCGCATCCAAACAACCCAAGAGCGCCCAGAATCAGTAGTATTCGATGCATTCACACTCCACAACGCTCTCGACCGTCATCATGATAACCTAGTACGCGTCGGATGTGAAAAATCGCCGGTGGTTTGTTTGTGGGTGCGTCGACACACTCGATTGACATCACGGGTCCGCACGCTAGCCTTAAGTCATCAACCTCTTGGAGTCGCTTATGTCTTTTCATTTCGCCGGTCGCACGCGTCCTGGATTTTCGTCGTTTGTCGTTGCTGCTGGAATTGCCCTGATTTCTCCGATGATTTCGGGAGCCGGGTGCGATGACGAGGCGCCTGTCCTTGGGGGAACCCCGGAAGAGACAGCCAATGATCAGAGCACCTCGACCAGCGAGACATCTGCCGAAGCGGTCATGATTCACGCTCTGACTTCGGTCGATGTCAGCGCTACGACTACAGACGACGAATTGGCGGAGGCCGCGGCCCTTGGGGTTAACGATGATTTCGGCGAGTCATGCGTGACGGTTGTGGTCGATAAAAACGTCGTGACCTACACGCTCATTGATTGCACGGGGAGATGGGGTTTGTTGCACGTCAGCGGCACGGTGGTTGGCACGTACTCCAGAACTTCGGACGGGGCCTTGGTGGCGGAATTACAGGGGGCCGGCCTCACCGTAAACGACGGCGTGGGTGACTGGAAAGCCACGAGTGTGGGGACGAACGCCGGGCTGGTTCGCACGATCGACGTGACCACAGACTGGAAGGGCTATACCGCCGATAACCGCGCCACCTCTCGCAAAGGTACTTATAAGGCGGTCTTGGATTTCGGCGAAATCTGTGTCGGGTTGGACGGGGATTGGAACACGAAGATCGGGCTTATCGCTTGGGATACTGCGGTCGAAGGCTATCGAGTCTGCAAAGATGCATGTCCTGTTGAAGGTGGAACTGTGACGTGGACCTCGGGGATGAAGAGCACGGTGTTGAATTATGACGGAACCGACACCGCTTCATGGTCCAACAGCGACGAAAAATCGGGCACGCTCAAGTTGGCCTGTGGCGGCTGAGATCGCGTTGCGCTTGATGCAGGTCCTTTGGTCTGCAGCTCCGCCTAGTCTTCTGACGGCGATTCGGTATCCGGGTTTCCTGCCGGGATGGAATTCAACGTGTCGCGCGCTGCAGCAAGCTGGGTTCGAAGCACGTATTCAGTAAATAAAGCCCGCAGGTAAAACCCGCGCGGCTTGGTCAAAATCGCGCCTCCAAACTCATCGACCCCCCAGGTTTGTTTTGTGGAATCGGCAGCTTTGGGTCGCACCTGCAAGAAGTCTCCGTCGGAGCCCCGAATATTATGGGCAAACCCGTCGCGTGCAGCGCGCATATGGGAATCCCAGTCTTTTTTTAGCGCGGACTCTTCGCGAATATTGGGAGACCAGAGGACGGCTCTTCCGATCATTCGGTCTCCCAGTGGGATGTCTTTATCGCCCTGAACGGGGACCCACAAAACCCGCTTCAGCTTGGCCGAAACAGACGAGGATTCCCAATCGACTTCGTCCACATCAGACAGTTCCATCGTCGAGACGTACGTGGATTCAAAGGGTTTTCCGTTCGAATCCACAGGAATAGTTTTGAGTTCAATTCCCAAAATCTCGAAATCGGGGACCGGTCGGTTCCCCGCAGCGGCCCCGAGCCAGGTCTCGATGAGCTGTCCGACCCATCCTTTATGGCGCTGTTGATTGGGCGGAACTTCCCAGTCCATCGAGGTCGCAACTTCTTTTAACATTCGGCCAGCCAGTCGATCGGCACGGTCAAGAAGTTCGGCTTCGGTTTCTGGCGGAGTTTTAGCAGGCGTCAACATGAGGCAATTCTAACACGAACTTTGATGAGTTATGCGACAAGGATTGCGGGAATTCGCCGCCCGATCCGGTGGCGTGAGCAGAGTCGCTGGGCTAAGGTCTGGGCCTGATTCACAAACGAGGAGGATTTATGGGTATATTCGATTTTGTTAAAAATGCAGGCGCAAAGATTTTTGGTTCCAAAGAAGAAGCAGCCAAACCTGCACCGGAGCCGCAGGTCAATCACGCTCGCGAAGCGTTCCTTCGCGCGCAGGCCGAAGAGCAGGGCGAAGCGGCCAAGAGTGTGGCTTTGATGGCCATGCTTGGGCAATACGGTCATGACACGTCAAAGTTGAATCTTCAATTTGATGACGGCGTGGTCACGTTGACCGGCGCGGTCGACAAACAAGACCAGCTTGAGTCGATCATTTTATTGATCGGAAATACCGACGGAGTTGCCAAGGTCGATGCGCAGATTGAGGTGCTTCATCCGGCTCCAGAAGCGACGTTTTACACCGTGGTGAAGGGCGATAATCTGTCGAAAATTTCCAAGCATTTTTATGGCAAATCTTCGCGATACCGCGAGATCTTTGCGGCCAACGAACCGATGCTTACGCACCCAGACAAGATTTATCCAGGTCAGGTGCTTCGCATCCCCCTTGATGCCGAAAACGTCGCGTAAAATATGTTCTTCGACGCTCTTAACGGCCGACCTTGGTGTTGGCCGTTTTTTGTTTCTTGCCGAAATTCTGAGTCGTCCGTGTACAATAGTCGGACGCTCTTCCTCATGAACTGGCCTGACTATGCAGTTGATCGCTTGGCCAAAATCTAACGATGAAACTCGACAATCCGGACTCACCGTCTGCCTGTCCGGCGGGGGCTTTCGCTCATTTTCGTGTGCGATTGGTCAATTTCGAGGTTTGTACGCGTTAGGGCGAATCGATGATGTGGGGCTCATCTCTGCGGTTAGTGGTGGGGCTTGGTTTGCCAGCGTTCATTCTTTTGCCAGTCCCAAAGCCGGCATCCAATCGTTCTTGGGTGAATCGATACCCGTGGACAAGTTGACGATGGAGTGCCTGGATCGGATCTCACCGGACTTCATCGGAGAGCCTATTACGCGCCTCTCGGCGATTCCTCGTGCGGCAAGTCTGATGATGGAAGGCATGCCTACCGGGAAGGTGCTTGCCGAGGCGCTTCATCAGGAGATTCTGGCGCCGCTTGGTCTTGCCCGAACGTTGGCGATGGCCAATTCAAGTCGGCAATACGAGGACTTAGTCCGACGAAACCCAGAACTTATCGACAAAATCGCAGTGCCACATGCAGGCCGTCCTCGTTTTGTCGCCACGGCCAGTCTGGGTTTTGGAAAGGGCGATGATTCGCATTTTTACCCGGTGGAAATCGAGCCAGGGCGTGCGGTGCTTACCCAAGACGCGAATCAAGTCGGAGCGGTGGAATCATTGGCTCTGGCGAGCGATTTGGGGCCCGATCGCCCAGGACTATTTGACGCGGAGATTCAAGAAATTGGTTTTGGGTTGGCCGAGCTATGGGCTGCCACCGGAGGCGCGCCCGCGGGGTTCCTTGTGGCGCTGGCACGCGCCCTCGATCGCGGCGTCTGGGATATGGTTCCCCATCTTGGGAACTGGTTGGGGAAAGACGCGTACCTTGTGGATGGTGGATACGTCGAAAATACGGGCGTTCTGACCGCCTTGCGCCGCGGGGCGAGGAAGCTTGTGGTCTTCGTGAATCAACGATCCAAGTTCGGGAGCGTGTCGCCGCTGCACGTCGACGGCATTGAAGGTCAGGTGGCCCACCTTTTTGGCAAATATCCTCCCTTCGGAATGTATTCGAACTCACGGGTTCATCTTTTTCCGGAAGAGGAATTCGAAGACTTGAAGCTCGATTTTCAGATTGCTGTGACGCTGGGAGAACTCCCGTGGTCCTTGAGCGAACACACGATTCGAGAGGAGAATGGTTTTGGAATCGCGGCCCACAAGGTTAAGATCTTATGGGTCTTGAACGAAATTCCAGAGAAGTGGGCCTCCGAGCTGCCCACCGAAACGAGCATGGTTATGCGCGCCTTCGATAAATTGGGGGGCGCCCCGCATACCAGCGTTATTTATGGGGACGGTGGCCAGATGTTTCGGATGAGCGCGGCTCAGGTTCAGTTTACCGCGCACATGCACGAACATGCGATTAGGGCCCGAAAGAACGAAGTGGAGGAATTATTGGCGTGGGAACCCCGCCCGAGTTGAGCTTTTGTGCTTTTTTTATTGGATACGCTGGAATTTTTTGTGGAAGTGACTAGAAAGCAGCGCACTACCCGAGGTCTGCGATGAACCCCAAGATGATTCGACTGGTGATGATGAGTGTGCTGCTCTTGAGCGCATGCGTGGACAATACGAATGCTGACGACGTCGAAACGTCTGAGGAGTTCAGCGCCGATCTGCCCGTTGGAAGCGTGTTGGATCCTCCTGCCGACGGCAATTGGGGCGCTGCGACGACTTGTAAGCCGATTCCAGAGGTCGAACCGTTGATCGACCCGGTGATCGTCGTGAGCCTTGACGGCCTCACACTGCATCTGACGGACCGCGCAGGAACCTACGATCGTGTATTTCCAATTGGGGTGGGCGCGATGGAGAAAGGCAAGAGCCTGACTCCGGTATCGACTCAGTTTTCAGCTGGAAAGTACTACACCAGGACCGACGAACGGCCCGTTTTTGATGGCCCCACACCAGCGGAAGCACGGTGGGGTTGGAATCAACAATGTCGCATGTGGTGGACGTCAGATACCGGCAAGAAAACTCCTGTTTTTGCAGGACTTCCTTTCATTCGGTTGGCGGGTAACCCGAACTCATCGTCGTACGCATTTCATGGTCCGGTTGACGACTACACGCTTTCTACCGGTGGCAACCTTCGTCGCGGATACGTAAGTCATGGCTGCGTACGCATGTCGGCTGAAGGCATCGTCGAGGTTTTTGGTCGCATTCAAGGCCGCCGCGCGGAAGTTTTGATTCAGAAGCCGGTAGAACATCTTGAAGATGGGACGGCAGTCGACATCGATCCTTGGTTATTGAGCCAATGCACCCAAGACGCCGATTGCGCCTTTCAGGGCGGGATATGCCGTCAGAACGAGTACACAGGCTCAGGTTTTTGCACTCAAGCCTGCACCAAATACTGTCCCGATCTCCGAGGTCACGCGAGTTCATTTTGTGCACCTGATCCAGACGGCAACGATGGTTTTTGCACACTCAAATCCGAGACCGTTCGAAACGGCAATTGCAGCGGTATCGACGGTTTTATCGAGACGCCGGGCGTTCAACGTCCTGACCACAGCGCCACCGCGACCGTTTGTTTGCCTGGGTCAAAAGGCTGGATTGGCGATCGGTGCATGAACGATGAAGAGTGTGATGTTGGTCAATGCACACCGGTTGAAGGCGGCCCAGGCGGGATTTGCACGGATTCGTGTGCGAAGTACTGCCCTGACAAAGAGAACGCCGCAGGGACGTTCTGTGTCGACGCTCCTGCGTCTGTTCCACTCTCAGGCGGCATCTGCGTGGCCAAGTGCTACAACGACGACCACTGCGCTGCTGGGACCAAATGCGAACGCTCAGAGCGCTTCAATCAGTCAAGCGTGGTCGCTTCGACCTGTGTCCCGCTCTAAATCGAAATTTGGGGGTTTAGGCGAGGCCGCGGAGTAGGCTGACCACGTTGGCTCCAAGGTCGGGCGTGTAGTAGCCGCCTTCTTGAACCACGAGCGTCGGCAAATCGAGTGCCTTCACATGCGCGCCGACCGTTTCGTAGTCTTTGGTCTGGAACGTGAAGTCGCCGATGGGGTCTTTGATGTAGGTGTCAAAACCCGCAGCAAGAATCAGAAATTCTGGGGAGAAATGCCGAACCGCAGGCAGGACATTTTGTTCAAAAATCTGCATCCATTCCGCAAAACTCGTTTTGGCAGGGAGGGGGAAATTCAGGTTATACCCTTCGCCTTTTCCTGCACCGGTTTCGGTCGGAAAACCGCTGTAAAATGGGTAGAATTCTCGCGGGTCCCCGTGGATCGAAATACTCAGCACGCGGTCATCGCGATAAAACATCGATTGGGTGCCATTTCCGTGATGGAAATCGATGTCGATGATCGCAACCGTGCCCGTTCGCTTCAGGTAGCGCGCGGCAATGGCCGTATTATTAAAATACGAATATCCGCCAAAAAATTCACGCGATGCATGGTGTCCCGGAGGGCGTGAAAGTGCGTAGACACATTTTGCTCCCCGTTTGACGAGCTTGGCGCCTTCATACGCGCAAGCCGCGCTCCAGGCGGCGGCATCAAAGGTTCGGTTACTCAGCGGAGTTCCCGAATCAAAACAAAAACAACCCGCCTGCTTCAAGGTCGTGGGGTCGCCCTTCACATTTCCTTCGCGCGGAAAAACACTGGGGTAAAAGGTCTCCCCATCCGGCAACTGACGTGCCGTGTTGTATAGCGTGAGCAGGTTGTAGCTGTGTGAATCACGCAACGCGCCGAGTGGACGTGTTTTGGGGGCCTCGATTGCAAAGAGATCGGGGTTGGCTCGAAGAGCTCCCAGAATATTCTCGGCTCGGGCCGTGGTCTCAGGATGGTCGATTTTATCGCCAAACGCCCACTCGTAGACAGGCTTGAAGAGCAATTGTTCCGGATGGAACAGGCAGGGCATTTTCATTTACTTTCCGGCAAGACGAGGCTCCAGATATTCATGTCTTCAAATCCATCCCCGATGCGGCAGGACTTCGCCATGCGGCCTCGATAGGTGAATCCGAGTTTCTGAAAAGCACGATTCATCCCGGGTATTCTCGCCCGCGCCAGCGTGAAGGCCGTGGGGTATTCCATGTCCTGAAGGTCGAGCATCAGGTCGCCCAAAATCCGTTGCATGTATCCACGTCCTCGATGAGAAGGGCGTGTCGCGCAATCCGTGAGTTCAGCAGTGGTCGCCTCGGGGACCAGGTCGGCACTGGCACAGGCCACAATTCGGTTATTCTGGCGAATCACGCGGAACGGCGTTCCTGCCTGCATTTGGGCTCGAATGTAGTCTGGGTCCGAACTCGGTGTGGGATAGTCCGTAAAAGTCTCGTCGATAAGCTGGGCGATTTCGGGGGCATCGCTGAGCGTCGCGAGTTCGGTGGAACGTTCGTCGGCTGAAAAGTCGTGAACGACGCATGGACGACTTACCACGGCGTCGGCTACGGCGACTTCTTTGGGATTGGCAAGTTTCATGCGGCCGTCGTCGGTGCCATAGCCCATGACGGAGCAATCTTCAGTCCCGTTGTAAAAGCCCGGAATCACGCCTTCTCGCTCAAAACCCTGACTCTCGAGCGCATCGCCGTGAGCTTCATTCACAAGTGCTACGACTCGACCTCGGCCACTTTCGTCGGCGAGCTGAATCAGCGAATCGCCAAGAAACTGTGCGTCGATATCGGCAGGTGGGTGGTCGCAACGAACTCGGTCGGAGTAAGCGTCGTCGATCATTTCCAGTATTTCACCCGCTTCTTCGAGCTCTACTTTTCTGGGATCGGGGTGGGATTCTCTTGGAGGCAATAGTGCATCGGGCTTCGTAAACGGCAAACCAATTCCATGATGATGGTTTTGTGATTCGACGCCTGAATTCCACCTGTATTGATGTGGTTAGGGGCCGAAGAAGCCGCGAAGAAGGGAGTCAATATCACCTTCGTCAAAGCAGGCTTCGGGCGGAGCCTAGCACGAAATGGCGCCAAAATTCAACGGTTGGCCCAAGATGGCAGTCGTCGCGCCCATTTTGGGCAAAAAAAAACGCGGCCACTGCTGGCCGCGAAGTCGACAAAACCCTAACGGGGTAAGGGCTTGGGCTTGGTGCGGCCCTTTGAAGGTTTTCTCGGTGCGCGTTCTCGTTCCTGCGGTTCATCAAAATCGAGGTCGTCGGCGTCGTTGTCGAGGATTTCGTTTTCTTCGATTTGACGCAGCTCCAGAAGAAGCTTGTCGGGGTCGATTTCATGATCAGGAACCTTGAAACGTCCCGTTAACTGGGTGTCAGGACCCAACTCGCCGCGTTCGTAGAGGTCCCACATTTCATGCCCGTAGCGCAGGTGATGCGCGGGTTTCCCGGTTCCGAAATGCGCGGTGATGTTGGCGACATCACGCATCAAAATCATGCGTGCGTTGCCGTTTCCTGCGGCGTTGACCGATTGCGGGAAGTCGATAATCACGGGCCCTGCTTCCTCCATCAGGACGTTGAACACGGAAAGGTCGCCGTGAATGACGCCAACACAGAGCATGCGGACGACTTCCTGAATGAGTTGCATGAACACGGCATCGGCTTCTTCCTTCGTGAAATTGCAGTCGGCAATGCGAGGAGCCGGTTCACCATCAGGCCCAGTGATGCATTCCATCACCAGCACTCCGTCGATGAATGCATGTGGTTTGGGCACACGAACACCGGCGGCTTCGAGCTTGTACATCATCTCGACTTCGGTCGATTTCCAGGTCTCCTCGGCTTTTTCTCGACCGTGGCGAGAGCCTTTGGCCATCGCACGCTGGTCGCGTGAATTGCGGACAGTACGCCCTTCGGTGTAGCCGGAGCGATTTTTGAATGAACGTTCTGTTTGGTCTTTGTAGACCTTGGCGGCGCGGAGTTCTCCTTCACTCTCAACCAAGAAAACCTGAGCTTCTTTGCCGCTCAGTAGCGAGCGGACCACTTTGTCGATAACACCGTACTCGATCAACGGAACCAAACGTGTTGGCTTCCTCATGTTACTCCTGTCTGTTTGCACGAAAATCAGGCCTCGTGCGCGGCCGCTTTGATAGAACGCGACCCTCTAACAGGTCAACACGTGCATGCAACTTCCGCGAATAAATGGAAATTTCCTGAGGGTGAAAGGGGGTTTCCTCTGGACTTTGTTCATCGCCCCGACGTTGTGGACTTCTCTTGTGAATCTCCCCCTTGGCTGCGATGCCACCCCTAAGCGATCGATGCAAGTGAAGCCCTTGGGGAAGGACGTCGACCACGAGGGGGGTGACACAAAGCGTGGATGAGGTCATGGCTCCGTGATTCCCGCATAAATCAAAGGGTATCTCGTAGCCATTCGCCAGTCGTTGGAGTCCATTCGTCTTTGGACAGGAACGGTCCGATAGGAGTCGCCGCAACATCGATCGTTTCAAATTTAATGGGCACGCTGTACGAGCGCCCAGCCGCGACATCAAACCAGAGCAACACGACGTGAACGTGCGGTTCTAAAGTGACGCCCGAATTGCCGACTTTGCCCAAAATATCCCCCGTCTGCACCCAGCTTCCGACCTGAATCGACGGGTCGATGCCGTCCTCTTGAAAATGCAGGTAGTAGACGTAGTACGAACCGCCGAGCGCAATTCCCACCCAATTATTGATCGCAATATCGGTCGGGGGATGTTCGCCCGGCGTGTTGTCGACCGAGGTCGAAACGACGTCGATGACTTCTCCGGTCACGCCCGATCTGACCGGCGCCTCCCAGACAAAATAGTCCTCGTTTATTGAGCCGTCGCCGGTGTGTCGTTTTCCCAGATCGTCTGTGATTTCGAAGTCCCAAGCGTGGTCACCGAAGCCGTCTTCTTCGAGATGATAAGAATCGTTGCCAGTGAGCACGAAGGACGTGTCATCAAAGGGAGGTCGTTGAATGAAGATGTCGCGGTCTCTCAGGAAGTCGAGATAGGGGACATTTGTTGCTGGAGTCGAGGTCTGCGCGATCGATACGACCTCGGTCGAGGGGATAAACCGAAGGCTCAAGTCGTTGGGGTAGGGCGCGAATTTGCGCGGGTCGAATACCGCGTAGAGCAATCCCTCGCCCCCCTGCCACCACCTGGAAAGCTCGTAAGTCGAGACGATTTCACCCTCGATCTCTGAGTCGTCGTCCAGAGTAATGGATACCCAGTTGGGATTATTGGGCAGGTCGATACGAACGTCGAAATCGTCGCTGTCGCGCCCGAAATCTGCCACGTCAATATCTGAAAGCCCGACGTCCGCCAGAGCCTCCGCGTCGTTATCTGTCGTGGGCTCGCTGAGCTCGTCCGAGCCACAGGCTGTGGCCAATAAGGTTATGAATGCAAGCCATCTGATCATCGGGTCACCGTCAAAGTCTGGGTTAGTTTAGCAGGGTCTAGAACGGCGTGCGATAGATTTGATTTGACCGTGAGTATCCATTGCTGTTTACTGATACTCATGAATGATTACATGACATTTGAAGAAACGATGGAATTCCTGAGCACTCCACGCAGCACCCTGTACCGGTGGTTACGTGAAGGACGTGTGCCAGGGCACAAAATTGGTCGCCAATGGCGATTCTTGAGAGACGAACTTGAGGCCGTTGTTCAGACCAACAACGGGCATCCGAGCGTTTCACTCACCACACTCGCGGAGCTGCTTCGCGCACGAGGAGGACCTATGGAAATCGAGAATTCGAACACTCCGACCGTGATCGCTGAAAATCTGATTTGGGATGCCATGAATCGAGGCGCCCGGGTCGTTCATCTGACCCCAGCCGGCGATGGGCATGATGTTGTCTACCGCACAGAAAACGGCCTCGAGCCGTTGATTCATCTGCCACACGACGCGTTCGACGCTTTGGACGACGTGTGGAGCACCTCAGGTTCGAGGGGCGGAGACTCGGAGAGTCGTCGAATTTTCATGTCACGCGGAGAAGCCGAGGACGCAGAACGAGTGCACGTGAAAATCCAACGCCTCGAGACCCTGGGCGGGCCACGCATCACCCTTCGATTGATCAAAGAGAGCCGGGTTCCGATCGACTTCGAACGAATTGCCGATGCTGAAGACGCCGCAACCTTGAAGCGCTGGACTGAAAAACCTCATGGTTTGGTGCTGATCTCGGGCCGTTCTGGTTCTGGTAAAACCACGACCGCCTACGTCTGCTTGAATGCGCTCGCCGCGGCTGGCGACAAGGTGATCTTCACGATCGAGCAGGAAGTTGGGAGCTATTTGAGTGGGGTTAATCAGGTCGAAGTTAATCTGGATGACGAGGCTGCTTATCGCGAGGCGTTCTCGGCGATCTTTGCCTCCGACTTGGATGTCCTGTTCATTGCATCGACTTTTGCACAACGCCACAGGTCGACGCTTTGGGGCACAGCGCTGAGCGCCGCGGAAAGTGGGCATCTCGTTTTTGTTCAACTTGAGGCTGACTCGGCTGAAGACGCGTTGGAGAAATTCCAATCGGCGGTGGACCGTCCTATCGCGCAGCACGTTGTTGGCTCGGTCTGGCAAGAGTTGCGGGCCAAGAAAACCGGGGGACGCGAGGCGGTGTACGACGTTGTGACAGGCCTGCGCGGAGGCAAGTGATGGAAATCGCTGTGTTCTCGGTCACCCGACCAACAAGCCTTGATTTTTGGTCGTGTGTAGGTAGGATGCGCACACTCTGAATAGAAGGATGTAAATGTCGATGTCAGCTTCAAAATATTTGGTCCCTTTGATGTTCGTAGCTGTGTTTGGTTGCAGTGAAGAACCGGCCCCAGAAGAGGCGACAACCTCTACCAATAATCAGGGGAAAGGGGACTTCTTCGGTTTTGACGATGTTCAGTTTGCGGACCTTTATAACGGAACCGCGAGCGTCGACATCTTGCCCGTTCGTGGTCGGCTCGTGGAAGACGACAAGGATGAAATTGGCGACCTCGAGGTGACGCCGTTCTCGCAGTTGTCTCAGGACGAGACCAAGAACGCAGACATCGAGGTCTATCTGGTCGTCGACGGCGAACGAATCAAGGTCGCCGATCTTCAGACGGATAAAGAGGGCTATTTTGATGCGGTCGTCGACATCAGTGATTTGGGCCTGTCCGCTGGTCGTTACGAGTACCAGGTTTGGTACGAGGATGAGGCCGCTGGTAGTGCGAAGGTTGTGTTGCTTGAAAACGATCGCAACGTTCCCGTGGTTCGATCTGACGTCGACTTGACGTACATCAACACGGATTTTCAGACCGCTTCGGCGATGTTCGACCTTGTGATCACCTCGGCTGCAACCCGCGAGGCGCTTCCAGCAATGCCACTCGTCTACACGAATTTGCGAGGACACGATTCGATCCCCGTGACGTTCTTGAGCGGGTCGCCGAAATTCTTCAAACGGACCATCGAAAGTAAGATGGTTCTGGACGGCATGGAGCAGGACGGTGTCGTGCTCAAGCCATTTAAGGACATCGTCTCAACGAATGTCAGAGACTTGTCTTTGAGTGCCATCGTGCCAGGCCTGAAAGAGCAGATCGGATACAAGCTCACCTGGTTGCTTAAGCTTCGTCTTCAATTGCCCGCCAACACACCTGAGATTTTGATGGGGGACGACTCAGAAGCTGATGTCGTGGCCTACAACCTCTATTATCGACTGCTGAGTGGCGAACTGAACGAAATCTCGTTGCATGATGAGCTGGTCGACATCCAAGTCGCTCCAGCGTGGATCACTCAAGTTGATGCGTTCGCTCAGCTTGTTGACGTCGGACCTGACGCCGCTCCTGTTGCGATTTACATCAACAAGACGACCGTCACGAACGCAGAGCTTCCGGTTGCTGAGTGGACGATTCCTGGCGTGACTCGTTATCACGAAGGCGCATGGCCTTTGATGCTCGACCTTCAGGAAGAAGGGCTAGTTTCGGATGAAGCGGTGAGCGACGTCCATGATGCGCTGATCGAATCAGGGGCTTCCGAAGACGCTTTGGATGCACATGCAGCCGCGGCTGACTTCTTGGACGCAGCGCTTTAATTGCCCGCGGTCTGCGTTTTTGCCAATTCTTCAGAAGCTGTCGAACACGCGTTCAAAAGGCACCTGAAGCGTGCTCGGATTGCCGAGTCGTGCTCGATTTAGTTCGACTGTTTTGGTGATGTCCTGGATTTCGCAGATCCAATTTTCATTTAACTCACGAAGCGTTTCCCCTCGTATGCCCAACTGAATGGCACGTCGCTCGACGGCTGTTCCAGCGGGCGTATGGTCGGGATCCCACTGAAGCCTCACGTCACCGTCGAGGCTTTTCTTCCAGTCTTCGTGAGATTCGTGAATCTCGGGTTGGAACGACGAATATTCGGCCTTCTCAAGCAATTCCTCGAAGCCGTGTCTGCAAAGGCTGATGGCCAATATATGCTCTTGGTCTGCCTTTTGCGCCCAACCCGACCGGTACATCATCCAGAGGAAATTGGGTTTGATCCATGTCATTCTGGAGAAACTAAAATCCCCGCCGAATTTCTGATTTTCGACCGCGAACTTCGCGATCGACGGCCTGTACGCTTGATAAACGACGATCTCGTTATCGTCGTAGGTGGCCAGAATCACTTGTCCTTGGGACGGCCAAGTCGACTCCACCTTTTGGTGGTTTTCCCATTTTAATTCCACATTTTTCTCTGATGGATGATGGCCAAAGATTTTCTGTCTTTGGGCAATCGTGGCGCATGTGTGGACTTCTCGCAGCAAAAAGATTCGATGCTGGGCTTCTTCCCAATATTGACGTGTTTACGACCACGTGGGACTAGTTAGCCCTTAAATGGAGAATAAGATGCTGAAAAAAATAGGGATTGGAGTGCTGGTGTTTTTGATCGCCGTGGTCGCAACGGCCTATATTCAGCCTCGCAACATCACGATCGAACGTGAAATCGTGATCGAAGCTTCACCACAAGAGGTCTTCCCGTACTTGATCGACTTCAAGAAGATGCAGACTTGGTCACCGTGGTCCGCGATGGATCCAAATACGGTCTACGTCTATGCAGGAGCCACTGGCGAAGTGGGATCGTCAATGAAATGGAAGAGCGAGGTGACCGGTGAGGGAACACAAACCCTGGCTGAAGTCCGACCGTATGAATTTGTGAAGACCAATCTGGAATTTGGCGAACAAAACCCAGGCGTGGCGTGGTTTAAGCTGACGCCAGATGGCCAAAATTCGAAGGTGGTTTGGGGGCTGGACGCCGACATGGGAAATAACCCCATGGGCCGCTGGATGGGGCTCGCCATGGATTCCATGCTCGGGGGCGACTACGAAAAGGGCCTTGCCAACCTGAAGGTCACCGTGGAATCAGCGCAATAGGGTGAAGTTGGGCTGGAGCCTATTCGAGGCTCCACAGATAACCAACTTCTCCAAACCCTCCAAATTTCTGGGCCGTGTCGTAGTCGCCGACGCCGTAGCGAACTCCGCCATTAAGGTAGAGTTGCCAGGGCGTGACCCAGCGCAGATACGCGGCCACTGGACTCATCTTCGAGTCTGTGATGGGGATTTCCTGGCCAAGATCGTCGAGCTCTGGGTCCGCCGAGAAGAGGCTCATGATGTTGGCGGCCGCATACAGGTTCAACGAAACTTGGTCGAAAACCTGCCAACCTGCCTGAAATTCAACGCCCACCATGTAGTAGTCCCCACCGTCTTCGAAGTTGTTGTAGCCGGCGATGAAGCCGTATTGAAGTGCGTAGTCCTCGTCATCTCCAAGCGATGCCATGCCGAAGCGTCCTGTGAAGTTGGAGGTACCTAATCCTCCCGCGTCAGCATGGGCGCCTTCGAGCGTGACATAACCCCCGTCTTCATAGGACTCCGCCCCTTTTGCCGACATGACAAAGGTCCCCCACATCGGCTGCCCGGCAATGAATCCGCCCTGAAGGTGATAACCCAGCGAGACGGAGCCTTCGGTCCATTCATACCAATCATCGCCGCTGTGGTCCGAGGAGCTCAAGACGCTCCCAAGGGCGTTGGCAACCACTGGATTGCCGTATTCGAGTCCACCACCGGCGGACCAAATATAGCCATCCCAGTCCTTTCCATCGCTCGATTGTTCCCCTCTCAAAATACCGACATCCCCACGTAATTGAACGCCTTTGCCCACGTGGAATCGCAGGGCAGATTGACCGGTGAATCCTTTCAAGCCATCGAGGTCCGCGCCGCTGTAATTCTGGTAGCCGACTCGCAACGGAGACAGGCTGAATCGGCCTGCGCTGAAGCGACCCAGTTGAGCACCCCCTGCGAGTCCGATGGACGACTCATGGTCGTCCTGAGCCAGCACCATCGAGGGTTCAAACCAAACGGAGACGTGGCTTGCAAAGCCTCCTAAACCGAGTTCTACGTTGCCTCTGATCGTCTGTCGGTTTGGTTCCGAAAAACTCGCTGGAAAGAACATCTGCGAGTACATCACGCCCAGGAGCGGTCCACTTGGAGCGTCTGCCCAGATGTAATCGTGCCAGATCGAGTAGGGCACAAGGTCGTCGAAGTTTGGTTCGATGATGGTGGGGTCGCTGCCCCCGAATCCTTGGATGGTCCCCGTCCACTTCTTCTGAGACTCAGACTCAGTGACGGTAATGCCGATTTGGTCGGCACAAATTGGCAAGAGGATCTCTCCGGGAGCCGTGCCAAGAATTTGGCCCGCAACCTCGATTTTACCCATGAATGCATTCGAATCTCGGTCAAGGGGCATGCGAACTTGAACGGGTACGACGCCCTCGCGGATATAGGGTTTACAAAGGTCTAAACGAAGCTCTGCGGGTTCAACGTGGCGAATTAAATCGGCCATCTCTTTCGACCCATAGAGCCCACCGAAGCTTTTTAGGAGGTCCAATTTATTCTGGACCGAAACACTCGTGAGCGGCAGCACTTTCGCGATTCGCATGAAGTCGGACTCCTTTTGAGCCCCCAAATCGTGTTGCTTTTGAGCGAAATCAGACCATTGACGAGCACGCTCCGCTGCCTCCTCTCTGAATGGATTATTGGAGTCCATTGCGGCGAGCTTCGCCCACGCCGCTGACGCCTCAAGCGGGTTATCTGCGCCGTTGGCATCAATTTGTAGGGCTTGATCTCGGGCGATCAGCACGTCGGCATCAACGCTGAAGCTGATCGCACCATTGGGGTTGAGGCCCGAGGGCAGCGAGGGAATGCCGTTCTTGGAGCCCTCGGTCATCGTGATTTTAATGTCCGAGGGCAGAATCACCTGGGTTTGCGGCTCTCTCGCCATCTTTCGCATGAGGTCGGCAATGCCCGGATCGGCTTCACGCACACCACGGGTCAACACCACCGCGCCGTTGCCGAAAATCGACGGGGTTTGATTCATGCGGCCAGGGATGCCACGCAGCGCTCTTTCAACATAGCGCTGCGCGCCTTGAGCGGTGACATCGCCCGTACCAACCGCCCATCCTCGCAAAGCCCCAAGCAGCAGATAACTGAAAGCGGGACGATCCACGCCAGGAAGTGGGCCGGCAAACTCGTCAGCGCGCGCCGCACTGAGGACGACCGTGCTCGACGCAATGATGGGCTGAATCGATGTCGGGATCACCGGCTGCGCCTTAACCAGCGCATCACCGCTGCCGGCCCGCCCGCTGAAGCATGCGTCAACGACCAGAACTGTTTGCGCCTGCTTACCCGCCTGAAGAATGTTCAAGAGTTCTTGTTGCGGCATCCCACGCGCAAAGAGGCTCTCCGGAGTCGATTGGGCGTCAGCGCCCACCAGTAGGCCTTCTCCGCCATCTTTTGATGGCGCACCGTGCCCGATAAAAACGAACCAAACCGTCGCGCCTGGCTTCGAATTCGCCGCTGCAAGCTTTGCAAAACGCTTGAGTTCCTCTTTGGTTGCCTGAGAATTGGAGACGAAGTGGACCGTGCCCACGCCAAGGCTGTCTTGAAAGAAGCTTTCCCAGTCACTGCCGTTCGTCGTGGCGCCGTTGACGTGGGGCAAGAAGACGTAGTCTTCGACGGCCACCACGACGGCAACGTCGTCCGCTCCGGTTTTCTGGAGCGAGGCCGTCTTATTCAACAGCGGGTAGCCTGATGGCGGTTCAGCGACGGAAGGGGTCGCGTAAAATCCAAGGCAGAGCGCGCACAGTAATATACCTAGATATCTTGACACAGCAGCTTCCGAAAGTGGTTGGTAACAAAGGAATTACCACCACGCGGAACGCTTGAGAAGTGTCAGATGCAGGCTTCTACTGGGTTTTCGATTGCGTGCTGACAATGGGTGTCGGCGTCGTTCATAGCCTCCATGAGGTGATGAATCCGACATTGGAGTGTGGGCCCAGTTACGTCGCCGGCCGTGCCGACAGGCATGTTGAGGCAGGCCGCCTGACAGGCTTCGACCGTGTCATAAATCGAGTTAACACCCACGCAATACGTCATCGCATTGGTACAATAGGTGTCGCAAAGCGTGAGCGCGGCGCATTCGGCATCGTTGCCCGTGGTGCAGCTCGCCGGGCAGCAGGAATCGCCTGCCCCGCACGCGAAATCTTCATTCACACATTTTGCCGAACAATCCGCGGCACTGCCTACCAGTGTATCCGTGGTGCAGGGATCGGAGTCGTCGCAATCGGCTTGGCTCAACGGGCAGGCCCCTGGGTAACCCGCGGGAATCATCGAGTCACAGTTTTCGGTTCCGTCGATGATGGAATCGCCACAAACCACGTTGGCGCAATCGGTGTCGCTGAGTTCGTCACAGGTCGGTGGACAGCATCCATCCCCTGAAACACAGGTGGTGTTGTCAGTGACCGCGCAAACCACGCTGCAGGTCTCAACGGAGCCGCCGAGGCTCTGGCTGGTGCAAGCGCGATGATCGTCACAATCTGGAGTGCATGCCCCCGGAGCCGGCCACGTCAGTGCGCTATCACATGTTTCGCCGCTGTCGACGATCGAATTGCCGCAAGCCGCGGCAAGGCAATCGGCGTCTTCGTTGGTTGCACAATCCGCGGGACAACAACCGTCGGAGTTCGGGAAACAGGCTGTGATGGGAATGGTCGTGCACGCCGCATTGCAGGCCTCCGCGATGCCCGTCAACGCGACAGTCAGACACGGATCGGTATTTGGGCACTCTGTTGGACAAGGAATCTCAGGCGGATCGCAGGTTTCGCGGTCATCCAATACGCCGTTTCCGCAATTGGCCGGTTTGCAGTCTGAATCCGTCTGTGGGCTGCAAACGCTTGGGCAGCAACCGTCGTCGTTGATGCATTCTTCGGTGAAAGTCGTTTCGCATTTTGCGTCGCAGGTCGCGACCGATCCGCTGTAAACCGCAGACAGGCAAGCGTTGGTCGATTCGCAGTACGACTCAGGAGTGCACGGGTGATCGGTGGAATCGTCGCAGGTTTCAGTTTCAGCCAGTACACCATCGCCACACCCGAGGGTCGTGCAGACGCCTTCGGCACATGTCTGAGTGTCGCTGCATGAACCGCATGAACCGCCGCAGCCGTCATCGCCGCAGACCGCCTCACCGCATTGACTGGTGCACTCGTTGGGTGAGGAGCAAGCCGAGAGCAACGAAAACGCCAGCAAAATAATTACGAATCTCATAGACGCTCCAGATTGGTCGGCGTGCGACCCGGCTGACGGCGCATTTGATGCGCGGTCACATGTTTGACGACAAAATGTGCGCTATTTACGCCAAGCTCAATTGAGTGGGTAGGACGTCCAACCTTCTGTCCACGGAGTTGCGCTTGGAGAAAACGCTCCACGATACACAGCTGTGGGGTCGAATCCTTCTGGGGGCGGGTCGATCTCTCGGCCTGTCGTGTATTTCGGGTTAGGAATCCAACCTGGGTTCTCAAGATCGAATGGTTTGACCAGACCTGGGTCATTACCAAAGACATTGTTGAAATCAGCGTTCTCAAAATACGTGTAGTCCGAGAAACCTGTGTAGGTGTCATCACCTCCGTCGACCAGGCCGAAATAGTCCGTGCCCGAGGGGCCGACGTCGTAGAAAAGCGTGTTCTGAACGTTGATCAGCGACGCACCCACGTGGTCCGCCGCTTCTTTGCCTTCCACGTAAATCGCGGCCGATTTGTAGCCGGTGATCAGACCATGCGAGAGGTACCCCTGCCCGCCGTTTTTGAAATAAACTGCCGCCTGTCGGTCCCCCTCTTTGTTGGCACCGATCATCGTGTAGTTGTAAATTCGGGCGATCGTTTGAGGCTGTGCCAGAGGGTCTTCGGCCAGGTTCTCGATCTCAAGCCCTTCTTGTCCGAGTAGGTCTTGCTGAATTGCCAGGAACTGCCCCGTTCCGCGCCAACCGGTGTCGAAATCGAAGGCGTCATCTCGCGCTCGTGTGCTGACGATGTAGCGGAAATCCACGGTACCCCCGAAAACGCCGATGCCGTCGTCGTCGCTGAGGTGGGTTTGGACATATTCGATTTTCGTTTTGCTACCGCAGCCCGCGACGGTGAGGCCTTTCAGCGCTTTCTGCCCGTCGACCTCCGAGCCACCGAATTCGATCCTGACGTACTTAAGTCGCCCGCAATCCCACGAGTCATCGGTACCGCCCACAGCGGTGTCGTATTGGTCTGTGATGATGCGAAGGTTGAACGGTTTTCGATTTACCGTCGCCCGTCCCACCATGGCAATTCCCGCCCAGTCGCCCGCAAGTCGTTGGCCCACCGGTTTATCGCTGGTGAAGACGATCGGGTTATCGCGGGTGCCCTCGGCGACCAAACGTGCGCCCGCCAGTGCGACGAGACCCGTGTTGCGCCGACCCAAGATGATCGTTCCGGGTTCAATCGTGAGGGTCGCAGGAGGCACAATCATCGTGAGATTTTCCAGGACGTAGACCTTGTCCGCCGTCCATGTCGTATCCACAACCACATGATCGGTGATGCTCAAACGCCCGCCTTCCTCGCAAATGCTCGAGATGCACGCGGCAGTGGCAGGGCAATCCAAATCGGATTCGCATTGCGTGAAGTCGACAAGAAGTGAGCAGCCCGCCAGATTTACCAGCCCAAGCACTGCCGCAAGTTGTATTAATCGCTGTCGATTCATAGTGTTTTTTGACGTTAAGATTTGCGAGTTCAACGTACCTTGATGCGGGAGTCGAGGCAACCATGGGTCCAAGTTGGCCCACTCCTTGAATAAGGTGAGGGCATAATCGGAGGTCGAGATCATGAGTACTGTCGAAAGAATCTGCCCGACATGCGAACAAAAACTTACGAAACGACTCTCACATTATGTGGAGGTCGATGTTTGTAAAACCTGTGGGGGCTTATGGCTCGACCACGGAGAGTTTGACGCTCTCGTCGCTCGCCGTTTCGTTGGGCATGAGGCTGAGCGTGATATGGCTCAGCATACGTTCGTCAAAGCGGCGGAGGTTCTTCATTGCCCCGTCGACCGAGGAGCCATGGTCGGGGTGGAATTTGACGGGCTTGAACTCGATTATTGCCACGAATGTCGAGGGATCTGGCTGGGGCGGGACGAACGAGAACAACTGTCTTCGCATGCCAGTGAGCATCCGTTTCATGATGCGCAGATCAAGCTCCCACCAGATGGATCGCATCATATGGTTGTCTGCTCTGGTTGCGGTGAAGACGTGTTGGAACGCAGCGTCGTGCACGTGGCTGATAAACTCTATTGCGAGAAATGTGTGATGTCAGCGGACCTTCCAGACCTTGAGAAACAAATTGCGTCGATGTCACGTGGGCATCGCGTGCGGACCAATTCCGAGCGTCATCTCGCCCATACGGAGGGTATATCGCCGACGTCAGCCCAATCCGCGCATCTGCCCGACGCGGTGAAATCGTCTGTTGACTACCTTCGACGTCTCTTCGATTGAGTGCGTTGGCAGCGCCCTGAAAACCTGTAGAATGCGCGCGAACTTGAGCAGTGAGGCATCCCATGAAAATCGAACAAATCCATCACGTAGCCTATCGCTGTAAAGACGCGAAAGAGACCGTCAACTGGTACAAAGACAACCTGAAAATGGATTTTGTCTTAGCCATCGCAGAGGATCGCGTTCCGTCTACCGGCGAGGATGATCCCTACATGCATGTGTTCATGGACGCAGGGAATGGGAACGTTTTGGCGTTCTTCGAATTGCCGACGCAACCCGAAATGGGGCGTGATCCAAACACACCGGTTTGGGTCCAGCATATCGCGTTTAAGGTCAAAGACCGTGCGACTCTCTTGGAATTCAAGAAGCATCTAGAAGACCGCGGAGTCGACGTTCTCGGTGTTACCGACCACTCTCTATTTCATTCGATCTACTTCTTCGATCCTAACGGCCATCGCATCGAGCTTGCATGTCCCGATCCCGAAGAGGACCGGATGCTCGAGAAGCTCAACCAAGTGAAGTGGGAGATGCTGGAGGAGTGGTCGCAAACAAAACGCGCGCCGCACCACGCAGACTGGCTCCACGCCAAGGCGAACTCAGCCCATCTGGCCAAGAAAGCTTAGGCGTGATCGCGATTCAGGTCGCGATGTTGTCCAACACGTAGATCAGGGGACTCTTCAGAAGGAAATCTGCGTGATTGCTGGCTTGGAACCGGATGACCACCGTCCCTGAGTGTCCATATCCTCGTTCCGAATCCGTGGACAGCAGTGTCCAAGGCTCTGCTGGGCCCTGGAAGGTCACCATGAACAGCTTGGTGGTGTCAGGGGCGATGTTGGACATTGGGACGCTTGCTTCCATATCCATCGCGTCCATATCCAAGACCTCGATGACGGGGAGTTCGGCCACCAGAGTACCGTCGACGTCGTAGAGTTCGATGGTGGCGATCGCAAGGTCAAGCCCTTCAACCTCTCCAGTATTGGTGATGGTGAACGTGATTTGCGCCGTGTCGCAATTGTAGATTCCACAATCTTCTGCGGCACAATCGCCAGCCAGACCGGCGCCACCTTGTTCGCCAGCGGGGGCGGCGGGTGTGTAGCCCTCGTCAGGGCATGACGAATAATTCCCGAGATGGCCCGACACAAATTCGCTGCTCAAAACGGGTGAGGTCTGTGGATTCGGATTTGGATTCGGATTTGGATTCGGACATTCAGTCCCCGTGCAAGGCTCTGTAAAGTTCCACTTCGATTCTTCTGTGTCGCTAACGCACGCGGCGAATGGAATCAGTGCGAGTGCTAATATTATGTTTTTCATTTTCTGCCTCAGAGTGAATTTAGAAATTGTAATAATTCTTTTTTGTCATCTGAACTGAGCGTTTGCCCCGTAGGATGACCGTTCGAGAGCACGCCCGCCATCGATTCGACCGACGCGTTGTTCATGAATCGTTTCGAATTGGAGGCGCCAATTAATGTCGGCACTTTGTAAAATCCGGTGCCGCGCAATCCGCTGCGCGCAGCCTTGGGATCGGAATTCAGCGCCTCGGCCGGAACCAAACCGCCGCCGTATGCCTGCTCGGGTCGATGGCATGAGCCACATTCCGCGATGAAGAGATCAAACCCTTTACCTTGGGTTTCTGGCGAGGTTCCTGCGTCGAGCGAATAAACAAACATCGCAAGGGCCCAGACCAGTGCCCGCGAAGGCCGACCCGTCATCGATTGCCCTTCGATGTATTGAGTCTCAAAACGAATCGCGAGCGATGCCGGCGAGGCCAATGCAACTGCGGCGGACCGATTAATGTATTGCTGATCTTTTAGATTCCACAGGTTTGGGATCGCGACGGGGTCGTTGATGTTATCGTCGGTGACATCCACGGCGCCGGGACCCCAATGGTAGGCATTGCCGGAATCGACTCCCAGACTTTCTTCCACAATCGACCGAGCTCGCCCCAAATCGAGGTCTTGATTTGCGGCGCCGGCGATGCCCTGGTCCCCATGGCAAAAGCCACAGGTCAGGCCGATCCGTTCTTTGCCGAACGCATCGTCGTATCGAACAAGTCCACGAATATTTCCGGAGGGGTCAGTTTGGATACCAATTTCTTGCATCAATTCCGGCGAGTCGATCAAGTGGTCGAGGTAGCCGTCTCGCCGCATCGGGAGGTTCCAAAAGACTTTCTCTCCCAATTCAAGCCACTCTTGTCGCGAGGTCGGTATGTCTGACTCAAACGTCGTGAACGCGGGGTTTTCTCCCACCGACATCACGTTTGGATTGAACTCTCGGAGGCGATCCCAACCGCCGGAGGGCAGGGCATAGGCATCCAACCTTTTTTGCGCGTAGGGAAGGTCGGGCCGCCACATAGAGGCTTCGAGCTCGGCTCGCCGCCACGCCGAATCCTGCAAATACGAAGACGTGTTTGCGATGAGCCAATCCACCGAGTCACCGGTTTCTTGCTCAACGGAGTCTTCGCCACCGCAGGCTGTCAGGATGAAAAATATAAAAAGGAATCGCCGCATGGTTCCTAATCAGTGCAGCATACATACCAGCGGTCTTTGACGGTCGAGATTTCGCATGGATACTCATGGTCTTGATCCTCAGCCCAGAGGGCGCGTCGGATTACTGTGTGGTGACACGCGTGGCGTCTCAGATTTCCGTGACCATCGCTTGACAAGAATGGTGAACACTATTTACTTTGTGAACGCTGTTTGCGAATGAGGCTGAAATGAGTTCACCAAGATCACCTGAAGACAAGGCGACTCCACGAGAGCGCCGCCGAGCGGACCGATTGGAATCGATTCGCGAAGCCGCCTTGGCGCTCGTGGTGGAAGAGGGGCTTGATGGGTTTTCGATCCATCGACTTGCCGAGCGAGTCGACCTCACCGTCGGTGCGCTCTATCGGTATTTCGACTCGGTCGACCAAATCCTGGTTGCCGTGCAAGTGGACGTCTTGGATGAGTTCGACGGTTTCTTGGAGCGCGTCGAAGCTTCGTTCACTGACGTGGTGGGAATCGAAAGGATTTGGGCTTTGGTTCAGGCGTACGTCGCCTGGAGCCAGTTACAGCCCCAGCGCTTCCGATTGATCTCTCGTTTTGTATCCACTCCCGAACCTGTGTTCGACGATGCGCTTGCTCACGAGGCCATCGAGCCAACCCTTCGCCTACTCGGCCGCCTTTCGGCGGCTTTTTTGTCGGCAGGCGGAGAGCTTTCGGCGGGCGGAGAGCTCACACGTGCGGTCATCTTATGGTCTGGAATTCATGGGCTCATTGAGCGGCAAAAACTCAACCGCCTGCAGCCCCAGCTTTTTCCGTTTGACGCGCTTCTCTACGAATTTATCTCAACACTGTTGCGCGGTTGGGGAGCGGATGGGCATATTGTTGCTGAATCACTTTCACACACGATCGATATCAATCATTTTAAGAAACTCTTGAGCCATTAAGCTCAACGTTGGAGGCATGTATGTACGACTTGGTGATTAAAGGCGGAAAAATTGTAGACGGTTCCGGTGCTCCATCGTTTATCGGCGATGTGGCCATTCAAAATGGAGTGATCGCTGAGGTCTCTCCAAATATTGAAACACCCGCCCATCGAGTCGTTGACGCTGCTGGCCTTTTGGTGACGCCGGGCTTTGTTGACATGCACACACATTACGACGCTCAAGCGACCTGGGACCCATTCGTGACGCCATCGGGTTGGCATGGCTGCACAACCGTCGTTATGGGAAATTGTGGTGTCGGTTTTGCGCCGGTTCGTGCCGAAGACCGCGAGTGGTTGATCAACGTGATGGAGGGAGTCGAAGACATCCCAGGCTCGGCACTGACCGAGGGCATTCAGTGGTCTTGGGAAACGTTTCCCGAGTACATGGACGCGCTCGAAAACATGCCACGCGCCGTTGATGTCGCGGCGCAGGTTCCTCACTCGGCCGTGCGTTGTTACGTGATGGGTGACGCTGGGTCCGAAAACGAAGACGCCACGCCCGCTCAGATCGAGGAAATGAAACAAATTACGGTCGAGGCTTTGAAAGCAGGCGCCCTTGGTTTTTCCACTTCGCGTACGCCTCTGCATCGATCCGCTGCGGGAAATCTGGTCGCAGGAACTTTCGCCCAATTGGACGAATTAAAGGCTTTTGGAGAGGCGCTGAAAATTGCTGGTTTCGGCGTTTTTGAGGCGGCTCTTGAACACATGAAAGTCCCCAGCGAAATGTATTGGTTGCGGGAAATTGCCGAAGAATCCGGCCAGACTGTTTTGTTTAATTTGAGTCAAACCTGGGAATATCCAGAAATGTGGAAACAGGTCTTGGAACAGCTTGACGACGCGGCTGCAAACGACGTTCCCCTTTACGCGCAGTCGGCGGGGCGGGCGATTGGCATCCTGATGGGATGGCAGGGATCGGCGCATCCGTTCTTGGTCTATCCTGAGTATTGGGGCGCTGTGGGCGGACTTTCCGATGAAGAAAAATTGGCGAAACTTCGGGACCCAGAAATCCGCGCAAAAATCCTGGCTGATAGCCCCGTTGACGCGGGTGAATTCGCGAATTTTATCGCGACCAGTTTTGATAAAATGTATTTATTCAGTGAATTTCTGGACTACGAACCAACCGACGAACAATCGGTCGCCTATCGCGCAGAACAAGAGGGTAAAACCCCACAAGAAGTCGCCTACGACGCCTTGTGTTTGCACGAAGGAAAAGGTTTTCTTTATTTCCCACTTTTTAATTATGCCGACCGGAATTTAGATCCACTTTATAAGATGCACACACACCCGCGTATTCGCATGGGACTCTCGGACGGTGGCGCACACTGTGGGGCGATTTGTGATGCCGGAATGCCTACCTTCATGTTGACCCATTGGGCCCGAGATCGTGAGCGCGGTGAGCGCATTCCATTGGAAACGATCGTTCACCGGCAGACCCGCCAGACGGCAGAAATTTATGGCATGTTGGATCGCGGGCTTTTGAAGCCAGGATATCGCGCAGACGTCAACGTGATCGACTACGAAAACCTGACGCTAGGCATGCCCGAAATGTTGCACGATTTGCCCGCCGGGGGACGCCGCCTCATTCAGGGCGTGACTGGCTATCGCATGACATTATGCGCTGGTCAGGTCATCATGGAAGACGGAGAACCCACCGACGCACGCCCGGGCACGCTTGTCCGCGGCCTGCAAGCGGACCCTCACGCATAGTTGATTCACCATGCCAGCCGACTTGAACCATTCGCCGATCCTGAAGGTGACGATTTTTGCCGTCCATCAGGGCTGTGTGCTCGTTTTTGACCACCCTCTCGCGGGAACGCAGTTTCCTGCGGGGACGGTGGATCTCGATGAGTCGCCGGAGAACGCGGCCGTGCGCGAGTTGGCCGAAGAAACCGGGATCCAGGTCGACGACGTCGAGTATCTGGGGACGACTTTCACGCGTCGTGAAGACGATCTGGCCTACACGCTTGAGACCGTCGTTGCTGACGATGGTCTGCGCATTCCCCGTGGGTATCGAGTTCATGTTTTGGGAAGTGATGGGGAGCGAATTCGATTCACACGTCGTGAGTCGGACCACTCAGAGCAACCGCCTCTGGTTCTTTCTGAATCGGCCGGCCTCACGTCTCCCCAGAGCCTTACTCGTCGTATTGAGCGTCACTTCTATCGGGCGCAGGCGAGAAACGCCGCACCGTGGTCGTGGGAGGGCGATGACGGCCATGTGTGGCTGTGTCACTTCGTCGAAATCAACGAAGTTCAGGCCTTTGGCGAGCAACAAGGTTGGCTGGAGAGTTTTGCCCCAGCGCTACTTGCGCGATCGCGTTAAGACTTGTGCAAGATCTTCAGAAGGTCGGCGGGGCGATAGGGTTTTTGAAGAAATCCTGCGAGACCCTTTCCGACAAAATAAGTGGTCGCGTCCTGTTCGTTGTAACCACTCGAAAGCACCACGGGCACTGAAGGATCGATGGTTTTTAAGATCCTGAATGCTTCTTCGCCAGACATCACAGGCATCGACATATCCAAAAGAACCAGAACGATCCCTTGGTGCCTTTCTCGGAAAATATCCACGGCCTCTTGGCCGTTGGACGCTTCCAGAACCGCGAATCCGGCGCGTTCGGCAACTCGTTTGGCGACCCGCCGAACGGCATGTTCGTCGTCAACGATCAAAATGACGCCGGATCCATGTTTAATCTCAACTTCAAATTCTGGGGAGGCTTCACTTATTTCGTTGTTCTCAATCGCCGGCAGGAGCACCTTGAAACTCGTCCCTCGATCGACCTCGGAGTAGATACGAACGGCCCCTCGATGACCTCGGATGATGCCGCTGACTGCCGCCAACCCAAGGCCTCGACCCGCAGGTTTTGTCGTAAAGAACGGGTCAAAAATCCGCTCGATCGTCTCAGGAACCATCCCTTCGCCGCTGTCGGAGATCTCCACAAAAGCGTAATTTCCTTCAGGCAGTTCATGCGAAAGCGTCGAGTTTTCAAGATAGGTCGCGTCGCTGCTCGCGACACCCGTGGTGATCGTGATGACGCCCGGTTGGTCAGCCAGTGCATCTGATGCGTTCGTGATCAGGTTCATCAAGATCTGGCGCATTTGCGTCGCGTCGCCTTCGAAGAGCGGTGGGATTGCAGATAGGCGCGTTTTGAGGACCGCTTTCTTGGAGATCGAGACTTTCAATAACGAGAGCATTTCTCGAACGATTTCATTGAGGTCCAAGACCCGAACGACAAATCGGCCCTTTCCTGAATAGGCCAGCATTTGCATGCATAATTCGGCAGCTCGTTGTGCCGACAGGACGACGTCCTTCAGGTACGTGCGGGCGCGGGATTCGGCGGGGATATCCATCAACGCCAACTCCGAATTTCCGAGCATACCTACCAGTAGGTTGTTGAAGTCGTGGGCAATTCCACCGGCCAGTACGCCCAGACTCTCTAACTTCTGGGCATGCAAGATATTGGATTGCATGCGATCGCGGGCTTCCTCGTCGCGCCGAGTTTCGGTGACGTCCGTGAAAATCGTACACCGAAGTGCGGTGTGCCCAGGAGTCGTCACCAGAAACTCTTCCGTCAAGAAGTGGCGTTGTTCATCGTTATTTCCGATCGTGAATTCACGCTCGCAAAACAAGGCGGGCGGAGGAACAAACCACTGATCGAAGGTTCGATTGGTCATCACGACATCGCGGTCCTGAGCCAGTCGCAGACCGAAAGGAAGGCCGTCGATGATTGCCTGGAGCTTTGCCTCCGCAATACGTCGTTCGTTGTTTTCAACGTTTAGCTTTTCGAGCCGTCGCGTCAGATTGAGGAACGGCGAGTCACGTTCAGATTGTTTTGCGAGGCGCAACAGAATGGCGTTGCTTGCTCCGATTCGGCCGCCTGAACAAATCCAGTTCGCGCTTGTTCCGTCAGCGATGATTTCGATCGTCCCGGGAATCATGGAATTACTGCGAAAAGCCTGCTCCAAATAGGGGCGAGACTTCGCTTCATCCGACAATAAATCCAGAAACGATAGGGGTTCGGATAGCTCCGAAATTAGAGGGCGCGCCGCTCGATTTGCGTAAAGGACGGCAAAGGTAGAGTCGAGGGCCAACATCGGTTCAGGGAGGCAATCCAGGACCGTCAAATTCATCTCTTCAGAAATCATCTAAAATACTCGCGAATCGATCCGGAAGGTGGCGTGTTGTCTCGCTTTAGGTGCACGACCACACGGCATTCTTTGTCACCCATTGCGATGGTTTGTTCCAAATCAATGCGGGCGTATCCAAAGCTGTCAGCGGCAATTGTGCCGAAAATATTTGATGTCACCATGCACAGCGACGGACGGCCATCGACATGAATTCCGAAGGGGCAGGCTCGGTTTCCAACCACCAGTCGGTCTTCGCTCGCTTCGATGACATAAAAATCGCCCTGAATGCGTGATTTGAAGTCACAGAGTGCCTCCCCTAGATCCTCGGTGGTTGGATGGTCACCCATTCGATTGCGAATAGGCTCCACTACGTTGTTGGCGATTCTCTGCCCGGTTAGAGCAAGAAATCCATTGGCTTCTTCCAGCCCTACAACTTCTTCTAGAGTACCGGAGATATCACGAACCATCTGTCGCAGAAACAAGTCGCGATCTAGTTTGAAATCTGCGCGTTTTTCGTTCCCCTCATCTTTCATCAATTTCTCCGTGAAGTTCCGTTCTATCGGTCGGCGCAACGATACGCAAATTATAACGAGTCAAAAATCAGGTCAGGAACTCGCGTTTGACCGCGCTTCCGCCTGAGAAATTGCGATCTCAAAGAGTTCGAACCCTGGCTTTCCGGGTTGATGGTACTTCTTTAGCAGGGGCAGGTCCTCGGCGCGAAATTGTCGAAAAGCACCGACCATTTTCGCTCGGTCTTCGGGCAGCCGATCGAAAGACTGAGCGACCGTCTTCAGCATCGCGTCCGTTCTGACTTTCAGAAGCAGCCAGTATTTTCTCGCATTGGAGGCGCCGAGGCGTTCAAATACCGCCAACGCCAGACGCTCACGTTCGTCATCTGACAGCCCATCAAGCGCCCCAAGGGCGCCTCCAATGAGAACGTTGTTGATCTCAAAAGTCAGGGCCCAATACACAGAGTCCTCAAGCGAGGGCTTCAGAAATTCAGCCACATGCTCGCCGCGATTCGACAAGGTGTAGGCGTGCCAGAGAATGGCGCAATGCCTTGGGTACTCTCCGAGTCGATCTTGGCGAATCAGAGTCTCGACTTGCGGCAGCAGCTCATCAGGAACTTGGTCCATCGCATCCCAAACATCCTCAATCACCCCGTCGGAGACGACGGCGATCAACCCCTCAAGTGCTGTTTCGGCGGTCCCGAAAGGGGGCTCTTCGGGCGTTTCTTTGGGTTTTTTGAACCAGTTAAACACAAGGGGCTCGGGGCGTTGGTGAGTCGTTTTAGTGGATTTGGCAGATGCTTGCACATGAACGCCATTGTCGCCAAGCACGGTCTTGGTTTCCGAGCGTTTCCGCAATGTTTTCAATTATTTTCGCAACATTTTCTTGGATTGACCGAAAACTAGATAAGGAAGAACACGAAGATTGAGACCATCAAAACGGAGGTCGAAATGAGCGCAATGAACACATTTGAGACGAAGCCGGAGAGGTTTTTCAACAACACTTTTGAGGTAGGACGGCGCGAAGATTTCGAGGTCAATGACCACTACTGCTACTTCGACTACTCGCATGAAGAAATACTCGGTGCGGTGCTCTGCGGCCGCGAGGTGGCGGTCGGGACTCTGGTCGCCGACCACGAACTTAGTGATGGGGTCGACGGTCCGCGGATCGAGTTACGCGAAGCGGCGGTCATCGTCGATCCTAGGATTGGCGTGTGGATCGTCGCGAAGATGTTTGATGGATTTGACTTTGAAGCGTGGGACCGAGCCAAGTCGTTTCGCGACGACGTATTAGCTGAGCTGGATTCCGAGGCGATTCAGGGCGGAATTCCCCTGTGGGTTGCGGCAGTCGTACTGGGCGCGGAGCGAGATGGACTTGTGATTCCGGATGCGCATCTCGATGTGGTGTTTGGAGAAGACGAAGTAACGCAGGTGTACGAGAAGCTCAGTGCTCAACATCGCTCGGACGAAGAAGTCGCATCGGAGTTGTGCCGTCGGCTTCTGGAAATATCGGTGTTCATGGACGCAAAGGACGCCAGCGACCTGAGGGAAATTCCGTCATGGCTGGATGAGCGCCTTGGATAGCTTGTTGGACTTGCGCCGGTACAAAACGAGTTCGATGGCATAGAGCGCCACGCCGGCCCAGATCACCCCAAACCCAATGAATCGCTGGAGGGTGAACGGTTCATTGTACAGAAAAACACCCAGCGCGAACTGAATTGAGGGCGCCAGGTATTGCATGATTCCGAGCGAAGTGAGCGTGAGTCGCCTGGCTGCCGCTGCGAAAAAGAGCAACGGGAGCGCGGTGGCGACGCCCGAAAACACCAGAAGGGCATTGGTCCGCAAATCCGCGTGGCCAAATTGCCCTTGGCCCTTGAATTCCATAACCATCAGATAGACGAGCGCGGGCACGAAGATCAGCCCGGTTTCAAGGGCGAGGCCTTCTGCGGCCCCCAGATGAGCCTTCTTCTTGAACAGACCGTACACGGCAAAGCTTACGGCGAGAAAAAGTGCGATCCAGGGCGGAGTCCCGTGCACCACGCTCAGATAAACCACTCCACACGCTGCGGTTCCAATCGCCGCCCATTGCATTCGACGAGGTCGTTCATTGAGGAATAACGCCCCTAGAACGACGCTCATTAATGGGTTGATGAAATAGCCGAGCGCCGTTTCGACAACGTGCCCAGAGTTCACGGCCCAGATGTAGACGAACCAGTTGGAAGTCAGAAAGACCGAGCCGACCAGATTCAAAGACGCCACCTTGAGCGTCAAATTCCGAACCCAACTCCATTTTTGCTGAACGCCAAGCACCGCGCAGACGAATACCAATGACCACACCATCCGATGTGCCAGAATTTGGTCTGCGGGAACGTTTAGGAGGAGCTTCCAGTACACGGGAAAGAAGCCCCAGAGCGCGAAAGCCCCAATCGCGAAGAGGATACCAGCATCGGGTTTCATCCGATGAGGGCGTCTTCATCGAAGCCCAGATGCGCCATAAAGAGGTCCAACATTCCACTGTCGAACTCCGTTCCACGCCCCTTTTCAAGGTACTCCATCGCAGATTGAGCCGCGGTGGTCTGGTCTTGCGCGGTTCGAATCGTGAATTCGCGTTCATAGAGGCTGCAGATCTTGAGGCATTGGCAGGCGCGTCTGAGCTCGGCGTCCTCCATATAGTCGCCGTCTGCGGTTCTGAGGTAATTCCCAACGATCTGGGACGCTTTTTCGAGCGCTGGAACCGGCCCCAAGACCATTTCTCCCAATATCGGGTGGTATTCCCAGGAACCACGGTCATCGGGTCTCAGTTCGTTCAATGGGCATGACACGGTCGCAGGAGGCGCGTTAAGCAAACCGATCCAATGGCAAAGACCTGCTTGAACCAGGGGCTCCAACCATTGATGAGACACGCCCGCGCGCAAGGCAAATCCGCGAACTCGTGAAACGGTTCGTTTGCTATGGTCCATGATCCGCGTGTCTGCAAATCCCATGATCGTCGAAAGGACTTCCAGAGTTGCGTTGAAGCTTTCTCGGAGTTCTTCGTTGGCTGCAGCGAGATTATCGGCCTGCGCACGAATCTGCGAGGTGCGTTCCTCGACAATCTCCAGCAAATGGTCGTTCATGTTGCGAAGGGTTTGGTTGGTCCGATCGAGCTCAGCAAGGAAGATGCTTCGTTCAGCGGCCGCGCGATGGTGGTCCAGCGCGGAACGCACCGCATTGCGGATATCGTCCTGAGACCACGGCTTGGGTACAAAACGGAACACTTCGCCTGTGTTGATTGCGGCCAGCGCCGTTTCCATTTCGACGTTCGCGGTGATCATGACGCGGACAACATTCGGATAGTGGTCCTTCACCCACGAAAGCAACGCGGTACCAGACATTCCTGGCATGCGTTGATCGGTAACCATCACACTGATCGGTTGTCCATCAAGAAGGACCTGAGCGTCTTCGCCATTGGCTGCAAAATGAAGGGGCACACCCAAGTGCTTGAGCTGCCGCTCCAACGTCCAACGAACACGTTCATCGTCGTCAACGATCAAGATACTTTGATCGGATCTGACCTTCTGAACCAGCGCCTTTAGCGCGCCACTGCCTTCGAATGATTCATTCATCTTTCAGCCTTTTCGGTGGGTATCGTGAACGTGAACGTCGTGCCGACGCCAAGGTTCGACGTTACATGAACATCTCCGCCACATCTTTGCATATGACTCCATACCAGCGCGAGGCCGAGGCCCGTCGCTTGTTCACCTTTTGTGGTGAAAAATGGCTCAAAAATGCGGTCAATAATGGGTTCCGGAATACCTTCCCCTGAATCCGAGACTTCGACCTGCACACTCGCATGTTTGGTCGCGACTCGGACGGTGACGATGCCTCCGGCGGGCGAGCCGTCCTTTGCGTTGAGAAGTAATTGCAGCAGAACTTCCTCGAAGGGAGCGGGGCCAATCTGGGCTGCCGGCGTTTCTTCGATCTCCCATACAATCTCAATATCCGAATCGAAGAGCTTCCGGGCTCGTCGTGACATGTTTTTTGCCACGCTTGAAGGGAAGCAGGTTTCGTTCTTGTCGCGTCGTTGACGGGAAAAGGTCGTCAGGGAGCGGGCGGTCTCGGCGGCAGTGTTGGCGCTCTCTCGCATCATCTCGAGGAGTTCGAGTTCCTCGGGAGGTACGACCTCTTCGAGCATGTCGATTCCTCCCCTGATCACGACGAGGGAGTTGTTGAAATCGTGGGCGACTCCGCCGGCGAGGATGCGAAGGCTCTCGAGTCGCTCAACCTGCATGGCGTGTCGCACAATTCGTTCTTTTTGTTTATCGAGTTCGACTTCTCTGATTGCGAGGCTGTTGGCCGTCTCCAATCCAGTCTTCAGATGTTCAAACATGGCGATGAGAATCCAAGAGATGCATCCCAATGCAACCACCATGGACACGCCGACACGCATCCAGACCAGCGGCGCCAGATCCCATTCCGGTGGACAGCCCGGATACAGGCTCCGAATCGCCACCACGAGAATCACCAGAAACAAGCCGGCGTAAGTGGCCATGGCGCCGCGCACCCCAAAGAAAATAGATGTGGTGAGCACCGAACCAACCATCAGAAATCCGACGCCAATAAACGGACCGGACTGAAGAAACGCAAGAGACGCGATGCTGAACACCAGAGCGCAGCTTGCCGTCTGGCGAACGCGCGAACTCCCTGTCTTGATCGCCACGGCAGCCAAAATCGAAAGCAGCGTCGCCAACGTCATAAAATTAAGAAAGACACCCGTGCGGACATACTCGATCCCAGCTGCGGTCGCCGTAGCCAAGACGGTGAACGTCATCACGCTCGTGAGGAGACGCAGGAATTCATCTTGAACGGAGGTCCAGGATTTTAAGTCCGCGTGTTGGCGCGATTCGCTCATGTGTATGAGAGGGGCAGTGGGAGTAGTGATAGGTAATTCTGTGGCAAGGGTGGCTCAACACCTAATTTTGGTGGTTTATGGCGCAGTGTTTCCAAGGTCTTGTCGTTTTTTGACGAAAGCAAAAGTACCACTTTTTTTGGTGCATTCACCACGGCCTTTGGTGAACAAAAAACCACCATACGCTACGCGCGTGAGACCTCAAATAATGGTTTTGCCCAGACGCCCTCGAATTAGGAGCACCAAGAGGCAGCCGGCAGCTGCGCCCGCGCTGAGAAGAAGCGTCGCAAAGACCAGTCCTGTTGAGCCGTCTTTGAGGATGGAGCCCAGAACCAGCTCCTGAAGTACTGCCCCGCATGAACCCATGCCGTTGATGACTCCTGCGGCCATCGTGGCTCGTTTGGCCGAACCCACGTCGATCGCGCCCGCTCCTGTCATCAGCGCATCCGGTCCGTAGAGCGAAAATCCAATCAGCCCCATGCTCAACGCGAAGAATTCCACGTTGACCTGCCCGACAACGTACAAAAGCAGACAAGAGGCCGCCATTCCCAGAATGAAAATGAACGATACGATGGCTCGTTTGCCTTTGAAAACACGGTCGGAAAGCCATCCGCAAACGATGACTCCTGCTACTCCAGCGAGGTCGAACACAACCGACACGTATCCAGCGTCATCACCCGCAAGCCCATAGTTTTTCTGCAGAAGGTAGGGAGCCCATGACCAGATCGCGTAGCGAATGAACTTCACGAAGAAGTAGAAGACGCCCACGATCAGCATGTTGATCACGATATCACGCTCCCACGTGACCTTACCCCCGGCCACCTGACCATCTTCGTCTTCCTCAAGATCAGGTAGGCCAACGTCGGACGGCTTATTTCGTTGATTCAGCAGAACAAAGAGCCAGACGAGGACCACAACTCCCGATCCGGCAAAAAATGCGTATTCAAAACCAAATTTTCCGAGCATATAGGCGGCGAGTGTCGTCGCGACCACGCCGCCGATCTGATAGTTGGTGGCCCAGATTCCCATGACTTTGCCGCGTTCTTCGCGACGAAACCAATGGCCCATGGTTCCCACCGTATTCGACCAACCGCTCGCCTGCGCCAAACCGTTCAGGCTGACCAAGACCGCGAACATTGCGTACGTGTTGGTGAATCCGCAGGCGGCATTGACGACCGCGCTCAGGCCCAGACCGGTAAGCAGGGCAAGCCTTGGACCCCATTTTTGCCCAGCTGCGCCGGCCAAGAACTGGCCGATCGTATAGGCGACCAAATAAAAGGCGCCCAGTTGACCCAATTGAACGGCGTCCCAATTGAAGGCGTCTCCGAGGCTTGCCTTGACCACCGAAAATGGCTTGCGCGCAAAATACAGGCCCGCGTATGCCACAAACGTCGCCGCGAAGACTCGCCAGCGCCAAATGCGCATTTGCGCCGACATTTTTTCGATGCTCATGATTGCTCCATTTCGGTTTGGATATCATATCTCTAAGGTGCGCGACGAATGAAGAACGTGTGACAAATGAAGTTGGTAAGGTGTTTTTTTAGTATCGTAAGTCGTTGTTTTTATTCGTGTGTGTGTCGTGCTGTTGCATATTCGCAACTTAAAAATCTTTTGTCCGATAACCCTTATGTCGCGACGGTTCAGAGGCGCTTGACGGCGTCGAGAAGATAGGACTATACATAAGTTCAGTAACCAGTGGTTTGCTTCCAAGAAAAAGCCACCGAAGAGGAGTCGAAGATGGCAGTCGATAAAGACAAAAAGAAAGCGCTAGACCTTACAGTTCATGCGATCGAAAAGCAGTTTGGAAAGGGCGCGATCATGCGTCTTGGGACCGAAGAGGCGCTGATTGCTCCAAGCGACGCAATCCCTTCAGGGTCCATCTCGCTGGACATTGCGCTCGGAGTCGGCGGGATGGCTCGGGGGCGTATTGTCGAGATTTTTGGACCAGAGTCGTCGGGTAAAACCACTCTGGCGCTGCACGTCTTGGCCAATGCACAGCGCGCCGGCGGTGTCGCAGCGATTGTGGATGCCGAGCACGCGTTGGATATCAAGTACGCTAAGTCTCTTGGTGTCCAGGTGGACGAGCTTCTTGTCAGCCAGCCAGATACCGGTGAACAAGCGCTTGAAATTGTCGACATGCTCGTTCGCTCGAACGCCGTTGATGTGCTCGTGATCGATTCGGTCGCAGCATTGACGCCGCGAGCTGAAATCGAGGGTGAGATGGGTGACTCCCACATGGGACTTCAAGCACGCTTGATGAGTCAGGCGCTGCGTAAGCTGACCGGATCCATCAACAAGTCCAGAACCTGTGTGATTTTCATCAACCAGATCCGTATGAAGATCGGCGTGATGTTTGGCAACCCTGAGACGACCACTGGCGGAAATGCGCTGAAGTTTTACGCCTCGCAACGCCTTGATATCCGACGAATCGGTGCCATCAAAGATGGTGACGAAATCACCGGCTCTCGAACTCGCGTGAAGGTCGTTAAGAATAAGTTGGCGGCTCCGTTCAAGCAGGCTGAGTTCGACATCATGTATGGGACTGGAATCAGTCTCGAAGGCGACATTCTCGACCTGGGAGCTGAAGCCAATATCGTCGACAAGGCGGGCTCTTGGTACAGCTACAACGAGGAGCGACTCGGACAGGGGCGTGAAAACGCCAAGCAGTACCTCCGTGAACATCCTGAGGTCATGACGGCCGTGGAACGGCAGATTCGCGAGCATTTCGGTCTTATCATGGCGCCACCAGTGGCGATCGTGAAGGCTGAGGCTGCCGCGAAGTAGTGTAGGGTTATGGATTAAAAGAAGAGGCGGCACCTGACGGTGTCGCCTCTTTTTTTGCGCGGCGTCTTGTGATTGGTCCGCCAGGCTCCAGCCTGGCATTGCGACTTGGTGCGTCAGGCATTGCGACTTGGTGCGCCAGGCTCCAGCTTGGCATTGCGCCAGCGCCGACGTGCGCGAGTTCTTGTGATTGGCATCCTTCGCAGCGCTTGAACCGAATCAAGGCGTAGCGCTTGAGCCCACAAGGTCGAGTCCACCTGGGTAGGCATACGAAACGGCATTGTCGAATCCAAACGCGATGATGCCGAAGGGCTCGGCACTCTCGACCGACTGCACACCAGGATTGACCGGAACCGACGCGACCTCAAATTGGCCAGCGCCCACTGGCGTGAAGGCCTGAACAATCACCGCTCCATTCAACTTAACTTCTACGCCAGCAGGTCGGATAACATTGACGTAGTTGGTGTTGTAGCCATCAGGGGTCAGGAGCACGTAGTCTTTTCGGAACCTGGAAGTTGGCACGTTCAACACGAAGGCCGGGTCCCCTGTCCCCTCCGATGTCTGGTCTTGCGAGACCAGAAACTGCCCCACCATGACCTTACCCGTGGCGTTTACTTCGAAGTTTTGGTCGCTGAAGAATTTCACGAATTGGCCACGATTAAGCGTAACGTTATTCGCGCCGGGCTGAGGGGGATTTGTCGTGACCACCACGCCATCCTCGCCTGCCAGAATTCGCCAATGATCTTTCTTGATGCCGCGTCCGGGGCTCAATGCGGCAACGTAGTGATTATCCCAAGTATTGATGGGAAAGAGTTGTTGCTCCAAATGATCGGCACAACAGGTTCCATCGCCTACATTGGGCTCTCCGATGACGGCTTCCTCGTGCCCCGAGAATACGGCGATCTTTTTCGATCCGCGGATGAACGTGCCGGTCAGGTCATTTGGGCCGGTCAACGAGGCGTCGCCGGCTTGGATGTTCAGCACTTCACCTCGTCGAAGTTGAAATGAACGCGTCACGCCGGGCGGAAACGAGGCAATATTCTGTCCGCCTGTGATGGTGGCTGTGGGGGTGACGTTGACGAAGGTATCTCCGGACTCGACCGCGAGAATGGTCACGTAACCGTGCTGCCACTCGGGGCAAGGCATGAATAAACAGGGCAATGGGGATGTCGGCCAGCCGACCACGTAGTAGTCGGTTCCGAGTGTATTCACAGGAAGCAAAAGGGATGCATCGTTGCTGTAGACCGACTCGTTATTGAGGGGGCTGAATTGATGCATTGATACAGGCAAGGATGAAACGATGTTGACCGAGTTCTTGGTGATCCCGGTCTCGCTGATATCCAAACGCGGCATCACAAATGAGCGCGCGGATTTAGCCGGAACCGTGGGGTCTGCCACGTTTACACTCGCCGATGCGACCTGCGAGTAGAAGGCGAGGGTCACCGGGACGTTATTGGGGTTCGAAACGACGACCGCGTGTGGGACTTCGTCAGGTTTCGGATTGGTCGTTGGGTCGTGATATTGGTCGAGGTCGAGCGTCCAGTATTCGCAGCCGATGTACGAGGACTCGTATTTTCCAAGCTCACACACGGGTCGACAAGAACCGCCGTTGCAAACCGTTCCTTCAGGGCAGGCGGTCGTCAGTTCGAAGCCAGTTCCGGCTGAATTGCAACGTTTGATTGATTCGCCGCCGTCGCAGGAGATGGTGTCGGGGACACAAACCATGTCGGTGCATTCGCCATTCAGGCAATTCTGGGTGCCACACGACACAACCTCGAGCCCCGTGCCCTCGGCATTGCACACAAATCTTGAGCTTTCATTTGCGCAGCCCGAAACGACTCCGGGTTGGCATGACTCGATGTCTGGAATCAGAACGTCTGCCTCATTCGCGGCATCGCTCGACGACGTGGCATCGGTGCCTCCGGCATCACTCCCATTATTGGGGTCAACTCGGATTTGCTCATCAACATTTGTGGGTTTTGCAGTGTCGTCCGAGCACGCAACGAGACCGAGTGCCAGCAGCAGGGGGAGTAATCGATTCATCGTCATCCTCAAAGTGTGTGGAGGGAACCTACACTTATTGCTGCGGTTTTTCCAGACTTGGTTACTCATCCAACTGATGAATGACACGAAAGTGGAAATTTCAGCCTTCGCCGAGTGCGAAGCGACGAACGACTTTGTAGATGGGGCCGTCTTTTGTCAGTTCTGAGGAGATCAAAACCAAGTCTCGAACGTAACTCGTGCCAAGTTCGAGGTCTTCCAATGGCGCGAGGAAAGCGCTCATGTCGACGGGAGTCTCTGAGCGAATCCTGCCCAGCGTGATGTGTGGTCGATACTCCCGAGCATCTGGGACAATTCCGATTTCGTCCAATCCGCGCTCGAGGGTCTGATTGAGGAGGCTCATCACCTCGGCACCCTGAGCATCGAGGCCAGCCCACACAATGCGCGCGCTCGTGGCATCTGGAAACGCACCGCACCCTTGCGTTCGAAACTCAAACGGGAAGAGTGGTCGGGTCATCTCTGCGATCGCGATCTCGATCACTGAAACCAACGAGACGTCGACCTCACCGATGAATTTGAGCGTGACATGGATGTGTTCTGGCGCCACGAGTCGGGCGATGGCTTCCTTTGGAAGGCGGCGATCCAACTCATCTTGCAAAAGTACGAGTCGTTCCACGACCGGAATCGCGAGATCTAAAGCGACAAATAAGCGAATCATTCAGGTTCCGTAATTTCAATGCCAGAAGGGCCAAAAACTTGGTCTTGACCGTAAGGACCATCGACTCGGAATCGCCCCACGTCGCCTTCAAGCCAGGCCAATAGGAGAGCGAGCGCGGTGTAAATGGTGGAGGTTCGCACCTGTTCGCGAGAGCGGAATGGAAATACGACGTGTTTGTGAAAAACGCCTGAGGGTGTGGCCAGCCCAAAATGGACCGTACCCACCGGTTTGTCTGGCGTGCCGCCGTCCGGGCCCGCGATTCCGCTCACGGCGAGCGCAAAGTCTGCTCCGGCTCGTTTTTGAGCCCCAAGCGCCATCTGGCATACGGTCTGCGCACTGACTGCGCCAAATGTTTGCAAGATTGCAGGCGCCACTTGGATCTCATCCACTTTGGACGCGTTGGAATACGTGACGAATCCCCGCTCAAACCATGCCGAACTTCCGGCGACATCGGTGATTGCGGCTGCGATGCCTCCAGCCGTGCACGATTCGGCGGTCGTCACGGTCAAACCACGTTCTTTCAGCAAACGGCCGACGCGGTGAGGAAGCATTTCTTCGTCCTGACCCACCAAATACTTGGATGAACGAGACAGAACAAAGGCGCAAACCTCCTTCACGGCTTCGAGTTCACCGGCGAGTTTGATTTCAATCGTCGGAAACGATGCTCGGTAGCCAACTCGGACCGAACGATCGGCAGCAAGTTCTTCGAGTCCCTGCAAATCGTTTTCGAGCGACGACTCGCCTCGTCCAAAAAAGTGGAGACAGATTCGGTGCGATGGGGCGGTCTTGAGCAGCGGTCGAATGTAGGTCTCGGCGAACCATCGAAATTCGCTGGGTACACCGGGAAAGAAGTAAAAGCGGCGGGTGTCGTCGTCGACACTGAATCCAGCAGCCGATCCGACTTCGGTCGCCAAAACGCCAGCACCCGCCGGGAATGTGGCCTGTCGGTAATTATTTGACGTGATCTTGATTTTTCGTGCGGCGAATCGCGCTTCGAGGCGTTCGCGTGTGTCCGCGTCTTCCACCAGTTCGACGCGCTTCCAGCAAGCAACGGCATCACGTGTTCGGTCGTCAGCCGTGGGCCCCAGACCGCCGCAGACAACCACGATCGGTGCCCGAGCCTCTTCGAGTGCCCCGACAATATCGTGCAAGTCGTCCGAGACAGTTGTCACCCGACTCAACATGCCGCCGTTCTCGAACAAAAACGCGCCCAGCCAAGCGGCATTTGCCTCAACGACTCGTCCGTCGAGCAATTCGTCCCCAATTGCAATACATTCTATCTTCATGATCTCTCCGAGGCAGGAACATACAGCTAGAGCCGAGGGATTCCTAGACACTCTTTGACCTTAGGTGTTACCCTGCGGGCCAAAGTAATTTACCGCCGAGCTGTGAGCATGACCGACGAGCTCAATAGAATTTTGCAGATCGCCACCAAAGGCGGCGCCAGTGACATCCACGTCAAAGCCGGATTGCCGCCGATCTTCAGGATTGACGGTTCTTTGCTTCCTCTTCGGGACGGCAAACGCCTGACCCCTGAAGAAATCGGGAAGATGGCCGCCAGCATCATGAACAAGATGCAGCGTGATGCTTTCCAGGAGACGTTGGACGTTGACCTTTCCTACGGCGTGGCGGGCGTCGGACGCTTTCGCGTCAATGTGTTTCAACAACGCGGTTCGATCGGAATGGTCTTCCGTGTGATTCCCTTCAAAGTGAAGTCGATCGAGGAGCTTTATCTTCCGGATGCCGTCAAGACACTGGCTGAGGAGAGGCGCGGTCTCATTCTGGTCACAGGCGCCACAGGCAGTGGTAAGTCGACGACACTTGCCGCGATGGTCGACTACATCAACAGCACCCGAACCGCACATATCGTGACGATCGAAGACCCGATCGAGTTTTTGATCCGGGATAAAAAAAGCATCATCAATCAGCGCGAAGTCGGCAATGACACGACGTCGTTTGCGCGTGCGCTCAAAGCCGCACTCCGCCAGGACCCCGACGTGATCCTGATGGGAGAAATGCGCGACCTCGAGACGATCGAGATCGCCATGACCGCCGCAGAAACCGGACATTTGGTGATGTCCACATTGCACACGACCGACGCTTCGGAATCCGTAAGTCGAATTCTATCGGCGTTTCCGCCGCATCAACGCGACCAGGCTCGGTATCAATTTGCCAACATGTTCAAGGGCGTTGTTTCACAACGACTCGTTCCACGTGCGGATGGAAAAGGCCGAGTTGCAGCCGTGGAAATTATGCTTTCTACCGCGCGAATTCGCGAGTTGGTGATGGAACACGCCACGGCACGAACCATCACCGAAAACATCGCAAAGGGCTTTGTGGCCTACGGGATGCAAACCTTCGATCAGTCGTTGCTCACTCTATTACAGGGCGGGATGATCACTTACGAAGAAGCGTTGCATCAATGCTCAAACCCCGATGATTTTGCGTTGCGCGTCAGTGGTGTTGCATCTGCCGAGAACGAAACCGCCTGGGCGAATTTCGAGCCTGGGAAGGGGTCAAAAGCATCGTCAGATGGCGATGATTTCAACCTGGATGAATTCGAGATCGAACGTTTTTGAGGCATTCGGGGTCAAAATTGTTACGCAAGTCCTTGCTGGCCCTATGGCCGCAAATTTTCTGCATCATGTCGTTGTTCTTGGTCTCTCCCGCTTTCGCAGGGGAGGGTGACCCAGCGTTCCGTGTGGTGGTCCTGAATATCCCTGGAGGGGGCTCCAGTGATTTGGTCGCTCGGGTAGATGCCATCGAAGGTGTCGAAGCTTTGGACCAGCCCTGGTTTGTTAAAGAAGTGAAGACACGCTCGATCAAGACCAAGGGATTGATGCGTCGGCCCAAAGATTTGAAATGGGTAATGAAGGGCGGAAAAGTCGACCGAATCATCTACGTCGAGGAAGAAGGCGGTCGATACAAGGTCAACCTCATTGGTCCGGACGGGGAAATCCGCCGCGAATTTGCGCATGACATGGAACCCGGCGGCTTGTCCGAGTCTGCGGGCAACACGATTGCCGCCGAACTTCGAGACGATCTTGGTCTGGTTGAGACGCCTCAGGTGCTGGTGGTGACGCCAGCCGAAACCGCTGAAGCCGACCCTGTGGTTGAAGCGCCCAAAGTCTCGCCCGATGAAACGCCAAAGATGCGTGGCTCCGAAGGGCTTTTCTTTGAGGTGGGGGGCCGTTTGCTTAAGCGCGATCTCGGCGTGAACGGATCGAATGGAGCTGTGCTCACGTATCCGTCGCAATTCTATCCGGGCGGCTCACTCAAGCTCGGGTACTTTTTCGACGGTGGCGGGACCTCGTCCACAGGCGTTGTTGTCGGGTTAGTCGGTGGTATGGCAAGTGTGGCCGCGGCGGCCGATCCGGGGCAGACGGTGGAAAGTAGGCCCCTCTTGCACCGGGAGGGCGAACTCCTGGTCGATCAGCGGATTTTGATGGCCACTGCTGAGCGAGGGGCTCGTGAGGCCGTCAAATTCGACCTGCAGGGAGGCGTTCGATACGTGTCGTACTCCGTCGACCAGGGGGCATTGCCGTCGACGTCGACTCTTGCCGTCGTCCTTGGCGCGTCTGTCTCAGCTCAGGCCTTAACAGATGACCTTGTTCTGAACGCCAAATTCCAAATC